>Ga0114946_10003756_pt1 | contig 10151 bp, 9 predicted proteins | sample WalLakDeSediment_FD_88676 | JGI IMG/M metagenome (GOLD analysis project Ga0114946, IMG submission 88676) | Lake sediment microbial communities from Walker lake, Nevada to study Microbial Dark Matter (Phase II) - Walker Lake 11/02/13 Deep Sediment | ecosystem: Environmental > Aquatic > Freshwater...
GAGACCTTCGACGCGGGCGTCGAACCCGGGGCAGCGTTCGACGGTGGCGTCGAACCTCGAGGGAAACGTTCGACGCTGGCGTCCAACCTCAGGCGTGACCTTCGACGCGGGCGTCTAACCCCCGGGGCGGGCCGCTCCCCCCCCATCCCCGCGGCCCCGCCCCCCGCAGCCACCGCTCAGAGCCACAGCTCAACCATCCCGCCCGTGCTATAATGGCTTCGAAGCCGCCGGCCCAGAGCTGCGCGATTCACCGATTCACGACACACAAGAAGGTGAGGGTTCTTGCCCATAACCATGCCGGCCCAGGCGTTGCTCGTCGCTGTGGAGTTGCCGTCGCCTCGGCCGCGGGCCGAGGCGGACCGCACCAGCGACAACAGCGGCGACACCGAGCCGGCCATAGCTGCCGCCGAATCCCTTGCTGAGTTGGGCCGACTGGCCTTCACCGCTGGTCTTGAGCCCACGCGCTCCGTCCTGCAGCGCCGCGCCGCACCTGACCCGGCGTACTTCGTCGGCAGCGGCAAGGCAGCGGAGCTGCGCGAGCTTGCGGCCGAGTTGGACTGCAAGTTCCTGCTCTTCGACAATGAGCTCAGCGGGGTTCAGGCGCGCAACCTCGAGGAGGCCACTGGCCTGGAGGTACTTGACCGGACACAGCTCATCCTGCGGATCTTCGCCAACCGCGCCCAAACCCGCGAGGGCAAGCTGCAGGTGGAGTTGGCGCTGCTGCTCTACGAACTGCCGCGCCTGACCGGTCACGGTACCGAAATGTCGCGCCTCGGCGGCGGCCTCTACACTCGCGGCCCCGGTGAGACCCGGCTCGAAGCCCAGCGCCGCACGATTCGCACACGCATTGCCGACCTGAAGCGCGAGATCGAGGAGCTGCGCCGCCACCGGACGCTGCACCGCGCCCATCGCCGCCGCATCCCGCTACCGGTCGTATCGCTGGTCGGGTACACCAACGCCGGCAAGTCTTCCTTGCTCAATGCGCTGACAGGCGCCGACGTTCTAGCCGAGGACAAGCTGTTTGCGACCCTTGACCCGACGACGCGTCGCCTGAGCCTGCCGGGCGGCATCCAAGCGCTGGTAACCGACACTGTCGGCTTTCTGCGCAAGCTGCCTCACCCGCTCGTCGCCGCGTTCCGGGCCACTCTGGAGGAGGTGGTCGAATCCGACCTGCTCATCATGATCATCGATGCATCATCCGAACTCGCTGCCGAGCAGGCCGCCACTGTCCGCCAGGTCCTCGCGGAGGCCGGGGCCGCCGAGTTGCCGAGCGTGGTTGCACTCAATAAGGCAGACTTGCTAGACGCGGTCGATCTTGCCCGGCTGCGGCACGAGTTCCCGGGTTCGCTGGCGGTTTCGGCCGTGACGGGGCAGGGCCTCACCGAGCTGCGCGAGGCCGTCGCGTACGCCCTCCGCTCCTGGCAAGAGCAGGTCAAACTGCTGATTCCATACGACCGGGGGGAGATTCTGGCTGCCGCTCACGAGCACGGCGAGGTGATTTCCGAGGACTGGCGCGAGGACGGCGTCGAGGTCGAGGTGAGCCTGGAGCGGGCCATGGCCGCCCGGCTCCGCAAACAACTTCAGGAGGAAACCGTCCCTTGACCTCCCAGCAGGTTCGGCTGCAGGCGGCGTTCCGAGCTGGTGAGGCCGCCGTCGGCCGCCAGGCGGCGAGCCTCGAGTCCGTGGCCGAGGCCATCCAGCGCCGGATTCTCGGGGCGTTCGGTGCCGCCGCTGTCACCGATGCCGACCTTGGCCAGACCACGGGCTACGGCTATGGTGACCGGCCGCGCGAAGCCGTGGAGCGCGTATTCGCCCTGGCCCTGGGGGCCTCGCGCGCCCTGGTCCGTGGGCAACTGGTGTCAGGAACCCACGCGCTCGCGACTGCCCTGTTCGGCGTGTTGCGCCGCGGCGACCTGCTGCTGTCCGTCACCGGCGCGCCCTACGATACGTTGCTGCCAATCATCGGTCCCGGGCCGGGGTCACTGGCCGAGGCGGGCGTCCGCTACGCCGAACTGGACCCGTGGTCAAAGGGTGCGTTCTGCCCTGGGAACCTGGCCGAGAGCGTCCGCCGGCTCGCGCCGCGCGTGGTGTTCGCTCAGCGGTCGCGCGGTTACAGCGCCCGCCCGGCTCTGCCGGCGGAGCAGCTCAGGGAGCTGATTGCCGCCGTTCGTCCGTCGGACTCAGCCGGAGCCGGCGGCAACGACAACCCGGTGGTGCTCGTCGACAACTGCTACAGCGAGTTTGTCGAGGCTGACGAACCCACGATGTACGGCGCCGACTTGCTTTGCGGCTCGCTGATCAAGAATCCGGGCGGCGGCATCGCTCCGACCGGCGGCTACATCGCCGGCCGGGCCGATTTGGTCGATGCAGCGGCTGTGCGCCTCTTCGCCCCGGGCTTGGGCGCGGCCGTCGGGCCGACGTTGGTCCCGGCGCGCCTCTTCCTGCAAGGGCTCTTCCTCGCGCCCGGCGCGGTGTCCACGGCTCTCAAGGTTGCCATCTATGCCGCCGCGGTCTTCGAGGCGCTGGGCTATAAGGTTTCGCCCGGTCCGGACGAGCCGCGCGCCGACATCATCCAAAGCATCACCCTGGGTTCGCGCCAACGGCTGCTCGACTTCTGCCGGGCGATCCAGGCGGCGTCGCCCGTGGACTCTGCCGCTCGCCCGGAGTTTGCGCCGATGCCCGGCTATGACCATGAAGTGATTATGGCCGCTGGCACTTTCGTTCAAGGGGCCACCCTGGAGCTAAGCGCTGATGCCCCCGACCGTGGGCCCCACCGCGTCTACCTGCAGGGGGGGCTAGGGCTCGGGTATGGCAAGGCCGCCGTCGAGGCCGCCGCTCGCGCCGTTGGCCGCCAATCGGCGTAATCAGCCTCCCCATCCGCCACCCGGGGGCTTGTCAGGTTTCCGCGATATAATGTAAGCTATCCTTACAATACCCTTTACGCGTGGCGCCCGGCGCGGGTATAGTCTTTCGCAGAGAGGTGGTCCAGTTGACCGACATCAGACGCGATACCCCGGTGTATCCCATCGGAGTAGTCCGCCGGTTGACCGAACTGACCGATCGTCAGATCCGGTACTACGAGCAAGTGGGCCTGTTCCGGCCGGCCCGATCTCCCGGCAAACGACGCCTGTTTTCGCAGGCGGATGTGGAGCTGTTGCTGCGCATCAAGCAGGCCATGGAGCGCGGTATGCGGACGGCGGAGATTCGCGAGGCTTTGGGGCTCGGGCGCGGCGTGGCGCGCGAGGGCCTGAGTTCGCCCGGGCGGCGGCGCCTGCCGCACTTCGCCGGTGGCGAGCCGACCTCGGACAGCGACCCTGACGTGGAGGCCCGCCGGAGCCGGATGACCGGCCGTGACCCGCGGCGTGGCAACCGGACTGACTAGAATTCTCACAAGGGGGAAGACGGTGTCAGCACTTAGCCAGCAGGACATCCGCCAGAAGGCCAAGGAACTCAATGTAAGGTTCATCAACCTGCAGTTCACGGACATCCTAGGCAACATCAAGAACGTTGCCATCCCCGCCCAGCAGTTGGACAAGGCCCTTGACGGGCAGGTGATGTTCGACGGGTCGTCGATTGAAGGGTTTGTGCGGATCGAGGAGTCGGACATGTTCCTGCTTCCGGACCTCGACACGTTCACCGTTCTGCCCTGGCAGAGCACTGCCGACGGCGCGACGGCCCGTCTGATCTGCGACGTCTACAACGCGGACGGTACGCCCTTCGAGGGCGATCCGCGCGGCTGTCTGCGCCGCGTGATGGCCGAGACGGAGGCGCTGGGCTATGAGTGCTTCGCCGGCCCGGAGGCGGAGTTCTTTCTGTTCCAGCTGGACGAAAACGGGCGGGCCACCACCCAGACGCACGACCAGGGTTCGTACTTCGACTTTTCGCCGGCCGACAAGGGCGAGGATGCGCGGCGTGACATCGTCCTGACGCTTGAGCGCCTCGGCTTCGAGGTCGAGCGCTCGCACCATGAGGCGGCGCCAGGGCAACACGAGATCATATTCCGCTATGCGGATGTGTTGGCCACGGCCGACAACGTGATCACCTTCCGAGTTGTGGTGCGCACCGTGGCCCAAAGACACGGCCTGCACGCCACCTTCATGCCCAAGCCGGTGTTTGGGATCAACGGGTCGGGCATGCACACGCACCTGTCGCTGTTCCGCGACGGCCAGAATGCGTTCTATGACCCCTCGGCCCCTTACCAGCTGAGCGAGGTGTGCATGCAGTTCTTGGCCGGCCTGGTCGGACACGTGCGCGGGTTCACCGCAATCACCAACCCGCTGATCAACTCCTACAAGCGGCTCGTGCCCGGCTACGAGGCGCCGGTGCACATCGCTTGGTCGGAGGAGAACCGCAGTCCGCTGATTCGCATTCCCGCCCGGCGCGGGATCGGCACACGGCTTGAGCTGAGAAGTCCCGACCCGTCGTGCAACCCTTACCTGGCCATGGCGGTGATGCTTAAGTCCGGACTCGAAGGCGTCAAGCGCGGCCTCAAGCCGCCGGCGCCCATCAACCGCAACATCTACCGGATGACCCCGGCCGAGCGCAAGAGCGCCGGCATCGAAGCCCTGCCGGGTACGCTGGCCGAGGCTTTGGCTGCTCTAGCCGAGGATGAGGTCGTCCAGGCGGCGCTGGGCGAGCATATCTACAAACGATTCGTAGAGGCCAAGCAGATCGAGTGGGATATCTACCGCACCCAGATCCACACCTGGGAGATCGAGCAGTACCTGCAGATCTTCTAGACTGAGCGCGAAGCCCGGGGCCGCGCGGCAGCATCTTGCCTGCAAAGGCCGGTGTCGGCGGGAGACACACCATGGTGCTCCCGCCGGCGCCGGTTGGCACAGCAGATGACACACCCCAGGACACGACGAGAGGAATGAGGCGGGCTGGCTACCGGCGGCAACGGCATCGACCAGACACAAGACAGGACGCACGACAGAACGCGCCACAGCAGGCAGGGCAGGGCCGACGACGGAAGGCTTGACGAACCGGTCAGCGAGGTGATCCGGCGGCGCAGATCCTGTCGCGACTACCGCGGCGAGCCGCTGGCACCTGAGCTCGAGGCCGAGCTGCGCCGGATGCTGGCTGGTCCCCACCAAGGTCCGTTCGGGCACGCGCCGCGCTTCGCCTTCCTCGACTTTGCTGCCGGCAGCGGCGGTCAGAGCCGCTCAGGCCGCTTGGGCACATACGGCTTTATCAGGAACGCCCGGCTGTTCGTGGCCGGCGCCATAACGCGCAGCGCGGCTCAGGACCACCTGTACGACTACGGCTACTCCCTGCAGAAAGTCGTCATCGAGCTGACACGCCGGGGATTGGGCACCTGCTGGCTGCAGGCTTTCGAGCGCGGGCGCCTGCGGCAGGAGCTGGGCGTGCAGCCGGGCGAGGTGGTGCCCGTCGTAGTCGTCTGCGGCCATCCCGCCGCGACCGAATCGAGGCGTACCCGGGTCGTCAAGTCCCTGGCCGGCTCCGCGCGTCGCAAGCCGTGGTCGGCGCTATTCTTTGAAACCGCGTCCGGGAGTCCGCTGGCTGACCCCTTCGCCGCCGGCCCGTTCCGTGAGCCGCTCGAGGCGGTCCGCCTGGCGCCATCGGGGACCAACAGGCAGCCCTGGCGGGTGTTCGCTGATTTGGCTGCAGGCACGTTCGACTTCTATGTCAAGGGACGGCCGGCGGTCGACCTCGGCATCGCCATGGCCCACTTCGCGCTGGTGATGGGGGAGAGCGGTTTCGCCGGGCAGTGGACACCCCAGAACCCGGCCCCCGAGCGCCCGGGCCTCGGGTATGTGATCAGCTGGCAGAGCTCGTAGGGCCCCTAGGCGCTGGCTCCAAGCGCCTCCCGCAGGCGCGCCGCCAGCGAGGCCTTGCCCGGGACGAGGCCTCCGGACACGACGACCCGACCGTTGACCAGCAGGGCGGGGGTGGCCACGGGCCCGTACGCTGCGATGGCCGTCAGGTCTTTGACGTGCGCCACATCGGCGGCCATGTCCATCTCCCCCAGGATTTCGAGGGCGAGCGCGTGCAGGCGCTCGCAGCGTGGGCAGCCGGCACCGAGGATGCGGACCTCGATCGCCCCCGCGGCCGCCATGGCCTGCTCCGGCGTGAGCTCGCCGCGCCAGACCCGGTAGTCGAGCTCCAGTGCGGCTGCGTACTCGGCCCTGACCTTGTCCGGAATGTAGTTGTGCTTGGCCGCTTGCTCGGCCAGCCAGGCGCCGCGCGCGGTCGGCTCGGTCGGTGCCTCGCGGGCGGCACGCTCGTAGATGGCCGGCAGCTCCACCAACCCCCGGCTAGAGCCGTCAATGTAGATTTGCCGGACACCCGGGATCATCGCGTTAGCCCCTCTCTGGTCGCCTTCCGACCGTGTGCGCCATTCCCGCAGGGCGGCGGCGCGGCCCGAACCCGCAATTCGATACCGGGGGAGTAGGACCTCTTTCCAGAGCCTCTGCACGGTTGCACACGTCGTAAGACATAGATAAGATAGATGTAAGACTCATGCGCGAGGTGTCGTGCAATGGATTTGATCAGCGGTCGGACCACCATGTCTAGCAGAGGACAGATCGTCGTACCCAAAGCGCTGCGAGACGCAGCTGGCCTTGCTGAGGGCGATGCTATCGAGGTGCTGTTTGACGGCCGGCAACTGTGCCTCGTCCGGTTATCGGGCAGCGGCCCAGGCCAAGAGGGTGTCAGCGAACAGGACGCAACTATGGTCCGCGAGTCTGAAGCGGCCTACCGCACCTCACAGCAGCGAGCAGGCAGCACGCAGATGAGTCAGCGGGAGGCCTATCCCTCAGAGGTCTGGGCTGCACGGGTGCGCGCTCTCGATGGGATCAAGCGGCTCAGTTTGGAGTTGGGCGGCTTTGGCAGTGAGGAAGTCCTGCTAAAATCACGCGATGAGCTTGACCGGCGGACCGAAGGATGCTAAAGCCCCTGCCGGCATACTGCGTGGACGCAAGCGTTGGGGTCAAGTGGTTCCTGCGCGGTGAGGCCAAGGCCGCTGGGGCCTGCCGGCTGCTCGAGGCGTTCGTGATGGGGCGGCTTGACCTAGTGGTGCCGGAGCTCTTCTTTTACGAAATGGCCAGCGCCCTATCGGTAGCTGTGAGTCGACTGCGGGTTGCCGAGGCGGTCGGCCTGGCGGCCCTCGAAGAGCTGGACCGGCTCAGCCTATCCAGCGTGGCCCTGCACGGCCTAATGGGCTCTGTGCTCATATACAGCCAGCGACTTGGGGTTTCACCATATGACGCGGCGTACCTGGCCACGGCCGAGCGGCGTCAGGTGCCACTGGTCACGTGTGACGCCAGGCTGCTCAAGGCCGCTGCCGGTACGATTGACTGGGTTCTCGACATCGACCAAGTTGATACAGGCCCGTCTAGTGGGCTGCGATGAACTCGCGCAACTCGGCGTGCCACTCGTCCGGTTCGAACGTCCCGATCTCGGTTTGATGGCCAAACAATAAGTCGAGCAGATAGCGCGGCTGCTTGCCGCCGATGTGCATTGCCTTGATGCATGAGACGCAGTAGACGACCACTTCCTCGCGCGGCATCTGATTCGCTCGCCGCTGCATCTGGGCCTTGAGCTGCGGGAGGGGCAGGGTACCATAAAAACTGTCGCCACAACAAACGGCCCCGGTACGCGACTGCGCCGGCTCCACGACCCTAATGTTCATTCCTGATAGTAGCTGTCTGACTGCAGTATGGACTCGTTCCTCGCTGCGGGTCGGACAGGCATCCTGGATGGCCATCTCAATACCGCCGTAGTCTTTGAACGGGAAGGTGCTGCTCTGGGCGAGGACCTCCCAGAGCGAGACTGTGGTTACGCCTGCATAGAGCTCCCGATATCGTTTGTCGCACCCAGCACAAGTGTTGATTACCTGCGCCGGAGTTGGGAGCCCAGGTTGGTGTTGGCAGCAAGTGAGGTGCTCGCGGACGGCGCCCAGGTCGGCACGCAGAAAGTCAAGCACTTGCGAGGCTAGTCGAGGCCGGTAGATCATCAGCGCGCAGCCTGGCGCATAGGCGGTGTGCACGTCGTGCCCTCCAGTGGCGGCGTCCAGCGGTTGGGGCGGGCATTCGCCTGCCTCCACAAGCGGCTGAGAGGCCAGTGATTTCTAACCTGCCTTCGCCAGGGTGGGCCAGACACCTGGGCGCGCAGCCGACGAGCCGAGGCGCAAATGCCTGGTCACAGCCGCGAACGCCAGCCATCAGGCGGCGGCGAGATCCGGAACTGCAGTTCCAGGCTAGGGTAGTAGGACCCTTTGTCCCAGCTGAAACCGGTGAACTTCTCCTCCAGGCGGCCGGTTGCCGTCTGGATCTTGGCGAACTCGTAGCCCGCGACGTACTGCGCTACGGTTTCGCCTTTGATGACGGCCAGGAACTCAACGCTGTCGCCCAAGCCGGCCTTCTTAAGGGGCACACCGCGCAGGGTCAGCGATTCGCTCAGGGTCGCTCCGTACTTATGGTCGACTGCCTCCCAGCTAACCACCAGTTCGCTGAGGCTCCTGGCGTCGTCGGCTACCGTACCGGTGATGCGGATCCGGTAATCCGCGTCGGATGACGTGCTCAGGCCGGACAATCCCACCGGTGCCGCCGGCCCCAGTCGTCCCTCGAAGGCAGCCGCAAAGGTTGCACCCTGCCACTCCAGAACGCCACCGTCGGTAGCCAAGCCTTTGCGCTGGTAAAAGCCCTTTACAGAGGTCTGCCGCTCGCTGCCCTGATAGGAGTACCAATCGTAATTGCACCAGGCCTCAAGCACTGCCCTCATGGCTGTGGTGCGCCCGATTACCGCCAGGTCACTCAGTACCACCAACATGTGCTCAGTGGTCGCGATCACGGCCCCGCTCGCACTATCGATTACGGCAACGGTCAGTTCATATGACCCCGGCTGCTGGTAGGTGCGCGACATGCGGCTCGAAACCGGGCCGCCCTTCACCGTGTGCAGGGCTTGCGGCCTGGTCTCTTGGGGCGGGCTGCCGTCCCCGAAGTCCCACCGCCAGATGACCGACTCGGACAGCCCTGTAAAGTCGCCTTCGGGTGCCGCGGTAATCGCAACCGCGGTGCCGACCTCGGCAGGCATTGGGTTGGAGGTCAGGGTGATGCGGATCGTTCCCGGCTCTGGCGGCCTGACCTCGACGCGCGCCGAACCGCTGGCCAACCGCTCCATGACTGGGTTGGGGTACAGGCCGCGGGGGTCCGATAGGACGCGCAGGGTGGCCCTCACCTCGTAGGTGCCCGGTTCGCTCAAGGTCACCCGGAAAGCTTGCGGCGGACCGTCCGTGCTACCGACGTGGCCTGCTTGGCGTTGCCGCGAATCGGAACGTTTGACCACGGCTTCGCCGCGCGGAACCAGCGCAGCATCATCTGGGGCCGCAAATACCTGCCACTCGTACTCATAGTGCACGCCGGCCAAGATTCCCCGATCGACTTCCGGGGTTTCGCGAACGGTGAACTCGCACTGGTCGCCAACCACCGCGCCGCTTAACTCGGGGTCAATCTCCAGCTCGGCCAAGGTCGAAGGCCGCACGAGAACCGTACACATCCACGGCGGGAAGGCTACCTCCCGCTGCAAGTCGGCGAGAACGGCTCGGATCTCATCGAGCGTGATCCCGAGGATGTCTGCGAGGTCCGGATTCTGGGCTAGAATCGGTTCCAAGTCAGGCCACCACATTCTGGCCGAGACCAATAGCACGGCCGACTGCGGTTCGTCGTTTTGGAGCAGGGATGCCCTGAGCAGTACCGGGAGCGGCATATCGCTCTCTAGCCTGGCATGATAGGGGGCAAGGACCCAGTCAGCAGTGGGGGTCCAAGGATGGACCGAGGCGTCCGTGAAGTATACCTCGTCGGCGAACAGCATGGTCAAGTCGGCATCCTCGCAGAGCGGCTCCGCTAGGCCCAGGGTTGCTTCACTGATCAGGCGAAAGTCATACTTCACCGGCAGCGCCTCCAGGATCATGCCGTCAGGCAGCACGGCGCCGCGCTCCACGAAGGATGATTCGCGCGTCGGCAGCAACGCCGTTACCGCTACGAGCATCAGCTCCCGCCGGGCCCGGTCAAAGGTCAGTGACTTGGCCACCGGCAGCGCCTTGAGCCCAGCGCGCGTACTGCGCCACATCAGCCCGCCGTCCTGAAGCGAATCCGTGACCCGATAGTAGTCGTCGACCAGCAGCCGCA
>Ga0114946_10003757_pt1 | contig 10150 bp, 9 predicted proteins | sample WalLakDeSediment_FD_88676 | JGI IMG/M metagenome (GOLD analysis project Ga0114946, IMG submission 88676) | Lake sediment microbial communities from Walker lake, Nevada to study Microbial Dark Matter (Phase II) - Walker Lake 11/02/13 Deep Sediment | ecosystem: Environmental > Aquatic > Freshwater...
CAGCGCGAATTTGCCCATGAACCCCGCGAAAGGCGGGATACCCGCCAGGCCGAACACGCCAACCAGGAGCGTGGCGGCGAGCAAGGGCGATCGCCGGTGCAATCCGGCCAGGTCCTCGAGCGCGACGTTGGCGCCGTCGCGTGAGACGCGGGAGATGACCAGGAAACAGGCGAGGACCATGAACACGTAAGCGACCGCGTAATACAGGGCAGCGGTGAACCCGGGGATGTCCATGGCCACGAACCCGACCAGGGTGTAACCGGCATGGGCGATGCCGGAGAAGGCGAGCAGTCGCTTGAAATCCTTTTGCACCAGGGCGACGAGGTTGCCGTAGAACATCGAGGCGATCGCCAGGCCGGTGAGCAGGGTAACGAGGGCGGCATGCTCGGGTGTGGCCAGCATGACGAACCGTACCAGCACCGCCACCGCTCCGAGCTTGGGCAGGGAGGCGATGAGACTGGCCGTTTCATTCGAGCCGCCCTGGTAAACGTCGGGCGTCCAAAAATGGAAGGGGAACACTGCCAGTTTGTAATAGAGCCCCACCCAGAGCATGGCCAGGCCCAAGGTGGCCACCGGGGTCTCGACGACGTCCGGCAACCTGGACATCAGGAGCGGCAGGTGAGTGGTTCCGGTCAACCCGAACAGATAGCTCATCCCGAAGAGCATGATGCCGTTGGCGGCCACGCCGAACATCATGTACTTGATGGCCGCCTCCATCTGGCTGCGCTGTTCGGGTCGTTCCCGGCGCAACGGCACCATGAGATACAGCGGGAACGAGGCAAGTTCGAGGACGACCACCAGGGTGATGAGTTCGACGCAACTGACCAGCAGCACCAACCCGGTGACGTTGACGTTCATCAGGAGGTAATACTCGGGCTTCGCGTCGGGCCGGATATCGGGCAAATCGCCGCTGAGCCATAACACCAGCAGGTAGCCCGCCGCCAGCGCCAGTTTCAGTCCTTGGGGGAAGGCGTTGACGCGATAAGCGCCGTCGAACAGCAGGGCGTCCTGGCCCAGGCTGATGCACCTGGCTGCCACCGCCGCCAGGCCAATGGCCAAGGCGGCGTTGCGCGCCAGACGAACACGGCCGACGCCAAGGCTCACGATGAACAGCCAGAGCGCGCCGCCTAGCAGAATCAGTTCAGGAAGAAAGGCCATGGCAAGAGCGGCTGGGTCTATTCAGGATTCGACCTCGGCCCACCCGAGTCGGTGACGGCCAGTCCAGGGGCAGGCGTTTGGGCCCAGGGCATCTCGGATATCCGTCCGACCGTGCCGGAAACGGGTGCCACCGCGCCGGCCTGCTCGAGCAGACGATCCACGCTCGACTCCATCACCCGGGTAAACGGGGTCGGCTGCAGGCCGATCCAGAACACGAAGGCCAGGAGCAGGACCAACGTCAGGATCTCCCGTGCGTTTAGGTCCTGCAACTGTGAGTGGTCCGGGTTGCGTGTGCCGCCGTAAGCCAGCTTTTGGAGCAGGCGCAACATGTAGGCGGCGGCCAGGACCACGCCGGGCACGGCGATCAGCGTCCAGGTCTTTGACCAGCTGAAACCACCGCTCAACACCAGGAACTCGCCAATAAAACTGTTGGTCCCGGGGAACGCCATCGAGGAAAGGGCGAACACCCCGACGAAGGCGGCGAAGACCGGCATCACCCGGCCCATGCCGGCGGCTTGGTGCAGGTCGCGGGTGTGCAGCCGTTCGTAGACCATACCGACCATGAGGAACAGTGCGCCGGTGGTGATCCCGTGATTGATCAGGACCAGGAGCGCCCCCACGAGTCCGTCGCGATTCAGCACGAAGATGCCGAGGGTGGCGAAGCCCATGTGCGCCACGCTGGAGTAGGCGACCAGCTTCTTGAGGTCGGACTGAGCCAGAGCGGTGAGCCCGCCGTAGACGATCGCCACCAACGACAGACCGAGCATGACCGGCATGAACACCTGCGTGGCGTAAGGTGTGATCGGCAGACAAAACCGCAGGAACCCGTAAGCGCCCATCTTGAGCAGCACGCTGGCCAGCAACACACTGCCGGCGGTGGGGGCCTCGACATGCGCCGCCGGCAGCCAGGTATGCAGTGGGAACATCGGCACTTTGATGGCGAACGAAAGGGCGAGCGCCACAAAGATCCAGCATTGAAACCCGGGCGCGTAGGGGCGGCCCATGAGCGCAGGGATGTGAAACGTGCCGGTCTGGAGGTACAGAGCGATGATGGCCACCAACAGGAGCACCGATCCGGCCATGGTATAGATAAAGAACTTGAGGGCCGCGTAAACCTTGCGGGGTCCGCCCCAGACACCGATCAACAGGGCCATCGGGATCAGCATTGCCTCCCACAAAACGAAGAACAGAACGAAATCCAGCGCGCAGAACACGCCGACCATGGCGCCCTCCATGAGCAGCAGACAGATCATGAACTCCCGGACCCGCACCTGGATGGCGCACCAGGAGGCGGCGACGCAGAGCGGCAGGATCAGGGTGGTCATCAGCACCAACAACAGGCTGATACCGTCCACCCCCACTGTGTAGTGGACGTTCAGCCACGGAATCCACGCTGCGTGTTCCACGAACTGGAATTCCGCCGTGCCCGGATCGAACCGCCAGTAGAGGGGAAGCGAGACCAGCGCGATCGCCAGGGTAACGGCCAAGGTGTACCAGCGCAGAACGCGGACGTTGCGGATGGCGCCCGCCACTGCCGCGGCGGCTAGCGGGCCGAAGATCAGCACGCTGAGCCAGGGGAACTCGTTGGGGATGCCGGGCGCACTCATGGCACAAACGCGTCAGACCAGGAACCGGTAAACCAGGAACAGGACGATCCCCACCACGGCCAGGGCCAGGGTAAGGTTCTGCTGCAGATCGGCGCGCTGCATCGATCGCAAGCGCCCGCCCAGCCGGCCTACGACCGTCGCCAACCCGTCAATCGCGCCGTCGATCACCCCTTGATCGAACCGCCGGACCTGATCGGCCGATCGCGCCAGCGGCGTCAGCCCGGCTCTGCGGTAGAGTTCGCCCCACCGGTTGTCGGCGCGTTGCACCGGTCGCTGGGCAATCCAAGCCACCCCGCGTCCGAGCATGCGATGAAACCAGTCCAAATCCAGACTGATGGTGGGCTCGGGTTGGAGCTGCTTGCGCAGCAGGAAAAACCCGAGGGCGGTGAACAGCAGCAGCTGCAGTGTTTCGGAGATATGATAGGCAGTATACGGTTGGTAATAGACGTCGGCCCGGGGCAGCAACGCATAGAGGGAAGGCGTGTAACAGCCGATGACCAGGCACAAGACCGCCGCGATGGTCATGGCCGCCAGCATGTTTCCGGGTGGTTCCCCGGCCCGGCGCCACGTGCTTTCGCTGCAGTTCCGTTTCCCGAACCAGATGAAGTACGGGACCTTCAAACCCGTGTGCAGAAAGGTGCCCACCGACGCGAGCATCAGCAGCAAGCCGACCCCCAGCCGATGGTCCGCATAGGCGGCCGCCACAATCATCGGTTTGCTCACAAACCCGCTGGTCAACGGAAACGCCGAGATCGCCAATCCGCCGATCAGCGTCAGCGCGAAGGTCCACGGCATCTTCTTCCAGAGCCCGCCCAGTTCAGTGAACTTGCTCTGGCCGGTCATGTGGAGGACCGCGCCGCAGCCCATGAACAGGAGTCCTTTGTAGAGGACGTTGGCGAAGGCGTGGGCGCAAGCCCCGTTGATGGCCAGGCCGGTGCCGATCCCGACCCCGGCCACCATGTAACCGACCTGGCTGACGATGTGATAGGCGAGCAACCGGCGCGAATCGTTCTCGAGCACGGCATACACCACCCCGTAAAGCGCCATCACCACACCGAGCGGCACCAGGATCTCGAGGCCGGGGAACCCGCGGCACAGGGTGTATACGGCGGTCTTGGTGGTGAACGAGCAGAGGAACACCGACCCATTGAACGTGGCTTCGCCGTAGGCGTCAGGAAGCCAGGCGTGCAACGGCGGCACCGCCGCGTTCAGGAGAAACCCGGTCAGGATGAGCCAGGTGGCTGGCGTCATCTGTTTTACCTCGAAGGCAACGAAAGCCAGGCTGCCGGTCGCCTGCAAGTGAAGCACAATGCCGGTTAAGAGGGCCACCCCGCCCGCCATATGCACCAGGAGGTAACGAAACCCGGCCGCCGGAGATTGGGGACCGCGCCGGAACCAGATGAGAAACACGGAGGACAGCGCCATGACCTCCCAGAAGACGAACAGGGTAAGGAGGTCCCCGGCGTAGATGGCGCCCAGGGAACCGCCCGCGTAGATCCAGGCGGCCATGTGTTGGGCATCGTCCCGGACGTGCAGGCTGTATAACGTGGCGATCACCGCCATCAAGCCCATGATGACCGCGAAAACGTGTGCTAGCGCGTCGACCCGGCCGAAGACCAGCACCCAGTCGAGGAACGGCACTTCGCCGAACGTGCCTTTGGGCATCAGCCCGATGCGGAGCAACGTGAGCACCGGAACGATCAACAGAAAACCGCGTTTGAGCCGGGCCGGCGTCAGTGGCAGCAGCAACGCCCCCAGGATCAACAGCCAGGCGGGATGCAGCCAGACGTCAGTCATCGTAGTAATCCTCGCGTTTCATGATGCCGGCGTGGCCGAAGGCTTTGGACAGCACGATCAAGAGGACACAACCGACGAAGCCGAAGACCGCCCAAAAGGCCGGCCAACGTTCGATGGTCGTGTGGGCCTCGTCCTTATTCACCACTCCGGGCCAGGCATCGATCAACACCAGCAAGACCAGTAACCCGAGGCACACCCGCACCACGGTGCGCAGCCGGTCGCGGAGCCAGGCAATGAGTTGAGCGAGTTTCATGGCTGCAGTTGGCGGGCGAAGGCCAGAAAGAAATCGGGGTAAAGGCCGAGGATCACCGATAAGACCGCGGTGAAACTCAGCGGAATGAGCATGGCCAATGGCGCCTCGGCGTAGCGGCGGTCCGAATCGCCCGGCGCCACGGCCCCGAAGAACGCGTGATAGACGACCGGCGCGAAGTAGGCCGCATTCAGCAGGGTGCTGGCCACCAGTACGCCCACCACCAGAAGCGAGCGCGCGTCCGCGGCGCCGATCAACAGATACCACTTGGAAACGAATCCGGCCACTGGCGGGGCGCCGATCATGCTGAGCGCGGCGAGCCCAAAAGCGCCGAAGGTGAAGGGCATGGCTCGGCCGAGCCCGTGCATTTCGGAGATGCTCTTTTTATGGGTGACCACGAAGATGGCGCCGGCGCAGAAGAACAGGGTGATCTTGGCGAAGGCATGATGGGCGATGTGGATCAAGCCGCCTTCGATCCCGCGGGGCGTAAGCAGGGCCACGCCGAGGATGACGTAGGAAAGCTGGCTCACGGTTGAGTAGGCCAGGCGCAGCTTGAGGTTATCCTGGCTTAAGGCGATGACCGAGGCGGCCAGGATGGTGAAGGACACAAAATAGGCGGTCGGCAAGCCCAGGTTCAAGGCGTCCATCAGGTCCACCCCGAACACGTGCAGCATCACGCGCACGGTGGAGAACACCCCCACCTTGACGACGGCCACCGCGTGCAACAAGGCGCTGACCGGGGTGGGCGCCACCATGGCGCCGGGCAGCCAGTGGTGCAGCGGCATGACCCCGTTCTTGGCAAACCCAAGAATGCAAGCCGCGTAGAGTGCCGTCACCAAGCCACGATGTGCGTCGGGCGGCAGGATGCCGGTGCGAAGGTTGTCGGCAAAATCGAGGCTGCCGCTGAGCACGTAGATCATGACCATGGCCGGCAGGATCAGGCCTTTGGCGGTGGCGGTGAGGTACACGAGATACTTCCGGCCGCCCTCGTAACCCTCTTCGTCCTGATGATGCGCCACCAACGGATAGGTGGTGATGCTTACGATTTCGTAGAAGAGGTAGAGGGTGAGCAGGTTGTCAGCCAGGGCGCAACCGATGGCGCCAAACAGGGCCAGGGCGAAACAGGCATTGAACCGCGTCTGCGCGTGTTCGGCCAAGCCGCGCATGTAGCCGGCGGAGTAAAACACGGTCAGCACCCAGAGCGACGAGGCCGCCAGGGCGAAGATCATGCTCAAGGGATCGGCCCGCAAGGCGATGCTCAGGCCGGGCAACAGCGAAAACAGCTCCAGATGCAGCGTCCGGCCAGCCCGAATGTCGGGAATGAGGGAGGCCGTTATGGCGAAGAGGGTTGCGGCGGCCAGGAACGAACAGGTCTCGCGCCGGTTAGGCCGGCGGCCGGTGGCCATGACCAGTCCGGCGCCGGCCAGCGGCGCCAGCAGGGCGAAAAGTAATCGATGGTCCGTGACCGGTTCCATGCACTAGCCGCTCAAGTCGGACAAGGTCTTGGTCTGGATGGACCGGTAGTTGCGATAGACGGCAATGACAATGCTCAGGCCAATGCAGACCTCGGCGGCTGCCAGGCCGAGGATGAAGAGCACTGCGACCTGGCCCGTGACCCGGTCGGGCGCCACGAACCGGTTCAACGCCAGGAAATTGAGAGCCGCCGCCGCGAAGATCAGCTCTCCGGCGATCAACATGCCGACCAGCGTGCGGCGTCGGATCAGGCCGAAGATTCCGGCGGCCAGGAGAAAGGCTGCCACGCCGAGGTAGATGGAGAGTTGTTGGTAGAGCGGTTCCATGGTCAAGGTTGGGTTCGGCCGTGACGGGCGATCACCACGGCGCCCAGAATGGCTACCACCAACACCAACGAGATGGTCTCGAACGCCATGCTGTAGGTGGTCAGCAACGCAATCCCAATCTCCGGCAGCGTCCCCTCGTGCGTCGGTTCGGCGACGCGGATCCAGGGATGGCTGACTCCCAGCCGGGTGATCCCATAGCCGACCGCCAGGCTGAGCACCAGCGCCGCGCCGGTCCACGCGGCACCGGCCGGGCCACGTTCGGCGTCGGTTCGCGGCGGTTCGTCCGGTTCGGCGAGCATCACCGCGAAGACAATGGTAACGCAAACGGCCCCCACATAGACCAGAATCTCCATCAGCGCCAGAAACGGGCTGTGGAGATAGTAGAACAGGCCGGCCAGCCCAAAGCAGGAAAGGGCCAGACCGCATACGCCGCGGATGAGCCGCCGGCTGAGCACGGCGATCAGGGCGCCGGCCGCGGTGGCCAGCACCGCCAGCCCGAAAGCCAGGTTCATTACCAGTTCGGCGCCGGGGAACGGGTTCATTGCTGGGAGGCACCGGGCCGCCGGACGAGGTCGATCTGATGAAAGGCCTCTCTGCGGGTGCTGGCCAGGTTGTAGGCACGCGAAAACTCGAGGGCGTCCACCGGGCACACCTCGACGCAGGATCCGCACAGGCTGCACTTGGTAAAATCGAGTTTGAACTCGGTAACCGATTTCCTGCGTTCGCCTTCGCGTTTGATCCCATCGACGGCGATGCAATCGCTGGGGCAGGCCTTCTGACAGGCTTTGCAGGCGATGCACAGGGCCTGGCCCGACTCGGGATCGCGCAGCAGAACCACGTGGCCGCGGTAGCGCTTGGGGATGGGCAGGGTCTGGTGCGGGTAATGGACCGTGACCGGTTTCCGAAAGAACTGCTGCAGGGTGATGCGCATGCCGGTCAGCAAGCTCACAAATCCGCTCAGCACTTCACGCAAGGGAGATTTCATGGGTCAAAAAAGCTTCATCATGACGCTGGTCAGCACCAGGGTGAACATTGAGATCGGGATGAGGATTTTCCACGAGAGATTGAGCAACCGGTAGAACTGCGTGCGCGGAAAGGTCCAGCGCACCCACACGACGACGAAGATCAGCGCATAGAGCTTGAGCAGGAACCAACCCAACCCGGGGAGCAGTCCCACCGGACTGTGCCACCCACCGAGGAACAGGATGGTAGCGAGCGCGCAGCCGACCACGATGTTGGCATACTCGGCCATGAAAAAGACGCCAAAACTCATCCCGGCATACTCGGTGAAGGCGCCGGCGACCAGTTCGCTTTCGGCTTCGGCCATGTCGAACGGGGCGCGGTTCATTTCGGCGAGCAGGCAGATGAAGAAGATGACGAAGGTGACTGGCATGAGCGGGTTGACCTTCAAATTGAAGAGGTTCCAATGCCAGAAGGCCCCGGCCTGGCCGTCCACGATCTCCCGGAGGCTTGTCGTGCCGGTCATCATCAGGACGGTGATGACGACCAGCAACAACGGGATCTCGTAGGCCACGTTTTGCGACACGACCCGGGCGGCGGAGATGATCGAGTATTTGTTGCGCGAGGCCCAACCAGCCACCATCAGCGCCAGCACGTGGATCGAGCCGAAGGCAAACACGAGCACCAACCCCAGCGGCACGTCCCGGGCCCCCAACCGCTCGCTGAACGGCAGGACCGCCAGGCACATCAGGGCCGGGGCCATGACCACTGCCGGCGCCAACCGGAACAGGAGTCGATCGGCCTCCGGAGGCACCAGGACCTGCTTGGACAACAGCTTGATGGCGTCGGCCAGGGGCTGCAGCAGGCCGGCTGGCCCCACCTCGGTCGGACCCGGTCGGCGCTGGAACCTGGCGGCGGCCTTACGTTCGACCCAGACCAAGTAGGCGGCGTTCAGCCCTACAAAGGCCATGATGCCGCCGAGGTAGACCAGGAGTCGAAAGGGTTCCGGCATGGCCACAAGCAGATCAGGGTTAGCGGTCAATATCCGGGATCACCAGATCGAGGCTGCCCATGACCGCCAGGGCATCGGGGAGCATCATGCCCCGGGTCGCCTCCTCGAAGAGCGCCAGGTTCGCAAACGACGGCGTGCGCAGCTTGACCCGGTAGGGGATCTCGCGGCCGTCGCTCACGATCCGCACCATGAACCGTCCACGGGCGGCCTCGACCGCATAACAGGTGTCACCGGGCGGCAATTTGATGACGCGCGGGACCTTGGCCTGGAAGGGTCCGGCCGGCAGCCTGTCCAGGACCTGTTCGATAATCCCAAGACTCTGCTCCAGTTCGGCCATGCGCACCTGATACCGCGCCATGCAATCCGTCTGCGGAAACACCACGATCTCGAAATCGAGCTCGGGATAGATGGAGTAGGGTTCGGCGCGGCGAACATCATAGGGAACGCCGGCGCCGCGAATGACGGGTCCGGTAGCCCCGTATTGACGGCAGAGGTTGGCGTCGATGGGGCCGATACCTTCCAACCGTTTGCGCAGGATGATGTTGTCGGTTACCAGCTTGCGATAAAGCTCGAGCCGAGGCCGCATATAAGCCACGAAGGCGCGGGTGCCCTCGATAAACTCGTCGTCCACGTCGTTGTACAACCCGCCGAACCGATAATAACAATAGGTCAGCCGCGCGCCGCAGAGTCCTTCCAGCAGGTCCATGATCTGCTCGCGATCGTCGAACGCGTAGAGCAAGGGTGTGAACCCGCCCAGATCCAGCAGGAACGCGCCGAACCAGACCAGATGACTGGCGATCCGGTTCAATTCCGAGGTGAGGACCCGGACGAATTCGGTCCGGCGCGGGACTTGGATGCCGGCGGCGCGCTCGACTGCGCCCACGAACGCGTGGGTGTAGTGCATGGCCGAGAGATAATCGATGCGGCTGGTGTTGGGCAGGAACTGGGCGTAAGTGCGGTTCTCGCCCATTTTTTCGTGCATCCGGTGGATGTAACCCGGGACCGGCTCGGCGTGCAGAATGTACTCACCGTCCATGGTCAGCTTCACCCGGAGGACGCCGTGGGTGGCCGGATGCTGCGGCCCCAGATTGAGGACGAACATTTCCTGGCCTTCGGGGCCGGTTTCCGCGATCTGCGTCTTCTCAAGCAGCACCGGGATAATCCTTTCGCAACGGGTGGAAATCGGCGTCTTCGGGCAACAACAAGGGCGTGAGATTCGGGTGCCCGAGGAACCGGATGCCGAAAAACTCGTGGGTCTCGCGTTCGTGCCAATTGGCCCCGGGGAACACCGCGGAGATGGTGGGCACTTCGGGTTGGGACCGCGGGAGGCGAGTGCGAACCACCACCCGGATCGAGGCAGCCGGATGGAAATAGTCGTAGACCACTTCCATCTGGCCGGCTGGCAGCCAATCGACCCCGGTGACGGTGTCGATGGCGAAACCGTGTGTGTCGAGGAATTCGGCGGTGGCTACGACCTGGCCCGGATGCACGGTGGCGTCGAGGTCATAACCCTTGGCACCTGGATCGACCGCCCGGCAACCGAAGCATTCCGCGGCCGGGTCGCGCG
>Ga0114946_10003758_pt1 | contig 10148 bp, 6 predicted proteins | sample WalLakDeSediment_FD_88676 | JGI IMG/M metagenome (GOLD analysis project Ga0114946, IMG submission 88676) | Lake sediment microbial communities from Walker lake, Nevada to study Microbial Dark Matter (Phase II) - Walker Lake 11/02/13 Deep Sediment | ecosystem: Environmental > Aquatic > Freshwater...
ACGGCGCGGTATTACCTTGGGCAAAACAAACGGCCTTATCTCCGCGCCGTCTCGCCTCGTTCTGGCCGCAGCAGGGCGAGAGCGCCGGGAATTGAGATCGTGGTGAATGGCCGCGATTGCGGCAGCCGAGATCATGGCCCGTCGCTCCCGCCCCTACCCTGATCGTATTTATAATTGGAGCTGCTGACAGGGAATACTATTACTGGCTTATTCTGCCAAGGTGGGCATTCACAAACGATTAGCGGGAAAGTTGAGAATTGCTGGGCAAACTCGCCGATCAGTGGTAACTACCCAGAGTTGCCGGTCATAGTTAGTAATGACGATCAGATCTACACGGGTGCGGGCCTGCGGCTGAATCTGACTATGCGACCACAAGACTATACGACAACCCGACTAACTGTTATAATCGCCTGCATGACAAATCGGGAAATCGCCGAACTATTCGCTCAAGTTGCCGACATGCTGGCCATTCGTGGTGATCAGATCCACCGCATTCTGGCTTACCGGCGGGCGGCTGAGAATATCCAGGAGCTTGGTCGTGATCTGGCGGCGGTGCGAGCTGCGGGTGAATTAACCAGCATTCCCGGGATTGGCGCCACGCTGGCTGCCAAAATCGAAGAGCTGCTGGACACTGGCCGGCTGGCGTTTTACGAGAAATTGGCCCAGGAGATACCGCCGACACTGGTAGAACTGCTGCGCGTTGAGGGGTTGGGCCCCAAGCGAGTCAAGCAGATTTACGACGCCCTGCAGGTGACCAGTCTGGCGGAGTTGACGGCCGCTGCCCAGGCCGGTAAGCTGGCCGAACTGCCGGGGTTAGGCGCCAAATCAGCGGCTAAGCTGCTGGCCAACATTGAAGCCCTGGCTCGACATGGCGACGGCCGTACCCCTTTAGGTGAAGCCTGGCCCATTGCCCAACAGATTTTAAGTGAACTGGCCCAACTACCCGGCGTGACCCAAACGGCCGTGGGCGGTTCGCTGCGCCGGATGCGGGAAACCATTGGCGATCTCGACTTACTGGTTGCCGCGGCTGATTCCGAACCGGTCATGCGCTATTTTTGCCAGATGCCGCGCGTTGAGACGGTCTCAGCCAGCGGCACTACCAAAAGCAGCGTGATTCTGCACAACGGGCTGCAGGTTGATCTGCGCGTCCTGCCCGCCGAACGGTGGGGCACGCTGCTCTCCTATTTTACCGGCAGTAAGGAGCACAACGTCCGGCTGCGCGAGCTGGCGCTGAAACAGGGCTTAAGCCTCAACGAGCATGCCTTCACTCCGGTAGACGGCGGCGATGAAATCCGCTGTACGGGCGAAGAAATGGTCTACGAAAGGCTGGGGCTGCCCTATATCCCGCCGCCACTGCGCGAGGACCGGGGGGAGATCGAAGCGGCGCAGAAAGGCCAGCTGCCCCAGCTGGTGGAACTGGCCGACCTGCATGCCGATTTGCACATGCACACCACCTGGTCCGACGGCCGTATGACCATTCTGGAAATAGCCAGGGCAGCAGAGGCCCGCGGCCTGCGCCATATCGCCATCACCGATCATTCGGTCAGCCTGGGCATCGCCAATGGCTTATCGATTGGCCGTTTGCGCGCTCAGGCCGCCGAACTCCGCGAAGCCCGCGAGCTGATGGGCAGCGCCTTTACCATCTGGCACGGCACCGAAATGGAGATCCGAGCGGACGGGTCGCTGGATTATCCCGATGAGCTCCTGGCCGAATTGGATTGGGTTATTGCCAGCCTCCATACCAGCCTGGGCCAGCCGCGCGCCCAGGTAACAGAACGGCTGCTCAACGCCATCCATAATCCCTACGTGCACATGATTGCCCACCCCACAGGGCGGCTCCTGCCCGACCGGCATGGCGCCGATCTGGATATGGAAGCGGTGCTGCAGGCGGCCGCAGCGACCAACACTATTTTGGAGATCAATGCCAATCCCCGGCGGCTTGATCTGCGTGACAGCCACGTGCGCCGGGCCATCGAGCTGGGCGTTAAGCTGGCCATCAACTGCGACGCCCACCATGACGACCAATTTGAGTTTCTGCATTATGGCCTGGCCGTAGCGCAGCGCGGCTGGGCCACGGCTGCAGACGTGGTCAACTGCTGGTCTCTGTCCGATCTGCGCCAGTTCAGCCAGCAGAAGAGACAGGCCTAATGCTGGGGCGATAGGATCTAACTATGGGCACAACGATGATCATCAGCCAGGCTTTCGCCGGATTGGAGCCGGCCGTGCTGGACGAGCTGCGCCGGGTAGCACGACGCGCCACCTATCCCCACGGCACGGTGCTGTGCCATCAGGGCGAGATCGAACATACCTTTTACATCATCGTCGACGGGCGCGTCGCCGTCAGCCAGAGGAACAGTAACGGTGAGGAGCAGATATTGGCCCTGCGCGGCCCCAATGAGTATTTCGGCGAGCTAGGCCTGCTGGATGACACGCCCCGCCTGGCCAACTGCACCACCTTAACAGAAACGGCCGTACTGGAAATAGATGAAGTCGTCTTCGATGCCCTGGTAGAACAGAGCCCAGCCATTGCTTTTTCCCTTACCCGGCACATTCTGAGCATTATGCGCGACCGGGATAAGATGGCCATTAGCCAGCTGGAAAAAAAGAACGAAGAGTTGGAACAGGCCTATCAGGAATTGCAGGAGGCTCAGGCGCGGCTGGTAGAAAAGCAGCGGCTGGTACGCGAAATTGAGATCGCCGCCCAGCTGCAGCAGACGCTGTTACCCAGCCGGCTGCCCAACTGTGATGGCTACCAATTTGCCGCCTACATCCAGGCGGCGCGGCAAGTGGGCGGCGATTTCTACGATGTCTTTGAGCTGGACGACGATCATTACGGGCTGCTCCTGGCCGACGTGGCCGATAAAAGTGTGCAGGCCGCCCTGTTTATGGCCGTCGCCTACACCCTGTTTACCGTGGAAAGCAAACATTCGCTGTCACCGGCGGCCGTCGCCGAGGCCGTTCACCGCGGTATGTTTGACGTGGCGGCCGACAGTGATATGTTTGTAACCGCTTTTTACGGGGTGCTGCACCGTCCCAGCGGCCAGTTGACCTACGTGCTGGCCGGTCAGGAACGACCTTTGCTGCTGCGCCACGGCCGCGCCCCCGAAGTTGTCGCCGGCAACGGCCGTTTTCTGGGTATGCTAGAAGAGCTGCGGCTGACTGAATTCACGGTGCAGCTTCAAGCCGGCGACCGGCTGCTGATTTTTAGCGATGGCGTGCCCGATGCGGTCAATCCTGCCGGAGTGCAGTATGATTATGAGCGGCTGACGGCCGTATTGCACCAAAATCAGACTGACACAGCCACCGAGCTGATCCGGCGCATTGTGGCCGATTTAAATAACTGGACCCGGGGCACAGCCCCATTTGACGACATCACCCTGTTGGCCGTCCAAATGGGTGCTGTCGCCACTCCTAACAGGTGATTGGTATTGGGTGTGCTTCAAAACTGGCGCCAAGCAAGGTCGAAGAATGGGTTGAACAGAAGGAAGATAACAGTTAATTCGTGAATTGTTGAATTTGTGAATTGCTAATTGACCATTCAACAATTCAGCAGTTCAACAATTAATTATTACTTCTTCGCCTCTACCGAAATGAAACACACCCATTGGTAACTCATATATTAGACTATCATGGCCCGATTCCAGAAACCGCCTGATCCTCGTCAGGCAGACACAGAGCTTACCCGACCACGGCCCCGCCGCCAACGGCAAGACAGTGGCGAGCCAATCCCTTGGCTATGGCTGGGATTAGGCTTGCTGGTTAGCATTGTCGGCGTTTTGCTGGCCCTGTCACTGGTAACGATAGCCCTGGATCGCGAACCATTGGCGGCTACCTTGCCAACACCTACCATTATCCGGCTAACAGCCCCAGCAACGGCCGTGCCATCCCCCACTTCACCACTGCCGACCCCCACGCCCATCCCAACTTTAACCCCACTACCCACGCCCGATCTCTCCATTCCGCCGCCAGAAATCACCATCGGCTTTTACGCCCAGGTGGTCAACACCGAGGTGGGCGTCTGGGTACGTGGCGGGCCCAGCACCGACAACGTCCGCTTGCAGCTGGCCCCTGACGGAACGCGCTTCTTGATCATCGGTGGTCCCCGTGAAGGCAGCAATTTGAGCTGGTGGCAGGTGCGCCTGGCAGACGGCACCGAAGGCTGGGTAGCAGCCAATTTCCTGGCCCCGGCGGCCGCACCTTAGCCGACTGCCACTAATCTATAGGAATATCATGTCGCCCGAAGAACGTTTATCCCGCCTCCGTGACGAGCTAAACTTCCACCTTTACCGGTATCATGTGCTGGACACACCGGTGATCAGTGATGCCGAATATGATTCGCTTTTCCAGGAGCTGCTGGAATTGGAGCGGCGGTATCCCCAGCTGATTACCGCCGATTCACCCAGCCAGCGTAGCGGTGCTGAACCTCTGAACAGCTTTGCCAAGGTCGAACATCCTGCACCTATTCTGAGCCTGGCCAGCGGCACGAGCAGCGATGACCTAAAGGCCTGGCGCACCCGTATTGGCCGGCTGCTACCGGTTAATGCCGAATTGGACTACGTGGTGGAACCCAAAATTGACGGTCTGACAGTGGTGCTGACCTACCGTAACGGCCGTTTTGTCCAGGGGGCCACGCGCGGCAACGGGCAAATCGGCGAAGACATCAGCCGCAACCTAATGACCCTGTTCGCCTTACCCAAACGAATTCCCGTTGACCTGCGCAGTAGACTAGCGCCACCCTCCTATCTGGTAGTTCGCGGCGAAGCCTTCTTTCCCCTGGATAAATTCGAGCAGTTCAACGCCGACCGGCTCTCAGCCGGGGAAGCGGCCTACATGAATCCCCGCAATGCTGCTTCCGGCTCGCTGCGCCAGCTGGACCCGACGATTACTGCCGCCCGCCCGTTAACCCTCTACTGTTACGATTTGGTAGCCTGGGCCGGTTTTGAACCGCCGGCTACCCAGTGGGAACGGCTGGCCTATTTGCGCCAGCTCGGCTTTCCAGTGGCCGATGACATTGCCCACTGCGCCAGCCTGGAAGAGGTGGCCGCCCTATACCACAGCTGGACTGAAAAGCGCAATCAGATCAATTACGAGGTTGACGGCATTGTGGTCAAAATCAACGAGCGGCCGCTGGCCGACAGTCTAGGCTCTGTTGGCAAAGATCCGCGCGGGGCCATTGCTCTCAAGTTCCCGGCCCGGGAAATGACCACTAAACTCTTGGAGGTGCAGGTCAACGTCGGCCGGACGGGCGTCCTGGCTCCCAATGCTGTCTTGGAACCAGTGGAAATCGGTGGGGTGATGGTCAAGAATGCCACCCTGCACAACTACGATGAAATCGCCCGCAAGGATATTCAGATCGGCGATACGGTCCTGGTGAAACGGGCCGGCGATGTCATTCCCTACGTGGTCGGGCCGGTGGTGGAGCTGCGCACGGGTGAAGAGATTCCCATCCATCCGCCGCGCCGCTGCCCCTTTTGCAATGAGCGAGTGGTGCGGCTACCGGGTGAGGTGGCTATCTACTGTGACAACGCCGCCTGCCCGGAGCAGCTGGTGCGCCGGGTGGAATATTTCGTCAGCCGCCCAGCTATGGATATCAGCTCTTTTGGCAGCCAGACGGCCGTTCTACTCATGGAAAAGGGGTTAATCCAAGACGTGGGCGACATCTACTATCTGAATCGAGATGACCTCCTGGCGTTGGAAGGATTCCAAGAGAAGAAGGTGGACAATCTGCTGGCCGGTATTGAGGCCAGTAAACAGCAGCCGCCAGATCGTCTGTTAACGGCCATGGGCATACGTTACGTCGGCAATGTGGTCGCCCGGCTGCTGCTGGATGCTTTGGGCAGCATCGAGGCCCTCGGCCGAGCGGGCCAGCAAGAACTGCAAGCCATTGAAGGCATCGGACCGCAAACAGCGGCGGCCGTAGCCGTCTGGTTTCGGGACAGCCATAATCTGGAGCTGCTGCAAAAGCTAAAGCAGGCCGGATTACAGTTTGAGCTGGTAAAGGAAAGGGTTGCCTCCCAGGCGCTGGCCGATCTAACCTTTGTGATTACCGGTACCCTACCGACCATGAGCCGCGAACAGGCTAAAGCCCTCATTGAGCAGCATGGCGGCAAAGTGACCGGCTCGGTCAGCAAAGCCACCGACTACCTGCTGGCCGGCGAAAAAGCAGGCAGCAAACTAGACAAAGCGGCCCAGTTAGGCATCAGCATCATTGACGAAGCCAGACTGCATGAAATGATAAGTGGATAACAGGAGTCATGCCGGAATTTTTCAACGTTCTTCCCCCTGACGAGGCGCGGGCGCTGCTGCTGAGCCAGATCACGGCCGCGCTGCCCATAACCACCATTCCTACGACCCAGGCCCTCAACCGGGTTACGGCCGTACCGATCACCGCCCCCCATCCGCTACCCAATTTTCGCCGCAGCACCATGGATGGCTACGCTGTCCGCGCCGCCGACACTTACGGCGCCAGTGACAGCCTGCCCGCATTCCTGGAGGTCATCGGCGAAGCGCCCATGGGGCAGGCCGCCGACATCCCCATCCGCTCCGGCCAGGCGGTCATTGTTCATACCGGCGGCATGATACCGCCCGACGCCGATGCCGTGGTGCAAATTGAACATACGCAGACGGTGGGCGCGGCGGCCGTGGATGAGCCGCCGTACGAAATTGAGCTCTATCGGCCGGTGGCGCCGGGCCAAAATCTGCTGCAGATCGGCGAAGATGTGGCCGAAAATGCCGAGATTCTGCCGGCCGGTCACTGGCTGCGCCCGCAGGACTTAGGCGGTCTCCTGGCCCTGGGCATTACCGAACTGCCTGTCTGCCAACGGCCGCGCGTGGCCATCCTGGCTACGGGTGACGAAGTCATTCACCCGGCCCACATGCCGGGTCCCGGGCAAATTCGGGACATCAACAGCTATACCGTAGCCGGCCAGACGGAACGAACCGGGGGCCTACCCATTTTCCTGGGCATTGCGCCCGACAATTTTGCCGCTCTGCGCCAGATGGCCGCTGATGGCCTGGCGCAAGCGGACATGTTGGTCATGTCGGCTGGATCCTCGGTCAGCGTGCGGGATATGACAGTTGAGGTAATTGACAGCCTGGGGCAGCCGGGCGTTCTGCTGCATGGAGTGGCTACCCGGCCCGGCAAACCGACCATCGTCGCCGTTGTTGACGGCAAACCGGTCTTGGGCCTGCCAGGCAATCCGGTCTCGGCTATGGTGCAGTATGATATGTTTGGCGTCCCCGCGCTCTGGCGATTGCAGGGCGTCACCCGGCCACCGCTGCGCGGTGTCGTCTACGCCCAGCTGAGTGAGAATATTGCCAGCGAAACCGGGCGGGAGGATTATATTCCGGCTCGTCTTACGGAAACGGCCGCCGGCTTCACAGCCACCCCCGTTTTTGGCAAAAGCAACCTGATTTACACTCTGGTCAATGCCGATGGCCTGATCAAAATCCCCCTTAACAAAGGCGGCGTCCTGGCGGGCGAAATGGTAGAGGTGAGGTTGTTTTAGTCGAGTAGTCGAGTAGTCGAGTAGTCGAGTAGTCGAGTAGTCGAGTAGTCGAGTAGTCGAGTAGTCAAGTGGTCGCTTAGTCAACAACCAAACGACTAAGTCATTAAATCTAGAATGCGGTGGACCAGGCGGGCGCTGTTGCCGTCCAGACCGGCGGTGAGGGCCGCCCGGTCCCGCTCCCCTTCCCAGATGCGCATCACCGGAACGGTAATCGCCCAACCACTGGCCTCTAGCTGAGGAAACAGGGTCTCCAGTTCCGCTGACGGCTCAGCCAGCCCCAGACCCACGTTAGCAATGAGATGGAGCAGCGGCTCAAACCGCTCCAGGGCATCATCGGCCGTTAGCTGCTCCGCCTGTTCTTGTAGTTGAATAACACCCACCTCGGCCAACCTTTCCAACACCGACTGGGCGACTTGGGGTGGCAGCTCAGCCAGGGCCGCTTCGAGCGCGGCCACATCCTCTTGCTCCAAAGCGGCTACCACGGCCTGGGGCAGATCTTCATGCTCCGCGGCCAATTCCGGCTTACTCGTCTCCGCCACCAGTCCACTGTCTTCCAGCAGGCGTAAGGCTTCCTGTGCCTCCGCGGGCGGCATGTTGACCAGGATGGCGTTGGCCTGATTGGCGTCGCCGGCCAGCACTGCGGCGCGCAAAGCCGCCGGCAGTCGCGCCAATGACTCATGCTGGGTCGGTTCATCCAGCAAATCGACGATCCGCTTCATGAGCAGCGAGTCCTGCAGGTCGAGGCCGGCCATCAGTTTGGCCAGATCCCGCTCGCCATTCCACAGACGATAGACGGCCGTCATCAACTGCCAGCCATTAGCCTGCAGCTCAGGCAGCGCCGCCTCAATCTGATCACGGTGTGTCGTTTCACCCTTGGCTACCGCGGCAATGGCCCGCAGCAGGGGATCAAATTGCGCCAATAGTTCATCCACTTCGTACGCAGAGTTATTGGTTGGTTCAAACATCATCAGATTCTCTCATTCGCTCATCCGGACAACAGCACCCGTAGTTGAGTTGGCCAGCGTAAGGCGCAGCGCCCGGAAGAACAGCGCCAGCCAGAGCAGCAGGCCAGCGGCCGATACCCAGGCCCCGGTGTCAAACGCCAGCGGCTGGTAATGAAAAACAACCTCCTGGGCGTCATCCGGCACAAATACAGCTCGAAAGAAGCCGTAGGCCTCATAGATAGCCGTTTCCTCGCCATCAACCACGGCCGTCCAGCCGGGGTAATAAGCATCAGTTAAAACAAGAAGACCGCCACCGCCACTGACGGCGATCGCCACCCGCTCCGGCGCGTAATGGACGATGGTCGCCTGGCCCACAGCGGCCGCAGCGGCGGTCGCCGAATCCACGCCACTTCCGGTCAGCACGGCCGTCCGGGCAAAATCGTGGGCCGGGTCGCTGAGCTCAGCCAGCGCCGCTGCCCGATCCGGCTGCCAGCGCCAGCTATCAACCATAAAGGCGCGCGGCAGAACAGGCAAGTTTTCATAGATTTTGACATCGCCAGAATGAATCAGCCGGTAAGGACCCACGGTTAAGGGCTGGAAGGCGCCGTCACGGCCGTCAACCAGACTCATGCCCCGCCAGCTCCAGGCCGAGGTGTCGGCGGACAAAGTGATGTCGGTGGCAATCGCCGGTTCGGGCAACAGTACCCGCCAGAAACCGGGCTCGCCCAACGGCTGCGGCGCCAACCGCCAGACGCGATCGCCAGCCTCGAACACCAATCCGCCCGGCCGATCACCGGCCACCAACCAGATCTCGGTCGCTTCAAAAGCTGGTAAATAGCTGACCGCGGCCGCCGCCTGCGGGACGATCTGAACTTCATGCTGCAAGTCAAAGAAAACGCCATCATACCAGCGGTCGCCCACTTTGTCGGTGATCAGGTAGCGGACGTTCATGAGGTTTAGCCAGCGGTTGTCAGGCACGGCCGTCAGGAACTCTCGCAAACGGCCGTCACCGGTGTGCCTGCCCGACAACAGCGTGCTTGCCACAAATTTACTATACGAAAGCAGCGGCAAGATGCCACCGTCATACCCATCTACCGCGGCCAGGCCATAGACCAGCGGCAGGTTGGGAGCAATGATCTCCTTCTGTTTAATGGCCACCGTGTAATCATAACGGGCCGCCGCGCTGAGACGGCCGCTATAAATCGTATCGATCTCGGCCTGATCGCCGGGATCAAAGAAGATCTGGGATAAGCTCAAAAAGCGGTCCGGTGGCGGGCAGGCGTCGGGCTCAGGACAAAGGGCCGCCGCCTGCAGCCGCAGACTGGGCGGCCGCTGGTCGAAATAGGCCTCGGGCGTAGTCACATTGTGGTAGGGCAGACTGCGCCCGCTCAGAAAGAGGACAGCCAACATCAGGGGGACGGCCGCCCACGCTCCCCATTTTCGCGGCAGCCACAGTAGGATAAATAGGAGCACCAGTTCGATCCCCCACCCTGACAGGGTCAGGCCGTTCGGCCAGGCCAGGGGCGATTCAGGCGCAACCGGGAACAAACGGCGCAAAGGCACGGCGGCAACGGCCCAGATCAGAAGCAGGATGACCGGCGCAAAGACAAGCGGAGATTGCGCAATCAGAGATTGCGTGGCTGGTCCAGATTCTGCCCGATCATCTGCGGAATCTGCGTGATCCTTGATCTTTTTG
>Ga0114946_10003760_pt1 | contig 10144 bp, 10 predicted proteins | sample WalLakDeSediment_FD_88676 | JGI IMG/M metagenome (GOLD analysis project Ga0114946, IMG submission 88676) | Lake sediment microbial communities from Walker lake, Nevada to study Microbial Dark Matter (Phase II) - Walker Lake 11/02/13 Deep Sediment | ecosystem: Environmental > Aquatic >...
CGACACGCTGGCCCCGCCCGGCGGCGAGGTGCTGTGGCTGTGGGCCCAGTACTACCCGTACCAGCTCGCGGGAGGGCGCACCTGGGACGAGATCGCGCCCGAGGTCGAGGCGTCGATTCTCGACGCCTACGAGGTGTACGCCCCCGGCACCAAGGCGAAGATCGTCGGTTCGCTCTTCCAGCACCCCGCCTGGCTCGAACGCGAACTGGGGCTGTTCCGCGGCAACGTCATGCACCTGGAGATGAGCCTCGACCAGATGTTCGCGCTGCGCCCCTTCCTCGGCGCTCACGCGTACCGCGCGCCGGGCGTGCGCGGCCTGTACCTTACCGGCGCCAGCACGCACCCGGGCGGCGGCATCATGGGAGCCTCCGGTCGCAACGCCGCCCGCGAGGTGCTCAAGGACCTGCGCCGGCCGCTCGCTGCGCTGGGGCGCGGCGCAAGGCGCATCGTCGGTGGCGATGGCGGGGGCGGCCCGCGGTCGTGATCGGCGGGGACGGCGGCGCGTTGCCCGATGGTGGGGCGGCGAACCGAGCGGACGAGCGCCGCTGGCGGCGAAGCTGGTTCATCCCCGTCCTCGCGGTCGTCGGCGGTAGCGCGCTGTGGGCGCCGGAGATGACCTACCTGCAGTTCCACGTCGCCTTCACGCTGCCGTGGCTCGTGTGGCTGCTGGTCGGCACGATCCGCGCCGTCCGCGCGGGGCGTCCGTTGGCGGGCCGACTCGGCAGCGACCGCGCCGCCTGGACGGGCCTCGGTGCCCTCTCGCTCGCGGCCCTCGTCTACACCTGGCCCTGGGACCGGGCGCTCATCGCGCAGGGCGTGTGGGGGTACCCGGACGGCCGCGTGCTCGCCACCCTCGGCGGCGTCCCGCTCGAGGAGATGGCCTTCTTCCTCATCCAGACCTGGATCGTCGGCCTGACGGTGGTGGCCGTGGGGCGGGCCGGCGTCGCCGGCGCGGGCGGTGGCCGCTCCCCGGCAGCCGCCTCGCCGCCTGCCGCCGGCCTGCCGCCGCACCTGTTCCGGTGGGCCGGCGCACTGCTGGCGTTGGCCGGCGCCGGTGCCGGGCTGCTGCTGTGGCCCACCGAGCCAGGCCGCTACCTCGGGCTGATCCTGGTGTGGTCGATGCCGGTCGTCGCCGTCCAGTGGGCCTTCGGCGGCGACCTGCTGTGGGCGCGACGGCGCGCGCTCCTCCTGGCCGTCGGCCTGCCCACCGCCTGGTTCTGGCTCGCCGATCGGTTGGCGATCGGGTGGTCGATATGGTGGATCTCGGAGGAGCTGACGCTCGGCCTGCGTCCGCTCGGGCTGCCGCTCGAGGAGGCCGCCTTCTTCCTGCTGGCGAGCACGATGGTCGTCGGGGGCCTCCTGCTCGCCCTGCACCCGGCGACGCCCGCGCGGCTGCGCCGGCTCTGGGCCGAGCTGGCGCGGCGCCCGTGGCGTGCCTGGTTGGTCGTGTGGGCGCTCACGATGGTCCCGACGCCGCTGTTCCCCGACCTGTTCGCCCCGCTCGCCTACGCCAGCACGACGGCGCTGGCCTTGGCGGTGCTCGTGTACGCCCTGCGGCGCTACGGCGCGCGCGCCTGGGCGCTCTTCGTCGCGGCCTTCGCGTTCGGCGTGGCCGTCGAGGTCCTCGGCGAACGCACGGGGTTCCCCTTCGGCGACTACACCTACCTCGCGCCCGGCCCCGCGCTCTTCGGCGTCCCGCTCCTGGTGCCGCTCGGCTGGTTCGCCTTCACGCTGATCGCCCTCGCCGTGGCGCCGCGGGGCCGCGTCCGCTGGCTCGCCCCGCTGGCGCTCGTCGCCTGGGACCTCGGACTCGACCCGCTCATGGTCCGCGAGGGCTTCTGGGCGTTCGAGCAGGGGCCCTACTTCGGCGTGCCGTGGTCGAACTTCGCCGGCTGGTACCTCGCCGGCTGGCTGCTCGTCGCACTCCTCCTGTGGATCGAACCTAGATTGGCGGACGAGGAGGGCGGCGACCTGCGCGTCACCTTCGCGGCGCAGGCGTTCTTGATCGGTGTGGGGCTGGCCTTCTTCGGGCTGCCCGTGGCGGGGCTGATCGCCGCGGTCGCGATGCTGGCGGTCGCCGCGCCGGGCCTGTGGGCGGGCCGGCGGGGTCCCGCGGCGTGACCGGCGCCCGTCCGCGCGCCCTGTGGGCCTCGCTGCTGGAGCCTGCGATCGCGGCGGCCCTGCCAACCATCATGCGGCGCGCGCTGCGCCGCGGGCTCGCGGGCATCTGGTCCCGGACCGAGGCCTCGGTGCCCGTCGGCGGCGCTGTCGTCGTCGCCAACCACCACAGCTGGTGGGACGCCTACCTGGCGTGGGCCGTCGCCGATCACCACGGGCGACCGTCGGGCGCGATCATGGACGAGGCCCAGCTGGCCCGCTTCCCCTTCTTCCGGCGCCTCGGCGTGGTCTCCGACCGCGAGCCGCGGGCCGCCGCCCGCCGCGCGGCCGCCGGGGCGTGGCTGGTCGTCTACGTGGAGGGGGAGCTGCGGCCGCCCGGGCCGCTGGGCCCTGTCCGGCCCGGGGCCGCGGCCATCGCCCGCTGGGCGGGCGTGCCGGTGCTGCCGCTGGCGATGCGCTGCGTGATGCGCGGGGGCGAGCGCCCCGAGGTCTACCTGCGCTTCGGCGCGCCGCTCGCCAGCGACGTCGACCAGGAGACGTTGGCGCGGACCCTCGCGGAGCTGCTCGGGTGCCTCGACCGCAATCTCCTCGCGGCGACCGACGCCGAGGCGCCGCTGCCCGACTACCACCCCTGGTGGCGCGCCGCCGACCGCAGCCATGAACGCCTGGCGCGCTGGCGTGGGTGGTGGGGAGCGTCGTGACCACCGCCGCGGGCGCCGGCGTCACCCTCGTCGATGCGGGCTTCTGGCTCGTCGCCGCCTTCCTTGCCATCCAGGGCGCCGTGCTGCTGCTCAACCTCGTCGCCTTCCCGGTCCTCGGCGCGCGTGCCGGGCGCGCCCCAGCGGCGCCGGGGCGACGCCGCCCGCGGGTGTCGCTTCTGGTGCCTGCGCGCAACGAGGCCGAGACGCTGCCCACCACACTGCCGACCGTCCTCGCGCAGGGGGCCGACGAGGTCCTGGTGCTCGACGACGGCTCGACCGACGCGACGCCGGCGATCCTCGCCGCCGCCGATGGGCTGCGGGTGCTGGCGGGCGCGCCGCTGCCGGCGGGCTGGTCGGGCAAGAACTGGGCGTGCCACCAGCTCGCGCTCGCGGCGACCGGCGAGGTGCTGGTCTTCACCGACGCGGACGTCGCGTGGCGCGCGGGCGCGCTCGATCGGGTCGTCGCCGAACTGGACGCGACCGGCGCCGGCCTGCTCACGGCCTGGCCGCGGCAGCGTTGCGTCACCCTGGGCGAGCGCCTGGTGGTGCCGCTGGTCGACCTGCTGCTGCTCGCGAACCTGCCGCACCCGCTGGTGCGCGCGCTGCCGTTCGCGAGCCTCGCCGGCGCGAACGGCCAGTTGATGGCCTGGCGCCGCGACGCCTACGAGCTCGTGGGTGGCCACGCGGCGCTGCCTGGTGAGGTCCTGGAGGACGTGCGCCTGGCGCACCGCGCCAAGCGGCTCGGCGTGCCGCTCACCCTGAGGCTCGGTGGGCCGTGGGTGGAGACGCGCATGTACCGCGGCTGGGGCGAGGTCGTCGCCGGCTTCGGCAAGAACGTGCTCGCGGCCGCCGGCGGCTCGCGGGTGGCGCTCGTCGCGGTGTGGCTGCTGAACCTCGCGGCCTACACGCTGCCGTGGCTGCTGGCGTGGTGGGGCCCGCGCTGGTGGGCGCTCGCCGGCGCGGGCCTGCTCCTGCGGCTGGCGTCCAACCTCAAGGTCGGTCGCGCCCTTTGGGAGGCGGTGCTACAGCCGTTCGGTCCGGTCGCCCTGACGGCGATCGTGGTGCGTGCGCTGGCGCGCCGTGGCGGCTACGCGTGGAAGGGGCGGACGTACCCGTGAGCGGGACGCGCGTGGGCGGGTGCCCGCGGGTCGCCGTCGTGGGCGCGGGGTTCGCGGGGCTGGCGGCGGCGATCGACCTCGCTCGCGGTGGTGCGGCCGTCACGCTGCTCGAGCGCGCGCCCGAGGTCGGCGGCAAGGCGGGCGAGTGGCGCGCCGGCGGCTTCCGCTTCGACGTCGGTCCCTCGGTGTTCACGCTGCCCGACGTGGTCGAGGCGATCTTCCGGGACGCCGGACGCGAGCGACCCTTCGACCTCGAGCCCCTGAGCCCCATCTGCCGTTACGTCTTCCCGTCGGGCCGCGTGTGGGACGTGTACCGGGAGCTCGAGCCGACCCTGGCGGGCCTCGACGCCGACGAGCAGCGCGCCTACCGCCGCGCGCTGGACGCCGCCCGCAGGCTCTACGAGGACGCCGCCCCCACCTTCGTTCGCGGCCCCGCCCCCGGCCTGCTGCGCCTGGCCGCCTACGGCGTTCGCGCCGGCTGGCGCGCGCAGCCGGGCCGGCGGCTCCCGGCGCTGCTGGCCTCGCTCGGGGTCCGCGGCGACCTGCTACCCTTCTTCCTGCGCTTCGCGACCTACTTCGGCGGCGACCCCTACCGAGCGCCGGCCGTGCTGCACAACATCGCCTGGGTGGAGCTCGGCCTGGGGGTCACGTTGCCCGTCGGCGGCGTCCACGGCGTCGTCCGGGCGCTGCGCGACCTGGCCGAGGAGCTCGGGGTGGAGGTCCGTACCGGGGCCGAGGTCGAGCGCCTGGCCGAGCGCGCCGGGCGCGTGTCGGGCGTGGTCGTGGCCGACGGCGAGCTCGAGGTCGACGCCGTGATCGCCGCCGTCGACCGCCGTTGGGCGCTGCAGCTCCTCGGGCGCGCTGCGCCGGTGCGGCGCTTCCCCAGCCTGTCGGGCACCGTCGCGCTGCTCGGCGTGCGTGGCGAGACGCCCGGCCTGGCGCCCCACAACGTGTTCTTCCCACCGGACTACGCACGGGAGTTCGACGACCTGCGCGCCGGCCGCCACCCGAGCGACCCGACCCTCTACCTCCACGCCTCCTCGAAGGGCGACCCCGACGACGCCCCGCCGGGACACGAGAACTGGTTCGTCATGGCGAACGCGCCGGCGTTGCCGCCTGGCGACGACCGGGGCGCACCGGGAGGGCCCCCCGGTCGCGGCGACGACACGCGCGCGGCGGCCGACGCAGCGGCCGCGCGCCACCTGCGGTCGACGCTCGCCGCGCGCGGCCTCGACCCCGCCGGTCGGACGCTGGTCGAGCGCGACGTTGGTCCCGCCGACCTTGCGCGGTTGGGCGACAGGGGAGCCATCTACGGTCCCATGCCCCAGGGCCTGCTGTCGACGCTGCGCCCCGGTCCTGCCGTCCGTGGCGTGGCGAACGTGTGGCTCGCGGGCGGCACCGTCCACCCCGGCGGGGGCATCCCGCTGGCCCTGCTCTCCGGGCGCTATGCGGCGGCCGATCTCCTGCGGCGCATCGCCCGCTGAGGCGTCGGCGGGCCGATCCGGGAGGGGCAGGGTTCAGGTTGGTGCGGTTCGTCCGCCGGTGACCCCGTGGCGGTCAGGCCGGAGGACCCACGCCGCGCCGTCGAACGGCTGGGGCGGCTCGAACGACGTCCGCGGCAGCGGGCGCGTGGCCGTGCGCACCAGCCCGCGCGGCAGGTTCGGCGGGTCGTCGGTCGCGACGGCGACGACGGCGACACGCGGCGGCGCGGCGGCGGCGGCCGCGAGCACCGCCGGGACGAGCGCGTGGGGGAGCGACACGACCAGGACGTCGGGCGGGCGGATGCGGCGCCAGGCCCTCCGCCAGTCCTCGGCCAGCACGCGCGCCGCGCCGAAACGCTCCCGCAGGTCGGCGGCGAGCCGGGGATCGAGCTCCACGAGCGTCAGGTCCGCCGGGGCGACCGCCCGCGAGAGCGCCAGCGCGACCGTGCCGGCGCCCGCGCCCAACTCGACGACGTGCTCGCCGGGCCGCGGGCCGAGTTCGGCGACGATCCACGCGAGCGCCTCGGGATCGGTCAGGAAGTGCTGTTCGAGGTCGCCCACCGGCCTCAGGGTACCGCTCGGGTCCGGGTCGCGGACGTCCGGGTCCTCGGCTGCGGTGTGCCCCGGGCGTCGGGCCCTGGGCTCCGGGCTCCGGGGCCCAGGCTATGCTCGGTTCATGAAGCTGTACACGCGTACGGGTGACGACGGCACGACGGCGCTCTTCGGGGGCCGCCGGGTTCGCAAGGACGCGCTGCGGGTCGAGGCCTACGGAGCGGTGGACGAGGCCAACGCCGCGCTCGGGATGGCGCGCGCGCAGGGGCTCGACAGCGAGCTCGATCGGGTCGTGGCGGATCTGCAGCGCGACCTCTTCGACGTGGGGTCCGATCTGGCGACGCCGCACGACGCCCCGGCGCGAGAGGCGCTGCGGCCGGTTCAGGAGGCGGACGTCGCCGCGCTCGAGGGCCTGATCGACCGCTTCGACGAGGAACTCGAACCGCTGCGCCAGTTCATCGTGCCGGGCGGGCACGCGTCGAGCGCGGCGCTGCAGCTCGCGCGGGCGGTGTGCCGGCGCGCCGAGCGGGCCGGGGTCGCGTTGGCGGCCGAGGAGGAGGTCAACGCGGTGGCACTGCGCTACCTCAACCGGCTCTCCGACCTGCTCTTCGCCCTGGGGCGGGTCGCGAACGCGCGCCACGGGGTGAGCGAGGCGCGCTTCCACGTGCCGCGCCGCGTCAAGTCGAAGGAACGACCCGGCTGAGGGCGCGTCAGGCGGCGTCGCGCGCGGCGAGGTAGCCGTCGAGCGTGGCGTGCCCGGCGGCGTCGAGCCAGCGCCGGATGCCCGCCGCCATCTTCCGTGGCATCATCGGCCCCTCGTAGATCCAGCCCGTGTAGACCTGCAGCAGGCTGGCGCCGGCCTCCAGGCGCGCGATCGCGTCGTCGGCCGTGAAGATGCCGCCGACCGCGACGAGCGGCAGGCGGGTGCGCTCGCGGAGCGCTCGCAACACCTCGAGGGCGATGGGGCCCAGCGGCGCCCCCGAGAGGCCGCCCGCCTCGCCGGGATCGCTCGGCAGCACGTCGCGGCGGACGGTGGTGTTGGTGGCCACCAGCCCGTCGAGCCCGTGCCGTTCGACCTGCTCGACGACCGTGTCGAGGTCGGCGGGCTCGAGGTCGGGCGACACCTTGAGCAGGAGCGGCATCGGCCCCAGCTCGTCGCGCAGCGCCGCCGCGAGTTCGAGGAGTTCGGACAGCGGGCCGGCCTGCTGCAGCGTCCGTAGACCGGGCGTGTTCGGCGAGCTGACGTTGAGCACCACCAGATCGGCGACCGGCCACACGGCACGCAGCGATGTCTCGTAGTCGGCTGCGGACTCCTCAAGCGGCGTGACCCGGCTCTTGCCGACGTTGACGGCAACCGGCGCCGTGGGCCACCACGGGCGCGCGCGCTCGCGCCGAAGCCGCTCGGCCAGCGCCTCGGCGCCGGCGTTGTTGAAGCCCATGCGGTTGATCGCCGCCTTCGATGCCGGCAGGCGGAACATCCGGGGCGGCGGGTTGCCGGGCTGCGGGAGCGCCGTGACGGTGCCCAGCTCCGTGTGCCCGAAGCCGAGCGCCGGCCAGACCGCGGCGGCCAGGCCGTCCTTGTCGAAGCCCGCACCCAGCCCAAAGGGGTTGGGGAACTCTAGACCGAAGGCGTGCACCCGCAAGCGGGGGTCGTCGACCCCGGTCGTCCAATGCAGCACCCGCAGGGCGCCCGGGTGCGCGGCGGCAAAGGCCAAGAGCGCGAACACCCGGGCGTGGATCACCTCCGGGTCGAGACGGAACATCGCGCTTCGCAAGATCGGGTAGAGGTCCATCAACTGCCTCCGGTCGGGCGCCGTCGCGCGGGGCGGAGCTCGATGCGCGACGGCAGCGCCCGGCCCGGGTTGCGCAGCACGAACAGCACCGCCTCGGCGACGTCCTCCGCCTGGAGCTTCCAGGCGTCGTCCCCCCCGCCGCGGCGGGAGAACCCGGTGGCGACCGACCCGGGCATCACCGTCGCGACGCGCACACCGAGCTCGCGCAGGTCGTGCATGATCGCCTCGGTGAAGCCGACGAGGCCGAACTTGCTGGCGTTGTAGGCCGCGCCGCCCGCGAACGCGTGGGCGCCGGCCAGGGACCCGATCGTCACGATCGTCCCACCGCTGGCGACCAGCGCGTCGAGCGCCGCGCGCACGCTGTGGAACGCGCCGGTCAGGTTGGTGTCGATCACCTCACGCCAGTCGGCGTCGCTGAGGTCCTGGATCGGCGCCATGCGGCCCACGCCGGCGTTGGCGACCAGCGCGTCGAGCCGACCGAAGCGTTCGGAGGCCACGGCCACCGCGGCGCGCAGCGACGCCGGATCGCGCACGTCGGCACCGACCCCGACGACCTCGCCGGATGGGTGGTCGGCGGTCAGCCCGGCCGCGACCTCCGCGGCGGCCGACGCGTCGCGCCCGGTCAGCACGACCCTGGCTCCGGCGGTCGCCAGCGAACGGCTCACCGCGAGGCCGATCCCGCGCGTCCCTCCGGTCACCAGCACGGCACGCCCGCGAAGCTCGTCCACGCCGCGAGGCTACCGCAACCACCGGCAGGCGACGCGTGGCGGCCGTCCCGCTGCCGGCCTGCCGCCGACCGCGAGAGGCGCCACCCGCACGGTGGGCGGCGTGTTACCTTGGCCCCGCCGATGCGACGCCTCACGCTGATCCGCCACGGTCTCACCGAGTGGAACGTCAGCGGGCGCTTCCAGGGCCACAGCGACGTGCCCCTGTCGCGCGCCGGCCGCGCTCAAGCGGTCCTGCTCGCCGGCTACCTCGCCACCTTCCCGACCATCGACGTCGTGATGTCGAGTCCTCTGAAGCGCGCCGTCGAGACCGCGCGCATCGCGATTCCCGACCGCGAACTGCTGCTCGACGCCCGCCTCCGCGAGCTCGACTTCGGAGACTTCGAGGGCCTGACGCGCGACGTGATCGAACGCGACCCCCGCTGGGACGTGTGGATCCAGGACCCGTTCATGCGGGCGGCGCCGGAGGGCGAGTCGTACCACCAGCTGCGCGAGCGGATGGTCGAGTGGCTCGACGAGACCCGCATCCGCTTCCCCGACGCCCACGTGGCGGCCGTGACCCACTCGGGCGCCATCCAGACGCTCCTCTCGGCGCTGCTCGGGGTCGAGCGGCCGCGCTGGCGCAAGCGCATCTACCTGCGGCACACCAGCGTCAGCCACGTGCTCTTCAGGGGAGAGGAGGCGGTGGTCGAGCGGGTCAACGACACCCGCCACCTCGTGGCCGACGGCGCGGACCCGTTCGCCGAGTGAACCCGCCACCCGCCCCCGAGTTCGAAGGGCCGATCCGGGTCCGGCTGCCGCCGGCGGCAGCCGTGCCGGTCTTCGAGGGCACGCTTGGCGACCTGGCGCACGCCCTGCGTACGCGCCGTCTCGCCCCCACCCAGGTGGACCTCGTCTTCGTCGTGCGCGAGGTCCTGGCGCGTTTCGATGCGTTCGCGTCGCGTGACCTCGACCTCGCCACCGAGGCCCTGCCTGCAGCAGCGACCGTCATCGAGCTCAAGACGCGCCTCTTGCTTCCACGCCCACCGCGTGAGGCCGACGAGGACGAGGACCTGGCGCGTGCCGATGCCCTGGCCGCGGTCGCGGCGCTGGAGGCGTTGGAGGAGGCGATCGTCGAGTTGCGTGAGCGCCGCGAGCGACGCCGGCACCTGCTACCGGCGCGGGCCTCGGCGCCGAGCTACCCGCGCAAGCCCCGCCCGCTCGGCGTCCCGCTGACACGGCTGGCCGAGCTCGCAGCGCGCCTGCGGCCCGGCCCCTACTTCGAGCTCGTGCGCGACCGACTGACCGTCACCGCCGCGATCGGTCGCATCCTGGCGTCGCTGCGCCCCGGTCAGCGCCGACGCTTCGAGGAGCTGCTGGACGACGCGCAGTGGTCGACGCGCACCGTCTACTTCGCGGGGGCCCTGGAGCTGGTCCGCGACGGGCGCTGCGAGCTGCACCAGGGTGAGGCGTTCGGTCCTCTGGAGCTGGAGGGCCGGTCGCCGCACTAGGCGGCCGTCGGCGTCTTGGCCCGCGGTCGCCGCGTCGTCAGGCCGCAGGCGCCTCGGTGGCGCGCTTGGCCTCCCGCTTGCGCAGGTGCGGATCGAGGTGCCGCTTGCGCAGCCGCAGGCTCTTGGGCGTGACCTCGAGCAGCTCGTCGTCGGCGATGTACTCGAG
>Ga0114946_10003761_pt1 | contig 10140 bp, 5 predicted proteins | sample WalLakDeSediment_FD_88676 | JGI IMG/M metagenome (GOLD analysis project Ga0114946, IMG submission 88676) | Lake sediment microbial communities from Walker lake, Nevada to study Microbial Dark Matter (Phase II) - Walker Lake 11/02/13 Deep Sediment | ecosystem: Environmental > Aquatic > Freshwater...
ATCGTCGACAACATCCGGCCGGCGCTTGAGCAAGAGAACCTGGCCCCGGCCCGGGAGGAGATCCACCGGGTTTCGATGGAACACGTTCGCACCCAAGCGCCCGGCTACAGCAAGCTGATCACCTGGACGCCGGTGCAGGTGATGCCGACGCCCGCCGCCGTCGGCCGGTGCATGCAGACCGTCGCCGAGCGTCAGCAGATGCAGGTGGTGGGCGTCGATTGTGGCGGGGCCTCAACCGACATCTACTCGGTGCTGGGCCAAGACCCGCCCGTGTTCCATCGGACCGTCTCGGCCAATCTTGGCATGAGCTTTAGCATCGCTGAGGTCATGCAGCGCGCTGGACCAGCCAACATCCTGCGCTGGCTGCCTTTCCATTTGGATGAGCAAGATCTGCGCAATCGGATCATGAACAAGATGCTCCGCCCAACGACCCATGCGATGATGCTGCTCGAGGCGATGATGGAGCACGCCGTCGCGCGGGAAGCTTTGCGAATCGCCTTTGGCCACCACAAGGTGCTGGTCACCGGCCTGCGCGGTGTTCAGATCCAGCGCGAGGTGGGTGACGTCTTCCAGCAGACGGGCAGCCAGGCCAGCATCCTAAGGATGGCCGAGATCGGCATGTACGTGGGCTCCGGTGGCGTTCTCTCGCATGCGCCGCGCCGCGTCCAGGCGGCGTGGATGCTACTGGACGGGTTTCAACCCGAGGGCCTTTGTCAGCTGGCGGTGGACTCGGTGTTCATGATGCCGCAGTTGGGCCTGCTGTCCACGCTGCACGCCGCGGCGGCCATGGAGGTGTTTGACAAGGATTGCCTGATCAAGTTGGGCACGGCGATTTCGCCAGTTGGTAAGGCGCGGGATGGCGACCCCTGTATGCACCTGACGTTGTACGTAGACGGGCGCGTGCTGGTCACGGAAGCCCTGCAGGCCGGCACGATCAAGCGATTCGCGCTGCCGCCCGGAGCCAGCGCCGAGGCGCTGTTGGAGCCGGCCCGCGGCTTTGACCTAGGGGAGGGCAAAGGCGTCAAGCTCGAAACGACCGTCCACGGCGGGGTCGTCGGGGTGATCGCCGACTGCCGCGGACGTCCGCTGGAGCTGCCGGTCGACGCCCGCAAGCGTTCGACCAAGCTGATGGAGTGGTTGACGGCTTTGGACGCATACCCGCTCGACGCCGTGCAGGCCCTGATCAACGAGCGCAGACCGCACTAGCCCCGGGTGCCACGCACCTGGGTATCAGGCCGCGCGGCTTGTGTGCCGGCCCCTTAGTGGTGTTGCTCGTTGTTGCCCCGGGCGTCGATGACCACAACCGGCTTGCCTTGCTCCCGCGCCATGGCGACGACCTCACCGGTGCCGCCCTTGCCACGAGCCGCCTGGCCATCCCAGACCGCCAGCAGCACATCGCAATGGTCCACGATGACCTCAGCGGCGGCCTCGTACCCGTGCTCGCGGGTGGCCCTAGTCTGGACGGCCTCAATCACCTCATCGGCCCGCGCCAGCAGCGACTCGAAGTGTACGCGCGATGGTGAGCCCGGTAAGCCAAACTCACCGGCGTACTCAAGCCTGGTAGCCGGCAGCACCGCGGTCAGGCTGGCCTCCGGCATGGCGAGAGCGGCCTCGGTGACCAGCCGGTCGGCACCCTCCGCCAGAGCGGAAAGCAACAGCACCGGGCGGTGGCCGTATGCGGCGGCGATATGGCGGAGGGCCTGCGAGACCGCGGCTACGATAGCCTCCGGGTCTTCGAGGTGGCGATGTCCTGTGACGCCCACCGCCACCCGTTCCGGCCTGGAGGCCGTGCGAACCAGGCGGTAGCCTCCTGCGAGGAGGGCCTCGAGCGACCGCTCGACTATGGCCCGGTTGACAAGCTTGTCCGCCTCCGGCAGTTGGGCAAAGGGGCGGATGGCCGGATGGAGGCGCAGCCGTTCGTCACGCCGCTCGGCGTATTGGTAGCCGTGGAGCAGGTGGTCACGCAGCCAGATGTCGTGCTCGACGACCGTCATGTCCCATAGTTCCTGGTCGGAAGGGGTTACCTCTTCCTCGCAATCCAGGGCACCGGCGACAGGGCCGGGAGATGAGGGGACGACTCTGTAACCTGAGGCGCTCAGCTTGGCGAGGGCCACGCGGGCCGGCTGGCGGTTGCTGCGTTCGCGGTTGGCCTCGGGTAGGTCGCTATACGGGACGAGTAGGGGATGCGTCCTAAACTCACTAGAGATCTCCGGCCCCGTCACCCAGCCGTCGGCAAGGCGCCCCTGGAGCCAGGCCTGGTGTGTGGCCTGCGCCAGGAACTCGGTGGTGGTTTCCTCCAACTCGCCTTCATGGGCTAGCGTGATGAAGTCGGGCGTGACGTGCAGCCTGAGAAGATCGGTGCTGGGCAGTTCGGATAGACCGAAGTGCTTGGCGCCGGAGAGGCTGCTCATGGCCACTACCGCCTCGATCGACCTCGCTCCGTGCAGATAGCTCTTGACGCGGAGAAAGGCGCGTGTCACACCGGTGCTGACGAGCGCCCGACCTGTGCCGGGCTCGATCAGCTCGGACCGGTTGCGCTCGATGATCGAACGGAGGATGATCGCTCGCCGCACGAGGTGTGCCACGTCCTCGCTGAGGGGCGCAGCCGCGGTCTCGGCAGCGGACGCGCGGCCGGCTGGCGGGGCAGCCACCGTCGGGTTGGGCCCCTTGATGTTGACGTAACCGCGCAGCCGGCTGATGAAGTCGGGACCCTTGGCGGCGCGGAACGCCTCGCCTCCGGCGCCAGGCGCCCCAGTGCGATCAAAGGTCTGGAAGTCGGCCGCCGTGCCGCCAGCGAACACGAAAACGGCCTTCGCGAACGGGTGAAGGTGCCCCCCTGAGCGGTACTCAGCGTCTTGCATCGGCGCGAGGAACTCCTTGAGCCAGATCAGGCCGCCTGTGTCAAACTCATCCCAGAAGACCAGTGGAATCCGGCCGCGCACGGTGGCGTCACGCACTTGGTTGAAGGCTTCGTGCAACTCCTCGCGCGTGCCGAACTGCGACAGGTTGAACTCATGAACTTCCTGCGAGCCGCCGAACAGGTCGCGGGCCAGCTGCTTGATGGCAAAGGATTTGCCGGAGCCCGGCGGCCCGAACACGGCGATCGACAGCGGCTTGCGGTCGGCCTCCGACGCCTGGTAGGTCATCATCAGGCGGCGGATTTCGTTGATTCGCTCGATTTCCTCGCGGTCAACCGTCGTCAGGGCCCCGTAGCGCGCCTTGGGCGCGGCCGCCAGCGCTGGTCCAACCCCCTGGAGTACGACCTGGGTAGCCATCGCCGCCACATACTCGTAGCCCCGGCCGGTGACGTCCTGCAGGAGGTCGCTGGCATGGGCGCTGTTCCCGCGGTCGCCGTCCGTGTCAGCTCCGTCACCTGCACGCGGCCCGCCGGTCATGACCGGGCGGAGGAGCCGCTGCGGGAATGCCGACCGGAACTGGCCCTCGGGCAGGGATCGGTTGGGAGTGTCGGGTCCCGGCAGCAACATCCTGGCCACGGCCGCCGGCTCGAGCGCGGGCGCGAAGGCTGCCAGCGCAGTCGCCTGGTCGCGACCCTTGACGGGGCCAGCGCCCTGTTCGTGTACTGCGCGGATCGCGCCCAGAGCCCGGCCCAGAGCAGCAAATGCCGGGTAGGTCGCCGGTACCAGCACATGCCTGGCCACAGCTGCCACCAGCAGCGGCGTCGAGCCTAGGGTGCGACCGGGCCGACGGGCGTAGAAGGCCTCCTCCAAGTCCTCCGGGTGATAGAGGAAACGCTCCATCCGCAACCCGCCGCCGTCCATCTTCTGGTAGAGGGCGGCTCCGGCGGCCGGGAAGTAGACCACGAGCCGGCGCACCCGGCCAAGGTCCACGAAGGATGCGCCCCGGGTCAGCTCACGGTCGAGGTCCTCGATGGTTCGATCCCATGACAACTGCTGTGAGATTGCTGCATGCCTGGCCCGCAGCGAACTCACAGGCAGAATCACCGTCAGGCGGTCGGCGTACTCCTGGAGGAGGGTTTGCCAGATCGGGCTCTGGCCGATCGGCCGGCCCGCAGCGAAGACAATCTCGCCATCCGGCGAAAGGCCACGGTCGCCGATGGCTACGGGGCACGAGCAGGCCTCTTCGTGCAAGAACAACCCAGCTTCATCAAGCACCACCAGGTCGAGCGGGTCGGTTGGCTCCGCACAGCGGATCTCCGTGGGCTCGCGGGCGCCTGAGAGCGAGTCCTCAACGGCCAGCGAACGGTCAATCCGCCAGACCCGGTCCTGTGCGCCGGACAACTTGGGCTGGGGAGTCCAAATGTGCACCGCACGGCAGCTAGCATCGGGCAATGGGCTGGAGCGCTGCGGAGCCGCCGTCTGCAGGGTGATCTCGAGGTCCTGGCACAGGGCGGCGATCAGGCTGGCCAGCAGGCGGCTCCCTCCCGGCGAGTGCTGCCGGGCCGCGGCACCCCATCTGCCTTCACGGGACGGCCCGTCACCGGCGATCTCCGCGATGTGTTCGTGCGTCAGCTGGTCACCGGCGACGAGAACATGGAAGGTCATGCCAACGCCTCCTCGAGGTCCGGTATCGGAAGCTCGGAAACGTCACGCAGGGTCGCTGACCTGTTCGGCGAGGTCGGCAGACTATCCTCCAGCGGTCGTAGGGTGAAGGCTACCAGTTGGCAGGGCTGGTCGGCGCCGACTCCAAGAACCTCACACTCGTTCCAGGAGTATCTTGTGGTCGACTAGGGTCAGGGCGACGAGTTCCTCGTCCTCCGCCCTCCGCGCACCCAGAGCCTGCATGGCCGCTAAGCTGGTTGCCGGGATTGCCCGGCGGCGGCCGCCCCAAAGGGGGGATCGTATCGGCATCGCCAAAACCAAAGGCGCTGCCGGTGTCGGACGCCCCCGGGCCACGTGCAGGTAACCCTATCGGCTCACGCGAAGCCTAGACGCCGACGCGAAGGCGGCAGGCGCTCAGCCCTGTCGCAGGCAAAGGAGAGGCACACGTGGATCCTAAGCATCTCGAGCTGGCCGTCGGCCTGCGCCGCGAACTGCACCAGCACCCCGAGCTATCCAATCACGAAAGCTGGACCAAACAGCGCCTAGTCGACTTCCTGCGGGAGCACACCAGGCTGGAGATAGTCGATCGGGGCCGGTGGTTCTACGCCATCTACCGGGCCGGGCCCGACCGACCCAACATCGCCTTTCGCGCCGACTTTGATGCGATCCCCTTTTACGAAACCTCGGATATCCCCCACGTCTCCCGTTCACCCGGAGCCGCCCACAAGTGCGGGCACGATGGGCACTCGGCGTCCCTTGCCGCGCTGGCCCTTGAAGTTGACCAGCAAGGCGCGGACAAGAACATCTTCTTCCTCTTCCAACACGCCGAGGAAACCGGCGATGGCGCCCTCGAGTGTGCCACCTTCATCGCCGAACACGGCATCGAGGAGATCTTCGCGTACCACAACCTCAGCGGGCTACCGTTCAAGTCCGTGGGCGTGATCGATGGCACCAGCAATTGCGCATCCAAGGGCCTGACCATCCACATGGAGGGGCGCCCGGCGCACGCCAGCCAGCCCGAGAAGGGAGCCAATCCGGCCTTTGCCATCGCTGCCCTGATCTCAGCCATACCTGGCCTCATCGCCCCCGAGCGCAACGAGGGCATGGTGCTGTGCACCGTGATCCAGGTTGACCTCGGTGAGCGCGCCTTTGGCGTTTCCGCCAGCCGCGGCGACCTCCTGCTGACCATCCGGGCCTTGCATGAGAAGGAAATGGACCGGCTGCAGCGTGACCTGGAGGAATTGGCGCGGGCCGAGGCCGCCCGATACGGCCTCACGGTTGATTTCACGTACAACGATGTGTTTCCGGCGACGGTCAACCATCCCGTAAGCTCTGACAGGATCCGCCGCGTGTGCCGCCAACAGGGGCTGCCACTTGTGGAGATGACCGAGGCGATGCGCGGTTCAGAGGACTTCGGCCACTATCTGAAGCGGACCAAAGGCGCCATCTGCTTCATCGGCAACGGGGAGGACTACCCGGCCGTGCATACCGCCGACTATGACTTCCGCGACGAACTGATAGAGGTGGCCGTGCAGCTTTTCCGCGGCCTGGCCGCCCTCTAGAGCAAGGCTGGTACCCAGCTAGCGACCGGCAACCAACGAAGGGAATGATGCCAGTGAGCAGTACCTTGGTGGGGCAACGGCTTGAGCAACTCGATACTCCCGTCCTTTTTGCGGACCTTGATGCGCTCGAGGAGAACATCGCGCGGACGGCGGCTTTGTTCGCTGAGCGCCGTGTGGCTTGGCGACCGCACACCAAAGGGCAAAAGGTGCCGGCGATCGCCCACCTGGAGATGGCCGCTGGAGCGATTGGCATCACCTGTGCCAAACTCGGCGAAGCTGAGGTCATGGCCGCGGCCGGTATCGACAACATCCTCATCGGCAGCCAGGTGGTGGGGCCGCAGAAGGCCGTCCGTCTGGCCCATCTGTGTCGCCGCCACCGGGTGATTGTGGCGGTCGACAGTGTGTACAACGTAGATGAGCTGGACCAGGCGGCGCTGGCTGTTGGGGTTCGGATTCCCGTCCTGGTTGAGGTGGACATCGGCATGCGGCGCTGCGGCGTACAGCCGGGCCAAGCTGCCGTGGAGCTTTCGCGAGAGATCAACCGCCGATCTGGGCTGATCTACCTGGGCGTCATGGGCTGGGAGGGCCACATCCGGCGCATCGTCGCGTACGACGAAAGGGCCGCCGCATGCCGGCAAGCCGTCGAGTCGCTTTGCGAGACGGCCCAACTCTGCCGGCAGGCCGGGTTGGAGGTCAGCATCGTCAGTTGTGGAGGCACGGGAACGCACGAGTTCAGTTCGCTGGTGCCCGGCGTGACCGAGGTCCAGGCGGGCGGGATCATCTTCAACGACATGTACTACGCTCGGCTCGGTCTGGAGCACCGCCCGGCACTCCGCGTGCTTAGCACGGTGACCAGCCGTCCAGATCCCCGGCGCATTGTGACCGATGCCGGCAAGAAAACGATGAGCTCCGATTCGGCGCCGCCCAAGCCCGTGAGCGTCGACGGTGTCGAGGGGCTCCGCTTCTCGGCCGAACACGGGACCATCGACCTGGCTGAGCCGCTCATTAGGCCCGGTGTTGGCGACCTGGTGGAGTGGATTGTCGGCTATGGCGACACCACCATCGCCCTCCACGACGAGCTGGTCGGCATCAGGAACGGGGTCGTCGAGGTCGTATGGCCGGTCTTGGCGCGCGGCAAGCTGCGATAGAGCATCGGGGGTAGGCCAGTCCCGGCGGGAACTGGGCCGTGGCGGCGGAGTTGCTTGCCGCCTGCCCGCCACTGTGCGCAGCACTGACTCTCAGGAGGTGGCCACGTGATGGACCAGAGGACCATTAGAGTCAAGGGGAGGGGGCGCGTCTCCGTTCCACCGGACCGGACGCAGTTGCGTCTGGCACTGCGGGTGCTTCGTCCTGAGTACGAGGATGCCATCGGAGCCGCCGGTCAGCAATTGGAGGAGATCCGCTCTGCGCTGGAGCCTGAGGGGTTCTTGCGCGCCGACATCCGGACCGAGAGCTTCGACGTCAGGGCGGAGTACGAACGCCGCGAGGACCTGCACCGCAAGACCCGAACCGTGTTTGCCGGATGGGCCGTGCACAACAGCCTGCGCTTGGAGTTTGACATGGACTCAAAGCGCCTGGGCCGGGTGCTTAGAGCCTTGGCAGCCTGCCCGGTCGACCCGGAGATTTCGGTGAGCTTTACAGTCAAGGACGAGTCGGCCGTCAAGGATGAGCTGCTCCGCCGGGCCGTCGACGACGCCAAAGGCAAAGCCGCCATCCTGGCCTCATCCGCCGGCGTCTCCCTCGGCGACATCGTTACGATCGATTACAGCTGGGGCGAAGTCGAGTTCCGGACCTCGCACTATGCGCTGCAGGCCAGCCCGGTCGCAGATGCCATGGTGGACATCGAGCCCGAGGAGTTGGCGGTTGCCGACACGGTGACGTTGGTCTGGGCCATAGGCTAATCGCAGGATTCGGCCAAACCCTCAGGCCATGCGGCCGCTAACGATCGATCCTGAAAGGAGTGCCGAAATGTCAGATCACCTGGGCCACGCGGTGCGGGAAAGCCGCGTGATGATTCCGATGCGCGACGGCGTCCGTCTTGCAGCTGACATCTACTTCCCAGCCTCCGGGGGGCATCCGCTGCCCGGGTCCCATCCTGTCCTTCTGGAGCGGACCCCTTACGATCGTACGCGGGCACCCAACGCTCGCGACGGCCACTTCTTCGCCCGGCGTGGCTATGTAGTCGTAATGCAGGACGTACGGGGCCGGTTTGACTCGGAGGGCAAGCTCGATCCCTTCGGCCCCATCGACGTTCCCGACGGCTACGACACGTGCGAGTGGATAGTCGCCCAACCATGGTCCAATGGGATGATCGGGACCATCGGGACCTCCTACAGCGCCACCAACCAGGCGGGTCTGGCCATGAGCGGGACTCCTCATCTGAAGTCGCAGTTCATGAACCAGGGGTTTTCCAACCACTTCTTGGGCCGACTCCGGCAGGGCGGAGCGCTGCGGCAAACCATGGTGGGCTGGATATTCCATCACGCCGTGGTCAGCCCGGAGGCCCTTGCCGATCCGGCGTTGCGCCGGCTACTTGCCGACAGCAACGCGCGCGCTCAGCAATGGCTGGCCCGGGGGCCGGTGATGCCCGGAACTACGCCGTTGCAGCTCTTGCCCGAGTACGAGCAGTACGTCATCGACATCACCACCCGCGGCGAGCTCGATGACTGGTGGCTTGCGCCTGGGCGTTGGGTCGGTGATAGCTGGGATAGGATGCCCGATGTGCCCCGTTACCTCGCGACCGGTTGGTACGACTCCCACGCCCACCAGGTAGCGTGGGCCTACGGAGAGCTTGTGCGCCGCCAGAGTAGCCCGGTGCGGTTGATCGTCGGCCCCTGGACGCACGGGCGGCTCACGCCAGAGGCGCCGTATAGCGGTGAGGCCTATTTCGGCACCGACGCCGCCGTGGAGTGGAATCTGCTTCAGCTGGAATGGTTCGACGCGACCCTGAAGGGCCGCGACCCGAGCCTCCTGAAGCGGCCGCCGGTGGACATCTTCGTGATGGGTGGTGGCAGTGGGCGCCAGATGCGGAGCGAGCATAGCACGGCCCTCGATGTCGGTGGACGGTGGCGTGCCGAGGACCGCTGGCCCCCGGCAGGAGTGGAGTACCAGAGATTATACCTCCAGCCTGACATGACGTTGGCATCGCAGGCGCCGGCGGCAGACGGGGTTTGCACATCCTATCGCTACAATCCTCTCGACCCGGTGCCCACGGTGGGCGGTCCGTTGTCGTCCATCAACGCCCTGCGCATGGAAGCGGGCGGTTTTGACCAGCGCGCTCGCCCACATCTCGGTCACTCCGACGATCTCCCACTGGCGGCGCGCCGGGACGTCCTGGTGTTTCAGACGCCGCCGCTCCGGGAGGGCACCGAGATCACCGGCCCTATCGAGGCAGTTCTGTACGTTTCCTCAAGCGCGCTCGACACCGACTTCACCGTCAAGCTAGTCGATGTGTACCCGCCCAATGAAGACTTCCCAGGCGGCGTGGCGCTGAACGTAACCGATGGCATCATGCGCGCCAGATATCGCCGCTCCTGGACCGAGCCGGAGTTGCTCACCCCGGGTGAGGTCACTGAAGTCCGGGTGGAGCTACCGCCAACCAGCCTCTATCTGCCGCCTGGACACCGTCTGCGAGTGGACATCTCCAGCAGCAACTGGCCACGCTTTGACGTCAACCCCAACACGGGTGAACCGATGGGCCGCCATCGGCGCTTCGAAGTGGCGGTGAACACAATACACCACGGGCGGGAGTACCCGTCACATATCGTACTGCCAGTGAGGGCATAGGATTCCTGGGTCGGCCTGCCGACCAGCTGAGGCTGCTATCTCCCTCCGGATTCGTCTGCCGGGCCGGCCCGCCAGGCGGCGAAGGATAGCCAGCAGTAGTGGCCATGGGCTGGCTATTGGACCTTCCCGCAAAGGGAACCAATCCCAGAGCACCGAAGTCTGCAGCACCTTCGATCCGCAGAGGAGGTCTTGACTGTGGGTCCTGCTATTTCCGATGCACCGTATGCCTTCGTGAGTTATTCCAGCGCCGACCGGGCCCGGGTGTTTGGCAT
>Ga0114946_10003763_pt1 | contig 10134 bp, 8 predicted proteins | sample WalLakDeSediment_FD_88676 | JGI IMG/M metagenome (GOLD analysis project Ga0114946, IMG submission 88676) | Lake sediment microbial communities from Walker lake, Nevada to study Microbial Dark Matter (Phase II) - Walker Lake 11/02/13 Deep Sediment | ecosystem: Environmental > Aquatic > Freshwater...
ACTGGTAGGCTATCCGGAAGGCCACTGACTTCTTGCCGGCAGGGACCTGCTTGCCGGAGTACAGGTCGAAGAGAGATACCTGGCTCACGAGTGATACCTCCCGAACGATTCCCAACATCTTCTTGGCTGGTACCTGCACGTCCACGAGGACCGCAATGTCCCTCACCGACCTGGGGAAACGGGAGAGCGGGCGGTAGCCGCGCTTCTGCTTCACGGATGACAGAAGCCTTTCAATATCGAGTTCGAAGAGAGCCACCGGTTGGGGCAGAAGGTCGAAGCTCTCGACCACCTTGGGGTGCAGTTCTCCGATGACGCCCACGGTGGTTTGGCCGACCACGACTCTGGCCACTCTTCCCGGGCGGAGTTTCTCTTCACCGCTGTCCTCGTATTCAGCATCGATGCCTAGCCTGGAGAGGATGGACTCTACTGTCCCCTTCGCATCGAAGAAGCCGGACTGGCCCTTCTCTCCGAGCCATGACAATGCCCCGCGAGGCCCGCTGATTGCACCGCCCAGGACCTCTCGCTCATCGGGCAGGTCATTTCCTCTGCCCAAGAATACTCTGCCGATCTCGAACAGCTTGATCCCGCCTTCCTCATACTTCTGATTGGCTGCCAGAGTGGACAAGAGGCCCGGCCGGAGGCTGGTGCGCAAGTACTCGATCTCCGTGCTCAGAGGATTGGCTATTCGAATGGCATTCTCTGCCGTGGCCGCCCTGGTCAGCTTGTCCTGGCTGGTCAGAGAGTAGGTGATTATCTCCTGAAACCCGGCGGCTACCATGAGGTCACGCAGTTGCTCCCTGAAGGCCAGCCCGGTGTCCACCTGCTGCTGGGGCAACTGGCTGCTCAGCATCGTGGTCGGAATGGCGGCATAACCCATGATGCGGGCCACTTCCTCGGCCAAGTCAGCGGCTTCGTTGACATCCATGCGCCAGTAGGGGACTGTGACGGGCATCTCCTCAGAGCCCGGTGGCGCACACCGGAAGCCAAGGGAAGCGAGTATATTGATGATCTGTTCTTGACTCACCTCCAGGCCCAAGAGTTGCCTGACCGATGAGGTGCGCAGCCGTATGATCTTGGCCTCTCTCTTGCCAGGGTAAGCGTCAGCGATGCCCCTGGCTGCCTTCCCGCCCGCGATCTGCAGCATGAGTTGAGTAGCCCTTCTCAGGGCCGGCGCCGTCAGTTCCGGGCTGATCCCTCTCTCGAACCGCATTGATGCTTCGCTGCGCAGCTTCATTCCGGATGACGTCCGGCGAATACTCACCTGGTTGAAATTGGCCGATTCCAGGAGGACAAAGGTCGTGACCTCTGTTACTTCACTGTCCGCGCCACCCATGACGCCGGCAATGGCTACCGGGATAGCCTGGTCGGCAATGACCAGCATGTCCGGACTCAACTCCCGGTCCACGCCATCCAGGCTGGTCAACTTCTCGCCCGCGCGGACGCGGCGAACGACTATCCTGGCCCCGCCGATGCGGCGGAAGTCGAAGGCGTGCAGAGGCTGACCGTATTCCAGCATCACGTAGTTGGTGATGTCGACGATATTGTTGATGGGCCGCATGCCGCAGGCGGCCAGCCTTTGCTGCATCCAGGCCGGCGACGGGCCGATCTTGATGCCCTCAATCAGGCTGGCGCAGTAGCGTCGGCACAGGTCGGGATCGGCTATCTCCACCGAGACCTGCTGGTCTATGGCGTCGCCCGCCTCTTCGTACTGAGAGGGTGGGTATCTCACTTCCTGTTGGGTAAGGGCTGCTGCCTCCCAAGCCACTCCCAGAACAGACAGACAATCCGGACGGTTGGGTGTGACCTCCAGGTCGAGCACGGCATCGCCCAGATACTCAGCCAGGGGCATACCGAGCGGGGCATCTGCAGGCAGCACCAATACGCCCTCATGACTGTCAGAGATGCCCAACTCCTTCTCCGAGCAGGCCATACCCTCAGAAGCGACCCCTCGGATCTTGGCCGGTTTGAGCTTGGCCGGTCGGCCGGAATGCCCGTCGATGAGCTCGGCTCCAACCTGGGCAAAAGCCACCTTGTCACCGACCTGGATATTGGTGGCCCCGCAGACTACCTTCGACTGTCCCTGGCCGAAATTGACGGTGGCGAGCTGCAGGCGGTCGGCGTTCGGGTGGGGCTCCAGGGCCACTATCTGGCCCACCGTGATCTTGTCCCAGGACTGACCGGTGGCCTCGGTCACATTGGCTTCGATCCCGGCCATGGTCAGGCGCTCAGCGATCTCCCTGGCACTCAAGGAGACGCTGACGCATTCTCGCAGCCAACTGAATGGGACCTTCATTGTCTCAACCTTACTAGAACTGCTTCAAGAAGCGCAGATCATTGCCATAGAACAGACGGATATCATCGATGCCGTACTTCAGCAGGGGGATGCGCTCCACCCCCATGCCGAAGGCAAATCCGGTGTATACCTCAGGATCGTAATCCACCCTCCTGAGGACGTCGGGATGAACCATCCCCGCGCCGAGGATCTCGATCCACCCGGTGTTGCCGCACAGCCGGCAACCGGCGCCCTGGCACACAAAACAGTCGATGGCCATTTCAACTCCAGGCTCGACGAAGGGGAAGTAGTCGCAGCGGAAGCGCGCCTTCCGGTCTGCCCCGAAAAGACGGCGGGCAAACTCGAACAGCGTGCCTTTCAGGTCACCCATGGTGATGCCCTTGTCTACTGCCAAACCCTCCACCTGATGAAACATGAATTCATGAGTGGCGTCGGTCGCCTCGTAGCGGTAGGTCTTGCCCGGTACCACTGCCCTGACCGGTGGCCGTGTCTTCTCCATCAGCCTGATCTGCATTGGGGAGGTGTGGGTGCGAAGCAGCCTGGACCGCCCCGCGCCTTCAGTGTCCACCCAGAAGGTGGCCCACATGTCGCGCGCCGGGTGATCCTGGGGAATGTTCAGTGCCTCGAAATTGTAGTAATCCCATTCCACCTCCGGCCCTTCCACCACCTGGAAGCCCATTGAGGCGAATACGCCGCAGACTTCCCGAAGCGTGCGGGTGGTCGGATGGAGGCGCCCTATGGAGACAGGATAGCCCGGCAGGGTGACATCGATGCGGGTCTGCTCGATGGTGTCAACGAGTTCCTGGCTCTGCAAAGCCTCCTGCTTCTGCTGCAGGCGGGATTCCAGGGTTGCCTTTAGCTCGTTGGCGACTGCGCCGACAGTGCGACGTTCTTCGACTGAGAGCGCTCCCAATCCCCTGAGGACGGTGGTGAGAGAGCCTTTTCTCCCGAGGTAGCGGACCCGCCACTTCTCCAGATCGCCCAGGTTGTCTATGCCGTCGAGCTCGCTGACCGCTTTGGTCTTGAGTTCCTCAAGCTCCTTCAGCATTGACTACTTGCCCGTCTTCTCCCCCTTGGCCACTGCCACCAGTTGAGAGAAGGCATGGGGATCTCTGACGGCCGTGTCCGCCAGCATCTTGCGGTCGACTTCTACGTTGGCCTCTTTCAGGCCATGCATGAACTGGGAGTAGGAGATTCCACCGGCCCTGGCGGCAGCATTGATGCGCAGTATCCAGATGCGGCGCATGTCACCCTTGCGCTCTCGTCGGTGACGATAGGCGTAGCTCAGGGACTTGAGCATGGATTCATGTGCCCGCCCATAGAGGCTGTGCTTGCTGGCGCGGTGCCCCTTGGTCAGCCCTAGTATCTTCTTATGGCGGCGTCTGGTGACTACTCCACCTTTGGTTCGCGGCAATGGTCCTCCTTTACAGGTACGGCACGAGCTTGCTTATTCGGCCCTTGTTGCTGGGATCAAGCTGCACTTTCCCATCGTATTGACGCTTCACACGGGCAGGCTTCTTCCGCCGGAGGTGACTCTTGCCTACCCTGGAATGCATTATCTTGCCGGTGCCGGTAACGCTGAAGCGGCGCGCGGCAGTCTTATTTGTCTTTAGCTTGGGCACTGGTAACCTCCGACGTTGCCTTCTTAATGGTAGTCTTGGCTGGCGAGAAGAACAAGCTCAGGCTTTTCTCTTCCACCACCAAAGGCTGATCGACTACAGCCTTATCTTTCAGGTTGGTTAGAACCTGCTGCAATATCCTTTTGCCGAGCTCCGGGCGAGTGATTTCTCTTCCTCTGAAGAAGACCGTCACTTTGACCTTGTCGCCCTCGCCGAGCAGCCGTTCAATCAAGCGAGTCTTTGATTCCAGATCGTGGTTGTCGATTCTTGGCCGAAGCCGGACTTCTCTCAGGAGCGAGGCCTTCCGGGTCTTCCTGGCCTCCCGCTCTTTCTTCGACTGCTCGAACTTGTACCTTCCGTAGTCGAGTATGCGGCATACAGGCGGTACGGCTGTTGGCGCTACTTCCACTAAGTCCAGATTGCGCTCTCGCGCCAACTGTATGCCCTGGGCGACCGACATCACGCCAACACGTTCACCATTCTCCCCAATCAGCAGTATCTCTTTGGCTCTGATCCACTGATTGATTCTCAGCTCTTTTACGATACTTACCTCCTTTGGGCTCGGCTTTAATCTATAGCATAATAACCAGGCCCAAGTCAAACACGCGGAACGATCTTACCTGAATGGATTGCCAGGGGTCAAGCCTGGTTTCCACCTGGTTTCCACCTGCCTGGGTTCCACCTGTTGCGAGAGCCATTGTAACATCCTGGTCGGTAGAGGTTGATTGAAATAGGGAAACCTCGCCGAATCCTGGTATGGCTGAGCAAGTTAATCTTCGGATTGCGTGGTCGTATGGACAAACGGCTTTCCCATTGGTATTATGTTAGACAATACCCCTCTGATCTCCCGCAGTCGTGCGCAGTCAGCGGATCTGCCAGCGAAGGAGCAACATTTGAACATACTTCTCGTATACCCACGCTACCCAGACACATTCTGGAGTTTCAGGCATGCCCTTAAGTTCATTGCGAAGAAGGCGGCCTATCCTCCACTAGGGCTGTTGACAGTAGCATCACTCCTGCCGCGGGGTTGGGAGAAGAAGTTGGTCGATATGAACGCCGATGACCTCAATGATGAGGATATCGCCTGGGCAGACTATGTGTTCATCAGCGCCATGGATGTGCAGAGGCAGTCAGCCCACGAGGTCGTCAAGCGATGTCACCAACTGGGTACGAAAATGGTCGCCGGCGGACCTCTGTTCACTACAGGCCATGAGGAATTCCCGGAGGTGCATCACTTCGTTTTGGGCGAGGCTGAGGCGCTGATGTCACGTCTGGTGGCAGACCTGGAGAGAGCGAGCGGAGAGCGTTTCTACCAATCGGACCAGAAACCGGATGTCCGGAGGAGTCCGATCCCGGCCTGGGAGCTTATTGACACCAAGAAATATGCCACCCTGAGCCTCCAGTACTCTCGAGGTTGCCCCTTCGACTGCGAGTTCTGCGACATCGTCTTGCTGAATGGTCGCGTTCCGCGGACCAAAGATGTAAAGCAATTGATCGATGAACTTGAGGCCATCCATCGTCTGGGCTGCTGCAGCACCGTCTTCATGGTCGATGACAACTTCATCGGGAACAAGAAGAAGCTGAAGGCCGAAGTCCTTCCGGCCATCATAGGCTGGATGAAAGAGAGAGGGTACCCCTTCACCCTGTTTACGCAGGCCTCCATAGGCCTGGCTGATGATGAGGACTTGATGAAGCTCATGATAGAGGCCGGATTCGACAGGGTCTTCATCGGCATAGAGACTCCCAACGAGGAGAGCCTGGGTGAGTGCGGCAAGCACCAGAACGCTAATCGCGATTTGGTCGCGTCCGTGCGGAAGCTGCAGAATCATGGTCTGGAGGTCCAAGGAGGATTCATTGTCGGATTTGACAACGATCCCTCCAATATCTTTGAGAGGCAGATCAGCTTCATCCAACAAAGCGGGATAGTGACTGCCATGGTCGGCATACTCAGCGCACCGCGAGGGACGAAGCTTTACATGCGTCTGAAGAAGGAAGACCGGCTACTTCGTGAGGCGTCGGGAGACAACACCGATTTCTCCCTCAACTTTGTTCCCAGGATGAGCCGTGAGGCCCTGGTTGGAGGCTACAGCAACATTCTGACATCGATATACTCGCCGCGCAACTATTATGCGCGTATCGGCACCTTCCTTAGAGAGCATCGCCCGGTGGTGCACCGGCGTCGAAGCCTGAAGAAGGGCCAACTTGGAGCCTTTCTGAAGTCGATGTGGTACCTGGGGATAAAGGAGAAGGGCCAGACTTACTACTGGCGTCTGGTCACCTTTACGCTGGTGCGGCGGCCTCGCGCATTTCCTCTGGCTATCACTCTCGCCGTCTACGGATACCATTACCGCAAGCTGCTGGATGGATACACCAGAAAGCTGGCTGCTAATGCCCGCCGAGGCGGTGCCTAGCAGGGCATCTGCCGGTTCTTCTGACGTCGGGAACTAGAAGGGATAGGCAGGGGCATAGCCTCCATGGCCAGTATCGAGCCAGTCTCAGCCAATACCCAAGGCCGTCCTCGAATGTCCACGGTTCAGCAGCCTCCGTATTGCGTCAAAACAAACTGTTACCGAAAGGCGCCTCTTGTCTCTTCGTTTGCTCATTGATACAATCCGCTTGGCAGCATCTCTACTTGGGCGTCTGGCTGCTGGGAAGTGAGGACTCCGTCCATGAAATCGTGTGAAGGGCAGTTGGGCCGTGTTTTCGTGATACGTTTGGAGCATGGAGACAAGCTGCCTCACTGCATCGAGCGTTTCGCCGAAGAGAAAGGGATAGCAGTAGGCCATGTGATCCTCGTTGGCGGTATCGGGGATGGCGAGGTGGTAGTTGGCCCTCGCCGATCGGACGAACGGCCGCCGGAGCCCATGCTGCTGCCGATCGACGGCGCCCACGAAGTGGCCGGGGTCGGCGTTATCGCGCCGGGCGAGGATGGCAAGCCGCACCTGCATATCCACGCCGCCCTCGGGCGATCCGGAAAGACTACCACCGGCTGCCTGCGACCAGGCGTGAGCACCTGGCTTGTGGGAGAGGCCATAGTCTACGAAATCACCGGCGCCAGAGTGGCTCGGGTCAAAGACGCTGAGAGCGGCTTCAGCCTCCTGCAGCCTGGGGCCTAGAGCAACCGATTCACCGGATGCGGACGGGCCAGACCAAGTCATGATCTGCACAATCCACAGTATCCTCCATTCCCAGCCGCATTCTCCCATGCGCTCTGTGCTATAATCCCATCGCCGAGATCCGCCCATGAGAGTACTTGTACTGGCTCCGTTCGCTCAGTCCGTCCTGGATAGGCTGAAGCAGCAACTGGACGTCATCCACGAGAACTGGATGGACACCAAGAGACTGCTGTCTTCCCAGGAGTTTGTCCGGCGCATACAGGAACAGGACATCCCCATTCTGGTGGTTGAAGCCGATTTCGTGCAGCGCGAGGTCTTTGAGAGAGCCCCGAAACTGAGGTTCCTGGGCGTCTGCCGGGCGGATTTGGTCCATGTCGATGTTGCCGCTGCCACCGAGCATGGCGTCCCGGTGGTGAACACCCCGGGCAGAAATGCCGTGGCCGTGGCGGAGTTGACGCTGGGTCTGATGCTCTCACTCTTGCGCAAGATACCGGCCGCCCACAACATGGTGTCGTCCGGCAAGTGGGTTGACCCCACCGGTGCCTACTTCCACATGCGCGGCAGCGAACTCTGGTGCAAGACGGTGGGCATCGTCGGCTTTGGAGCCGTAGGACAGCAGGTGGCCAAGAGGCTCACGGCCTTCGAGTCCAACTTGCTGGCGTACGATCCCTATGTCAGTGCAGAGAATATGAAAGAACTGGGGAGCACCAAGGTGGATCTGGACGAGCTGATGAAACAGTCGGATATTGTCACGGTCCACTGCACGACGACTCCCGAGACGGTAGGGCTGATCAGCGCCCAGAGACTGGCTCTGATGAAGCCGACTGCGTATTTCGTGAATGCTGCCAGCGCCTACGTAGTAGATGAGGAGGCGCTGGTAGGAGTCCTCAGGGAGAGGCGTGTCGCCGGGGCGGCCTTTGACGTGTACAGGACTTGGCCGGTGAAGCCGGATGATCCCATTCTGAAGTTGGACAACGTAGTTCTCACGCCCCACATCGGTGGGGCAACGGACGAGTCGGTGTTGCGCCATTCCCGGATGATGGCTGACGACATCGAAAGATTCCTCAGAGGGGAGCGCCCCAAGAACCTGGTCAATCCCCAAGTGTGGAAGTAAGGTGGCGGCGCACAAGTACGTCCTCGCCATAGACGCCGGGTCGAGCAGTTGCCGGGCCCTGGTGTTCGATGTAGCCGGTACTCCTGTCTCCTCGGCCTACCGCCAGTGGAAGTATGATTCGCCTCCTGAGGTTGCCCCTCTGGGCAGGGAATTCAACCCCGCTGTTTTCTGGGATACCGTTTGTCAGGTAAGCCGGCAGAGTATCAGGGAGGCTGGCGTCAGGCCTTCTGACATCGTGGCTGTCAGTGCCGCCAGCCAGAGACACGGCGTGGTCTTCCTGGACAAGGATGGCGCCGAGCTCTACGGCGGTCCAAATACCGATCTGAGAGCCTTGATGGAGGGCTTTGCCATCGATGCCGAGCATGGCGGCGAGCTTCGCCGCATCACTGGCCACTCGCCGGCATTTCTCTTCGCACCGGCCAAACTGCGGTGGTTCAAGGCCAACCGTCCGGACGTGCATGACCGAATAGCGACCATTTTGACCATCAGCAACTGGATACTCTACCGGCTGTCCGGACGGCGCGTCGCCGAGCCGTCCAGCGACAGTGACACCGGGCTGATGGACATCAGCAACTCGTGCTGGTCCACCGATCTTCAGAACACTTTTGACTTGGTTCAAGGAGTCTGCCCCGAGATGGCTGTGGCTGGCACATGCATAGGGTCGGTCAGCACCAAGGTGGCTGAGCAGACCGGCCTCATGCCCGGCACACCGGTTGTTGTGGGGGGAGCAGACACCCAGTGCGGCCTGCTGGGCATGGGCGTAAGAGATGAAGCGCAGGTGGGCATTGTAGCCGGATGGAGTGCGGCCATCCAGATGGTCACAGATGAGCCGATCATCGATCGCAGCGGCAAGATCTGGTCGAGCTGTCACATACTGCCCGGGAAGTGGGTCCTGGAAAGCAATGCTGCGGAAGCGGGTGGCGCCTACGCCTGGCTGAGTCAGCTTCTGTTTGAAGGCGCAGATTCGAAGGAGGACACCTATTCGTTGATGGACAGGCTGGCCGGGGAAGCGCCGGCAGGTTCAGGTGGCGCCTTGGCATATATCGGCCCCAGGGCCATGGATATGACTCGCCTGAAGCCCTTGGTGGGGGGAGTCCTCTTTTCAATCACTCCGAGTGTGGAAGAGGTAGATAGGAAGCACATCATCAGGGCTGCTCTGGAGAACCTCAGTTTTGCTTTCAAGGCGAACTGCCGGCAACTGGAGGAGACATCGCATCTCAAAATGAAGTCGGTGAGTATCGGCGGAGGGTTGGCGCGAAGTCAGGCCCTGGGGCAGATACTGGCCGACGTACTGGCGATGCCGGTGGGTTATTATGGAATGGCTGAGGTCACGTCGTACGGAGCAGCCATGTGTGCTGCCATCGGGGCCGGAGTCTATGCCGATCTGGGCAAGGCCGCAGATGCGATGAGCCCAAGGCCAAAGGTGGTCAGCCCGGATAAGAATGGCATCCAAGAATACGCCAAATACTATGAGAAATGGCTGAAAGCTGCCAAATGGTTGGATAGTCTGGGAGAGGAGATGGTGTGAAGATGTGGGAAGTGCAGAAAATAGAGGTACTTGAGGTCGCCCGGTGGATGTATGAGAAGGGTCTGGTAGTGGGTACCTCGGGGAATGCCAGCCAACGTTTCAGGGAACCGTCCGGACGTGAACTGGTGGCTATTACGCCAAGCGGACGCTACTATGACACCATGAAGACTGAGGATATTGTACTGGTGGATCTGGAGGGGCAGCGTGTGGAAGGGGAACTGGCTCCTTCAATAGAGACCATCATGCACTTGGGCATATACAAGGCCAGAAAGAAGGTCTGCGCTGTCGTCCATACGCACGCGGTCTTTGGGAGTACCATTGCGGTGACTGGAAAGGAGATACCATCGCTTCTGGACGACCAAGTCACTTTTCTTGGTGGTGAGCTCAAGGTGGCTGCCTATGCACTTCCCGGTAGACCGGCGTTGGCGAGAAACGCCGTGGCTGCTTTGGGACCGAGGAATGCG
>Ga0114946_10003764_pt1 | contig 10133 bp, 8 predicted proteins | sample WalLakDeSediment_FD_88676 | JGI IMG/M metagenome (GOLD analysis project Ga0114946, IMG submission 88676) | Lake sediment microbial communities from Walker lake, Nevada to study Microbial Dark Matter (Phase II) - Walker Lake 11/02/13 Deep Sediment | ecosystem: Environmental > Aquatic > Freshwater...
GGGAAGGACCTGGCTGAGATTTTGTGGTGTGATGCAGGGTACGATCTCATCGGGGCTGTGCCCGTCAGGGTATGGATGACTGAGATGTGTCCTGCTAGGATAGTCCTGGTAGACACCCGCCTCCAATCCCGCAATGAGGATTTGTGTGGGGTTTAATAACCTGGCGAGGTGTTGAAAAACTGCCTCAGTGGAGAGAATCGTGCCACCGAGGTGGGTGTCAAAGATGACATCACCCTGGACAACCGGGATGAGCCCGTGGGAAAGGGCGAGTTTGATTGGACCGATGTCCCAGGAATCGATTTTTTGATTATGGGTGATGATCCCGGCAGATGGGGGAAAGGCCATCACGGGTACGCCCGTCTGTGTAAGCGCATTGATGACCATTTGGTTCAATGCGCGAGCGGCCCCCCACACCTCGGCAAAGCCCTGCCAGTAGTTTTTATCGATTCCACCGGACTGGGTCTGGTAGTGGTTGGCGACTACGTGTCCGAAAGAGCCGGAGCCGTGACCGATCAGCAGGTGCAGATCAGGGTTTGTTCGGATCGCACTGGCAATCTCGTCAGCAAGGCGTTGGATCACATCCGGGCGGGGCGTCATCGGAATGGTCTTATCCGTAATTAGCGAACCACCCAATTTCAAGAAAACCAGTTTGGTATTGCGCATTATCTTCGGCCTTTATTCAGGATAGTAGTGATCACCCGCTGTCCACCAGCGTTGAGGAGGGCGGTCTCGATCCGTTCCATGTTATCGGCAGTGGAGAGGGCGATAATGTTTCCGCCGCGACCGCCGCCGGAGAGCTTGGCACCCACTGCGCCAGCGTCCTTTGCAGCGATGATGAGGTGTTCCAGGGTAGGGCTGCTGACGCCAATACTTTCTAATAAACGCTGGTTTTGATCCATCAACTGACCTAAACGGGTGATTTCTCCTTTAATCAAACTTTCACGAGCGTTTCGGGTGATTTCACCGATTTGGCGAAAGTGGTCCCCACAGGTGGTTGGGTCTGAATCATACAGCTTGCGAACGTCACTGACTGTTTCACGGGTGGGGGTTTTCTCTCCGCTGTCAGCGATTACCCAATGGGTGGGCTGTTCGATGGTGAGGGTTTCAATCGGTTGGTTGCGGACAAAAAACACGGGCTGTTGATGCGCGATGACATTGTTGTCAATGCCTGAGGGTGTTCCATGCTGGAATTTTTCCACTTCATAAGCCAAGGATGAAATTTTATCAACAGAGAGGGGGACGCCAAAAAAATCAGCAAGGGCACGGATAATTGCGATAGCGATGGCGGCACTTGAGCCCATGCCAGCCGATATGGGGATTGTTGAGGAAATTTGTAGGGTAAAACTTGGGGGTCGGTCCACAGAAGCAGCTTTTAGTCCCATCCGGGCAGCGATGGCCAGGGGATGATCCTCCGCTAGGTCTGATAAGGCAGCATCGAGCTGAATATCAGCTGCCTGGATGCGCACTTCTCCCGGTTGGCCTTCAAGGTTGGGAATCACCCGGGCAGTAGCTTTGACTTTATGGACAGGAATAGCAATTGCTGGTTGATCATACACGACGGCATGTTCGCCGAACAGGATAATTTTTCCGGGTGCTTTTGCAAATATCACAGGCATGTAAAACTCCAATTAAAGGAGGTAAAGAATAGCCAGGACAGTCAGGGTCCATAGAAGGACCGCTGCTTGCATGGAATGATCCGTTAGAATAATTTCTTCAGGTGCACCGCCGGAGTCCTTTATCCGCACCAAGTATAAGTAGCGAAAAAGCCCATAAATGACGAATGGAATGGTCAGCATCATGTAATAGTTATCCAGCGGGATGGCAGCAGAGAAAGTGTATAAACAATAGGTCATCAATGTGGTGCTCAACACGATGGTGATTAACTGGTCTAGAAAATCCAATCCATAACCCTCTAAAACCCGACGGTGGGAAGCGGCATTGGAGGTAAGCAGTTGGATTTCTGCACGGCGTTTTCCCAGGCCGATGAATAAGGCGAGAAAGGCCGTTGTGAGGAATAACCAAGGTGAAAACCGCTGGGTTTCAATGGTGATGACACCCGCAGCAACACGCAGGATAAAGCCAACCGCAATGATCAATACATCGACCAGGGGCAAGTGTTTGAACCAGAAGGAGTAAGCCAGCATAAGAGCCAGGTATAAGCTGAGGATTAATCCCAAGCCGATATTTAAAATAAATGCTGGGGGAAAGGTCAATAAAGCCAGGACAACCGCTGTAATGATCGCCGCTTGTTTGGAAAGCTGACCGGATGCCAGCGGGCGGTTTTTCTTGATTGGGTGCTGGCGGTCGGATTCGATGTCGGCAAGGTCGTTGATGATGTAGACCAAGCTGGACACCAGACAAAACAACAGGGCTGCGAAGAGGGTGATTAGCAACGGCTGAAGGGCGATCAGCTGTCGGTCAAAGACCAGGGCGGCAAAAACAAAGGCGTTCTTGATCCATTGCTTTGGACGCATCGTGATGATTACATAACGAAGTTGTTTAAACATCTTTTGTTTCTCAGACATGTTTTTAACGGCTAAACTTGCTGCTTACTCATATATTTACCTGTTAATGGTTATGTGTCTTATCAAAAACGATCTTGTAAGTATAGTCTACTTAATCCTTTTCGCGTTATTCGACACTTTATGATCAGCTGGGCTAAACCAGCCTGGCCTTTTTGGTCGCAGTTATCCGAATCTGATCATTAAAGGCCGTTAAGAATTATACCCAATTGGGAAAAATAGTTTCTGGTTGCCCCTTAAATTACTAGGCTTATCAGCAGCAGTATTTGGTTGTGTGGCGTGAAACTTTCTTTATTTTTGATGATGGGGTTATTTTCATATTTATAATTTTCATGTTTGTTGGCCGACCGATGATGATGATTTCTCTCTCACATTCAGGTGTTTTGTGGGGATTCGTTGTGCGACATGACCGGAATAAGCAATTTAGAAAAGGGTGATTGTAAGGGTGAATTTTAAATCCTGCCTGATGTGACTTTGTGAGATAAAATTAATGTATGAAAAAGCAGAGGATAGATGTTTTAATGGTTGAGCGTGGTTTAGCGGAAAGCCGAAACAGGGCGCAGCGCTTGATCATGGCGGGTGAGGTGCGTGTGGCGGGGGAAATGATCCACAAACCGTCCACCCAGGTCTCTGAAGATGCACAAATTGACGTAAAAGCGCGTCCAAAATATGTTTCACGCGGCGGGAAAAAGCTGGCAGCGGCGATTGAAGCTTTCTCTGTGGCTGTGACCGGGAAAATTTGCGCAGATGTGGGCGCATCTACGGGGGGATTTACGGATTGCCTGCTGCAAAATGGCGCAGAAAAGGTGTACGCCATTGATGTGGGTTACGGCGTGCTGCATTGGAAATTGCGTCAGGATCCACGGGTGGTGGTGATGGAGCGGGTCAATGCCCGCTATCTTGATGCATTGCCCGAACCCATGGACCTGGTGACGATTGATGCATCCTTTATTTCATTGAACCTGATCCTGCCGGCTGTGATTCATTGGTTTGATGGTATCAGCGGCCAGGTGGTTGCGTTGGTTAAGCCGCAGTTTGAAGCCGGCCGGAAGGCAGCGGCAGTCCATGCAGGTGTGATCAAGGACCATGCTGTCCATGAGCAGGTCCTGATGGAGACGCTCTCTGGCTCACTTGCGTTGGGCCTCAGACCCGTGGGATTGATCCCTTCACCCATCAAGGGCCCAAAGGGGAATGTTGAATTCTTGGTCAACCTTGTGATGGATGGCAATGAATGTGAAGTGGCGTTGAGTGCAATGGTGCAAGAAGCTTTAATGCAAATTCCCCAGTGACCACGCGTTGTACTGAAAGACGCTTTTAGGGATGGTGAATCAACAATATTCCCATAGTAAGGATCAGGAAGGAGCTTCCTTTTCCAAGTGATACTCACGGATGACAGAGCGAAATTCTTCGGAGAGCTTGTTCCCGTCCAGTCCCATCTTGTGGAGTGAATAAGCATGTTTGCTTTTGAAGCGTTTGGCTATTTCTGATTCTTGTACCAGGGTTTCCTGGTATTGTGCGGTCATGTGGATGCCGAAGCGGCGATAAATGTTTTCCACGGTGGCTTGGGGGTCAGCAACCAGGTCTTGATAGCGAACCATGACGTATTGATTTGTAGGAAGTGTCTTAAGGTATTGATGGGGATAGATGTACCAGTGTTTGGCTTGTTCCTGGATAACCTCTTGGCCTGATTTGGGAAAATCCTGATCTGGTTCACCGTATGTTTTCCAATGGTTCGAGAACATGCTCACTGAGGAGGGAATCACACGCAAGGGAGAGCGGACCAGGTTGATGAATTTGGCATCGGGAAATCGATTGTGCAGCGTCTTTACTTTGGCGGAGTGGGAGGGGCTTTTTGAAATGTAATGCTTACCACTATTCGTATAGATATGACGCTGAAGAACTTCATAATAATAGTCCATATCCTTCTTTTGTTGTTTTTGTGGAACCTGCTCATCATAGTAAATGTAATTTTTGATCAATTCAGGAAAGGGGAAGAAAGCAAACAGATCATAGGTTGACCAGATTTGCAGCATGACATGGGAATCCTCTTCGATCTCGTTGAGACCGGTTTTGTGCATGAAAGAATAAGCCTGGAGTGCCTTTTCAAAACGGTCGATGAGCGTTTTGATGGGATTACCAATCCGATGGTTGATCTTCATCAACCCATGGAGGCATTTGCGCTGCACAATGGATGGGGCTAAATAGATCTCCCAGGTTTTCATACCGGTGAAACGTTGATCTTTGGCCAGGAGTCGGTGGAGAAGCGTTGTACCTGAACGGAAATTCCCTATGATGAAGATGGGTTGTGTGATATTCTGGTTGATTAGGTCGGGATAAAAGACCTGGTCCAAGCCGTAGGATAAACGAATGACAAGATGCCAAAAGGGGTAAACCAGGAAGATGAATAACAAAATAAGGAAACGCTTGGGTGTCAGCCGTCCAGGGGTGTGGTGGGACTTAAAAAAACTAAACCAAATCGATTTAATGTAGAGTTTGAGATTGAAGCTCACGGATTTTTCTCTTTGAGCTGTCCCCATCCAAACGTGAGGTGGATTGTTTCGGAAAGGATTAATATACCCATAACTTAATTAATCTTACCTGTTTTCTTCTGCCATGCAAATCAAGCAGCTTGAGAAGAAAAATGTTAACTACTCAGCAGCAGGGCAGCTTGAGGCGGTATGATAATTATTTCGGATGGCTTGAAAGTGAAAAAGGCTCACCAGGAACGGATGCTTTTATCATTGAATACACCATCACAAGGCTCGTGCTGGTATAATTCCATACATCCTCAGGGGTAATCACAAATCAGAAATTGATGAAATGATGATCTGGTTGTTGCTTGCCTCTTTGTTCAAGCGGTATAAAATAAATAGTGATGTAAAAAATGATAGGATTTAGCCGATGGATAGGTGATATTCACATCACCTCCGATTCGGTTATACTCAGTGCTTATGGTTGATAATGTAAGAAATTTCTGTATCATCGCCCATGTTGACCATGGGAAATCTACACTTGCTGACCGCATGCTCCAGATGACAGGTACGATTGCCGACCGAGACATGACCGAGCAGGTGCTGGACAGCATGGATTTAGAGCGTGAGAAAGGTGTCACGATCAAAGCCTCAGCCGTACGAATGGTCTATCAAGCTGCTGATAGCCATCAATACGCGTTAAATTTGATCGATACCCCCGGGCATGTGGATTTCAATTATGAAGTCAGTCGGGCGTTGGCTGCTTGTGAGGGTGCGCTGCTGGTTGTGGATGCAGCCCAGGGAATTGAAGCACAAACATTGGCGAATCTTTACCTGGCTCTGGAAGCCAACTTAACGATCATACCCGTCATCAACAAAATTGATTTGGTCTCTGCACAAACGGAAGCTGTAGCTGAGGATTTGCATAATCTTTTAGGCACACCGATCGAACAGATCATTCAAATCTCCGCCAAACAAGGGTTGAATGTCGACCGGGTGCTCCAGGCCATTGTTGATTTAATCCCGCCGCCAAAAGGGGAGGATGAGGATGCCTTAGAAGCCCTGATCTTCGACTCGCATTATGATTCGTATAAAGGTGTTGTGGCGTATGTGCGTGTATTCAATGGGACGATTACACGCGATGATCAACTGCTGATGATGTCCACCAAGGTAAAAACCTCACCTGTAGAAATCGGTATCTTTGCACCCAACCTTAAACCCATTGAGGTATTAAAAGCAGGAGATGTTGGGTATATCGCAACAGGATTGAAGACCGTTACAGAATGCCGGGTGGGGGATACGGTTACCTATGCAAACAATGGTGTCACACAACCGCTACCAGGCTACCGCCAGGCAAAACCAATGGTGTTTGCTGGCGTCTACCCAACAGAAGGGGAAGACTACGCAGATTTACGCGATGCGCTGGAAAAGCTGCAGCTCAACGATGCTGCGCTCACGTTTGAACCAGAGACCTCGGAAGCACTGAATTTCGGATTCAGGTGTGGATTTTTGGGTCTATTTCATATGGAAATTATCCAGGAACGGCTTGAGCGTGAGTACGACATGGATGTCGTCTTTACAGCGCCATCTGTTGAATACCGGTTAAAACTGGAAAATGGTAACACGATGCGGGTTTCATCCCCTGCTGAGCTTCCAGACGAAAACTTGATCGATCAAATTTTGGAACCCTGGATGGATCTGACCATTTTCACACCGACGGATTATTATGGTGTCGTGATGGAATTGGTCACCCGCAAGCGGGGGAATTTCCTCACCCAAGAGTACCCATCTCCCAACCGGGTGCAAATTGAGTTTGAAATCCCCCTGTCGGAATTGATCATCGATTTTTTCGATCAACTCAAATCTGGCACCCGCGGTTATGCTTCCATGGACTACCATTTCAAGGAATACCGTCCGGAAAACCTGGTCAAAGTGGAAATCCTGGTTAATGGTGAAGCCGTTGATGCCTTAACTGCGATCGTGCATAAGGACGATGCCTATCATAAGGGTCAAATGTTGGTATCGCGCCTGAAGGATTTGATCCCGAGGCAACTCTTTACGATTCCGGTTCAGGCATATTCGCAAGGCAGGGTGATCTCGAGGGCGAATGTGAAAGCCATGCGTAAAGATGTGCTCTCAAAATGTTACGGCGGCGACATCACGCGAAAAAAGAAATTGCTTGAAAAGCAGAAAAAGGGCAAGCGCCGCATGAAGATGGTGGGAAATGTTGAGATCCCCCAAGAAGCATTCATGGCGATCCTCCGCTTGGATAAATCGTGACAGATAAGGCTGCCAGACCCATCGGTGGAAAGGTGCTGCGCTGGATGGTGCCGCTGCTCCTTAGCGGTTTAGCGATTTGGTTGGTCCTCCGGAATGTTGAAATTCCGGAGATTGGTTCTTATTTCACACGTATTCGATGGCAAACCTACCTGTTAGCAAGCGTGGCGTATTTTTTAAGTTTTATTTTGCGTGCTTTCTGCTGGCATATTCTCCTGCGCCGTAAAGTTTCTTATCGAGATGCGTTTTTTACGATGGGTGCGGGTTACTTATTGAATCATATTTTTCCATTTCGCCTGGGAGAAATTGGTCGAGCGGTGTTATTGGATGATCCGGAGCGTATTTCTTTACTGGAAGTCTTCTCCAGTGTGATCGTCGAAAGGGTCTTTGATGTCTTCTTGGCAGCTGTTTTTATTTTAAGTGTGCTGCCCCGAATCCTTGGGGTTGAATTTAATCAAAGTTTGATCATGATTGCTTTCTTCCTGGGGTTGATTGGATTAATCACCCTGTTTTTCCTGGCAAAGTTTCGCATTCAAATTGCAGCCTGGTTGCTTCGTTGGGGTGAGCGCTCAAACTTCGTTAAAAACTGGGTCACCCCAAAGGTTGCCCACGCGTTAGAAGGCTTTTCAGTATTGACTGACCTGCGGGCTTTTATGCTGGCTTTTGTGAGCCTGGCGCTGAGTTGGGGTTTTGCTTTTACTCAGAACTTTGTCATTTTCAGAGACCTTTATTCCAACCCACCTTTCTGGTGGATGATCTTTATACTCAGTGCAGGTGCGTTTGGTGTAGCACTCCCGTCAGCACCGGCCGGGATAGGTGTTTTTGAAGGTGTGGTTATTGCTGCTTTTGCTTTATTGGGGGTTGGGGCGGAAGTGGCTTTCACCCATGCCATTGTGGTGCATACTATGGTCTTTATCTATGCCAACCTGATCGGGTTGATCGGTTTGCGATTACGCGGCGAGGCAGTCATTAATTTGTTTCTTAAAGCTATAAATAGAGATGACTTAGCAAGAGCGTAATGCTGAATGTGCGAATTTGGTCTTGATGAAATTGTTGGCATTTGACACCAGCTGGAAAAACCAATGTGTCTCAACAGCTTTCTACCGGAACGAAGTTAGATTTTGGAAGCAGTTCAATTTAACAGTTGCTTGTCAAGATGGATTCTGGTAATAATTTTCTTAGCGTTATTATGTCAATCTTCTACAAGTTTGTCTCAGTTTTCATTGTAAGAAGATATGAACCCTTATTTGGATTGGTCTGGAGGTTTAAAAATGCCAACAAAATATCTGATCACCGGTGGCGCAGGCTTTATTGGCTGTAATTACGCGGCACGTCTATTGAAACGTGGCGATTATGTGACGATTTATGATAATTTATCACGTACTGGAACACCAAAAAATATCCAATGGTTGAAAGATTCCTTTGGAACTGAAAAGCTTAAATTTATCCAGGAAGATATCAGAAATTTCACTTCTTTAGCTGAAGCATCTCAGGGTCAAGAGGTGATTGTCCATTTAGCTGGACAGGTTGCCGTAACGAATTCTGTTGTTGATCCTCGCACTGATTTTGAAATAAATGCCTTAGGAACCCTTAATGTTCTAGAATCTGCCAGGGAGAATCGTGAAAAGCCATTTGTTATTTATGCCTCAACAAATAAAGTTTATGGAGAAATGACAGATATTCAAATTAAGGAAAGTAAAACAGCATATGCTTATGCAGATTTTCCTTATGGTATCAAAGAAACACATCCATTGGATTTTCATTCTCCTTATGGCTGTTCAAAAGGCGCAGGTGACCAGTATGTTCGGGATTATGCACGAATTTATGGGTTGCCAACTGTTGTGATGCGGCAGTCTTGTATTTATGGCCCGCGGCAGTTTGGGATAGAAGACCAGGGTTGGGTGGCATGGTTCATTATTGCGGCGCTAACAAAGCAACCGATCACAATTTATGGTAATGGAAAGCAAGTAAGAGATGTACTGTTTATTGATGATTTACTTGATGCTTACGATGCTGCCGTAACTCAAAGGCAATCGATTGCTGGGGAGGTTTACAACATTGGTGGCGGTCCCAAAAATACGATATCCATTTGGGTAGAATTTAGTAAATATCTTAATGATTTTATTGGCGAATCAATCAAGATAAAGTACGAGGATTTTCGCCCAGGAGACCAGCTCATTTATGTGTCTGATATACGAAAAGCGCATTCTGAACTAGGTTGGTCGCCTCGAGTTGATATTCGTCAGGGATTTGATTATTTGTTCAAATGGGTCTCAAAGAACATCGATTTGATCACAGGAGGTTAACGACTTATGCGTATTCTCGTGGTGTTGACTTATTATCGACCGCATACGAGTGGATTAACCATTTACGCAGAGCGTCTAAGTAAGGCTTTAGTCAAGCGTGGGCATAAAGTGACAGTGTTAACTTCGCATTTTGATCCAGCAACGCCCCGTGAAGAAGTCCTTGATGGCGTCCATATCAGGCGGGTACCTGTACTTGCTCGTGTTGGCAAAGGCGTTATTATGCCGCAGTTTGGATTAATTGCGGCAAAATTAATCAAAGCGCATGATGTGATCCATTTGCATTTACCTCAATTTGATGCTGTAACAGCCGCAATAATGGGTCTTTTGTTAAGAAAGCCAATGGTGATTACTTATCATTGTGATTTGCTACTGCCCCCTGGATTGGTTAATCGTATTGTTAATTTGGGGATGTCCATTGTGAATCATGTGACTGCCTTTTTCGCCAATCGTATCGTGGCTTATACGCATGATTTTGCTGAACACTCATCTTTATTATCGAAATATAAAAATAAATTAACTATTATTCAACCCCCTGTTGAATTGCCTGAAGCCAGCCA
>Ga0114946_10003765_pt1 | contig 10132 bp, 7 predicted proteins | sample WalLakDeSediment_FD_88676 | JGI IMG/M metagenome (GOLD analysis project Ga0114946, IMG submission 88676) | Lake sediment microbial communities from Walker lake, Nevada to study Microbial Dark Matter (Phase II) - Walker Lake 11/02/13 Deep Sediment | ecosystem: Environmental > Aquatic > Freshwater...
ACGGCCGCATCAGCAGCTTATTGTACAGTTTACGGCTGCGGTCAATGTAGAGTCGTTTTTGCGGATCGGTGAGCAGTTGGCCGTGATCGGCCGTGAGAATAACAACCGTCCCTTTGCGCGCCGCTGGACTGAGGTTGTCCAGTAGTTCCGTTTGCAGCGACAACAGCAGGGAGCGCAGCTCGGCGCGCACATGGGGCGAATCCCAACCGTGAAAATGGCTCAAGGTGTCAATTGTCGGCCAGTAGACGAAGCTGTACGATTTGCCGTGGCTGCGCTCCAGGAACGCCCGCGTCTGGGTGAACATGTCGGCGGCCGTGAACGCCCCAAACGCCTGGCTGATTTGACGGCCGTGCATCTTACTCAACGCCGAATTGACAATGTCCACTCCTTTGAAGCTGTAAGTGGGGATATCGGCCGCTAACAGTTGGCTGGCGACGCTGGGCGCGGCGATAAATTTCTCCGGTTTCAGGCCGCCTTTGACCAGGCTGTCTGGCAGCCGCATAAAGGCCGGCGTGAGATTGATCATCTGCCCCACCACGCCCAATTCCGACAGGAACATGTGAAAGCTGATCAGCCCGTGCTGGGCTGGCGCCACGCCCGTCCACAGGGAAGTGAGGGCGGCGACGGTGGTGGAGGGAAAAATGGAGGTGAGCTGGCCGGTCACGGCCGCTTGCCGGGTCAAAGGTTCAAATTCGGCCGTCATGGATTGGAACAAATTCCAGCCCATCGCGTCAAAGACAACCAGCATCACCCGCCGCACGTCGTCGCCTAACGGCCGCCATAATTCGTCGCGCAGCGGCGGCAGCCCCGCAAAGGGCGCGCCTAACAAAGCGGCCACCGTTGCCGGTACATTGGCAATTGACCCACCGGCATAATCGGGCCAGACAAACTCCGCTGGCAAGTTGGGGAGCATGGTGCGAATCCTTTGCTGACGAATGACCAATGACGAACATTGGTCATTCGTCATGGTTGTTGGTCGCCTCGCCAAACAAAAAGAGCGAGGCTTGTTCAAGCTGCCTCGCCCTTTCGTTTGGCGTTGTGCGCGATCATGACGTTAACCGCGCTGTTCTCCTTTTATCGAGAGTAGACCTCAGATAAGGTCTGCGGTGATTGACACGGCGTAATGCGTCTGACCGCTTGGGCAACTACTTGAGGGCGTCACGCAGCGCGTCCATTTGGCCGGCTACGCTGTTATCCACTACCTGATCGCCCACGCGAATGACCAGCCCGCCCAAAATGCGGGGATCTACTTTGAACTCGACCGACTCCACGTTCAGGGTCGTGTTCACCTGCTCTTGCTCTTTCTCAGACAGGGGCAGGGCGCTCACGACTTCGGCTTTGTCACCCTTTAGCTCGACCACTTCGCCGGGCACTTTGGCAAAGAATTCAGCCAGGAGCTGGTGTTGGCGCTTGTCGTCCAAAGCTTCGCCAACCAGTTTGTTGGCGGCGGCAATGGCGATGGCGGCTACCTGGCCCCGCAGCTCAGACAGGATGCGATTGCGCTCTGCTTCGCCATCTTCCTGGGCAGCGGCCACAATGGCCTTGGCGTCACTGTTGGCCTTGGCCTCGATGCCGCGCGCTGTCTCTTCCGCCTGCATCGAAGCTTCAGAGCGCATTTTGGCTGCTTCCGCGCGGGCGGCATCAAGAATCTTCTTGGCCTCGACATCGGCATTATCGCGGGCAATGGCCGCCTGGCGCGCATCCTCCAGCCCTTTAGCGATCCGCGCTTTGCGCTCTTCCAAAATGCGATTCAGCGGCTTGTACACCAGTCCAGTCATAATCAAGAACAGGGCCGTGAACGCAAAAACCTGCATCAAGAAATAGCCGATATTTATACCTAATTCTGCCATAATTTATTATCCTCTTCCTAGATAAACTAAATCGCGCTCCGTCATTTTCCGATGAAATTTAGAAAACGAAGAGGATGATCAGGGCAACGACCAGGGCGTAAATAGCGACCGCTTCGGCAAAGGCGATACCCAAAATCATGTTTGTTTGAATGTTGCCGCTGGCGTCGGGGTTGCGGGCAATCCCTTGTACGGCCCCGCCGACCAGAATACCAATACCAGCGCCCGCGCCAATGGCCCCAAACATGGCCAAACCGGCGCCCATGGCTTTCATACCTTCAGCTAAAGCAACAGCGGCTGCTTCTTCCATAATGTTAAATCCTCCAGTTAGATATGTGTAATTAATTTTTACTCAGGCGGAAATTGAATTGTCCCGACCTGATTCCTAATGATGATCGTGGTCATCGCCATGATGACCTTCGGTCGCGCTCGACATAAAGATAAGGCTGAGCAGGGCAAAAACGAGCGCTTGAATCAGACCGATGAAAAATTCCAGCCCGTAGAAGACCATATTGGCCGCCGGAAGCAAGAAGCTCATAACGAAGAGCAAAACCATACCGGCGAAGATATTGCCCAGAAGACGGAAGGCGAACGAGATAATTTTGGAAATCTCGCTGACCAATTCCAGGATACCAACGGCCGGGTCAATCGCTTTGATCGGATTCTTAGCCACCTGCTGTCCCCAACCCTTGCCCACAAAGGGGAAGAATTTGGCCAGGTAACCGCGCACCCCCAGGTATTTAAAGCCGTAGAATTGGACCAAGACCATAGCCATTACCGCTAAAGCTAGGGTCAGGTTCAGGTCGGTGGCCGCCGGCCGGACAAGCGGCACAATGGTCCAGTCAGCCGCTTCTGGGTTGCGCCCGGCGTTCACCGTATGGCCGGCAAAAGCCACCGCCACAGGGGAGGCGTCTTCCACGGCGTTTTCTTTGCGAATCAGGAAAAGGCCGTGACGCAAATCGCCAACATTTTGGTCGTCAATTTCATGCTCGAAGCGCGCAAAATCGAAGGGGCGGCCTTCCGCTTTGGCTTCTTTTTCCGCTTTGGCGGCCAGGAAATGGGGTTTATGCTCCCACAAGCCGATGCTGTCTACGCCAGGCACTAACCCCATCCAGTTTGCGGTCAGCAAAAAGAGAATAACGGTCATAAAGAAGGGAAAGAAATCTTTGACTTTTTTGCCGGCGATGTTTTCAGCGAAACCGTAGGCGCCTTCGTAGATCATCTCAAAGAAGTTATAGAAACCGGAAGGCACCTCGTCGGCCGTGCGCGACCGGACCTTGAGGGAAAGACCTAAGAGAACGACCAGAATCCAGGCAATCACCGAGGCCATAAAGGTATTGGTGATGCCGCCCAAAACGGGAATACCTTCCGTACCGGGATAAACCTCGCCCGGTAGTTGGATGAAGGGTAGTACCGGCTTGGTAAAAGTGACAAAAGAGCCTAATACAATGAGCAGTATCAAACTTAGAATGACAATGTATCTCTTTTTAATCATTCAACAAATTCCCTTTTAGTTTTCTTTTTCTTCCGAATCATTCGATTGTTTTTGCAGCCGGGCCATCATGTGTAGACTGATGTAGACCATGGCGTAAAGCGTCACCGGAAAGCTGCCAAGCAGTAACAACACGGTTACAATTTTGCGCTCGTTATTCAGCAGATCGTCTATGAGCCAGCCCGCGCCAAAGGCAATAGCGATAATGATCAAGGCGACCAGGCTGGTTACGCAACCAATTTGCCCTATAGCGCCGGCCATTTCGGTCGTTTGCATAGACGGTATTTTCTTGGACAAATTATTACCCTTTTGCCTGCCTGGGCGAGACTTTGCGCATTATATCACACTATATTTGTGTGTCACGTCAAACAAAATGTTTCAGCTTTTGCAGACCTTTAGACCGGTAATTGGTAAATGGTAATTCACAGTGGCACAATTACCGCTTACCAATTACCAGATTTCTAGCCGGCAAAAAACGCCAGCGCTGCCTGACGCGTCCATTCAAAGGCCGGGTTGGCCAGCACACCCAGGTACAAAATACCGATCACGGTGATAGCCAGGGCTACTTTGTAGCTTCGCGGCACCGGGATTTCGATTTCCTCTTCGTCTGATCTGTACAGGTAGAGGTACTTGATAATTGACAGGTAGTAGTACAGCGCTACAAAGGCGGTTAGCAAGCCGGCCGCAGCCAACCACCATATACCAGCGTCAATTGCCGCCCGGAACAGAAAGAATTTGGCGAAGAATCCGGCCGTCGGTGGAATGCCGCCTAGAGAAAGCAAAGCCAGCATCATGGCCAGAGCCAGGAAAGGGGAGCGGCGGCTGAGACCATAGAAATCCTTCATATCATCCGAGCCATTCTGATTGCTCACCAAAATGATAACGGCAAAGGCGGCGATATTGCTGAAGACATACATCAGCAGGTAGAACATCGTTGCCCCGGAGCCATCGACCGTCAACGTCACCAGGCCAATAAGCGCATAACCGGCCTGGGCAATGCTGGAATAGGCGATCAGCCGTTTCATGTTGGTCTGGTAAATGGCCATAAAGTTGCCCAAGATCATGGTCAAAATACACATGGCCACCAGAATATTCCACCAACCCTGGTTGGGATTGGGGCTGCCCACGATGCCAGCCAGGAAGAAGCGGATAAAGACGGCAAAGCCGGCCGCTTTCGAAGCCGTGGACAGGAAGGCGGTAACCGGACTGGGTGCCCCTTCATAGACATCGGGCGACCAGAAGTGGAAGGGGACCACGGAGACTTTGAAGCCAAAACCGACAATCAGCAGCACGGCAGCCAGCAGCACGGCCGAATCAGCTTCGCCGCCCAGCAATGTGCCGGCAATAATGTGCAGGTTGCTTTCGCCGGTTAACCCATACAGCAGACTCATACCATACAGCATGATGGCTGAGGCAAAAGAGCCGTAGATGAAGTATTTCATGCCCGCTTCCACCGAGCGGCTGCTGCTGGTGGCCAGTCCGGCCAGGGCGTAAAGGGAGATACTGGCCGTTTCCATGGCCACAAAGAGCATGATCAAGTCGCCGGAGGCGGCCATCATGCTGAAGCCCAGTGTTGCGGCTGCCAGCAAAGCGTAATATTCACCCTGCTGTACCTCCAGAAAATCGGTGGAGATCAGGCTGGTAATCAGCAGACCCAGCAGGAAAATGACGCGGAAGACGAGCGTGGCCATATCGTGGCGCACCATGCCGCCCCAAATGGACACGGCGCCGGCACCCGGTTCATTAAGGAAATACCAGAGCCCAAAGGTCACCAGCAGAATGACCAGGCTGAACCAGGCCGTAAAGATACCCAGTTTGCGCCGTTCACCCGGCTTCAGCAGCCGGTCGTAGGTCATGACGGCCAACATGAGCGCGGCCAACCCGATTTCAGGGGCCAGGGCAAGTACGCTAGATAAGGTAATTTCGGAACTCATTTAGGCGCCTCCCAGCCAATGAATGAAGTTGGCCGCGGCAGTTTGTACGCTGTCGAAAATTGTAACCATGTGGGATGTCTGTTGAGCAATCTCCAGCCGGGCTACGACCGGGGCGACGCCGGCTTCCACAATGGGGGCAATGACCGCCGGAAAGACGCCAATCACAATCAAGCAGAGGCTGAAGACAGCCAGGGTAAATTTGTCAATGGCCAGCAGCGGCCGCATGTCATGCCATTTGTGTTCGTCATAGTCGCCTAAGAAGACGTCACCAATAGCCCGCAGGATATAGGCGGCCGTAACCACAATACCGGTAGCCGCCAGGATGGCCAGAATCGGATAGTAGTTTGACGGCTGCAGTCCAAAGACGGTGGGTGCAGCCAGCTCCAACCCGCCGCCGCGCCAGACGCCCAGGAAAATAGGGAACTCGGCGACAAAGCCGGAGAAGCCGGGCATGCCCATGGAGACGAGACCGCCGATGATAAAAGCCACCATGGCCCAGGGCAGCGCCTTGGCCATGCCCCGGAGTTCGTCCATGCTGCGGGTGTGAGCCCGATCATAGATCATGCCCACCACAGAAAAGAAGAGAGCAGTCATGATGCCGTGGCTGACCATTTGAATGCCAGCGCCGACGAAACCTTCCATGTTCATGGCCGCGAAGCCCATGGCTACCAGCCCCATGTGACTGACGCTGGAGTAGCCAATAAGATATTTCATGTCTCGCTGGCGCATGGCAATCAGCGACCCGTAGACGACGTTGATAATGGTTAGCAGAATGACGAAAGGCATCCAGTAAACGGCGCCATCGGGCAGCATTTGAATGCCCACCCGCATGGCGGCGTAAGCGCCCAATTTCATCAAGACCCCGGCGTGAATCATGGAGACGGCCGTCGGCGCCGCCACATGACCATCCGGCGACCAGTTGTGGAACGGCCAGACACCGCCCAAAACGGCAAATCCGAGGAAGACGGGCATGAACCAGATTAACTGCATGTTGATGGGGAAATTAGCCTCTGACCAGACCCGCAGGTCGAAAGTCATTTCTAGCCCCTGCGCCGGCAGCTGGAATAACAACACCAGGAATCCCAGCAAGGAAACGAAGCTGCCCAGGAGTAGGTAGAGCGTCAGCTTCATGGACGCATATTCCCGCGTCTTCTCCCAACCCCAGATGACGATCATGACGTACATGGGCAGCACCGCCAGCTCGTAGAAGAAAAAGAGCAGGAAGCCATCCACGGCCACAAAAACGCCGTGCACGCCGGCCACCAGCAGCATGAAGAAGGCGAAGAACTCCCGCGGCCGGTCCTCGATGCTCCAGGAGATCAACACACCCCCCAGACCAACCAAAGCTGTGAGCAGCACCAGCGTCGCGCTTAAGCCGTCTACCCCCATGATATAGTTGATGCCCAGCCCCGGCACCCAGGGCACTTCCTCGACAAACTGCAGCGTGTCGCGCCAGGGTGTACCCGGATCAGGCAAGTTCTGGTAGTAGTTGATATAGACGAAGAGCGACAACACCATGCCCAAAACCATGGCGGCCAGAGCCATCATGCGGGCGTTCTCCTTGCGCTCTCTAGGGAGCAGCAAGATGATGATTGCCGCCGCTATTGGCGACAGGGTAATGACAGACAGAAATGGAAACATAGGCGTTATTCCATGGGGTTAAGGTGTAAAGCGCTTACACATAACCAAATAACATCGAAACGGTATCGTTAATAATCGCCAGCAGCCAGCGCGGCCAGAGACCCAGGCTGAGCATCAAAATCATGAGCGGCCACATGACCAGGTGTTCACGTAGGGTCATGTCGGTCAAAGTGGCCCACTCCGGATTGAGCGAGCCATGCAAGGTCTGGCCAATCCCTTTAAGAATGTATGCGCCGGTCATCAACAGACCAAGCATGGAAAGGGCCAGCTGCACGGTAAAGGGATTCCAGGCGCCACGAACGATCATGAATTCGCCCACAAAGCCGTTTAAGCCGGGCAGTCCCAGAGAAGCCATGCTGGTGAAGATGAGGATAGCCCCAAAGAAGGGCAGTACCGTCCACAAACCACCGAAGCGGCGCAAGTCGCGGGTATGGGTCCGTTCGTAGATGACGCCGACCATGAAGAACATGCCCGCGGCCGACAGGCCATGATTGAACATTTGCAGGACCGCGCCGTTGGTGGCCATCACCGCATCGCCCAGCACCTGGCTGTCGGTAATGCCGTCCGCCCGGCCGTAGACCCAGGCCATCACGGCGATACCTAAGACCACAAAGCCCATGTGGTTGATAGAGGAGTAAGCCACCAGTCGTTTGAAGTCCCACTGCCCAAAAGCGGCAAAACCACCTAAAACAATGCTTAACATGCCCAGGGTAGCTAGAATACCGGCCGTGGCCACAGCCATTTCCGGAAAGAGCGGGATGACCAGCCGGATGAAGCCGTAAGCGCCTAATTTCAGCAGCACCCCGGCCAAAATCATGGAGCCGGCCGTGGGCGCCTCAGTGTGGGCATCAGGCAGCCAGGTGTGGAAGGGCCAGACGGGAATCTTAATGGCAAAGGCAATCACAAAGAGCCAGAAGGTCACCGCTTTCACCGGGTCAACGGGTAAGCCGGTACCCGGCAAAACGCCACCCGCCGGCAGGCTGACCCATTTGTCCATCAGCTCAATGATGTTGAATGTACCCGTGGCAATGCCCATGACCTGAATGGAGAGGAGCAGCCCCAGGCTGCCGGCCATGGTGTAGATGAAGAATTTGAAGGAAGCGTAAACGCGATCTTTGCCGCCCCACAGCCGGATGAGGAAATACATCGGCACCAGGCCAACTTCCCAGAAAATGAAGAAGATAATCAGGTCCAGGGAGGCAAAGAGACCGAGCATGCCCGTTTCCAGCGCCAGGAAAAGGCTCATAAACATCTTTACCTTGTCTTCGATGTTGAAGGAAGCCAGGATGGCCAGTGGCGTTAAGATGACGGTCAGCAGCATGAGCGGCAGGCTGATACCGTCTACACCCATGTGGAAGCTGGAGCCAATGGCCGGGAACCATTCGGCCATCACCTGAAACTGCATGCCCTCCAGCCGGTAGTTGGCGTTGTACTCTAGCCACATAATCAGGGTCAAAGCCAGGGGAATGAGGCTGAGCGCAAACGAGAGACGGCGGATCAAAACCTTCTCGTCGTCGGGCAGCAGGAAAATGGTCAGTGCCGCCGCCAAAGGTGTAAAAACGGTCAGGGTTAAGATATTGTCAAGTAGGAATTCCATCTTATCTTCCTAAAATACCATCGAGCACGCCGGTGTTAAGTAAGATAGCCAGAACTGCCAGCGACCAGGCCACAAATAATGAGACCAGCGTGTATTCCTGGATCTTGCCACTTTGGAAGGTGCGGGATTCACGAGCGACGTACAGCGCTGCGTCTTTGAGCAGGTCGACGCCGTCGTTAATAACTACTTCTTCGATTCGTTTCATGACCCGGCCCAGGGCAAAGGTGGAGCGGGCAATGAGGTGCAGCGTGCCGTCAATCAGGCCACGATCAATCCATTCGTAGACGACGACCTCAGAAATATAAACGGCCGGTTGGATGAAGACCTTCTGGTACAGCTCATCCCAATACCATTTGTTTTTGAGGAAGGTGTACAGCGGGCCCAGGGGCGCGATCAAGGGATCAGCCTGCCCCTGGGTGAGTGGCTTACGGCCGTAAACCAGCCAGCCCAGCGCCAACCCACCCAACGCCACGGCAATAGAGGTAATGAGGGGCATCCACTCAAATCCATGGATCGAAATCTTGGCCGCCGACAAGCCGGCTTCATACAAGGGGTTTATGCTCCCCTCAATTGTTGCCCCTACAAAGTGGTGGAAATAGTTGTAGAAGACGCCCTCAGTGTTCAGGAATTTATCGGGAATGCCGAACCAACCGGCCGCGATAGCGAAGACCGAGAGGCCGATTAAGGGCACGGTCATGTAGGCGTTGCTTTCATGGGCGTGTTCGGCCAGCGGCGTGCGCGGCTTGCCCAGGAAGGTCAGGCTGATTTGGCGCATGGTATAGAAGGCGGTCAGCAGGGCGGCCGTAGCCAGCATAATGAAGACCACCATAGCCAACGCTTCACCGTGCGTGCCGGCGTACCAGGCTTCGGCCAAAATCTCGTCTTTCGACCAGAACCCGGCGGTGATAAAGGGGAAACCGGCCAGGGCAGAGCCGCCGATCACAAAGGTCCAGAAGGTAATGGGCATCTTGTGGCGCAGGCCGCCCATGTTCATCATGTCTTGGGGATCGGTATGATGGTCATGGACGTGTTCGGCGCCATGCTCCATACCATGAATGATAGAGCCAGAGCCGAGGAAAAGCAGCGCCTTAAAGAAGGCATGGGTGATTAAGTGGAAAGCGGCGGCGACATAGGCGCCAATACCGATGGCCGCTACCATAAAGCCCAACTGGGAAATGGTTGAGTAGGCCAGCACCCGCTTGACGTCGTTTTGGGCCACGGCAATGGTGGCTGACATAAGGGCGGTGAAAGCGCCGATGCCGCCGATGACCAACCCTACGGCCGGATTGCCCTCGATAGCCACGGCGATTAAGGGGAAAATGCGCACGATCAAGTAGACGCCGGCTGACACCATGGCGGCGGCATGAATGACGGCGCTAACCGGGGTGGGGCCTTCCATGGCGTCGGGCAACCAGGTGTGCAGCGGCCATTGGGCCGATTTGCCAATGGTGCCGGCAAAGAGGAGCAGGGTCATGATGCCTATGCCGCCAACCCCGGCCACAGTAATCGCTTGAGTCAGGCTCTCGGCCGTAAAAGCTTCGCTAAAGCTGAGGGTGCCGAAGACGCGATAGAAGTAGACGATGCCCAGCAGCATGATTACGTCACCCACGCGGGTGGTCAT
>Ga0114946_10003766_pt1 | contig 10130 bp, 8 predicted proteins | sample WalLakDeSediment_FD_88676 | JGI IMG/M metagenome (GOLD analysis project Ga0114946, IMG submission 88676) | Lake sediment microbial communities from Walker lake, Nevada to study Microbial Dark Matter (Phase II) - Walker Lake 11/02/13 Deep Sediment | ecosystem: Environmental > Aquatic > Freshwater...
ATGTATTGCCAGATGTCGAGCTCGGTCCAGTTGGACAGCGGGAACACCCGGATGGATTCGCCCTTGCGCTTGCGGGTGTTGTAGATCTTCCACAGCTCGGGGCGCTGGTTTTTCGGATCCCAGCGATGCTGGGCATTGCGGAACGAGAAGATGCGCTCCTTGGCGCGCGATTTCTCCTCGTCGCGGCGCGCGCCGCCGAACGCGGCATCGAAGCCATGCTGGTCGAGCGCCTGCTTCAGCGCCTCGGTTTTCATGATCTCGGTGTGCAGCGCGGAACCGTGCGTGAAGGGGTTGATGTCGCGCGCCACGCCCTCGGCATTGATGTGCACCAGCAGCTTCATGCCGGTCTCTTCGATCATCTCGGCGCGGAAGGCGTACATGGCGGCGAACTTCCAGCGCGTGTCCACGTGCAACAGCGGGAAGGGCGGCTTGCCGGGGTGGAAGGCCTTCATGGCGAGGTGTAGCATCACCGCGCTGTCCTTGCCGATGGAATAGAGCATCACCGGGTTTTCGGTCTCGGCGACGACCTCCCGCATGATGTGGATGCTCTCGGCCTCGAGCTGCTCGAGGTGGGTCAGGGTACGAGTGTCGGACAAGTCGTCGGGCCTCCGAGGCCAGTGATTGACGGGCGAGCGGTATTGTACCTTTGATTCCGCGTGCGTCCAGCGGTGGGTAAATTGAGTTTCTTCAATCTGTTGCACTTGTTTCTTAAACAAGGTAGAAAGACGGCCATGACCGAGGGGGACGCTCGCTGATGTCACGGATCGAGGCAGCACTGATCGCGTTCACGGTAGTGCTGTTGTTCGCTTTCGCCCTGCGTCCGGTCGCGCATGCGGTCGGTCTCCTGGATCGTCCCGGCGGCCGCAAGACCCATGTCGGAGTAGTGCCCATTATCGGTGGGCTGTGCATGTATCTCGGCATGCTCGCAGTCCTGCCGCTGGTCGAACCCCCCATCCACGGCCAGGCGCCGTTCCTGGTCGCCGCCGGCCTGCTGGTCGCGGTGGGCGCGATCGACGATCGCTTCGATCTGCTCCCGGCGGTGAAGCTCATGACGCAGGGCACTGCTGCGCTGATCCTTTGCCTGGGCGCCGGCCTGGTCGCGCGGGACCTCGGCAACATCCTGTTCTTCGGCGATATTCCGCTCGGCTTCCTGGCGCTGCCGTTTACTGTGCTGGTGACGATCTCGGTCATCAATGCCTTCAACATGCTCGACGGCATTGACGGGCTGGCCGGGAGTGTGGCCCTCGCGTCGCTGGTCGTCGTCGCGATCACCTCGCTGTTGTTCGGTGGTGGCGCGGGGCTCACGCTCGCCGTGATCGCCATCGCCGCGGTGGTCGGTTTCCTGGTGGTGAATTTCCCGGCGAAGTTCAATCGCCCGGTGCGCACATTCATGGGCGATGCGGGCAGTACCATGCTGGGCTTCACTGTCGTGTGGCTGGGGTTGCGGCTGGCGCACGGGCCGGAGAGCGTGATCTCGCCGGTGACCGCGCTGTGGATCGCCGCGCTGCCGATCTTCGACCTGTTCATCAGCTTCGGGCGCAGGCTCAGCAAGGGGCAGAGCCCGCTGGCACCCGACCGCGAGCATTTTCACCACATCCTGCAGCGCGCGGGATTGACCGACCGCCAGGTGCTGTTGGTCATGGGGGGCGGGGCCTTTGTTGTCGGCATGACCGGCGTGCTGGCGCATCGCGCCGGCGTGTCCGATGGCGTGCTGTTCCTCGGCCTGATTGCGCTTGGCCTTGCGCAGTTGTGGACCATCCGTCGCGCCTGGCGCCTGGCCCGCTGGATTGGCCGCCGTCGCCGCCAACTCCTGGCGCGCATGTAGTCGGGTCGGGCGACCCGGGCCGACCCGCCCACACCCAAGCGACCCGCGCCATTTGCGCGCATAGTCCCTGTATTTGACGGATTCTCCGGCGCGGGCCCGCGCGGCTAATCTGCACCTCGATTGAGCCACCCGTGGAACGCAGGCGACCGCCTTGCGTCGTCACGGGCAACCGGGGAACGCCGCAGATGTCGCAGATGTCGCAGATGTCGCAGGAACTTTTTCGCAAGGAGGCGCTGGACGCGCAACGCACGAGCTGGCTCGGCGGGATTTCCCTGGTCCAGCCGGTGCGATTCCGGTTGCTGACCGCCGCAGCCGTGACCGTCAGCCTGGTGGTCGCCCTGCTGCTGTATTTCGGCACGTACACCTACCGGTCGCGCGTCGTCGGCCACCTGGTGCCGTCCGAGGGGCTGGTGACGGTGCTTGCGCCGGCCGCCGGCGTGGCGAGCCGGGTGGCGGTCACCGAAGGCGATGTGCTGGACGCGGGGGATTTGCTGGCCGTCGTGACGGTGCCGCGCGCCACCCCGGTCGATGGCGATACGGCCACCGCGATGCGTCGGCACCTGCAAGACAGGCGCGCGGGACTGCAATCGGCGCACGCCGCGGAACTGCAATTGCTGTCGGCCAGGGCCGACGGCCTGGCGGTCCAGCTGGCCGCGACGCGCAACGAGCTGGCGCAGATCGAGGCCGGGATTGCCACGCGCCGGCAGCGCACGGCGATTGCCGACGAGGTCCTGGCACAACTGCGGCGGCTGCGGCGCGACGGGCACGTCAGCGAGCTGCAGGTCACCCAGCAGGAGTCGACGGCACTCGAACAGCTCGGCGAGCTGCAGCTGCTGCGGCAGCAGGCGACCGGCGCCCAGCGCACCATTGCCCAGCTGGAACAGGCCCTACGGGAGGTGCCGGCGCAGCGCGATGCCGTCACGGCGCAGCTGCGGCGAGACCTCGCGCTGCTCGGGCAGGAACAGGTGGAGACGGAAGCACGCGGCATGCTGGCGGTCAGCGCGCCAGTCGCCGGCGTCGTGGCCACGCAACTGGTGAAGCCCGGCCAGGCGGTGCAGGCCGGCCAGCCGGTGGCGATCCTGTTGCCGGCCGACAGCAGGCTGGAAGCCGAGCTGCTGGTCCCGAGCCGCGCGATCGGTTTCATCGAGCCGGGCGACACCGTGCTGTTGCGCTACCAGGCCTTTCCCTACCAGAAATTCGGGCACCACCGCGGCGAAGTGGCGCGTATCAGCCGCAGCGCGATCAACCCCGGCGAAACGCTCACACACCGGCCCGAGGTCGTGCCGGGTGGCGAGCCGTTCTACCGCGTCACGGTGACGTTGGCGCAGCAAGCCGTGACCGCTTACGGGCGACCGGAGTCGCTCAAGCCGGGCATGTTGCTGGAGGCCGACGTGCTCGGCGAGCGCAGGCGATTGCTCGAGTGGGTCTTTGAGCCGCTGTACTCGGTGAAGGGACGGGTGCTGGCCGGCTGACGTCGCGCCGTGCGGGCGCGGCCACGAATTCCCGGGCCTGTCCGCCCGGACCCCGTGACGCAGGGGGATGGGGACTGCGTTGACTTCATGGAGAAGGAAAATGCGTGAATTGAACATGAACGAGATCGAAACGGTCGGTGGCGGGTACCTGTCCGGCTACGAGGGGGCAGGGGCGATCCTGGCCGTGCTTGGCACGGGCGCGGCCATCTCCACGGCGCCGCTGAGCGCCATCGTGATCGGCATTTCGCTCGGGGCGGCCGGCGGACTCGCCTTCGCCCAGTTCCTGGCGGAACTCAACCTGCATTGATGCTTGACGGCGTGCTGCCCGCCGGCCGGCGGGCAGTGCGCCCGCAGCTCGAGTGCTGGATTCACCATCACGGCATGCGCCGTAAAGGCCTTTGGAGATGAGCCGCATCCAGGACTGGCACGACATCGACGCGCTGCCAGAAAACGAGGGCCGGACATGGGCGATCTGGCAGGACCACCGCTGGCAAGAGGCCGATTTCCACACTGTGGCGGAGAAAGTCAGCCGCTGGCTGCCGCCTGATCCGATGCTGATCGGGACGCCGCACGACACCCGCTTCGTGCCGCCGGTGCTGGTGATGCAGTTCGAAAAAATCGCGCTGCGCACCGTCCGGCAGAACCTTTTCAATACCGGCGCCGCGTTCGGCCTGCTGGGCGCGCTGCTGCTCGGCCTGGCCGCATTCGGGTCCATGGCGCAGCCGGTCCTGCTGGGCCTGCTGTTGTTGTTGCTCGCCGGCATGCTGGCGACCGATTACCTGGTCGCGCTGCGTTATCGAGACGGCGTGGCCGAACGCGCGATGTTCTTCTGGTGGTTGCGTTTCCGGACGCCTGCGAGGGTGGCGTTACATGCCTGGCTTGCGTTTGCGGTGGGGGTGGGCGCCCTGCAGCTGATGATGCAGTTTCGCCTCGGCGGCCTGGAGCAGGTGTTTTTCAAGTACGGCGTGATGTATGCGGACGTGGAGCGCGGCGAGTTGTGGCGGCTGCTGGCCGGTCCGTACCTGCACTATTCGCTGTTTCACTATGGCAACAATCTCGTGCTCCTGGCGCTCACAGGCGCGCTGACCTACGCACTGTTCGGCGGCTCGACGATCGCATTGTTCGGGGCGGCGAACGTGGTCTGCGCCTGGGCGCAGATGACGTTCGGCGGGCGCGTGTTCGATAACTTCGGCGGGATGTCGGGCGGCATCTATGCGCTCGCCGGCGCGCTCATCGTGGCGGGCCTGTTGAATCGCCGGCTGCTGCCGAAGGGCTTCGGGCTGCTGTGCATCAACCTCACCGTCCTGGGCCTGCTCAGCGCGGAATTGCTGTCCTCGTCCACGGCCTCGGTGGCGCACCTCGGTGGCCTTTTGCTCGGCGGCCTCGCCGGCATCGGCTACGCGCGCTGCGGATGCACGCCGGTGTGCGGCGATCGCTGATCTTCATGACGCGCATGCGGGCTGATGCGCGACATGAAAGAGGTCGACGCGCGTGGGCATGAGGGCGATCCTGCAAAGCGAAGCGGCGGAATGCGGCCTCGCCTGCCTCGCCATGGTGGCCGATCATCACCGCATGCGCATCGGCCTGGCGGCGATGCGTCGCCGGTATCCGCTGTCCCTCAAGGGCGCGAAGCTCACCCAGCTCATCCGGATCGCCCAGGATCTCGACCTGCAGAGCCGTCCGGTCCGGCTCGAGCTGGATGATCTTGGCCGACTGAAGACGCCGTGCATCCTGCACTGGGACCTGAACCATTTCGTGGTGCTGGCGCGGGCGGACAGGCAAAGAGTCACGATCCTCGATCCGGCCCATGGCGCGCGCCGGCTCAGCCGGGCGGAAGTCTCGCGCCACTTCACCGGCGTCGCGCTCGAGCTGACGCCGGCGCAGGGATTCGCGCCGCGATCGGCGCCGCCCGCCGTCACGCTGCGCCAGTTGACCGGCCCGGTGCGCGGGCTGTGGCGCGCCCTGGGCCAGGTCCTGCTGCTGTCGGTGGCGTTGCAGTTGTTCGTCGTGCTGGCGCCGTTCTTCATGCAGTGGGTGGTGGACCAGGTGCTCGTCTCCGCGGACCGCGACCTGCTGATCGTGCTCGGCCTGGGCTTTGGCCTGGCGCTGCTGCTGCAGGTGGGCATCGGGCTGCTGCGCGGCTGGGCAGTGGTCTACCTGTCGTCGCGCCTGGGCCTGCAATGGTCCGCCAATGTGTTTTCACACCTGCTGCGCCTGCCGCTGGATTTCTTCGAGCGGCGTCATCTCGGCGACGTCACTTCGCGCATGGGTTCGGTGCAGGCGATCCAGAAGACGCTGACCACCAGTTTCGTCGAAGCGATCATCGATGGCCTGATGGCTGTCGTGACGCTGGCGCTGATGCTCGCCTACAGCTGGAAGCTCGCGCTGGTGAGCCTGCTGGCGGTGGCGGGGTATTTCGGCATCCGCGCGCTGGCCTACCGGCCGATGCGCGACTGCACGGAGCAGCAACTGGTGGCGGCCGCCCGGCAACAGTCCCACCTGCTCGAGTCGCTGCGCGGTATGCAAAGCCTGAAGGTGGCCGGCCAGGAGCCGCTGCGGCGTTCGACCTACGCCAACCTGATGGTGGACACCGTCAATCATGATGTGCGCCTGGCGCGCATGCAGCTGGGTTTCAGCGGCGCCAGCCAGCTGGTGTTCGGCCTCGAGCGCATCGCGGTGATCTGGGTCGGCGCGCTGCTGGCGATGCAGAACGTTTTCTCCGTAGGCATGTTGATCGCCTACCTGGCCTACAAGGATCAATTCGCGGCTCGCGTCGCCGCCCTGGTGGACAAGTGGGTCGAGTTCAGGATGTTGCGGCTGCATGCCGAGCGGCTGTCTGACATCGTGCTGACGCCGCCCGATGACGCCGGGCCCGCGCCCCAACTCCCGCCTCCGGCCGAGGTGCTCATCGAAGTCGAAAACCTGTCGTTCCGCTACGCGGAGGGCGAGCCGTGGGTCCTGCGCGACTGCAGTCTCCGTGTCCGGCCGGGCGAGTCCGTCGCCATCATCGGCGCTTCCGGCTGCGGCAAGACGACGTTGTTGAAACTGCTGCTGGGTCTGCTGAAGCCGACCGAGGGAACCATCCGGATCGGCGGCCATGAGCTGCACAAGCTCGGCGCGCGCAACCTGCGCGCCATCGTCGGCGCGGTCATGCAGGACGACCGGCTGTTCGCCGGCAGCATCGGCGAGAACATCAGTTTCTTCGCGCCGGACGCGGACCAGGAAGGTATCGAGGCTGCGGCGCGGCTGGCCGCGATACATGAGGACATCATCGCCTTGCCGATGGGCTACCACAGCCTGATCGGTGATATGGGCAGTACCCTGTCCGGTGGCCAGCGGCAGCGGCTGATGCTGGCGCGCGCGCTGTACCGTCAGCCACAGTTGCTGTGCCTCGACGAGGCGACCAGCCATCTCGACGTGGCGAGCGAGCGGCTTGTGAATGCCGCGGTGGCCGGACTCGGACTGACGCGGCTGATCGTGGCCCATCGTCCGGAGACGATCGCCAGTGCCCACCGCGTACTGGTGATGGGCGCCGGCCGCATCGTGCAGGAATTCCCGGGCCAGGCGGCGTCAACGCGTTGATCCGGGCCGATCCCGCCGTCCTTAGAACGCAGATTTACGCCCTGAGTCACGGTTCTAAGGCCGAAATCAGGGTATTTTTTCTGCGATAATCGCGCCGGATCAGGGACTTGCCACGGTCCGACCCGGGCAACCCGGGCAACAAAAGGAAATTGCAGTGAAGATAACGATTTTTGGCTCCGGATACGTGGGGCTGGTGACGGGCGCCTGCCTGGCGGACGTGGGCAACCAGGTCGTGTGCGTCGATATCGACCAGGACAAAATCGACCGGCTGAACGCCGGTGAGATCCCGATTTTCGAGCCGGGGCTCGAGGGCGTGGTGGCGCGCAACCGCGAGTCCGGGCGCCTGAAGTTCACCACCGATATCGCCCAGGGCGTCGCGCACGGGCTGTTCCAGTTCATCGCGGTGGGTACGCCGCCGGACGAGGATGGTTCGGCCGACCTGCAGCACGTGCTGGCAGTGGCGCGCTCCATCGGCGAGCACATGGAGGACTATCGCATCATCGTGGACAAGTCGACGGTGCCGGTAGGGACCGCGGACAGGGTCAAGGCGGAGATTGCGAAGACGCTGGCCGAGCGAGACGCAGCGATCGACTTTGACGTGGTCTCGAACCCGGAATTCCTCAAGGAGGGTGCCGCGGTCGAGGACTTCATGCGCCCGGACCGCATCGTCGTCGGCACCGATAACCCGCGCACCACCGAGCTGCTGCGACTGCTCTACGAGCCTTTCAATCGCCAGCAGGATCGGCTCATCGCCATGGACATCCGCTCGGCGGAGCTGACCAAGTACGCCGCGAACGCGATGCTGGCCACCAAGATCAGCTTCATGAACGAGCTGGCGAACCTGGCCGAGCGCTTCGGCGCGGACATCGAGCACGTGCGCCTCGGCATCGGCTCGGACCCCCGCATCGGCTATCACTTCATTTATCCGGGCGCGGGCTACGGCGGCTCGTGCTTCCCGAAGGACGTGCAGGCCCTGGCGCATTCGGCGCGCAAGGCCGGGTTTCCGGCCACGCTGCTCGAGGCGGTCGAGGCGGTGAACGCGCGCCAGAAGCAGGTGTTGTTCGACAAGATCAGCGCGCACTATGGCGACACACTCGCCGGCCGCACCGTGGCGATCTGGGGCCTGGCCTTCAAGCCGAACACCGACGACATGCGCGAGGCTTCCAGCCGCAAGCTGATCGAGTTGTTGTGGGAGGCGGGTGCGAGGGTGCGCGCGTATGACCCGCAGGCGCGCCACGAGACCCGCCGCATTTACGGCGAGCGTCCCGATCTCGTGCTGTGCAAGTCCGCGGCCGAGGCGCTCGAGGGCGCCGACTGCCTGGCGCTGGTGACCGAGTGGATGGAATTCCGCAGTCCCGACTTCGACGCCGTGAAGGCCGCCCTCAAGGATCCCGTGATCTTCGACGGCCGCAACGTGTTCGATCCCGGCTACGTCAAGCGCCTCGGCTTCACCTACTACGCCATCGGCCGCGGCGACCGGGTCGGACCGTCGTAAGCGACTGAAAATAAATCAAAAACAGTCTGAATCCGGCCGGATTTCGGCCTTAGAATGCAGATTCTGGCCGAAAATCGGCGTTCTAAGGCGTTGCTGATCTTTCCCGCAGTAAACGCCGTTTATGATCCGTGCCCGGCTGGCCCTTGCTGCGGCAGCATGGGGACTCAGTCATCAGCAGCCGGCATCTTGCGTATATCCCATCGACATCCTGTGCGTCGGTGGTGCAAGACTGATGGTGCCGTCGGGCAGCCGCTGGGACGATTTTTTCGCCGGTCCCCGCGTATCGGACGATTTCATTCCGGTTCGCGAGCAGCCGCCCTTGCAGGAGCGGGATGCGCTCTGATGCTCCGGTACATGCTGGACACCAACGTCTGCATATACGTCCTCAAGCACCAGTACCCGCGGCTGCAGCCTTTGTTCAACCGCCGCGCACAGCGGGCAGATCCGCGCGGCACTGAAACGCACCGGCCAGCCGATCGGACCCTATGATCTGCTCATCGCCGGGCATGCACGCAGTGCGGGCCTGACTTTGGTGACCAACGACGACGCGAAGTTCAGGCGTGTTCCTGGACTGATGATCGAGAACTGGCTGTGAGTCAGTGGTGCCGGCGGATGGCGTTGCCGTGACGAGTTCCCCCGTCCGCCGCGCCTCGAATTGACCCTCTCCGCCTCGGGGCCGCAGAATCGGCCACGGGGACAGGCCGCCGCAGCATGGCGGCCGGGGGGGCAATGCACATGCCGTCATATTCGTCGTCGCGATCGCGGGGGTCGTACGCAATAATCGCCTTGCTGCTTGGCCTGGCGGCCAGTCAGGCCAACGCCACGCCGCCGCAGGCCAGCCTGAACGGCAATTTCCACGAGGCCGTGCAGGAAGAAGTCGCGGTCAGCGGCTCGGTGGTGGTGGGCGTGGCGGCCGCCAGCGCGCTGTCGGGCGATGCCGCCCTCGCGGGACTGATGATCCCGGCCGCAGCCGAGTCCGTCTGCCTCACCGTCCTGTCGCGCGACGGCGTTTACTACTCGCGCAACAGCTACCGAATACCGACGGACGCCGCTGGCGACCTGGTCGTCCTGCCTTACAGCAATTTCACCAACGAGCGCGAGCGCATTCGCCGCTACCCGGCCGGTGATCTCGCCGTGCGGGCCATGCCGGGCGGTTGTGAAGAATCGCCCGCGGTCTACCTGGTTCCGACCACCGGCAACCCGGCCGACACGGTGGACATCCTGGTCAACGCCTTTGGCGCCAACGATGTCTACTTTCGGGCGCCGGATGGCACGGAGGCGGATTGCGAGGAATTTGCCGAGGGCCGTCGCACCAGCTATGACTACCACTGCAAGGTGCCGCTGGGCGCGCTGGGCGCCGGCCGCAAGCAGATTGTCATCGAGCGCGAGCGCTACGGGCGGCCGCTCGGCACGGTGACCATCGAGCTCCAGCTGGGCGCGGATCGATGAGTGCAGCGGGCGCCCGCGAGGTCGGGTTCCTGCAGCTTCTTGCCGACTTGTGGAACCTGGTCCTGCTGGCGATGCGGACCGTGCAACCACTCCTGGTCATCGCGCTCATTGGACTGGTGGCCTGGGCGCTGTTGTCGCGCCAGCCGTGGCCGTTTTCCATCGAGGCGCAGTCCGAGCATGTCACGCTGCTGCTGACGCCCGAGCTCGAAACCAACTGGCGCATCGACGATGCGTTGCTGTGCCTGCGCGCCGCGGAATTGCCAGCAGAGGTCGTGGCCGTGCTGCCTGCGCTCGAGGGCGACTCGCC
>Ga0114946_10003767_pt1 | contig 10127 bp, 5 predicted proteins | sample WalLakDeSediment_FD_88676 | JGI IMG/M metagenome (GOLD analysis project Ga0114946, IMG submission 88676) | Lake sediment microbial communities from Walker lake, Nevada to study Microbial Dark Matter (Phase II) - Walker Lake 11/02/13 Deep Sediment | ecosystem: Environmental > Aquatic > Freshwater...
CACGGTTGAGGTCGCGGCCGTGCCCGAGCACAAGATGGGTGCGAGCTACCTTGCGCTCAACAGCCAAGACCAGGTCAGCGGTTATGCCGTTGTCCACCTGCGCTCGTACCGCAGCGCCGACTTCAACGACGCCGAGCCGCCGCTCGATCCCTTGGTGTGGGTCCTGGTTGGCTGGCCTGAGGCAGCTCAAGCTCTGCTTTCGTGCTGTGAGGCCTCGGTGGTCGACGCCGGAGCAAATCGCCTGCGCCTTAGCTGCTACAGCGCCAATCCCCACGCTTGGGTCATCGCGCGCGAGGCCGGCTACCGGCTGGAAAACGCCTATGTGCGGCTAATCTACCGGGGCGACTACCCTGGCTCGGCCGATCGTCCCTGGGGCGGCGTACCGCTGGACTACAGCAGCTGGCTGGGATAGGCCTGTTCAACCAGGGTGCCGCGCTCTGGGTCAGGCTGTGGCCAACAGCGGATGGGGGCGCCGCTGGCTCGACTTAGGCCAGCGACGCCCCCATTCTTCTTCTCTGATGATACTGCCGCTACTCAGCGACCGCCACCAGCAGCGTCACCTTGACGCGGGCGTAGTAGAGCTCCGAGCGCCCCTCAAAGCCAGAGTCGGTGCCGGCAAAGACCCAAAGAACGCCGTCCGGGCCGGTCTCGACGGCCAACGGGCGATTGGCGTTGCTCATCGTTTTGATCTCGTAGGACCAATCCCACTCGTCGCTGCTCTTGGCACCATCGCCCACCCGGACCGCATGGCGGCCATCGTCGTTTTGCGCGCCCTTGTCCACGCTAAGGACGTAGTACGGAACGTGGCCTACCTGAATGATCACTGGGACTGGTTCCTCGACCGCCGCGCCCACTTTGACCCACAGGGCCTCACCAGGCGGGCCCCCGATGCCAACGGCTCCGGCGGGCGCGTTCGTGGCAAAGTCGACCTCAATTACTGCTGCGTACTTCGTGCCGACCCCGACTCCTTCGGCAGCGCCGAGTGCTCGCTTGATGAACATGAACAGGTCATCACTAAGGTTGTTCCCAGCGATGAAGAGACCGTGGCCGGGTCCGATCTCCTCAGGCAACTCCGCCCACCCGAACTGCAGCATATAGCGCTCTTCGTCGTAGTCGACGGGCAAGTCGCAGAAGTCGCCAGTCCAGCCGGCAGGACCATCGTCAAAAGTGTACTCCAGCACAATGGCCACCTGACCGGTGTGTGTCACACCAGCCACCGTCACACTGACACCCAGGGCTGCCATCAGGTGGTCCGGCGCGGTTTCGACTTCAGAACCGCTGGTGAGGGCGGCCAGTTCCTCGATGCTGCCTTGGCCCACAACCCGGGCCGGCGCATCCAAGAACAGCTGCGTCACAGTCGTGCCTGGATGCAAGTTAACCACGCTGTGCTCGGCCGAAGCCTCCACGACCGCCAAGTTGACGGAGCCAGAGGCGAGTATGACGCGAGCTGGGCCCTCACGGACGGTCAAGAAACCAAACTGCCCAGTCAGGCTCGCCACGCCGCCCTTGCCACCGTGCACTACGACGCTCTCAAAGACCATGGCGTCGGGGTCAAGGCCCACAAGCATGCCGCCCGCCGGTAGCAGCGTCTGCATGACGTAACTTTCTCCGCTCGCGTGCACAGCGACCTCCGGGCCGGTGAGGTGGAGGTGTGTGATCTGAGTGTCGACCAGCTCCAGAGTTCCGGAGCCTGACACGGTGACTCGTCCGGGCACAACGACGTTCTCAAGGCGTACGCCGTGCTCCGGAGCAATGATGTGCAGGTCGCCCGCTACCCTCATATCGCGTAATACTACCGGGCTGGCTGTCACAGTGACCGGTGTGGTGATCAAGTCGAGGTCGTCAGGAGGCATATGGATTCCGACCTCCCGGATAACAAGCCCGGTGACTCGAGCAATCAACACCACAGCCTGCGCACGGTTGGTGGTAGCCGTCGGCCGGAGTGTTCCGTCCGGGAAGCCCAGCAGATGACCGCCGGTCACCAGCTCCGCAAGCGCCCAAGCGTAGTTAGCCGCCACTTCATCGTGGTCAGCGAACTGCTCCAACACCGCAATGTCGGCAAAGTGCTCTAGCCCGACCGCGGACACGATCATGGCCACGAGCTCCTGACGAGTAGGCAGGCCATCGGGATCGACGTGCCCGGCTGCATCGCTCTCGAGATAGCGAGCGGCGAGAGCGCGACTGATATCAGCGGCGTACCAGGCCGCAGGGTCGACATCCGCCGGCAGCTCGGCCACGGTAGCGGTCAAGCCGAGCACCCGGTTGAGCAGTGCGGCAACCTCGGCCCGGCTGATTTGACGCTCAGGCCCAAACGTCCCATCGGGGTAACCCGTAATCAGTCCCAGTTCGACCCAATCGTTGACCAGTTCGGCAGCCCAATGGCCGTCCATGTCGGCGAACGTGGGCGCAGCGGCCGCAAGACCGCCCGGCAACACAGGGCCGGCGATCAGGCAGAGCACCAGCAGCAGTTGAACGGTTCGACTTACCTTTCCATACATCTTCCAAACGTGCTCCTTTCATGATTAGAGTGCAACGAGTCTGTCCTAACCCATTCTTGAGGGTAGACTCGAGCGCTCCCCAACTGGTTCCAGCCCAAATCGGATGCACACCGGCCGGGCAGCATCAATGGGCTTTGACCGCATATACTGGCACGTCGTGTGGTCTGTCCTTGCTGAGCGCTTGGGAAGCGCTTACTCTGCTATACGGCATCGATCGCTTTGGGTTTCGCCGCATACGGCGGGGCCCGAGGCAGCCCACGCCGCCGCGGCAGGTAGGGGGATACACCACAGCCAATACGGAGAGCCGTCCGGCCTGCGGTGGTTGTGCTTGCCCGCAGACCGTGTCTACGATATCCTAACGGCTGTTGCCTCTGGCGAGGCGACCCATACCAGCCGGCGTCGCAGCCGGCAGATTGGCCGGCGGTGCCCGTTGTGAAAGTGCCGTTACGCGGTTACCTGGAACTGCTCAGGCGCTACCTGCGTCCCATGAAGTGGCGGGTGGCCTTTTTGGCATTGGTTTTGAGCGCCGGCATCGCCCTGCAGCTCCTCAATCCCCACCTGCTGCGGCTGTTCATTGACGGCGCGATTTCGGGCACGCCCCAGGAGCGGCTGGTCCGGATCGCTGGGCTGTTCATTCTGGCAGCCCTCGGGCACCAGTTCTTGGCGGCTTACGGGCGTTATCTCGGCGAAGACATCGGCCTTCGCGCCACCAACGAGCTCCGGGGCGATCTGGTCCACTGGTGCCTGCGCCTCGACATGGCCTTCTGGCGCGCGACCCGGCCCGGTGAGTTGATTGAGCGAGCCGATGGCGACGTCGAGCTCTTGGCCAACTTTTTCTCGCAGTTCGTGGTCGGACTGCTGGCCAACCTGGCCCTGCTAACCGGTGTCCTGGTGGTCTTGCTCCGCGAAGACCTCCGGGCCGGGTTGGCGATGACCGCGTTTGCGGCTTTGGCTCTGGTGGCGCTGTTCATGGTCCGCAACCTCGCCGTCCCGTACTGGGAGGCGGTCCGGGGCTTCAGTGCCCGCTTCTATGGCTTTCTGGGCGAGCACCTAGCCGGCACGGAGGACGTGCACGGCCTTGGGGCCGGCCGTTATGTGTTCCGCCGCCTGCACCTGATGCTGCGGGAATGGTTTCCGATGACCCGGCGCGCCGAGCTCGCTGGCTACTCTCTGTGGTTCACCTCGGTCGCGGTGTTCGCCGTCGGTAATGCGGTCGCGTTCGCGATCGGCGCCTATCTCTTTTGGCGCGGTGCAGTGACTATCGGTACAGTCTACATGATATTCAACTACACACAGCTGCTGCGGCGGCCGATCGAACAGATCCGTACCCAGATGCAGAACCTGCAGCGGGCCAGTGCCGGCATCGTGCGCATCCGCCGGCTCCTGGATACCAAGCCGGCGGTGACCGACGGGCCGGGCGCCGGCGACGAGCTGCCCCCAGGCGCGCTGTCCTTGCGTTTCGCGGATGTTGGTTTTAGCTATGACGCCGAGTCAGAGGCAGCCCTGACCGGGTTGGACTTCGCGCTGGCGCCGGGCGAGATACTCGGCCTGCTCGGACGAACGGGTGGCGGCAAGACAACTATCGCCCGCCTGCTCCTGCGGTTTTACGATCCGACTTCGGGGCAGATCCGGCTCGGCGATGTGCCGCTGGAACGGCTTACCCTGGCCGAGCTGCGATCCAAGGTAGGCCTGGTCAGCCAGGAGGTTGAGATCCTTAACGGCACCGTCCGCGACAACCTGACCTTCTTCGATCAAGAGCACACGGCGGCTGACGACGGGCGGCTTTGGGCGGTACTTGAGGAGCTAGGTCTAGCCAACTGGTGCCACGGGCTGCCACGCGGCCTTGACACTGAGATCGGCAGCGGCGGCCACGGGCTGTCGGCCGGCGAAGCACAGCTCCTTGGCCTGGCCCGGCTCTTCCTGCGCGACCCGGCGGTGATTGTGCTGGACGAGGCCTCGTCCCGCCTGGACCCTGGGACGGAGCACTTGTTGGAGATGGCTCTTGACCGTCTCCTGGCGGGCCGCACGGCAGTCATCATCGCGCACCGCCTTGAGACGGTGATGCGGGCCGACAGTATTTTGATCATCGATCGCGGGCGGGTTGCTGAGTACGGCCGGCGCCCGGAGCTGGCGGCTGATCCGGAGTCGCTCTTTGCGACGCTGCTGCGGGTTGGTCTGGAGGACCACCTGGTATGAGTATCGCTCGCTACCTGTGGCAGATGATCCTCTACCGGCCGGGCTTGTACGCCGCCAACCTGGTGCTGTGGGCGATTGTCCACCTCTCGCCCTTGGCGCTCGGTCTGATCGTGCGGGAGTTCTTTGACTCGTTGGCGGGAACCTCAGCGACCGGTCTCAGCGTCGAGGCGCTCATCGCCGTGCTGCTCGGCTACACCCTCGCCCGGATCACACTGATGGCCGGCGGCGCGCTCACCGATATCCGGCACCGCTTCAGCATGAAGGCGTTGGTCACCGCCAACACCTTCGAACGCCTGCTGGAGAGGCCCGGCGTGACGGCAATGCAGGACACTGTGGGCGAGGCCATCAGCCGGTTCCGGGAGGACGTCCACCAGATCGAGGACTCGGTCAGCTGGCTGCTCGACTCGTTTGGCCAGGGCCTCTTCGCGGCCGGCTCGCTGGTGATCATGGTTCAGGTCAACGCACGCGTGGCGTTGGTAACATTCGTCCCGCTCATTCTGGTGGTCACGCTTTCGCGCCTTGCCTCGCAGCGCGTCGAGGAGTACAGGCGGGCCAGCCGGGCGGCGGCCTCCGACGCCGTGGGAGCCCTAGGCGAGGTGTTCACCGCGGTGCAGTCGATCAAGCTGGGCGTGGCAGAGGAGCGGGCGGCGGCCCACGTACGGCGGCTCAACGAGCGGCGACGGCAGCTGCAGTTGCGGGACCGGATGGTGACCGAGGTGCTGCAATCGGTGTACTACAATGCGGTGAGCGTAGGCACCGGGCTTATCCTGCTCCTGGCGGCGGGCGCCATGCGCACCGGCGAGTTCACGGTGGGTGACTTCTCGCTCTTCGCTTACTACCTGGGCTTCGTGACCGACTTCACCTGGCATGTCGGGATGATGCTGGTGCACCTCAGACAGACCAGCGTGAGCTTCGGACGCCTGGCGGAGCTGCTCCAGGGCGGCCCGCTCGACCGGCTGGTGCGCCACAGCCCCATCCATCTTGACCAGGAGCCGCCACCGGTCCCGGCCCTCCCGGCGGTCCGGCAAGAAGGCGACCGGCTGCAGGAATTGCGAGTCGACCGCTTGACCTGCACCTACCCGCGCACCAGCAAGGGCATCCGAGATGTGAGCCTGACCCTCCGCCGTGGCGGATTCGTCGTGGTCACCGGGCGGGTCGGTGCCGGCAAGACCACGCTGCTCCGCGGGATCTTGGGCCTCATGGAGCACCAGTCGGGCGGGGTCTGCTGGAACGGGTGCCGGGTAGACGACCCGCGGACCTTCTTCGGCCCGCCCCGCTCGGCGTACACGCCGCAGGTCCCGACCCTGTTCTCGGACTCTCTCAAGGGCAACGTCCTGATGGGCTGGCCGGATGAGCCGGACGACCTCGCCCGGGCCCTGCGCCTTGCCGCACTGGAGCGCGACCTGGCGGCGATGCCCGCAGGCTTGGAGACTGTGGTAGGCGCTCGGGGACTTAAGCTGTCCGGCGGACAGCAACAGCGCGTCGCGGCGGCTCGGATGCTGCTCCGCCGGGCCGACCTTCTCGTCATCGATGACCTGTCGAGCGCCGTGGACGTGGAGACGGAGGCGGCGATCTGGGAGGGTCTCTTCGCCGAGCCCAACCTGACCTGCCTGGTCGTGTCCCATCGCCGGGCGGCGTTGCGCCGCGCCGACCAAGTCATCCTCATGGATCAAGGCCGAATCGCCGACCGGGGCAGCCTCTCCGAGCTGCTGGCCAGATCACCGCAGATGCGGGAGATCTGGGGGGTGGAGTGAGCTCCCCATCGACCGGCGGCGCGTCCTATTGCCGCAATCCGGCCACGTAGCGTTCGACATCCTGGAGCAGAGCCCGGGCGTCGAACACGACCCCGTCGCGCACCGTCCACCGCACCCCGCCAGCCGGCACTCGCGTCTCGCGGTCCGCGGTGTACTTCTCGACACCGGTCCCGTACATCACCTTGAAGTTGTCGAGCGGGTTGCCGTCCACAATCGCCAAGTCGGCCGGGTAGCCCTTGCGGACACCACCGGCCAGATCAAACCGGCCCATGGTGGCCGCCGCGTTCGTCGTCGCCACCTTGATTACGTCGAGCGGATGCAGGCCGGCTTCCTGCAGCAGCTCAAGCTCCCTGATCATCGCGCAGCCGTAAAGGGTGTAGAGGTAGCCGGCGTCCGAACCGGCGGTGACCACCCCGCCGCGCTCGAAGAACTGCCTCAGATACCTCAGCCAGATCTGGTACTTGAGCTTCCACGCCACCTCATCCGAGGTCTTCCAGTCAAAGTGGAACGACGCATGCACCCCGGGGGTCGGTGTCCAGAGCTTCAGAATGCCCGGGGTCGCGTACCGCTGGTTGTAGACCGCGGTCTGCGCCCGCATCAGGTCGCGGTTGGCTTCATATACCGCCAGCGTCGGATTCCAGGCCGTCTCGTTAGCGATCAGCAGGTCGAGTACCGCATCGACGCGCTCCGGGTAGTTGTCCGCCTCCAGCCAGGGGAAACCCGACTGCCGGAACCGTTCCAGCTCGTCCATTTCGTTGTAGTGCGGCGGAAAGCTCTGGACCCGCGGCAGCACCGCCTCGGGAATGCCGTAAGTGTGCTCAATGGTGCGCACCCCGGCCTCCGAGGCCATCACCGCATCGGCTTCGCTATGCAGCGACAGGTGAACCGCGACGCCAGCCGGCAGGTCGGCCTCCTCGGCCCCCTCGCAGACCGGTCCAAGTACCTCCGGCTCGCAGCCGATGAGCTTGATCCCGTCCGCGCCGAGCTCGCCGTAGTCCGCGACGCGACGCATGACATCGTCATCCGTGAACCGCTCGTCACGCGGCCAGCCGTGCAGGATGGTCAGCCGCGGCACCGGCATGGTCGTGTCCTGGCTAAGGAGGCGCCTGTGCTCGTACAGGGTTGCCTCATTGCCAAACCCGCACGTGCGCAGGGTCGTCACCCCGTGACCCAGCCAAAGACGATAGGCGTAGTCGGCACTGCAAGGCCCGCAATGCGGCGCGGCTGTGGGAACGTGCGCGTGCATGTCGATCAGGCCCGGCAGCACGTACATACCCGTGGCATCGATCGCGCCATCGCCCGTCGGCCGTTCTGAACCCCCAGGTTGCCGGGCCAGGGACACCGGATCGGCCTTGACGATGTCCGTGATATAGCCCCCCACAATCACCAGATCCACCGGACCCATTGCGGGCGTGCCGCGGCCACTGACCACCATCGCGTTGTGAATGACAAGTCGTTCGTACTGGCGACCCGTGTGGCCGCCTGCTATCGTTTGCATTCCAAATACCTCCACTCGCCCTAGTTGGCAGGCACCTGGCCCGCCGCACCAAGCTACTGCCGCAAAGTATTCCGCAACCTGGGCCAACAAACCTTGAGCATCGGCCCACTGCAGCCGGCGGCCGACCAGGGGACGGCACCCGGCCTGCCGAAACCACCCAGGTCGACCTGAGGAGGGACGCTGATTGGACATCAGGCAATGGGTAATCGACCTGCGGCGGGACTTCCACCAGCACCCGGAGCTGCCGGAGCAGGAGTTTCGCACGGCTGCGAAAGTCGAGGAGATCTTGAACTCGCTCGGCATCGCGACCCGGCGCGCCTACAACACTGGAGTCGTCGGCCTGCTCGAGGGCACCGCTCCGGGCAAGACGATCGCGCTCCGCGCCGACATGGACGCGCTGCAGTTGGAGGAGCGGACGCAGGCCAGCTACGCCTCGTGCACCGCAGGGGTCATGCATGCCTGCGGCCACGACGCCCATACGGCGGCGCTCCTCGGTGCCGCCCGCCTCTTGGCGGCGCAGCGGGACGAGTTCCCGGGCCGGGTGGCGTTCGTGTTTCAGCCAGCCGAAGAACTCGGCACCGGCGCAGCGGGGATGCTGCGCGAGGGCGCCCTGACGGGGGTTGACGCCATCATCGGCCAGCACGTCTTTAGCGCCATACCGGTCGGGATGGTTGCCACCGCTCCTGGCCCGGTTCTGGCGGGGAGCGACCGGTTCAAGGCGACCCTGCGCGGCAAAGGCGGCCACGGCGCGATGCCCCACGGCGCGGTGGATTCGATTGCGCCCGCCTGCCAAGCCGTGCTTGCCCTGCCCTCGGCGGTGACCAAGGAGTTCGATGCCAGGGAACGCCTGGTGGTGACGGTCGGGCAGATTCACGGCGGCAGCCGGGCCAACATCGTGGCCGGCGAAACCTGGTTCGATGGGACGGCCCGCTTCTTTGAGCCTCATCTCGGCCCCGCGATCGAAGCAAAGATGCGCCGCGTCATCGAGGGAGCGGCCGCCACCTTTGGCGCGACCTCAGAGTTCGAATACGCCACGACCGTGCCGCCGACAGTCAACGACCCGGCTCTGACCGAACTGGTCCGCTCAGTCGCAGCAGACCTGCTCGGAGCCGGCGCGCTGTTGCCCCTGGAGCCGGTGATGGGCAGCGAGGACTTCTCCTACTTCGCCCAAGCGGTGCCGGGTGTCTTTGTGGGCATCGGCGCCGGCAATCCGCAACGAGGGCTCACCCATCCCAACCATCACCCGGAATTCGACATCGACGAGGGCTGCCTCGACGTCATGACCCGTCTGTTTGTGGGCTTCGCCCGAGCCTATCTCGCCCGTTAGGTTTGGCCCGACCGCTCCCTGGCGGCCCTGGCGACCGGCAAAAGGTCGCCGGGGCCGTCGTTGTCGCCTTGACCCCCTGCCCCCGCCCGCCGCCGGCGCCGCCGCACTCGGCAACAACTCACCCTTGCACTGCGCGCCGCCATGTGTTAGGTTTTCATCGAACATACCATTTGTTCGATGGATATCGAACAAAAGACGACAGGAGGCGCCTCTCGAATGCAGGATCCATCCGGGGCGATGGCGCGCACTTCAAACCACAAACCGTACGAGCTCAAGGTTCACTGGCACCCGGCCTTTGAGCTCCTGACCAGCCTGCACGTCTATATGCACTCGGCGCTGCGCAGAGTCAGCGATCTCGGCAGCGAGTGGCGGCGGACGGTCAAGGGCATGCTACCCCCGGCCTACGCGGCGCGCTTGGAGAGCTTGGCCAAGGGACCCGACTTCGGCATCGCCAGCTGGCTGGCTTTCGTGCTGGCCTGGGCCGGCAGCGAGCGGTGGCCGAGCCTTGAGGACCTACTGAGCTGGGCAGAGGACCTAGAACAGGCCGAGCTGTACGCCTGCATCGGCGACCATCTGCCCCAGACGGAGGGCCCCTTGGCGGCCGTGACGACCAAGCTCCTGGCCGACCCGGGTCGCTACCGGGATGCGGCCGTCACGCTGATGCGGGGGTGGCATGAGGCTTACTTCCGGACCCTCGACCCGGCCATCCTCGCCGGACTGGCGCAGGAGGCAGCCGAGCAGCGTCTGAACCTGCCCGCGGCAGAGCCAGCCGCGCTCGTCGAGAGCCTATCGCGTGGCTTGGTGCTGGCGCCTCCCGGCGATATCCGCACGGTGGCCCTGGTCCCCCAACACCA
>Ga0114946_10003768_pt1 | contig 10127 bp, 7 predicted proteins | sample WalLakDeSediment_FD_88676 | JGI IMG/M metagenome (GOLD analysis project Ga0114946, IMG submission 88676) | Lake sediment microbial communities from Walker lake, Nevada to study Microbial Dark Matter (Phase II) - Walker Lake 11/02/13 Deep Sediment | ecosystem: Environmental > Aquatic > Freshwater...
GAAAGCCAAGCTGGACAGGATCATCCTCAAGTCGATTCCTGAACCTTCCTCCCGCCTCATGGCCCTTCAGTCGGGAACCGTGGACATTGCAGACGACCTGGACCCGGACTCCATCGACCTGGTAAAAAGGGATGGAAAACTGGCGGTCATCGAGCGACCGAGCATTAACGTGGGTTACCTGGCCTTGAATACGGAAAAGCCTGTGCTGAAGGACGTTCGGGTGCGCCGGGCCATCAACCACGCCATTGACAAGGACATGCTGATCAAAACCATTTTCCGGGGGCTCGCCATTCCTGCAAAGAATCCTTTCGCACCTTCCATCTGGGGCTACAACGATGATATCGAGCCCTATGCCTATAACCCTGAAAAAGCCAGAGCCCTTCTGGCGGAAGCGGGCTTTGACAGGAACACCGAACTCGAACTCTGGGCCATGCCCGTGTCCAGGGCCTACATGCCCGAGCCGGTGAAAACCGCGGAGCTGATTCAGGCTTACCTGGCGGCTGCGGGAATCAAGGCCAAGATCGTTCGCCACGAGTGGGGCGCGTACCTGAGCAAAACGTCCAACGGCGAGCACGATATGTGCATGCTGGGCTGGCTGGGCGGCAACGCCGACCCGGACAACTTCCTTTACGGCCTTCTTTCCGCGGACACGGCCAAGACGCCGGGCGCGGCCAACGTGGCGCTCTGGAAGAACAAGGAGTTCACGGAGCTGTGCATCGAAGCGCAGCGGGTCTTTGACAAGGCGGAGCGGGCCGGGCTGTACATGAAAGCGCAGGAGGTTTTTCATCGTGAGGCGCCATGGGTTCCCCTGGCTCACTCCACAATCGTCCGCTCCTACAGCAAGAAGCTCCATGACGTTCCGCTGCGGCCCAATGGACTGAACTCGTTCCAGATGGTGTGGAAAGAGAAATAAGGCTGAACCCCTGACATGCCGCTGGGATACCTATCAAGACGGCTGTTCCATCTTGCGTTGATCTTGTTCGGGGTCTCCGTGCTGGTCTTCCTGATGCTCAGGATGATTCCCGGAGACCCCGCCCAGCTTCTCATGGGGGAGTATGCTACCCCGGAAGAACTGGCAAGACTGAGGGCCCAGCTCGGTCTCGACCAGTCCTACCCGGCTCAATTCTGGATCTACCTCAAGAACATTCTGCAAGGGGATTTTGGAAAGTCCTTGCGCACCGGCGCCCCTATTGTCGACGAAATCGGGGTCAGGCTTCTGGCGACCCTGGAGCTCACCCTGGCCGCCATGCTCATTGCCACCTTTTTCGGGGTAGCGGCGGGCGTCGTTTCCTCGGTGAAGCAATACTCTGTTTTTGACTACGGCGCAATGTTCTTCGCCCTGATCGGGGTTTCCATGCCGATCTTCTGGCTGGGCCTGATGCTCATCTACTTCTTTGCAGTGAAGTTTCCCGTTCTGCCCATGATGGGAAGAATCAGCATGGGCCTCGAAGTGCCGAGCGTGACCGGGCTTGTGGTCATCGACGCGCTCCTGGCCGGGGAGTTCGGGGGGTTCGGGAATGCATTGACCCACCTGATCCTGCCCTCCTTCACCCTGGCCACCATTCCCATGGCCATCATTGCGAGGATCACCCGCTCCTCCATGCTCGAAGTGCTCAACAAGGACTATGTGCGGACCGCCAGGGCCAAGGGGATGCATGAAGCCGTGGTAATCCTTCGCCATGCCCTGCGAAATGCTTTTCTCCCGGTGGTGACCGTGATCGGTTTGAACCTGGGCCTGCTCCTTGGGGGGGCGGTCCTGACGGAGACGATTTTCTCCTGGCCCGGCCTTGGCCGCTATGTGGTGGATTCTCTGATGGGGAGGGATTATGCGGCGGTACAGGGCTGCATCCTGGTGTTTGCAGGCCTCATGGCGGTGATCAATCTGGCCGTAGATCTGATTTATGCTTTGCTAGATCCAAGGATACGGGTCCATGAGTAGGATTGACGCATTCAAAGACCTTTTGCGAAACAAGAGCGCCACCCTGGGCATGGTCATCATTCTTCTCATCGCGGCGGTGGCCGCTGTGGGGCCGGGGCTTGCCCCTTACGACCCCATCATGCCGGCGCCTCTCGACAGGCTCCAGGGCCCGAGCACGTCCCATCTCTTCGGCACGGACAGCCTCGGCCGGGATATTTTCAGCCGGGTGATTTACGGATGCCGGATCTCCCTCATGATCGGCCTCATCTCGGTGAGCATCTCCCTTGTTCCGGGAACCCTCCTGGGACTGCTTGCAGGGTATTTCGGAAAGTGGCCCGACAGTGTGATCATGAGGCTCATGGACGTGCTTCTCGCATTTCCTGCCATTCTTCTTGCCATCTTCATCACGGCCATTCTGGGCCCCAGTTTGACCAACACCATGATCGCCGTAGGCGTCGTCTACATCCCTCACTATGCCCGCATCGTGCGCTCCAGCGTTTTGTCCCTCAGGGAGCAGCTTTTCATCCAGGCGATCGGCCACCTGGGAGGCAGCCATACGCGCATCCTGCTGGGGCATGTTCTTCCCAATGCCCTTCCTCCGATTATTGTTTACGCCACCCTGGGCATGGGCACTGCGGTATTGCAGGCTGCGGCCCTCGGGTTTCTGGGTCTGGGCGCCCAGCCCCCCCAGCCGGAATGGGGCGCCATGCTGAGCGAAGGGCGCCAGTATATCCAGATCGCCCCCCATGTGGCGGCTTTTCCCGGTGCGGCCATCCTGCTGCTGGTCCTGGGGTTCAACCTCTTCGGCGACGGGCTGCGGGATGTGCTGGATCCTTCTTTGAGGTCCCGATGAGCGACGTGGTTCTTGATATCAGGGGACTGACGACGGAGTTCCATCTCCGGGAGGGGGTTCTCAAGGCGGTGGACGATATGGACCTGGTGCTCCGCCGGGGAGAGACCCTGGGGCTTGTGGGTGAAAGCGGGTGCGGGAAGAGCGTGACCGCCCTGTCCATCCTTCAGCTTCTTCCCAAGCCGGCCGGCCGCATTGGGGCGGGTGAGATTTTCTTCGAGGGGCGGGACCTGGTCAGGATAAGCCCTAGCCGCATGAGGCGAATTCGCGGAAACGAGATTTCCATGATCTTTCAGGAGCCCATGACGTCCCTTAATCCCGTGTACACCGTGGGATTCCAGATCGAGGAGGTGATCCGGAAGCACCGGGGCATGGGCAAAAAAGAGGCGAGGTCCGAAACCGTGAGCATGCTCGGCCTGGTGGGCATTCCGGAGCCGGGCTCGAGACTCGACGACTATCCTCACCAGATGTCGGGGGGCATGCAGCAGAGGGTCATGATTGCCATGGCCTTGAGTTGTCACCCCAAAATCATGATAGCCGACGAGCCGACCACGGCCCTGGACGTGACGATCCAGGCCCAGATCCTGGACCTTATTGCGAGACTGAAGGAAGAGGTGGGCATGTCCGTTCTCCTCATTACCCACGACCTGGGGGTCGTTGCAGAGATCTGCCAAAGGGTGGCTGTGATGTATGCGGGCAAAATGGTGGAGAGCGCCGAGGTGGGCGAGCTCTTCAGCCGACCTTCTCATCCTTATACGATCGGGCTTTTCAACTCCTTGCCGAAGCTGGGGGGGGAGCTTCATCCCATTCCCGGCGTGGTGCCGAGCCTTATGCATCTTCCTAAGGGCTGTGCTTTCCGGGATCGGTGCAGCCGGGATGGGGCCGGGTGCGCCGAGGCGCCCCCCTGGGGGGAGATCCGCCCCGGGCACCGGGTCCGGTGCTGGAGGCCTGCACAATGAACTCCATGGCCGAAGCAATTCTTTATAGTGAAGAGCTGACCAAGCACTACTCCCTTAAAGGCGCCGGGTTTTCCAGGCGAAAGGGGGTGGTGGTTGCCGTGGACGGCATAAACCTGAGCATCCGGAAGGGCGAGGTTTTCGGTCTGGTGGGAGAGAGCGGCTGCGGGAAATCCACTCTGGGGCGTGTTCTTCTCCATCTTGAGCCGCCCACGGCAGGCCGGGTTTTTTTTGAAGGAAAGGATCCGGCCTCACTGGATCGCCGGGGGCTCAAGGAGCTTCGCCGCAGGGCGCAAATCATCTATCAGGACCCCTATTCTTCCCTCAACCCGCGGAAGAAAATCGCCGCCCTGATCGAAGAGCCGCTTGTGATCCACGGTATCGGCACGGGCAGGGAGAGGCGGGAGCGGGTGGCCTGGCTTCTTGAAGTGGTCGGTCTTCTTCCCGAGCAGGGAAGCCGCTATCCCCACGAGTTCTCCGGGGGCCAGCGCCAGAGGATCGTGATCGCAAGGGCTTTGGCCCTCAACCCCCTGTTGATCCTTGCGGACGAGCCGGTCTCCGCCCTCGATGTCTCCATACGGGCCCAGATCATCAATCTTCTAAAAGAGCTCCAGGGAAAATTCAGCCTCACCTATGTTTTTATTTCCCATGACCTGAGCGTGGTGGAATACATCGCAGACCGTGTGGGCGTCATGTACCTGGGCCGGCTGGTGGAAACGGCGCCCAAGCTCGAATTCTATCGCAACCCCCTTCATCCCTACTCCCAGGCCCTCCTGTCGGCTGCACCCGTGCCGGATCCGCAGGCCAAAAAGCGGCGGATCATCCTGGCCGGGGACGTTCCAAGCCCCATTCATCCTCCAAAGGGCTGCCCCTTTCATCCCCGATGCAGGGAGCGCCGGAACCGCTGCTCGGAACAGGTTCCTCGCCTCAAGGAGGTCTTTCCGGGCCACCATGTTGCCTGTCTCGTGAGGGAATGAAGGGCGTCAGTGTTGGAGAGAACAAGTAGGCGCTTCGGCAGGGGGAGGGCCACGCTTTGTCGTGGCCGAAAAAGCCGGACGCGACAGAGCGCGTCCCTCCAGGAGGTTTGATCCGGCTGCGCTCGCTGTGGGGATATCGGCCCCTTCGCCATCCTGCCTCAGGGCCGAAATCCGCCGCAACCGGAAAAATTTCTTCTCCTCCGCTGCCCCAAGCGATTTTGGACGGGAATGCTGGAACCTGGATACGGAATCCCCCGTGGGGGATTTCATCGGTCATCCCCATAATCGGGCGCCTCTCCGGTGCGGGCTCTTCCTACCGCCACAAAACGTTTTGCCGTCTTTTTGAAGGCGCCGGAGAAGGACTCCTTGCTCGCGAGACCGTTCTCTATCGCCCCCCGGACTTTGTCGGGAGAGGGCGTGCCGATAAGGCTCAGGACAGGTGCAAAAAGGGAATCGAGCTTGTCCATGTGAATGCGTATTTTTCGAAGATCCGGAGCAAGGATCGCGGTGTAGCGGTCTCCAAGCCTGTCCTGCAAAAGGGATTCATCGTACTCGATGGCGGTGGTTTCGCGATACCTTACTTTCAGGGCCTGGCCGTCGACGGTGGGATACCAGTTATTCAAGGACAAGGCTGCCATGTGGCTGCCGATCCTCTCCCGCAGAGCGTTTTTCTCTTCCTTGAGCCGCTGTTCCTGGGCCTGGATTTCCAGGTACCGCCGCAAAGCCGTCTCGATTTCAGCCGGAAGCTCATGTTTTCCGTTCATCTCTGATTTCCTCCGTGGATGCCAAGATCATCTGTGTAACATTGACGGGCTCGTAAAAAGTCCTACTCCGTCATTGCGAGGCGCAACGCGCCGTGGCAATCCAGTGCGAAGCACTGTCCCGAGAGAAACGAGGGATCTCCTCTTGATACGGAAAGACCCTTCGATCCACCTCCGGCGGCCTCAGGACGACTTGCAATGCAAGTCGGATTGCCGCAGTGAGTTTACCCTGCCTGTCCCGCCGAAGTTCCAACGAAGGTGGAAGCGAAGTCGAAGGGCTTGCAATGACGTATCGGCGGTTTTCAGACTTTACCGTGAAAATACACTCGTTCCTGTGCTGTCGTAGGGCAGGCGACCCCGCCTGCCGTGGGTCGGCGCGGTGGCCGACCCTACTTTGACGCATCCCGTTACTCTCCCTTGTGTTCGAACCTTCCCCCCGGAACCCAGAACCCAGAACCTTGAACCTTTGAACCCTGAACCCTGAACCTTTGAACCTTGAACCTTTGAACCTAAAACCCGGAACCCGGAACCCACATGAGGCGCAAGCGGCCCGTCTTCTTGTTCAGGAACCCCTCAATGCCGCCCCTCGTGCGCCTGAAGGCGCGAAGGAGGGCCTCTTCCGACTTGAGATGGGCCCGCACGCAGAGTTCCAACCGCCTGCCTTTTGCCACCTCGTCGGGAACTTCGAGAACGATCTCCGAACGGGTCACATGGGGAAAGCGCACTGCAAAATTGGTGTTGTAGGTCCTGCCGAGCGGAGGCACCACCAGCATGGGTTCGCCTTTGGAATCGGGAAAAGTATCGGGCTCCGGCGCCCGGGCGTAGCGGCGGTAGCGCGAAGCGATTTCAAGGTTTTCCCGGAGGATTTCCGGTTCTTCGGCCATGGCCCTCTCCAGCAGGGCACTCAAGGCCCGTGCCGGCTTGTGGAGGGTATGGCGGGGTTGGTTCACAAAGGGGATGCAGGCATAAACAAAGTTTCTGGGGATCCAGAATTCCCGGAAACCAAAAGGGGCATACCCGGAAAAGGGCTGGTTCCACTCGTGGCCCGGCACGCCGTGATGGTCCACCATGATCTCGGGGAGCCACCGGCGCCAGAGCCCGGCCTTTGCTTTGGCTTCCGGGAAAGGGGGAGAAGGATCGAAATAGGCTTCATAGAACTCCGCCCCCAGGGCGTTGTACCTGGCTGCGTGAAGCATGTGGCCTTTGCCTGTGGGCAGGAGTTCTTCGAAGGTGGCCACGCCGTCCACGTTTTCCATGGGGATCCAGATGACGTTCACATCCCTGAGAAGCTCTTGTCCCTTTGGGGTCGAAGCCACCTGCCAGGCCATGAAGAGGGCGGCGCTGGTGCCGGAGATCTCGTTGGCGTGATGGCGGGCGTTGAAAAAGAGGGTGGGTTTGAGAAGCCTCAATTTCGAGAGGGACGGCAGGGAATCGCTGCCTGCGCAAAACGCTTCGAGGGCATAAACCGGGCGGCCCTGAAGAGAGTGGGAGACGCGCCATGCCCCGAGGTGTTGACAGCGGCCCAGGCGCCTGATCCAGCTGGTGACCTCCCGGGCTTTGAGCAATCGGTCCCTTCGGGGTTCGCGAATGGGGTCCCGTCTTTTGGGTTTTCTCTTGATTGGGGGCGCTTCGACCTGCAGGAGGAACGGGCCGTTTTTCTTCCTGGTAACTTCGTGCCCCCATGCGCGGGCAAGGTTTATGAAGCGCTCCGCCTGTGCGCCCTTGTATGGTGCAGCCATTGCGATGCGCCATTTTTTGCCCGCCATGCTCAGGGCCGACGGCGCCGGCAATTCCCCGACATGGCGGGAGACTTTTCCGGGCGCCCGGGGCCAGGACAGGGGCTTGGCCGTAAGCCCGGCGCCTGGAGATCCGCGCCCTGCCAGATGTTTGGCCTCCGGCAAAATCCTGCCGAAATGAAGGGAAGGGCTGATGCCGTGACGGCGGGCAAAGGAGGCGAAGAAGCGGAGGAGCACGAAATAAATATCTTCATGGAGCGCCTCCAGGGGACGGATCCCTTCCTCTCCAAGGGGAAGGGCAAGGTCGCTTTCTTCCATGGACACCTGGATCGAGATGTCCTCCCAGAAAGCGCGCTGCCCTTCAGCGTCTTCCTTTTTCAAGCGCTCCGCCATGGCGGTTTCCAGAAGGGGAAGCCATTGGGTCTGAAAGATTTTCCAGAAACGGTCCCGGTCCGTTGGAATGGGCTCCTCCAAAAGGATTCGCCCTCCCTGTTTCAGCAAGATCCCGCCCGCAGCGGGATGGACGAAGCCGAGTTCAGGTTCATGATGGAGGTAAGGAATCCGGGCAAAGAGAGGAGACAGTTGGTCCTTGAAACAAACCTGCCCCGAACCGTCCAGGGCTTTGACTTCATAGACGGCCTTTAATCCGGCGCGGCAGCGGAACTTGATTTTCCGGGAAGGGATCGACAAGACAAGGCCCAGGATATCCGGGCCTGGAAAGATTTCCTGGAGCCATCGGCTTTTCATTTCCAGGGCCTGGTTCTCTTGAAAGGGCTGATAGGCCACCTCCAGGGCGGCGATAGGGCCCTTCTTTTTCAGGGAAGGAAGCACTTCTTCCAGAAGCCATGAAAGGCCCGGCTTATACGCATTGAGCACCCTCACCTTGGGCTTGTACCCTTTGGATTTGAGGATTTTCTCAAGCCGGGCCTTGATCTTCCTCCTGCGGCTCTCAGGCTTGCTCAGAAAGACAAGCCCATCGAGTTCGCCTTGACCCGGCGGGACTTGCCTGATGCGGGCATGCAATTCCTCCGATTCACTTCGCCACCGCGCGGTGCGGCGCAGGGTCTTAGGCCCCTTGCTTTTCGGCGGAGGGGGCAGGGCAAGGGCCCTGCACCCTTTTCGAACCATGGCGTAATGCCTGCCGGGGGCAGGGGGCATGGGGGTTGAATCCGTGGCCTTCCGGCGAAGGAGCAACCGGCTCCATTTTCCATAGTATCCCGCTCCGGCCAGGAGGCGGCCGAAGGCTTCCGCCCGGTCCCTGAAAAAATCGACCGCCTCACAGCCCTCTCCGCCGGCTGCAAAAGCCCATGAGACCCAGTTTCTGATTGCGCGGCTCAAAGAAAGGGGGTCGCCCCTGAACAGAACGGTTTGCGGGCCGGAGAGGCGGATCTCATGTCCTCCAGCCCCATTCTCCTCAACGCGCAGGACGATTCCCCTTTCCTTGGGGGTCCCCATAACTGCCAGGGGCAGGGTTATTTCCGTGGCTTCTAAGGCCATGCGGGCAACCAGGTCGGAAAGGGCGCTCCCCACGAGGCTGCTGAGCTGATGCCTGGAAATGCAGATCAAGGCTTTCAGCTCCCTTGTCCTGGGCCGGAGCGGCGGGGTCTCATAGAGGCAGGAAAGGTTGAGGAGGTCTACGGTTTGTGTGGGTGCTCCCGGGGAACGGGTGCGAGCCTTTTTGCTTCGGAGCAGAAGATTCTCATGCCTGTCCCCGAGGGCGAGGCCGTGAAGGGCTTCCATCATGGCCTTGCCGGAGGCGCCCCAGAGGGAGACAACGGCGGAATCCCTGTGAGCCCATGACGGAGGGAGGTCGTGATCCTTGATCCCGGGGGGCGCGTGGCCCGGAGGATATACGAAAAGCGAGTTCCCGCCGGGTCCGGGGCGGGCCTGTCTTTTCACAACGGGGAGCCTGAGGGCGACGGTCTCAAAGGCGAGGCGGGCCGTCAAATTCAGGAGCCCCGCCCAGACAAAGGGATCTTCCAGGTTTGGGTGGACAAGGATGCGTATCGCCACACGGTCCGGGTAGCCGTCGCCGTCCGTATCCTCAAGGAGCGGAACACCTTCAAACAACGATGCAAGTTTGGGCGGTATCGTCAATCTGATGGCACCTCCCAAGGTCCTTTTTCGAGAACTTCTTTCATCGAAATCACATAATCAGGGCGCACGCCGTCTCTCTATATTTAACTTTGAGGGCCCGGCCGTCTATCGTCGGATACCAGTATTTCAACGCCAACCCGGCCATGTGCCGCCCGATGCTTTCACGAAGGGCGTTTTTCTCTTCTTTGAGCCGTTGCTCATGGGCCTGGATTTCCAGATAGCGCCGCAAAGCCATCTCGATTTCAGCCGACACTTCATGTTTTCCGTCCATTTCCTGTCTCCTCCGCGAGCCCATCATCATAGAACATCGACATTGAATGGAGCAATCAAAAGATGCCTCATCGTCCCTTTGTCGCCGGCGCAGCCGTCTCCTCCGAAGAGACGGCTGCGCTTCATCCGGTTTACAGTCTGTAAAGAATCCGGTGGGGTGAAAGGAGGATGAGAAGAAAATCTGACGGGTAAGCAACTCAAATCAATAAACATATCAGCTTCCTATCCCGGGGCCTGGTGCGGCTTTCCCCTGGCATGGCCTTTGCAAAACTTCACATTGGATCTTCAGGATCGGCAAGGTGTCGAGGTTCTCCAAAAAACGCTCTCTGTGCAGACAGAAAGGGAGCTTCGCTGCGCAGCTTCCGAGGGCAGGAAGACTTTGAGGGAGGTGGCCGGGCATGCTCCACTCCATCCGTGCAAAGCTGATAGCGAGCTTCATCGGTGTCTCCCTCGTGGTAGGCGCTTTTTCGCTTGTTGTGGGAACCCACCTCCTGGATCGGGCCGTGCGCAGCGAGGCGTCCATGCGAGTGAGCCTGGACCTGAACTCCGCTCGTGAACTGTA
>Ga0114946_10003769_pt1 | contig 10127 bp, 7 predicted proteins | sample WalLakDeSediment_FD_88676 | JGI IMG/M metagenome (GOLD analysis project Ga0114946, IMG submission 88676) | Lake sediment microbial communities from Walker lake, Nevada to study Microbial Dark Matter (Phase II) - Walker Lake 11/02/13 Deep Sediment | ecosystem: Environmental > Aquatic > Freshwater...
ATATCCCGCCGCAGGTCGTATAAGGATTGCTGGATCACATCAGGATTACCCGCGTCGATGAGAGGGGAGAGGGTATCCAGGCTGAAATCGCCGGCCAGGTAATCGAGGAACATGGGGTTCGTGTTGTGGATCAGTCCCGGGTACAGGTCAGGATCGGAGACATCCAGCGTAGTTTGTAATAAGCAATGATCGAATTTGTAATTAAATGGCGCAGAACTTTCTCCCAACAGCAGCAATTCCTCTTCATTTCTTCCGTATAAGATGCTGTTCCCGAAATACCCCTGGAACTCAAACGCGTAAACATTTTCATCCTCATCAATGAAATAATTGTTCAGGACTATGGATGGGGTGACCCTGACGGAGTATGACCAGTAATTGGCAAAGGTGCAGTGCCGGATATCATAGTGACCTCCCCAGGTAAAGGCTGCCAGGTATTGACCGCAGTTCACCACCACGGTGTTATAAGCTGTCAGGTTGTAAAAACGGGTCAGGATGCCGAAGCCGGTCATATTCTCGATCCGTGTATTGGAAAGGATGAGTTGGTTTCCCATCTGCTGCTGCAAGGTTTCCAGTTGCAGCCCGATAAACCCGTTGCGGATAACGGCATGATCGATCTCGTTATCGATACTGCCCTCATTGATCCAGATCCGGTCCCATTGCCCCGGAAGATCAGCGTAGAATGGTTCCAGCCGGTCGCCCTGAAAGCTTACCGGTGCATCAACCGTACCCCTGACCTTCAGTGTTCCACCTTTATAGATCCATAATCCTGAGTTGTTATGGAAATGGATGTTTGCCCCCCTTTCAATCTGCAGAAGCCCGTTTGAATCGACTACCGCGTAACCATATATTACATAGGGCCTGTCTGCGGTCCAGGTGACCGTCTCAAATTCATTGGCGACAATCTTAAATTTCGGAAAACCGGGAATATACGTATCGGCGAGGATGTAATTTGCATTCTGTCCCCAGGAAACCAGTTTGACATCCTGGAACCGCCCGCCGATATCGAAAACAATGGAATCCTTGACGATAAAGGGAGAATTCTGGTCATCCGGATCGATGGTCACCCGTAAAAAGATATACATACTGTCTTTGGCGGCAATTTCCATATCCCTGATTTCAAAACCGGGCATTCCGTCTACATTCATCCGGTAAAACGAAGCCTCTCCACCGGCAAGCCGGATCGAGCTGATAGCAATTCTCTGGTTGGAGGTGTTATGCACAGTGAATGATTTGGTGGTTGAACCCAGGCTGGTGAAGACCGTATCGAAAAACACTGTGTCGGCGGAAAATTTGAGCTTGAAACCGGGCGGGAGAGTGACGGGGTCTTTCTGGCAGGAAAAAAGCAGCGCAAAGAAAAGGATTATCAGCAACAGCAAATAATTCCCGTTTAAAAACCTGCTCCTTTTTCCTGGCATCGGTTGCATTTTGGCGGTAAAATTAACGAATATCACTCTAATTACGTCCTGGAAGCTATTTTATTGCTGCACTTTCAAATTTTGCGCAAAGCAAAATATAATGGTTATTTTTGTGTTTATCTGTTAAAGTGAGAGCCATGCGCCAATACTTAATTTTCTCAATCATATTTGCCTGCCTCATCTTGCTGAACATCGATCTTTTATATGCACAGGAGGAGGCAAGGTCTGGAAAACCCGTCAGAAAGCAGGGGCGATTTATCGACCGGATCGATGTTGGCGGCTACCTTGGGGCACAATTCGGTACCATTACCATGGTTAATGTATCTCCTCAGGCAACTTACCGTATCACGGAAAAGTTTCACGCGGGCTTGGGAATTAATTACTTGTATTACAGGGACAAAAGATATAGCCCGCCCTATTCCCTGAGCGCATACGGGGGGAGTGTCTTTACCCGCTATTTTGTTTGGAGGGACTTGTTTGCCCATTTGGAATACGCTCCTCTTTATATCAGTTTTCCGGAATACAGCGCATGGGTAAATGATTTGATGGTGGGCGGGGGTTACCGGCAATGGCTCGGGCAACGCAGTTACGTTGTTCTGATGGTGTTGTTTAATGTCAATGAAAGCTATTATTCGCCGTATAACAATCCAATCATCCGGATCGGGTTTGGAGTCGGACTTTAAAGTAGGTTTAAGGTTTAAGTGTTAAGGTTTAGGTTCGGGTATTTTTATAATTCCCCCACTTAAACCTTAAAACTCAAACCTCAACACTTTATTGCAAGGCTATTTTTTTCAGCAATTCTAAAGTAAAAAGCCAGAATTTCTCAACCGTTGCAATTTCCAGCTTTTCACTGGGGGAGTGGGGATTGCGGAGTGTTGGCCCGTAGCTGATCATGTCCATACCAGGGTATTTGTCGCCGATGAGGCCACATTCAAGTCCGGCGTGGATGGCCCTTACGACCGGTTTTTGCCCGAAGAGCGATTCCCACGAACTCACTGAAAGCTCCAGAACTTTTGAATGGGGATTGGGTATCCATCCGGGATATCCGTCCGAATGCGTTATACTGGCGCCGGTGAGGGAAAAAACGGCCGCCACCATATTGCACACGTCGTCTTTGGCCGATTCTACCGAACTGCGCTGGCTGGTGGCGATCCGGAAAAAGCCGTCGTGCATCTTCACGGAGGCCAGGTTGGTGGAAGTTTCGACGAAATTGGGTATATCCTGCGACCAGGCGATGACACCGTGGGGGCAGGCATAGATCGAATTCAGCAGATTATCCTGGGTAGGCTTATTCAGAATGAAATCTGGTGCCTGGTATTTCTCCAGTTCGATTTTGAGCCCCGTCTCGGTCACCCTGAACTCATATTTCAGGTTTTTGGTGAATTCTGTAGTGAATGTTTCTATATCCGATAATTTATCATCCGGCACGAGAAAGATCCCGGCAGCCTCCCTTGCAATGGCATTTCGCAGATTGCCTCCTTCGAATGATGCGACCCGGATGCCGAACTTTCCGGCAGTTTCCCACAGGTAACGGTTCAGGATCTTGTTGGCATTTCCTCTCCCTTTATGGATATCATCCCCGGAATGTCCGCCCAGCAAACCCGAAACACTCAGCCGTAGTGAAGTGTGTCCCTGCAACAAAGATTCTTTTTCGACCGGTAATTCGATCACGGTATCCCTTCCGCCTGCGCAGCCGATGAAGAATTCGCCGTCGTCTTCCGAATCGAGGTTCAGCAGGATCCGGCTTTTCAATAATTCAGGATCAAGTCCGAAAGCGCCCGTCAGGCCGGTCTCTTCATCAATGGTAAACAGGCATTCCAGCGGACCGTGCGCTATATCTTTTGCCTCCAGCAGCGCCAGCATGGCGGCAATGGCGATGCCGTTGTCGGCGCCAAGCGTGGTGCCTTTCGCTTTGATCCAGCCGTCTTCAATATAAGCTTCGATCGGATCATGATCAAAATCATGGGAAATATCCGAATCTTTCTCGCAGACCATATCCACATGACCCTGCAGGCAAATCCAGGGTGCGTTTTCAAATCCCTTTGTCCCTGGTTTCCGGATGACCAGGTTGCCGACCTCATCGCTTATCGTTTCCAACTGATATTTCTTTCCAAATTCCTTCAGCCAGGCGATGATCTTTTCTTCTTTTTTTGATGGGCGGGGGATCTTTAATATCTCCCCGAAATAGAACCACAAGCGCTCCGGTTTTAGCTGATAAATCGCATCATTCATAATTATGACTTATTGCAACAAATATAACATAAACTTTGAGGACCCTGTTTAAAAAAAAACACTGATTCTCTTGACATATCGATTTGATTTTTGTATTTTTACATGTTTAATACTTACCTAACCAGCCAAGCTATGATTAAAAAATTATTTTTTACAGGATTGATGCTGCTTTCCGTATTATGGCTGGCAGCACAGAACGTCGGGATCGGTACTTCCACTCCCGCGGCAAAACTGGATGTGCAGGGAAATGGCATCAGTTATGATGTACTGAACGTTTCCAATAATTCCGGTACGATCACTGACCGGGTGATGGTATTTTCCAACCAGGGAAACCTGGGGATTGGCGTAACCAGTCCGGGTATATACAAAATTCTGGCCCACGGCAGCCCATCCGTCTTTTCACCGCAGGTGGAAGTCTGGCAGGGGGATCCTTATGCCCCTGGATCATTGATGCTGGCGGATATCAACGATGTGGGTGCGCCGTCTTTCAACGGAGCACTGAATCTTTATCTTTCAGGCAACAAAAATGTGGCCATTCAGGCGCTGGGGAATTCCTATCTTTTGGGGGGCAATCTTGGTATCGGAACGACCACCCCGAGGGAAAGCCTTGAATTGACCGGTGCGGCAATTGTAGGCCCTGTGTCGCCACCTAACGTTGGCGCTGAGGTTGCCGGGACCATAGAATGGGACGGCTTTAATTTTGTCGGCTGGACCGGGCCGGGGGCTTCGGTATTTCTGGATGCCCAGGCGCCGCCTCCCACATGGGGTGTACAGGGAATGCCTTACGGTTTTATAGAATTGTACCCAATTTCACCCCCTGCATCTATCTCTATGGGGTTTCCGGGAGCTCCCAATCAGGGAGGCATCATTTGGGTGCCTGATCTTACCTGGCCTGGTCAAATTCCGCATCAACTGATGCTGGAGTCAACAACCAATGCAACAACAGATGCCTCTATGCTCTTTAGAATGTCTGACTGGGCGGTTACTCCGCCAACGCTGGTTGATGAATACTCCCAGGGAATATTTGCCGGCGATCTTTCATTTAAGATTTACAAAGGCCCGGTACTGGGGGCAACATTTCAGAGCGACTTCTTTACCATGTTCCGCGCCAACCCATCCGGGATCATCGACCTGCCCAACCAGAGCAGGGTGAGGGCATACCAGGAGGATCCAACCGGATTGTACCAGCTAATTCCGCCACTACAATGGACCCCGGTGAATTTCACCATCGATCTGCAGCCGCCTTATGGGTATGACGAGCACGGTGAATTTACCGTGGCGGCCATTAATGCCGTGGTACCTGCGGAACAGGCTTACTTTACGGCGGCCGAGGCAGGGTATTACCAGGTGAATGCCCGGTGCGAGTTCAATGTGGATGAGTATTTCGAAGATGACCTGGGCGGATGGAATCCGGTCTGGGTCAACCCTGACTCATACGTGTCCATTGCGATCTATGCCGGTCTGGCGCCCGGTCAGACCAGCATTTATGCCCAGGGGAATAATCTGCAGATCGGATATATGTATATGTATGAACATGCAATGTTAGTGCAAGTTTCTTTTCCTCCCGATCCAGTGGAGTATATATTGGAATACATGATGTATGAAGAAATAGAAAAACTTAAAAATAACAACGCTCCCAATGTCAGCGATGTGGTTTACCTGCAGGCGGGCGAAGTCATTTCCATCTGGGTGTATCATACGGCTGCCACACCGATGAACCTGAATTATCTAGATCAGGCTTCAGGCACAGTTACAGGGAAGAGCAAGGTTTACGTCTCCATCCACAAGGTAAGCTAAAGCTTTTTCAGGGCTGAGATGGTTCCGGCCGGATCTGCGGAACCGAATACGGTATATCCGGCCACAAGGACCTGCGCTCCCGCTCCGATGAGCAGGGGCGCGTTGTCTAATGTTACGCCGCCATCGACTTCAATGAAGACTTCCGTTTTTTTGTGGGCCAGCAGTTGTTTCAATACCACGATCTTTCCCATCGTACTTTCGATAAAGCTCTGCCCGCCGAAGCCGGGGTTCACCGCCATCAGCATCACCAGGTCGGCGTCCTGGATGATGTCTTCGAGCAGGGAAACGGGGGAGTGGGGGTTTAGCACGACGCCGGCCAGCGCCCCGAGTTTTTTGATGGCCTGGACGGTGCGGTGCAAATGGGTGCAGGCTTCGTAGTGCACGCTGATCACTTCAGCGCCGTACTCCCGGAAACGCTCCAGGTAACGGTCGGGGTCGACGATCATCAGGTGCACGTCGAGCGGCTTTCTTGCATGTTTCTGGATATGTTTCAACACCGGGAAGCCATAGGAGATGTTCGGCACAAAGACACCGTCCATCACATCGATGTGGAACCAATCGGCTTCGCTGGCGTTGACCATCTCAATGTCGCGCTGCAGGTTGCCGAAATCGGCCGATAACAATGATGGTGCAATCAGGGCCATGCTTTATCCGAGATAAGTTTTCAGTATCTTGCTTCGGGAGGTGTGCTTGAGTCGGCGGATCGCCTTTTCCTTGATCTGCCGCACCCGTTCCCGGGTCAGGTCGAACCGCTCGCCGATCTCCTCCAGGGTCATCGGGTGCTTGGCGTTCAGACCGAAATACAGGCGCACCACGTCGGCCTCCCTCGGTGTGAGCGTGGAAATGGCCCGGTCGATCTCCTTGCGCAAGGATTCCACCATCAGCTCCTTCTCCGGTGTATTGGTCTCATCGCTGCGAATAACATCATAGAGCGTATTTTCCTCATCCTGGATCAGCGGCGCATCCATGGAGATATGGCGGCCGGAGTTGCGCATAGATTCTTTGACCTCATTTTCGGGTATCTCCAGCATATCGGCGATCTCGATCACATCAGGTTCCCGTTCGTGCTGCTGTTCCAGCTTTGCAAAAGCCTTGTTGATCTTATTGATCGAGCCGATCTTATTCAGGGGAAGACGGACGATCCGTGATTGTTCTGCCAGCGCTTGCAGGATCGACTGCCGGATCCACCACACGGCATAGGAGATAAACTTGAACCCCCGGGTCTCGTCGAACCGCTGGGCTGCCTTGATCAGCCCCAGGTTGCCCTCGTTGATCAAGTCGGGCAGGCTGAGCCCCTGGTTCTGGTATTGCTTTGATACGGAGACGACAAAACGCAGGTTGGCTTTTGTCAGCTTTTCCAGGGCATCCTTGTCGCCGGTCTTGATCCTCCTGGCCAGCTCAACCTCTTCTTCAGCAGTGATGAGATCCACTTTGCCGATCTCCTGCAGGTATTTGTCCAGGGAGGCGGTTTCGCGGTTGGTGACCTGTTTGGTAATTTTTAACTGACGCATAGGCTGGTTAATGGGGCTACAAAACTAATGTATTTTTTGTACGGATAATGCGCCGTTTAGTTTCAAAAATTATCCCCTTTGCGGAGGCGGCGGCAGCAAAGCTTTTCTGGATAGCTTCAGCTTGCCAGTGCTGGTGTCAATACCAATGAGTTTGACATCGATGTACTGGCCGACTTTCATGTAGGCTTCGATATCGTTCACACGCTTGTAGTCGATCTCCGATATATGCAGCAGCCCTTCCTTGCCGGGCAGGATCTCGATGAAGGCGCCGAAAGCGACAATGCTTTTGACTTTCCCGTTGTACACTTCGCCTACTTCCGGGATGGCCACGATGTTTTTGATGCGCTCTTTGGCTGCTTCGATAGATTCCTTGTTGCTGGAGAAGATATCGATCACCCCAAAATCGCCGACCTCTTCGATAATGATGGTCGAGCCGGTCTCTTTCTGTATCTCCTGGATGATCTTTCCTCCCGGACCGATAATGGCGCCGATAAACTCTTTGGCTACTGTCATTTTCTCTATCCTGGGGACATGGGGTTTAAAGTCGGCCCTGGGCTGGGAGATCGTTTTCAGCATCTCGTCGAGAATATGCAATCTTCCCTTGCGGGCCTGTTCGAGCGCCTGTTCGAGGATTTCGAACGACAGGCCTTCGACCTTGATATCCATCTGGCAGGCGGTGATGCCGTCGCGGGTGCCGGTAATCTTGAAGTCCATATCGCCCAGGTGGTCTTCATCGCCGAGGATATCGGAAAGTACGGCATATTTGCCCGAAGATGTATCGGTAATGAGTCCCATGGCAATACCGCTGACCGGTTTGTAGATTTTCACGCCGGCGTCCATTAAAGCCAATGTGCCTCCGCAAACCGTGGCCATAGAGGAGGAACCGTTGGATTCCAGGATATCGGACACGACCCTGATGGTATAAGGATTATCCTCATCGCCCGGGATGGCGGGTTTGAGGGCCCGGAGGGCCAGGTTTCCGTGGCCGATCTCCCGGCGGCTGGTGCCGCGGAAGGGTCTCACCTCGCCGGTTGAAAAACCGGGGAAGTTATAATGCAGCAGGAAGTCGCTGGAGCCTTCGATAACGGCGCCGTCGAGCACTTGCTCATCGAGTTTGGTGCCCAGGGTGACGGTCACCAGCGCCTGGGTTTCCCCGCGGGTGAAAATGGCCGAGCCGTGTGCTGCAGGGAGGTAATCGACCTCGCTCCAGATGGGCCTGATCTCGTCCAGGCTGCGTCCATCGAGCCTTTTCCTGTTTTCCAAAACGCAATTCCGGATCGCTTTTTTCTCGGTTTCCTCTATATAGGCTTCGATCAAAGGAAGCATCTCTTCCTGTTGCTCTTCGGGAATGGTTTCCAGGAAGCCGGTTTTCACCGCTTCAAAGGCCTCTTTGCGCACCTGCTTGTTGGCAATGCCCTCGTTGGCGATCTCAAAGAATTTGTTGTAGGCAAAGTCATGGATCGATTTTTCAAGGGCAGCATCCTGGTGTGTTTCGGAAACGGCTACAGGTTCTTTTTTCTCCGGCAGCATGGCCAGCAGGTCGAGCTGGGCCTGGCACTGGATCCGGATGGCTTCGTGGGCGAATTTGAGGGCCTTCAGCATGTCGGCTTCGCTGATCTCCTTCATTTGTCCTTCCACCATGACGATATTGTCGAGTGTGGCGGCCACCATCAGGTCGAGATCGGCTTCTTCCATCCGGGCGATGGGGGGGTTGATCATCAGGGTTCCGTCAACCCGTGCCACGCGCACCTCCGAAATAGGCCCGTTGAAAGGGATGCCCGAGATGGTCAGGGCGGAGGAGGCGGCCAAAGCGGCCAGTGTATCGGGCAGGTTTTTCTTGTCGCCCGAGATGAGCGATATCAGCACCTGGACCTCGTTGCGGAAATTGTCCGGGAACAATGGCCGCAAAGCGCGGTCGACCAGGCGGCATATCAGGATCTCATATTCGGAAGGACGCGCTTCGCGCTTGAAAAAACCGCCGGGAAATTTGCCGGTGGCGGAGTATTTTTCTTTATACTCTACGGTGAGTGGGAAGTAATCTATATTTTCGGCAGGTTTCGGGGATACCACCACCGTGGCCAGTAACATCGTGTCATCCATTTTGACCACCGTCGCTCCGGTGGCTTGTTTGGCCAATCGGCCAGTTTCGATTGAAATCTCTCTTCCGTCTTCTAATTTAAACTTTTTTACAATTGCTGTTGGTAACATTTTCTTCTTTTCTTATTGATTGATAATATAAAAAAAGGCAATGCTTAGATTGCCTTTTTTCGGGGTTTATTGACAATGATTGTCTATTTTCTGATGCCAAGGGCTTTCACGATCGCACGATAGCGCTCAATATCCACTTCTTTCAGATAATCGAGCAGTTTACGCCGTTTGCCCACGAGGGCCACCAGCGACCGGCGGGTCACCAGGTCCTTGCGGTTTGTTTTAAGATGACCGGTCAGATATTGGATCCGGTGGGTAAACAAAGCGATCTGCCCTTCCGGGGAGCCGGTGTCAAATTCCGATTTGCCATGCGTGGCAAAGAATTCCTTTTTCTTTTCTGATGTGAGATACATAATGATCTTATAAATTGGTATCAAAATGAGCGGGCAAAGGTAATAATATTTTCGACATAACCACCGGGGAATTTCATTATTATGTATTTTATTTCAGAAAAATTATTCACGAAAAAATCCTTTTTATTTTTTTGTTAAGGAATTAACACTAATTTTGTCCTGTTAATTTATTAACAGTGTTAAAATTTAACATTAACAACATAAAAAGCTTTAAATCATGAACTTAGAGAAATTAATGAGTGACCTCGAGAAGAAGCACCCGGGTGAAGCTGAATACCTGCAGGCAGTGCGCGAGGTTTTGGAATCCATTGAGGAAGTTGTGAACGAGAACCCGCATTTTGAGGCGGCCGGGATCATCGACCGGATCATTGAACCGGACCGGGTACTGACCTTCAAGGTGCCGTGGATGGACGACCAGGGCAAGGTGCATGTCAACCTGGGCTACCGTGTCCAGTACAACAATGCCATCGGACCTTATAAGGGAGGACTGCGTTTCCACCCCAGTGTCAATCTCAGCATTCTGAAATTTCTCGGTTTTGAGCAGATATTCAAGAACGCCCTGACCACCTTGCCCATGGGCGGCGGAAAAGGCGGTTCCGATTTCGATCCCA
>Ga0114946_10003770_pt1 | contig 10125 bp, 11 predicted proteins | sample WalLakDeSediment_FD_88676 | JGI IMG/M metagenome (GOLD analysis project Ga0114946, IMG submission 88676) | Lake sediment microbial communities from Walker lake, Nevada to study Microbial Dark Matter (Phase II) - Walker Lake 11/02/13 Deep Sediment | ecosystem: Environmental > Aquatic >...
ATCAGTTGTTGCGCCACGGCCAGCGGGACGATCAGCGCCGAAAGGCCGAGGATGAACAGCACGTTGAAGATATTGCTGCCGACCACCGCGCCCAGCACGAGCCCCGGCTGGTCCGAGAGCACCGATTTGACGCTGACCGCGAGTTCCGGAGAACTGGTGCCGAATGCGACAACCGTCAGGCCGATGACCAGCGGCGAGATGCCCAAGGTTGCAGCCAGCCGGGATGCGCCGCGCACCAGCAGTTCGGCACCTGCGACAAGGAGCAATAGACCGGCAACGAGTGACAGGGCAGCCATGGCGCAATGATCTCGATGGAGAAGTGCCGGCGGGATTGTCGGCCCGTCCGGGCCGACGTCTCGGTTCACATGAGCATTTGGCGGAGAGGGCGGGATTCGAACCCGCGTTAGGGGGTTACCCTAAACTTGCTTTCCAAGCAAGCGCCTTCGACCGCTCGGCCACCTCTCCATCCGGCCCCGACGCAGGCACGTCGAGGGGCGGAAAATGTACCCTACCCTTGCTTGCGGTTCAATGATTTACACGGGCCCGAGGTGCATTTGGAGCCGCGTACACGCTGTCACAGCTACCTGCCGCTAGCGGACATCGATGACGTAGTCCTCGCTGATCAACCAGCTGCCACGCCGCGTACCGGGTGTGAGCACCAGTTCCTTCTCCACCGTGCGCTCCTGGTCGCCCACGCCGAACTGCTGGTGGAACCGCGCCCGCACCTTGCCGTCCGGCAAAACCGAAACATTCATGCTGTCGGGCTCGATCCGGGTGGTGGCCTCGACTTCGAAAAGGCGCTGCTGGTCGCTGCGCCAGGCGGCGTTGTTCTCGTAACCCTCAGGCGAGAAATCCGCCACGTAGAACTGCACCCAGTCGTCGAAATCACGCCGCGCCCACGCCTTGGCCCAATCTTCGATGAATCGCGTCACCTCGCGTGTAACACGCGTCGGCGCGGCACGCGGCGCACCGGTGTCGGCGACCGGCACCGGCCGTGGCGGCAGATTGTCCGGGTTTGGATCGCCGGCCTCGGCATAGAACGACGGCGGCTCTGCGACGCAATCGTCTGGATGGGCCGTGGGACGGCCGGGTGCGGCCTGCTCATTCGGTACGCGTAAAGCCATCTGGCGGTCGGGCGCATCCATGCCGTCCGGGACGACGATGGGTGGCACTGCCTGGGCCTCGAGGTAGGGGCCCGGGCGGCAAGCGGGTTGGGCGCAGCCGATTAACAGCAACGCTATGGCAATAAGGCCGAAGCCTCGAATCGAAGAAATCAAGAGCTGTATTCCACCCCGGCGCGCGCCATGGCCGTACGCACCTCGTCGTGATGCCGGCTTTCCAGCGCCGTCAAGGGCAACCGTATTCCGGACTGGATGAGTCCCATTTGCATGACTGCCCATTTTACAGGGATCGGGTTCGGTTCGACGAACAATGTGCGATGCAGTCCCTCGAGCCGGTCGTTCAACGCCTCGGCCTTGCGCGGCTCGCCACGCCGCGCGGCCTCGCAAAGCCCGTGCATGAGCCGCGGCGCGACGTTGGCCGTCACGCTGATCACGCCGTCACCGCCGGCGAGCAGGAACGCCATCGCCGTCGCGTCGTCGCCACTGAGCAGACTCAACCTGTCGCCCATGAGTTCCCGCAACCGGCCTACCCGTTCGGTGCCGGGCACTGCTTCCTTGATCGCCACGATTCCGCTCACCTCGGCGAGCCGCGCCACGGTCTCGGGCAGGAGGTCGCAGGCGGTGCGTCCCGGCACGTTGTAAAGGATGATCGGCAGGCCGCCTTCGCGCGCGATCGACTCATAGTGCAGGAAAAGACCCTGCTGGGTCGGCTTGTTGTAATAGGGCGTGACCACCAGCGCGGCGGCAGCGCCCGCCTTCCGGACTACGGCCGTCAGCTCCAACGCGCGGGCCGTCGAGTTGCTGCCGCTCCCGCCGATGATGGTGATCCTGCCCGCCGCAGCCTCCAGCGCCGCCCGAATGAGGGCATCGAGCTCCGCGGTGGTCAGGCAGGGGGACTCACCGGTCGTTCCGGACACGACGATGGCATCCGTGCCCGCCTCGATGTGGAACTCCACCAGGCGGCTGAGTGCCGCCATGTCGAGCGAGCCGTCGCCATGCATCGGCGTGACCAGGGCCACCATGCTGCCGCCGAACATTGCCCTCTCCCCGCGCTGGACGCATCGTAAACTCAGCCGATGATGGTATCGGTCGGTCCCGGAGGCAGCAAGCGCAATCACCGCCGCGACGCGCCGCCGACCCTTCGCAGTCGCCGCGGTTACGAGTACACTGCCCGCCATGTTTCCCTTCCCGATCTTTCCCCCGTGTCCGGACAACAGCCTGTGAAGCAACTGGTCGTGATCTCCGCGGTCGGCGGCGACCGCTCCGGCGTCGTGCACGACCTGACCCGGGCGGTGCTGGACTGCGGCGGGAATATTCTCGACAGCAGGATGATCGCGCTCGGCTCCGAGTTCGCGATGTTGCTCCTGGTCAGCGGCAGTTGGCACACGCTCGCCCGGCTCGAGTCGGAGCTCAAGAAGGTCGAGGAGCAGTCGGGCCTGTCGCTGGCGATGCGCCGCACCGAGGAGCGTGCGCCGCGCACCGACATGCTGCCCTACGCAATCGACGTGGTCTGCCTCGACCAGCCGGGGATCGTATTCAACCTGGCGAGCTTTTTCGCCAGCCGGGACATCGACATCGCGGAGATGGCGACACGCAGCTACTCGGCAGCACATACGGGAGCGCCGATGTTCTCGGTGCAGATTACCGTCAATATTCCGAGCAACCTGCAGATCTCGGGCCTGCGCGACGAGTTCATGGATTTCTGCGACCATCTGAACCTTGACGCCATAATGGAGCCGGTAAAAGGCTGAGACGCAAGGAGGAACCAAACCATGTCAACCGCTGTAAAAGGCAAGCAAGTGCCTGCCTTCAAGCTGCCCGCCACGAGCGGGAAGAATCTGGGCCCGGGTGATTTCAAGGGCCGTAAGCTGGTGCTGTACTTTTACCCGAAGGACGACACGCCGGGCTGCACCACCGAAGGCGAGGGTTTCCGGGACCACTACAAGGCTTTTCAGAAGGCCGGCGCCGACGTCGTGGGCGTATCCCGCGACAGCATCGCTTCGCACGAGAAGTTCAAGGCAAAGTATGAGTTCCCTTTCGACCTGATCTCCGACACCGATGAGAAACTGTGCGCGATCTTCAACGTCATGCGCGAAAAGAATATGTACGGCCGCAAGGTCATGGGCGTTGAACGCAGCACTTTCCTGATCGATGAGAGAGGCGTGCTGCGCGAGGAGTGGCGCAAGGTCAAAGTGCCTGGCCATGTCGAACAGGTCCTCGAGGCCGTCAAGGCCCTCTGACCACTGCCCTTACAGGCCCGATGCACGCCCGCCGAACGCGGCAGGAGTCCCATTGAGCACCAGCACCGAACCCCGTCGCGTCTTCGTCCTCGACACCAACGTGCTCATGCACGATCCGGCTGCCTTGTTTCGCTTCGACGAGCACGATATTCACCTCCCGATGGTCGTGCTGGAGGAACTGGACGCAGGCAAGAAGGGCATGTCGGAGGCGGCACGCAACGTGCGCCAGGTGAGCCGGTTCATCGACCAGATGATCCACGGGGCCGACAAGAGCCATATCGACCACGGCATCGAGATTCCAGGCGAACACCGGCTCAATGGGCGCGGCAACCGCCGGCCTGGGCGGCTGTTTTTCCAGACACGCCCCAACCAGCCGCTGCTTCCGGACACGCTGCCCGGCAGCCGTGCAGACAATTCGATCCTGGAAAACTGCCTGATGCTCCAGGAGGCGCATCCGGATGCCCGGGTGACCCTGGTCTCCAAGGACATCAACCTGCGCATCAAGGCGACGATCCTCGGTGTCCACGCCGAGGACTACTACAGCGACCGCACGCTGGATGACCTCGACCTGCTTTACTCGGGCGTCGAGGTCCTCGCTGCGGATTTCTGGGACTCCCACAGCAAGGCCATGGATTCCTGGAAGGACGAAGGGAGGACTTTCTACCGGGTCACCGGCGAGCGCGTGAAGAACTGGCACATCAATCAGTTCCTGTACCTGGACGACGACAGCCAGTTCGAGGCGCTGGTAAAGGAACTCGACGGCGAAACGGCGGTGATCGAGCTGGCCGGCAGCTACCGCGGCCGCAATAACGTCTGGGGCATTACGGCACGCAACCGCGAACAGAATTTCGCCCTGAATCTGCTGATGTCGGACAGTGTGGATTTCATCACTATCCTCGGCCCCGCGGGCACCGGCAAGACCCTGCTGACGCTCGCGGCCGCCCTGGCCCAGACCCTCGACAAGGGCCGCTTCCGCGAGATCATCATGACCCGCGTGACGGTGCCGCTCGGCGAGGACATCGGATTCCTGCCCGGCACCGAAGAGGAGAAGATGGAGCCGTGGATGGGGGCCCTGATGGACAACCTCGAAGTGCTGACGCAAAGCGAGGAAGGCGGGAACTGGGGCCGGGCCGCGACCCAGGACCTGCTCCGCAGCCGTATCAAGATCCGCTCGCTGAACTTCATGCGTGGCAGAACTTTTCTCAATCGTTTCATCATTATAGATGAAGCCCAGAATCTCACCCCGAAGCAGATGAAGGCCCTGATCACGCGCGCCGGACCGGGCACGAAAATGATCTGCCTCGGTAACATCTCGCAGATCGACACGCCCTATCTGACCGAGACGACCTCGGGGCTGACCTATGTCGTGAACCGCTTCCGGGGCTGGCCCCACGCCGGCCACGTGACCCTGATGCGCGGCGAACGTTCGAGATTGGCAGACTACGCCTCCGAGGCACTTTGATGCGCGACGGAACCGCCGGACGCCCGGGTGTGTCGTAGTTGCGTGAAACGCTGAATCTCCGTGCCGTGGACCGAATGCTGAAACGCCTCTTGATCCTGCTGACCGCCTGCCTCGCGACGACCGCCGCCGGGGCCGATCCGCATCGTGACCTGCCCGATATAGGCAGTCCGGCGGACACGGTGTTCACACGCAGCCAGGCCGACCGCATCGGCCGTTCGATTCTGCACCAGCTGCGCGAACAGGGCAGCGTGCTCGAGGACCCGGAGGTGGCCGACTACATCATGTCGCTCGGCTACCGGATATCCGCACATGCGCATGAGGGTGAACACCGGTTTGAATTCTTCGTCGTGAATGACGACGCCATCAATGCCTTCGCCCTCCCCGGCGGCTATATCGGCATCAATACCGGACTGATCACAGCGACCCGCAGCGAGAGCGAGCTGGCCGGGGTGCTCGCCCATGAAATTGCACACGTCACCCAGAAGCACATCGCGAGGCGCATCTCTGCGACAGGGCGTACCAGCATCCTGGCCACAGCGGCCGTGCTTGCCGCCATCCTGCTCGGTGCCGGCGGCGACGTGGCCCCGGCCGCGATCATGACCGCCCAGGGCCTCGCGATCCAGGAGCAGATCAATTACACCCGATCAAATGAATACGAGGCGGACCGGGTGGGACTCCATTTCCTGGCGCAGGCCGGATTCGACCCGATGGGCATGCCGTCCTTCTTCGAGGTGCTGTCCCGCGACGCTGGCACGCCGGGTTCGCGAGCCCCGGAGTTTCTTCAGACGCACCCGCTCTCCAGCGCTCGTATTGCCGAGACGCGCGACCGGGCCGAGCGTACGGCAGTACGTGAGGTCCACGAGAGCCCCGGATACGGCCTGATGCGCGCGCGGATCCAGGCCCTCAACGCACGTACGCCGGATTACGGGCTGGCGCGCTTTCGCGCCGACCTGGAGCGCGAGGCGGACCGCGCGACTCCGGCAACGCGCTACGGCTGGGCGCTCGCGCTGCTGCAGGCCGGGCGCCCCGACGAGGCCGTGCCGGTGCTCGAGCGGCTCCGCGCCGAGGACGCGGCAACCGTCGTGTTCCATTCTGCCCTGGGCGATGCCCTGATCCGTGCGGGGCGTGAGGAGGATGGGCTGGCCGCCTTCGAACAGGCTGCACGCCTGTTCCCCCGGAACCGGCCCCTGACGGTACGCTACGCTGAGGCCCTGATTCGCACCCGCCATTTCGACCAGGCGCATGTATTGCTCCTCGACCTGTTCAACAATGTAAGGCCCACGCCGCCGCAGGTGCGCCTCATCGCCAATGCGGCCGATGCCGCGGGCCAGAAGGCCGAGGCGCTTTACTACATGTCCGAGTATCATTTGCTCACTGGGCAGCTGCCCATGGCGCTGGAAAAGCTCCGGCATGCATTGCGGGAACCGGACCTGCAGCCTTGGCAGCAGGCGCGTTTCGAGGCCCGCATCGCGGAGCTCGAACCGTTCCTGAATCCGCAGCGTGGCGCCCGGAATCGTCCCGAAAACAACCAGTAAGAACCAGTTCGAAAGAGGGCAAGCCGGATGAATCCTCATTGGCGCAGTCGTCGCGCCGGCCCCGTGGTGCTGGCACTGGTCGCTCTCGGCATGACCGCGGGCTGTGCCTCGACGCCGCACGATCCCTACGATCCCTTCGAACCGCTGAACCGGCAGGTGTTTGCTTTCAACCAGGCGGCGGACCGCATAGTGCTGCGGCCGGTCGCGCGCGGCTACGACAAGGTCACGCCGCGCCCGGTCAAGTCCGGGGTCGCAAATTTCTTCGACAACCTGGCCACGCCGATCTGGGTGCTGAACCACCTGCTGCAAGGCGACGTCCGGGAAGCCGGCCGCCAGTCGGGGCGGTTCCTCATGAATTCGACCGCCGGCATCCTGGGTCTCTTTGACATCGCGGGGGACGGCGGTATCGAGAAGAAGCGCGCCCACTTCGACCAGACCTTCGGCAAGTGGGGCGTGCCGCCGGGACCCTACCTGATGCTCCCGATCCTCGGGCCGAATACGCCGCGCAGCGGCGTCGGCTGGTACGCGCGGTTCCAGACCGACATCGTCTGGAACTACCTTGACGACAACCGCAGCCTGCGCGACAAGCTGGTCGCACTGGACGTCGTCGATACTCGCCGGCGCCTGCTGCCGCTGGACCGCCTGATCGAGCAGGCGCCCGATCCGTATATTTTCGTGCGCGAAGCTTACCGCCAGCGCGCGGAATTCGAGATTCGCGGACATGGCAATCCCGACGACGACATCGGCCTCGATTTCGAAGACGAAGACTGGGGCGACGACGAAGACTTCTAGCCAGCGCCCATCCAGCGCTCGGCACGGTACAGCATGTCCTCGACCTCGCTGATCTGCGCGATCGAGATGATCTGTGCGGGAATGTTCCGGAATTTCACCTCGCGGGCGCTGTTGCGGGCCCAATTGACCCACTCGAGCATCAGCGCCAGGCCTGCACTGTCGGCACGTTGCACGCCGGCGAGATCGATTTCGATGGTGCCGTGATCGGAGAACAGCGACTTGCTTTCCTCCAGCGCCATCACCACCGTCTGGAAGCCCAGGTCGCCGCGAATCGCGAAGCGGCCGCCGCCCCGGTCCTCGAGCTGCAATTGCCCGGGAGCGACGTCGGTGACGGCGTCCACATCGGGACTCAAGAGCCGCTGTCTCCGGCTTCGACTTTCAGTTCCTCGATGACCTGCTCGATGCCCTTGGAGCGGAACTCGCTGGCATACTGATTGCGGTAGTTGGTCACGTAGGATATGCCCTCGACAACGACGTCGTATACCTTCCAGCTGTCCTGGTCGAGGCGCAACCGATAGCTGATTGGTACCAGGGTCCCATCCTCGAGGCGCACCTCCGAGTCCACCATGACCCGTCCGTCCGCTGGATTTCCGCGGGTGCCGGTGATCTTCAGCTGGCCCGAATCGTACTGCAGAATTCCTTCCCCATAGCTGTCGAGCAGCTTGCGGTAAAGGCCCGTGATGAAAGCCTCCCGCTGTTCGCGCGTGGCATCGCGCCAGTAGCGGCCCATGACCAGCTGGCCGGTGTACTGGCGATCCCAGCGCGGCAACAGGACCTCGTCGATGAGCGCGAACAGGGCCTGTCGATCGGCCTTCAGTTCTTCACGCCGGTCCACGATCGCTTCCATGGTCAGCTCCGACGCGTCACGGATGACCTGCTCCGGGCTACGCTCGGGTGCGGCATGGGCTGCGGGCCCCGCGGCCAGCGCGCCAAGGGCCAGGGTCGCCATTGCCAGCCTGATGCGAATCGACTTCATGCTCATCACCTACTCTCCACCGCCGGACTGGCCAAACAGGTACTTGCTGATCAATTGTTCCAAAACTACCGCGGACTGGGTAAACAGGATCTCGTCGCCATCCTTGAGATATTCGTCCGACCCCCCCGGTTGCAGGCCGATGTACTGCCCCCCGAGGATCCCCGAGGTCAGGATGCTTGCGTCCGAATCCTCCGGGATGCGGTCGTAGCGGGACGCAATCCGGATGGTCACCACCGCCTCAAGCCGGTCGACGTCGAAATCGATCGCGGTCACGCGGCCGATCTGAACCCCGGAAATAGAGACCGGAGAGCGCGTTTTCAAGGTCCCGATCTGGTCGAAACGGGCGGTCAGCTCGTAGCCTCCTTCACCGGAATAAGAATCGAAACTCGTGACCCGGGTCGTCAGGAAAAACAGGGCCAGGATGCCCATAAAGACAAACAACCCGGTGCCGAGTTCCACAGCGCGTGTCTGCTGCATAGTTCTAGTTACCTCCCAACAGCCAGGCCGTAAGCATGAAATTCAGGACCAGGACCGTCAGCGATGTACGGACAACGGCGCGCGTAGTGGCACGTCCGACCCCCTCGGCGGTGGGCACGCAATTATACCCCTCGAACACAGCGAGCAGGCTGGCTGCAACTCCGAAAAAGACGCTCTTGATGACGCCGGACATGACGTCCTCGCGCAGGTCGACCTGGGCCTGCATCTGCGACCAGAAAGCGCCCTCGTCAACGCCCAGGATGATGACCCCCTCGAACCAGGCACCGAAAATCCCCATGGCACTGAAGATCACGGCGAGGATCGGCATCGCGATCACGCCGCCGAGGAAGCGCGGCACCACTACCCGCTTGATCGGGTCAACGGCCATCATCTCCATGCCGGACAACTGGTCGGTGGCGCGCATCAGGCCGATCTCCGACGACAACGCCGTGCCGGCGCGTCCGGCGAACAACAGTGCGGTCACCACCGGACCGAGCTCGCGAACCAGCCCCAGTGCGGCGACCATGCCGATCGTTTCCTCCGCACCGAAGCGTGACAGCGTCAGGAAGCCCTGCAGCGCCAGCACCATGCCGACAAACAGGCCCGCCAGCATGATCACGACCAGCGACTGCACCCCTGTCACGTAGACCTGCTTGATGATGAGGCGCGGGCGTGCCAGCGCGTAGGGCGAGTTGACAATAATTCGCAGGAGGAAAATCTGTCCCGCGCCGAAGTTCTGCAGGAAACCCCGCAGCGAATAACTGACCTCCATGACCAGTCGGCGCAGCCCGCGGCCCGTGTAATTCATCATGTGCCTTCGGTCGCGCTACTTGCCGCTGCGGGAGAGCAGCTGCGCACTATAGTCCGGCGCCGGGTAATGGAACGGCACCGGGCCGTCGGCCATCCCCGTCATGAACTGGATGACCGTCTCGGAATGATGATCCTGCAGGTCCTCCGGCGTGCCGGAGGCGGCGACCCTGCCCTCCGACAGCAGGAAATTGCAGTCGGCGATCGACGAAACTTCGTCCACATCGTGCGTAACGACGACACTGGTCAGCCCGAGCGCGTCGTTCATGCGCCGGATGAGGCGCACCACGACGCCCATCGAGATCGGGTCGAGTCCCACGAAGGGCTCGTCGTAGTAGATGATCTCCGGGTCCATGACGATCGCCCGCGCCAGCGCGACCCGCCGCGCCATGCCGCCGGAGAGTTGGGACGGCATCAACTGCCAGGCGCCGCGCAGGCCCACCGCGTGCAGCTTGGTCAGCACGATATGGCGGATCAGGCGCTCCGGCAGCTTGGTGTGCTCGCGCAACGGGAAAGCGACATTCTCATAGACGTTCAGGTCAGTCAGGAGTGCGCCGTTCTGGAACAGCATTCCTACGCGCTTGCGCATGCGAAACAGCTGGCGCCGGCTCATTTTCGTCACTTCCTGCCCGTCGAACAGGATGCTGCCCTGGTCGGGCAGTTCCTGGCCCGTGACCAGCCTGAGCAACGTGGTCTTGCCGGTGCCGCTGGGACC
>Ga0114946_10003771_pt1 | contig 10124 bp, 8 predicted proteins | sample WalLakDeSediment_FD_88676 | JGI IMG/M metagenome (GOLD analysis project Ga0114946, IMG submission 88676) | Lake sediment microbial communities from Walker lake, Nevada to study Microbial Dark Matter (Phase II) - Walker Lake 11/02/13 Deep Sediment | ecosystem: Environmental > Aquatic > Freshwater...
CACCGACGAAGGATCGACCGGCGTGGTGATGGAAAACAACCTCGTCTATCGCACCAAGACCGGCGGGTTCCATCAGCATTACGGCCGCGAGAACTTCATCCGCAACAACATCCTCGCCTTTTCGCAGGTCGACCAACTACAGCGCACCCGCCGGGAGGATCATATTTCGTTCACCTTCGAACGGAACCTGGTGCTTTACGATCGGGGTGCGCTCCTGGGCAGTCGCTGGGACGATGACCGGTTGAACCTGGATGGCAACCTCTACTGGAACCGGGCGGGGCAAGTCCGGTTCCCGGGCGATCGTTCCCTCGAAGACTGGCGCGCTGCCACTGGGCATGATCGGCATTCGATCGTGGCCGATCCCCAGTTCTTGGATCCAGCGAACCACGATTATCGCTTGGCCGCCGGATCACCCGCCTTTGAACTCGGGTTTGTCCCATTCGATTCCACCAAGGCAGGACGGCTCACCCGCCGCACTTTGACGGCCGGACTGCCCCCGGTGCTCCCGAGTTTCGAGGGAATTCCTTCTTTGCATCGCTGAGCATTCGAACCTGGGCCCTTCGGTGGAGGTGCGCGTGCCGATTCCTGCCCGGCCAGGCACTTTGCTTTGGTGATTGCTGGGATCGCCGCGTCGGTCGTGGAACTCGATCTTTCCTGAGGGTTCCGAACGGTTTTCTCGTCTTGACACGGGCGGGCCCACGACCTAGAGACCCATCCAGTCCGACTTGCCGGTGGCTCGACCTTTTATCTCTCGTCCCACGATGCGCGACGTGGCCCGCGAAGCGGGGGTCTCGTTGGCGACGGTTTCCTATACCCTGAACGAGAGCCGCCAGGCGGCGCGCATCACCCCCGCCACCAAGGCCAAGGTGCAGACCGCCATCGATCGCCTTGGTTACCGCGTCGATCCTTTGGGTCGCGCGCTGCAACGGGGCCGGACCAACCAGGTCATTCTCCTGATCGTGACCTGGGACCTTGCCCTGTCGCATTCGGCGACCGCGATGGCGATCAGTCGCGCGTCCATCGCGCGCGGATTCGAGCTCACCGTTCATGTTGCCGACGACGATTCGCTGGCAGCGGACTTCCTCCGCCGAGGCGCCATGCACCACATCGGGGGGCTCGTCGTCCTTTGGGATTCGCCGGCCATGCAGGAAAGCCCGGTGCTCCAACTTGCCGCCGAAGGTATAACCGTGATCGACCTGCTGCCCGGCAGTTCCGATCCCATCGCCACCGTCACCGTCGACCGGGAAGACGCTTTCTTCCGGGCCGCCCGGCATCTGATCGATCTGGGACACACGCGCATCGGGATGATTTGTGACGCCCACACCCGGTCCAAGACGAGCCTCCGCAAATTGGCTGGGTACCAGGGCGCCCTGGAGCTTGCCGGATTGTCCACCGACGACTGCTGGATCGAGAACGTGGACCTATTCGGTTTCGAGGGTGGGCATCGCGGGTTCCAACGACTGGCTGCTCGATGCCCCGGCCTCACCGGGTTGCTCTGCATCAACGATGGCATGGCCCTCGGCGCCATCGCTGCCGCTCGGGAATCAGGCCGGAATTGTCCGGTCGATCTCTCCGTGGTCGGATTTGGCGATGCCGCCGAAGGCCGTTATTTTGCGCCGCAACTCACTACCTTCGGGCTCTCCTCCCAGCGCGTCGCCGATGCTGCAGTTGACCTGCTGAGCCGAGCGCAGCGATCCGCAGCCGCGCAGCCGCAATCCGTGTTCGTGCAAGAGGAGTTGATCGTCCGGGAATCCACTGGCCCCGCCCCCCGGGCACCGAGCCACCGCCGGGGCCCGACGAACACCAAGCTGAGCGGGATCCCGAAGCCATCGCGGAGGAAGGACCGGCGCAGAGAGAAAAGACCGCCAACCCCTCAACCCCTGAGCCGCCGAACCTGAACCTCTGAACCGGTCAAGAAACGGCTTCCCACGCGCCGCGTCCTTTCTTAGCTTGGCGCCATGAATCCGGTTGCCCTCGTCACGGGCGCGTCGCGCGGGATCGGCCGCGGCATCGCCTTCGAATTGGCGCGTCTCGGTTACGATTTGGTGGTGAACTACGCCGGCAACGAGGCGGCGGCACGGCAGGCGGCCGCCGATTGTGTGGGGGTGGGTCCGGACGGCCCGGGCCGGGTGCGGGCGGAGATTTGTCGGGCCGACATTGGACGGGGCGCGGACCGGAAGGCATTAATGGAGTTCACGCGCGACCGGTTTGGGCGGCTGGATCTCCTGGTGAACAACGCCGGCGTGGCCCCGTCGGTCCGGGCCGACCTGCTCGAGGCGGACGAGGAGAGTTTCGACCGGCTGATCGCCATCAACCTGAAAGGCCCGTACTTTCTGACCCAAATGGCCGCCCGCTGGATGATCGAACAAGTGGAGGCTGGCGGCGGCGACACGGGGCGGCCCCGGCCCAAGATTGTTACTGTGACCTCGATCAGCGCCTATACCGCGTCGGTTAACCGCGGCGATTACTGTGTGTCGAAGGCGGGTCTGGCGATGCTCACCGCCCTGTTCGCCGCGCGTCTGGCCGAATACGGCATCGGCGTCTATGAGATCCGGCCGGGCGTGATTGCCACGGACATGACCGGACCGGTCAAGGAAAAGTACGACCGGCTGATCGGCGAGGGACTCACGCCCATCCGGCGCTGGGGCACTCCCGAAGACGTCGGACGCGCCGTGGCAGCCATCGCGCGGGAGTTGCTGCCGTTCAGCACCGGCGAGGTGCTCAACGTAGACGGCGGGTTTCACCTGCGCACGCTCTAACGACCTCATGAAAATCGACGCCCAACTCACCCCCGCCAAGCTCGCTCCCGCCATCGAACGACTGTTCGAGTTGTCCGCAACCAAGATCCTGAACCTCGAGCAGAGCTGGAGCCCGGCCGACGGCACCCCGGTGTTCACGGTGAAAGGCCGTTACACCTCGCGCGGCTGGACGGAGTGGACCCAGGGCTTCCAGTTCGGGTCGGCGGTGCTCCAGTTCGATGCGATGGATGACGAACGATTCCTGGAGATCGGCCGGCGCAAGACCATCGAACTGATGGCGAGTCACGTCTCGCACGTGGGCGTGCACGATCATGGGTTCAACAATGTCTCGACCTACGGCAACCTGCTCCGCCTCCTGCGCGAGGGCCGCATCCCGCCGAACGACCGCGAGCAGCAGTTCTACGAACTCGCCCTCAAAGTGAGCGGCGCGGTGCAGGCCGCCCGCTGGACCCGCATCCACGACGGCACCGGCTTCATTCATTCCTTCAACGGCGCTCATTCGCTCTTTGTCGATACGATCCGTTCCGGTCGGGTCCTGGCCATCGCCCATCGTCTCGGGCACGCGCTGATGGGGGAACAGGACCGGCGGATCTCGCTGCTCCAACGCCTGCTCGAACACGCCGCCAACACCGCGCGTTACAATGTGTATTATGGCGAGGGACGCGACGCCTACGACGTCCGAGGCCGCACCGCGCACGAAGCGATCTTCAACGTGGCCAACGGAGTTTACCGTTGTCCGAGCACCCAGCAGGGGTTTTCTCCGTTTACCACCTGGACACGTGGCCTGGCCTGGGCCCTCTGCGGTTTCGCCGAGGAATTGGAGTTTCTCGAGACCGTGCCCGACGCCGAGCTCGACGCATTTGGCGGCCGCTCGACCGTGGTCGGGGTCTGGCTGAAGGCCGCCACGGCTGCTGCCGATTTCTATATCGAGAACACCTGGGCCGACGGCATTCCGTTGTGGGACACGGGCGCGCCCAACCTGCATCGGCTGGGCGATTACAGCCGACGCCCTTCGGAGCCTGAGAACCCGTGGGAACCGGTCGACAGCTCAGCTGCCGCGATCGCCGCTCAAGGTTTCGTCCGGCTCGGCAACTGGCTCCGGGCGCGCGGCGATAGCCGGCTCGGGGTGCGCTATCGTCAGGCGGGACTGACGGTGGCGCGGACCTTGTTCCATGAACCCTACCTCAGCATTCAGCCACGGCATCAAGGTCTGTTGCTCCATTCGATCTATCACCGGCCCAACGGTTGGGATTACGTCCCCCCTGGCCGGCGGATCCCCTCCGGGGAAAGCTCGATGTGGGGCGATTACCATCTCCGGGAAGTGGCCCTGCTGATCTGGCGCGAAACCAACGGCGAGACGTATCCGTTGTTCTTTGGGGGATGCCACAACCGCCAGCGGTAGCGGGCGCCGGTTTGAGCCGGCAACCCGGCTTGCGGGTGCCAGGCGGCCGCCAGAGGTCAGCCGGAGACCGGTTGAGATTTGGGATCCCCGCCGGAGGCAGCATCGATGGCCTCGCGGTAGATCTGCTCGAGCCGGGCCACGGTGTCGGCCAGGGCAAAGTGTCGAGCGATCCGTTGCGGGCCGGCCTGGGCCATGCGTTCGCGCAAAGCCGGATCGCGCAGCAGTGATTCGACGCGGTCCGCCAAAGCCACGGGATCGCCCGGGGGCACGAGGAATCCCGTGACGCCCTCGGCCACTTGATCCACCGACCCGCCAATGGCCGTGGCCACCACTGGCACGCCCATGGCCATGGCTTCCATCACCACGCCGCCAAAAGGCTCCGGTTGTGCGGAAGGCAGCACGAAAACCTCGAGCGCAGGATAGACCTTGCGCGGATCCGGCAGTTCGCCGGTCAGGATAACCCGAGCCTCCAAGTTATGCTCGCGGATCAACCGCCGGAGTTCGGCCAGGTGGCTTTCGTTGCCTGGAAAGGGAGCCCCCACGATGACCCAACGAGCCCGGCACCCGCGCTGCTCGAGCAAGGCCGCGGCGCGCACGAAGATCTCCTGGCCTTTGCGAACCAACTTGATGCGGCCGACGGTGCCGACGATAGGTTCGTCACCGAGTTGCCATTGCTGGCGGAACGCGCGGGCATACTCGGCGCCGGGCACCGCAAACTCGGCCAAGTCGAACCCGTTGTGCAGCACCTCCACTCGTTGCCGGTCGCCGAACTGGGTGGCGACGGCCTCGGAGACCGCGAGGACCCGCGCGGAGTTGCGCACCATGAAACGCGAATAGGGGCCCCAGAGTCCCCGAAACTCCTGGAACCACTCCCGGATGTGCCACAGATGCGGCACGCCGGCCCGGCGGGCCGCCAGGGCGCCGGCGGGAATCACGGCCGAGTTGGTGTGGACCAAGTCAATCCCGCGCCGGCGAATGAGCCGCCGCAGAAACCGCCCCGAACTGAGCAACCGAAACGGAAAGAGCAGGAGCCGGGGCGACCGAGCCAGGTGCCGTGATATCACCGCCAGCTTCGGGTAGATTACCACCTCCGCGCCGGCCTGTTCCAAGAGCCCCCGCAACGGCCCCTCCTCCGGGAGCACCACGAGCGGGGTAAAACGTTCACGGTCCAGACGGCCCAGCAAACGGAGCAGTGACCGGCTGGCCCCGTAGACGTCGGCGCTGTTGTGCACGTAGAGAATGGCTGAGGCGCGGGGTTTCACGGCTTACCTCTCGATTCAAGCAAGCAGGGTCAGGTTTGCGGGTCGTGGTGCGGGGGTCGAACCGCGATGACTCGTTCGAGTACCGCGGTCATTTCACTTGCGAACCTTACGGGCGAGAAATGCTTCAAGCAGTGAACCCGGCCGGCCGCGGCGAGTTGGCGGGCCAGCTCGGGTTGGGTCATGAGTTCGCGCAGGGCACGAGCCAACCCGTCGGTGTCGCCCCCCCCCACAACCAGGCCGGTGTGGTGATCCTTCACGTATTCCGGAAACGCGCCATCGTTGGACACGATCACGGGAACGCCTGCCAGCATGGCTTCGACTACTGCCAGTCCAAAGCCTTCTCCGCGGCTGGGATGCACATAGGCATCCAGCAGTCCCAACAGACGCCGGGCGTCAGGGCGCGGTCCCAGGAAGTGAATGCGATCGTGGCACGCCAGGTTCCGGGCCAGTGCTTCCAGCTCGCCGCGCTGAGCTCCGGTCCCGATCAACAGCAGCACGGCCTCGGGAAATGCATCAGCCACCTTGGCGAAAGCGGAGATCAGGGTCGGATGATCCTTCCAGGCAATGAACTCCGCGATAAAACCCAGAACGAACGCGGTGGGCGGCAGACCCAGGATTTCCATTCGCGCCTGCCTCGGGTAAGGCTCGTGTTCACGATGCTCATAGGGATCAGTGATTCCGTAATAGACGACCTGCTCCAGTCCGCGATGCTGGGGATAGGCATGAGCTTTCCGGACAGCTTGGGAGATGAAAATCAGTGCGTCCTGCCGGGCCAAGGTTCGATAGATCGCGCGCCGGACCGGGCCGGCGATGACCTCGGGGACGCTCGCAATCCAGAAGAGGCAGCGCTGTTTGCGGGCGCAGGTGGCCAACTTGGCGGTCAGGTAGGATTTGAACGAGGCGCAGACCACCGCATCGATGTGCTGCTCTCGCAGGAGGCTTCGGACGGCCAGCGCCGGTCGGAGGCACCCGCGGCCGCTCAGGTGGTGCACCGGGGTCCCGAAGTTTCCCAACGCCTCGACCATTTCCGGCTGGCACTCTCTGAAAGCACCGACCTGCATCCGCAGCCGCGCCGGATCACGGAACTGCGCCAGCGTCAGAAAGGATTGCGGCACGCCGCCATGGTAGGCCAAGTCGCGAAGCAACAGGAGGACGTTCACGGCGACTCCTGCATTTTCCGTTCGACCAGCCGGAGATGGCGGGTGGCGATGGGGTTCGGCCACACCTTGATGGCGAGAGATCGCTGGAACCAACTGCGCGCCTCCTCAAACTGGCCGGTCTGCAGGGCGTGCCAACCGCGCAACGCCACGACGTAGTAATTCATGGGGTCCCGCCGGTAGGCCTCCTTAAACCATGGCTCGGCGAGCGAATGGTAGCCAAGCCAATCGAGGCACATCCCGAGATGAAGGGGATGGTACGGGCTGTAGGGGTTGAGGAGGTCGGCCGCCCGAAACCACCGCATGGCAGCTTGGACCTCCTCATCCCATCCAGGGTTTCCTTCCCAGCTGATCAACCGATGGCATTCGCCAATGGCGAAGAGCGTTTCATAGTTGCGAGGCTCGACCTGGAGGGCGAGGTGCAGCCAGGGCAGCTTGTCCGCGGGATGTTTCCGGGCGGCGGCGGTTTCGAGGTAGCGGCCCTCACGTGCCAGGGGCAGGGCCTGCACCGCCAAGGCCGCCACGACCAGCAGACTCGAGGCGGTGATGCCGAGCCGGGCCGGCCAGTGCATGCGGAACCAGTACCTGCGAGTGGCATAACGGAGTTGGGCAGCCAAGCCGCCAGCAAGCATGGCCATGAGTGCTCCGGTTGCCGGCACGTAAAGGTTGAACTCCGCACCCGCATGCAGGGCCGCAAACGTCAATCCCCCACCCATCCCCAACACGCAAGCCGCCCGGTCACTCGAGGCGGTTCCCAATTCATTGGCTCCCCGGCGGACATGCCGCCAGGTTTTCATCCCCCCTACGGCCAGCAGGCCTAGGGCGCCCAATCCCAAGCCGGCTCCCACCACGCCCCAATCGGTTAACAGGTTTAGATAGTCGTTGTGGACCCGACCTGGTCGGTTCTGCGCCAGGCGAACGCGGTAAGCGGGGAAACGGTGATCGAAGTGTCCGGGACCAACTCCGATCCACGGATGGTCCCGCCACATGTCCCACGCGGACTGCCAAATCCACAATCGACTGCGCATCTCGTGCGGCGTCGTATAACTCCGCTCGTAGGAAAACCGGTCACGGACGATTGTCGAACGCTGCGCCAGGACATAGGCCCCGCACCCTGCGACGATCAGCAACGAAAGGGCAATCCATCGGCCGCCACGATGGTGGAAGGCCACGCCCGCGAAAAGGAGGAGCGTGATGGCGGTGGCAACCCATGCGCCACGCGACACCGAGACCCCGATGCCCGCCAGGAGGACCAGCGTGACGTAAGCCAGGACGATCCGTTGGGCAGCGCCACAGCGCGCCAGAACAATGCGACCCAGGAGCAGCGGAAACACCATGCCCAGAAACGCGGCAAAATGGTTCGGACAGATGAAGGTGCCCGAACCCCGCCCGGCATACTGCGCGGGCCGGGTGAAATGCCAGACCCGTTCCCAGCCCGTCGTAAACTGAAAAATCCCGTAAGCCGCCACCACCAGACCGACGCCGGCCAGGACGTAGACCAACCACCGCGCGCAGTCCTGGTTCTTCAGTGTATGCAAGCTGAGCCAGAACACCAACCCCAGCCACAGGACGTAGGCGACCTCCCGCCGCGCCACATACTCGAGCGGCGCCTGGGAATACCAGACCGCGCCGTAGGCGGCAAACAGGAGCACCACCCACCAGACCGGCGGGATGAACAACCGGCTCGATCCCTGCAGCCAGAGGCTAAACAGCCAGGAAACCAAGGATAGGGCCGTCAGCGCCTGAACCAAGGCCAGATCCTGAGGCCGGGCAGCGCCGGTGGCCAACACCGCCAAGGCCACTGAGCCCGCCAGCAGACCAAAAGCCAACCGCTCGAGCAGGCCAGCTGCTTTGCCCGGGGCGGTCATGTCGATGTCTGCCAGTCCCGGCGATCGAGCAACCGCCAGCAGGCGAAGAGCATGCCCACATACATGCCAAACCTGCGAAGCGCCCAATCGGCATTACCTTCGATGAAGAAAAAGAAAACCACGTCCACCAAAAAGACACAGCAGATCACCGCCGAGGTCCGGTCCAGGGTGGTATCGAAGCTGGTCTGGCGAACCCGCCTCAGAACACGCGCGGCAAGGGCCACACCACTAAGCAGAAACACGATCATGCCAATCGCGCCGAACACGCCGGTGTTGACCATGAGGCCGATGAAGCCATTCAGGAAATGCCCTTGCAGCACCGCAAAAGTAATGGAATCCAGCGCCTCCCGGGAACCTGGAATGACATCGGCATACCGCGTGAATCCCCGACCCAGCCAAAAGTATTGCGGGATCATCTCAATCCCAATGCGGGCAACCTCCGTCCGCGCATACCAAGTGCTCGCAGCGTCCGCCGCGACGGCGGCCTCGACGTGGATGCCCGGCAGGAAGGAGATCGCGCGCTGGACCGCTGAGGGCAGAATGGGACTGGTCAGGTAGACCAGCCCCAACGACAGCAAGAGGCCGAATGCCATCAGGATAATATTGCGCGGCGTGAACCCACGTTGCACCCAGAACAGCAGCAGGAGGACAATGCCGGTGTGGATCAGGTTGGCGCGGTGCCCGCTCCCGAGCCCGGCCGCCAGCAGTCCTCCTATCAGGGGTAGCAGCCAGCAAGCCTTACGGCCGAACACCTCGCGGGCACTATAAAACATTAGGATGGCAAAGATCAGCTTGGGACAGGTGTAGAACAGGGACTACAACCGGCGAAACCCGAACTGCCGGGTCGTGGTGACCTCGAAGGTCAGGGCGTCGGTAGGCAGCTGGAACAGCCTCAGAACGACGTTGTTCAAGCTGGGGGCGTAGGCCAGGGTGACCTCGGAAACGAGGTAGCTCAGGGAGAGGACGAAGTGCAGCAGCACCAAGCGCAAAAACAGCTTCTCATCGAGCGGAGCAACCAGAAAAAGCAGCGGAATAATGGCGTAAGCCAATTGTTGAAAGTAGATCCTACCCCCGCCCTCCCTCGCCCCGAGGAAACCGAACCCGACTCCGTGGGCCTTCATAAGGATCGCCAGAACGCACAGATAGATCGCTATCCCGATGAATATGCCTAGATTACTGCGAAACAACGTGCCCGCATCCGCGGGGTAGCGGCGCAGCAACAGGATGAGCGGCACGCCACTCCACGCCAGCAGGGAGGCGGCGTCGGCGACTGGAAGTGGGCCTGGGGCGAACGGGACGAGAAAAGCCGAGCCAAAAAACGCCAGGCTCAGCGAACTCGCAATTGAGGCGTGGTAGGGAATCGTCAAGGCCCAGCCGATGGCGACGAGCAGGAGCGAAGCCTGAAACCAGTTCCGGGCCAGCATGCCGGCCAGGAGCAGGAGGGCCAGAAACATGCCTGCATACCAGAGCAGGATCTGCGGCCGCAGGTTGATGGAGTTGGCCGTATTCACGTCAGCTTCGCGGCCACGCTTGTGCCCGAATCATCCGGCTCCCGCAAATCATTTCTGCCGCTGGCAGAGTGGGTGAGACCTTGGGCAGGCCAGCGGCCGGCCCGGGCTTCCTCCAACGTGCGGAGCAGCCTCCCTGCCTGGGCCTCCCGGCTGAAGGCGCGAACG
>Ga0114946_10003772_pt1 | contig 10122 bp, 7 predicted proteins | sample WalLakDeSediment_FD_88676 | JGI IMG/M metagenome (GOLD analysis project Ga0114946, IMG submission 88676) | Lake sediment microbial communities from Walker lake, Nevada to study Microbial Dark Matter (Phase II) - Walker Lake 11/02/13 Deep Sediment | ecosystem: Environmental > Aquatic > Freshwater...
CCCGCCATAATCAGACTTATTAATAAAACACTTCCAGCCAGGGCGTATCTGAATTTCTTTGTTAACCTTCTTCCTTCAAGATCAGCATTAACTTCTTTGATAATGGAAGAATTTATTTTTTTCCGGCCATATCCAAAGCCTGTGACCAGGGCGTTGTCGCAGATAATATTGATTTTTCTGGGTATTCCTCTGGAATACTTATAAATTAACTTCAGCGCACCTTTGGTGAATACACTTTCCTGATCCTTCCTGGCCCCGGCTTTTTCCAGCCTGTGCAGAATATAATCACGGGTCTGCTTCTCACCCAGAGGATAAACGGTCGTCCTGATGGCAATGCGTTGTCTCAGCTGCCTCAGTTCCTGTTTGTTAAGAATGGTGTCCAGCTCGGTCTGGCCAATAAGAAATATCTGCAGCAGCTTGTCTGTGCTGGTCTCCAGATTGGAAAGCATGCGCAGATTTTCCAGGGTCTGGATGGGCATGTTCTGGGCGTCATCAATGACCAGAATTACATTGTAGCCCTCACGGTATTGCCAGATAAGCACCTGGTACAGCTTTCTGACCAGCTCAAAAGTCTCATCTTCATCTGGCAGAGGGTGGTGCTTATCCACCGTATTCTTGCGGAAATCCAGCTGATCAGGCAGATCCAGTCCCAGTTCAGAATATATGGTCAGCAAAAGGCCTTTAAAGCTCAGATTGGAATTAAAGACAAAAACAGTTTTTACTTTGTTTTCTTCAGTCCAGTTTTTCAGGAAGGTCCTGATAACGGTTGTTTTCCCGAGACCAACCTCTCCTGTAAGGGACACAAACCCCTTTTTGTTTTTAAGCCCGTAGATCAGCGAGGCATAAGACTCCTTGTGGCTTGGACTCATATAGAAAAAATAAGGGTCCGGAGTGATATGGAATGGCTCTTTTTTCAGGCCGAAGTGATCAAGGTACATTGTTTTTTTGGTGTATTAGTGTATTAGAATATTAGTGTATTGGTTTATCAGTCGACAGTGTCAGTGCCGGTGATCACTCTCTTCCTTCCTGCTTTGAGCTTTCAGCTTTGAGCTATTATACCTTCCAACTTTTAACTTGTTCACTCTTCCAGTGCTTCAAAAAGCGCCTCCGCCTCCTCCCTCTCAGGGAAAGGCTGCTCAGATGCCAGCGCCTTTTGCAAATATCTCTGAGCCTCGCTTATATTGCCATAACCATGCTGAGCCGTTGCCATGTGATAAAGAATGGTGGGATGCTCAGGAGCCCCGCGCAAAGCATCCTGGAACTGTGAAATCGCGCTGAGATAGGCTTCCCTCTTAACATAAATCCACCCCAGGGTATCGCTTATGGCCGGGTCATCCGGATGTTTTCTCTTGGCAGTCTGAGCCAGACCCAGGGCCTCGTCCAGATTGCCCCCGGTTTCAGCCAGGATCCAGGCCAGGTTGTTGGCGGCCGGCGCGAACTCATTATCAATTTCCAGGGCTTTTCTGAAGTAGCTTTTGGCCATGTCCAGATTGTCCTGTTCCTGGTAAAGTATTCCAAGATTCATAAGCACGGGCACGGATCCGGGCTGTGTTTCCAGCAGGGCTTCATTGCTGGCAATAGCCTGATCAATATTGCCTGTGGCGGTATAAAGCCTGACCAGGTTCTGATACGGGGCGGGCCACTCTGGATTATCCTGAACAGCCTTTTGCAGCGCTTCTTCAGCTCCTTCAAAGTCTTGTTCGTTCATCAGGATCAGCCCTCTGCTGTTGTACATGAAAGACTTCAACTCTGGTTTGTCCTGATATTCATTGATCTTTGATTCTATAAAGCTGAGTGCCTCCTGGGTTTCCTGCCTGGCCAGATAGGTCTGGACTATGCCCCTCAAAAGCATGCGGGAACCTGGATCTTTTGAAAGCCCTTCCATGAACATGGACCGGGCCTGCTCAGGATTATTCCGGCCCATATGCACGCTTCCAAGATGATAATAGGTTTCAGGATTGTCCGGCTCCAGTTCATGCATACTTTTAAAGAATTTTTCAGCCATTTCCCAGTTCTGGCGGGCCATTCCCACCTGTCCGAGAATCAGGTGGACCCGGCTGAGTCCTGGCTGCGTTTCAAGGACGACTCTGGCGTGCTCCTCTGCTTTATCCAGTTCTCCGCTTGCCAGCATGCGTTCAGACTGAAGCATATTGGCCCGTGTATGGCGCGGATTCAGTTCAAGGACTTTATTCAGATATTCCCGCCCCCTGGCTTCTCTGGACTGCCCAAAATGAACCAGGGCCATGTAAAAATTAGCGTCAGAGTGCTCTGGATTTATTTCCAGAGCCCTTTGCAGGACCTTTCTGCCAGATTCAGGATCCTGTTTCTGCAGATCCCGCCTGGCCTTGAGTACCAGAATGTCAACATTGCCTGCATCAATTTGCAGGGCCTTTTCAATGCTGGCATCAGCCTGTTCAAACTGGCCGGCATTAAAGTAATATGCGGCCAGACTCCTGACCGGCCTGACATCCCCGGGGAATGCTTCTTCAGCTTCAAGATAATAAACAAGTGCCTGATCAGGCTGATTAATGCCCGAATACAACTCAGCCAGATTAAGAAGTGGCTGAATTTTATCAGGATTGTTCTTTCTGGACTCCTCAAGGGTGGCAACAGCCTTGTCCACGTCCTGCTGCTTCAGGTAAAGCTGGGCCAGGACAAGATAATAATCAGGAACTTCCGGGTTCTGTTCTATGGCTGTTAAAAAATACTGCTCCGCCTTTTCGTTCTCATCTGTCTGCGCGTAAAATCTGCCCAGGGTTATTTTATGCATGGGCTCATCAGGATAGTTTTCCACAATTTCCATTAAAGCTTGTTCTGCCTGATCAAGCTTGTCCTGCTGTGAATAAAGCCCGGCCAGCTGATATCCAGCCAGGGATGTGTCCACGTCAATTTCCTGAGCTTCAATAAGGACCTGCTCAGCCATTTCCATTTTCCCGTCAGCCATATACAAACGGCTTAAAAATATTCTGGCCTGCAGATTATCAGGCTCTGCCTGAACCGCCTTTTCTCCATCCAGAATTGCTTTATCAAAGTTTCCCTGCTGAGCCAGAATCCTGGATCTGATCAATAGGGCCTGAGGATTGGTCTCTTCTTTTTCCAGTATCCTTTCAGCCATATTCAAGGCTTGATCCTGCTGATTGGCCATCATCAGCATTGTGGCTATCCTTGACATAGCCGGAATATGGTCTGGATCTATAGCCATGACCTGATTATAGGAGTGAAATGCCCTGCTTAAATCCTTTGAACCAGCAAAGACATCACCGAGAATAAGGTAGACCTCTGCATTATCCGGATCAATTTGCAAAGCATTGCGTAATGATATTTCTGCTTCCTTGAATTTTCCCTGCTCCAGGTAATTTTTCCCGTCTTCCATGTGTTTTGACAGCTTTTCTTCAGGGCCGGCACAGGCCTGCAAAAAGACAAAAACAAAAAAAATAATCAGAATAATAAAATAGTTAGATTTTATTCGATGAAAAGATCCCGGCATTAAGTTTCACTCCTCAATTCTTGCTGACAACAGTTTTAATGGCGATTTAACCAGGCACTCACGCTGGACTTGAAGCATCGATCTGAACTTTGCCCAGAGGTTCCACCAGATGGGCCTCAATATCCAGAGCCAGGGACTGAAAAAGCCCGGTCACATTTAATATAAGGCGGTAATTTTTGCTTTTTCGCTGAACTACGCCCTGCAACCCTTTGAATGGACCTCTGGCTATCTCCACAATGTCTCCTTGACGAACAAAATCATACGGGTACAGGGGGGCTTCCATGGTAATGGCCTTTTGTACCTGATGAAGATCCCTTAACAGCTGAGCTTCATTTGCTACTTCTATGACATTGGCAATATGGTTGGAGGTAAAACAGTAATAGCGCTCCAGATCACTGGATTTGAAAAAAAGATATCCTGAAAAGACCGGGACCAGGGAGTAGCGTTCTCTTCTCTGACCTGGCTGACGTTTTTTGACCATTGGCAGGTAATAGCCAATGTTGTGCCCGGCCAAAAAATCAGCCAGAGCCTTTTCCCGCCTGCTCTTGGTCCTGGCGATTCTCCATTTGCCTGGAAGGGCATCGCTGACAAGAAGATCATCAGGAAAAAGTTGTAAAGGATTCTTGTCCAGAGCTATGGTCATATTAGATTTTTATTTATTTAAGTCATTCAGATCAAGAAAAGATAAGAGATAAGATTTTTCCCGCTAATCAACACGAATTATCACTAGTCAATTTTATCGCCAGGCTATGAAGTTATTGTTCCAGCGACCTGTCCTGTTGAAATTCTTCTCATTTAGCCGGGGTAATCTGGAATAATATTCGTAATCATTCGTGTAGATTAGTGGGCAGAGGTCTTCGTTACTCACTTTTTGCCTGCTGCAGGTAATCCCTGCAGGTACTGAAACGGCAATCCCCGAACGAATCCAATAAGTTTTCCAGCCTGGGCAAAGTTTTGTGCAGATTCACATAATGTCTGAACCTGGAAAGCCTTGGGATCTGCTTTTGTCTGGGCTGATCTGGATCAGCTTCCCAGGGATGCATATAAAAGTGATAAGCTCCCTGGGTTTTAAGAATTCTTTGAACTGCTTTTTTGAATACCCTCTCAGGCAAAAGGCGGAAGTAACCTCCTCCGCTACAGGGAAAAATTTGACCCCCAATAATCAGATTACTCACCGGCAGTTCATAAAATTCAAACCCCAGATCCAGGGCTATGCCTCTCCTTTGGATCATCTTCAGATCCAGATGGCCATAGCGCTTATTGAGAGAAAAAGAATTGTAGCTGGCGTCGTATTTATATCCAGCCTCCCGGATCAGACCCAGGATCTCCGGTGATATGGAAAAGCTGGGCGCACGGTAACCATGAACTTCACAACCAAGAATGTCCTCCAGGATTTTTCTGCTCTCCATAAGGTCCTGGAGCAGGTCTTTAGCTGGCAAATCCGCGCACAACTGATGGTTATCACCATGAGAAGCCACTTCATGTCCCAGAGAACTAATGTCCCGAATCAGCCCGGGCATCTTGCGGGCAATCCAGCCCAGAACAAAAAAAGTCGCCTGCACAGGCCTTCCTTTATGGCCTGTTTTGGAGGCTAAAAGATCAAGAATAGCTCTTGTGCTCTGCTCAACTCGAAGTTGCTGTGAAGACCATGTGTCCTCGGGAAACCATGGTCTCAGATTTTCCACCTGAAACCAGTCTTCCACGTCCACGGTGAGCAAAAAATGCTTCAAAGTTTCTCCATGACAGTTTACAGTGGCAGTGATCAGTGTTTCTTAACAGACACAGGCACTGATCACTGACACTGACACAGTCACTGACACTGATCACAGACACTGACACTGATCACAGACACTGATCCCTCAGTCATTCTTAACAGACAACAGGCACTGATCACAGACACTAATTCAGCCTCTTGGGCTGAGGGCGCCAGTTCAGAGTCAGTGTGCCCCGGTTCTCATAATACTCCTCAGCCCTGATATTGGAGTCTATTCTACGATAATCATAGTTCAGACCAACAATGACCTGCCTGGTAAGCGAATAAGAAATCCCTGTTCCCAAATTATAAACATTGTCCCTGCGTTCCGGGTCTCTGTCTTTGTAGATGTTGCGGCGGTAGCCTGCGTAAAGGTCCCAGTCCAGATCCCTGCGCAGGGCATAAGTATACGCGGCCCGGCCCAGATAATAGACAGTAAAACCCTGCTCATCCGTCCCGGTAAAGGTTTCATCATACCCGCTGCTTGCGCGCAGGGTGAAGCTGGACCTTCTCTGGGTCCAGGTCTTGTCTATATCCGCGTTGAGAACCAGGCTCTCTTCCCGGTCATTGTCCTGTTCATCGCGGAAATAATAACCCACGCCCATACTCAAACGCCCTTCTTCAGCAAAACGCCAGGCAATACCCACAGAGGGCTCATAAACAGTATAGTTTGAACTTTCTCCGCTGTAGCGGACATGACTGTGCCTGTACTGGACATAACCATCCAGGAATCTGCTGAAGTTGCGCATAAGCCTGATTCTTCCGTCCCAGATATCTCTGTTATCTGATATGTCATATCTTCCGTTAGTATAGGAAGCAGCGGCCTCAAGACCATAAAGAACATTGAACCAGTAGGTCATGCCGGCTGAAGGAGAATAGCGCTGGTTGTCTTCTTCTCCGGGGTTGTCGTTCCATTCATTGCCCTGGAGGTATTGTAAATAAGCAGTGTTTCTGGGCCCAAACCGATAATCCATCCTGGCCCTGGCAGTATTGATGGTCCGAGGTTCCCTGCCTCTGCGCAAATCATCGTCATCCAGAAAATACGGGTCGAATTCAAAATCACGATCATCAGGATCATAGGGCTGTTCCCGGTACTCAAAGGAATTAACAAATGACAGACGCAGATGTTCCCTTAAATTTTTCCAGAGCTCAAGATCAGCGTAGTGGCGCAGGGTATTGTACTCATCGTATTTATGATACATGGAATAGCTTGGCCGGTAGCCAAGAGTCATTCCCTGGGTGGCGCCCAGGGCTTCAAGCTCCAATCCGGCTCCAATTACAGTTATCCATTCAGATTTTCTGTTGTCTCTGTCCTGGAATAAATTGTCAGTATATTCCTGTTGAACAGAGGCATCCGGAGTAATGGTCCAGACGTGGCTGGCCAGAGCGGGCTGGAAAAAGCCTGCCAGAAGAAAAAGCAGACCGGACAGGAAGATTAATTTTTTCATGGCAACTCCTTGTCGGTTATCTTGGGGTTACTGCTGAAATAATGTCAGAAAAACAAAAACGCTTTTACTCTGGTTGCAGGCAAAGACCAGCATTATGGAACTACAAGGGTGTCGCCGGGCTGGATCTTCAGATTCTGTCCAGGGGCTGATCCGGACAAAATATCCCGATAATTTATGTCTATCCTTTGTTCCTTGCCATTGCTTTTCCTTAAAAGAAGCAGGTTCCGCTTATTGGCCCACTCTGTAAAGCCATCAGCCTTGGCCAGGGCCTGCAAAAGAGTCAGATCTTTCTCCAGTTCGAATTCTCCCTGCTGTCCTACTTCACCCAACACATAATAATGGGGCTTGTTGAACTGATTCTGAACAATAACCGTAACTTCAGGAGCTTCAATAAACTTTGCGAGACGTTCAGTCACGGTTTGTTTCAGCTCCATGGGAGTCTTACCTGCGGCCATAACATCATCCGCCAGGGGAATGCTGATCCTTCCATCCATGCGAACCATGACCTGCCTGCTTAGTTCGGGCTCGTTCCAGACCACAATTTCCAGAAGATCTCCCTTGCCAATAATGTAATACTCAGGCGCGGAATCAGCCTGAACCTTTGCTGCCAGCAGCAAGCTCAATAAAATAAAGCATCCCATTAACATCATCGCTTTCATTGCAGATGACTTGAACATCAGGTCCTCCTCCTGTAAATCTGGTATTTTCTGAATTTAATCAACTGATTCCCAAAATGAACGTATTTCCTGAAAATTATTTATTATCAATAAGCCTGTCATTGCGAGGTAATCTTCGAGCGCGGCAATTTCCTTTTAACTTCCTTAGATTGCTTCAGTCAATCCACTCCTGTGCAATGTGAACCACTCCCTCTCTCAGTCTCTCAGTCTTTCTTCAAAGTCTCTCAGTCTCTCCCTCTCTCAGTCTCTCAGTCTCTCAGTCTTTCTTCAAAGTCTCTCAGTCATTCTTTACCTTGCGCCACCGCCAGCCAGGACTATCTTGATGGTTTTAAGTACAATAAACAAATCTAGCAGCAAAGACAAATGTTTGATATAAAAAAGATCATATTCAAGTTTACGCAGAGCGTCTTCTTCTGATGCTCCATAAGGATAGTTGACCTGGGCCCAGCCAGTGATGCCCGGTTTGACTGTATGCCGTTCACCATAGTAAGGTAAAATTTGCATAAGCTCGTCCACAAAAACCGGCCTTTCAGGCCTTGGTCCCACAAAACTCATTTCACCCTTTATGACGTTCCAGAACTGAGGGAGCTCATCAAGTCTAAGTTTCCTCAATATTCTGCCCACAGGTGTGATCCTTGGATCATCCTGTTCAGCCCAGACAGCTCCGCTGTCAGTCTCTGCATCATTAAGCATGGTCCTGAACTTGATTATCTCGAATGGCTGACCCATTTGTCCAACTCTGGTCTGCTTATAAAAAACCGGACCTTTTGATGTGCATTTAATCAGAATGAAGACAGCCAGTTGGATGGGAGCGCTCAAAATTATGCCAACCATTGAAAAAATTACATCCAGACTCCGCTTGGTCAGAATATTTATCCTGCTTCTGCGGAATCCATCCGAAAAAACAAGCCAGCTCGGTGGTGTATTACTGGCCAGAATTTTTCCGGTCATTTGCTCATAAAAGCTAACGCCGTCGAGAATTTTGACCCCTTGCATCTTGCAGTTTAGAAGCTGCTTAATAGGAGAGTGGCCTCTTTTTTCATCCAGGGCTACAATAATTTTTTTGATCCTGTTAGCCAGGGAATATTCGCATAACTGATCATAGTTCTTGACTTTCACCACATCCAATTCATCTGGGATGCTGGTGTTACCCGGATTGGAAAAAACAGCGTTTATTGTGTATCCTGAATCTAAATTCTGCCGGACTTCATTTCCAATCATTTTAGCCAGTTTCCCATCCCCTACCAATATGATCTTTTCATTCCATATTTTTTTCATGGAAAATAGCTGATAAATTATTCTCCATGAAACCAGAAAAAGAAGCATTAAAATTATCCCAACAAAAAAAATACCTTGTTCAAGTATCAGTGACGGAAAAAAATAATACAAACCAGCCAGGAAGATACAAGCAACTCCTATTGCCTGGATAATGCGCAAAGCCAGTTCAGATAATCTGATCCTGTGTCTGAATTCATATAAATTGTAATAGTAAAGGCTGAGCTGAACTGTGATGTTCACGAGTAAAATCCTGATCAGGATATTGCTCTTAAGGGGGTCCTGGGGCAAATCGCCTGAATACCTGACCAGAATTACTATCCAAAGGCTTAGAAATATCAATCCGCCTTCAACCACGAAAAACATCAGGTTCCTGACCGGATAATATTTGTGGAAAAATTTTATCATAATCTAATCAGCAGACAATGCCTGTGTTCTATTCATGTTTAAGGGCTGTCGGCAGTGGCCTCAGATTTCTCACAGTTCAGAGTTCAAAGACAATGAGCACCAGCACTTGAATCTGAGTATTAACTCTTTTTGCCCGCTCCATAACCATATCCATGATAGTTGTAGTACTTTGCCTTTGCTATCTTGGGATCCTGATTGAATATTACGCCTTTAATCTTTTCCTTCTTGAAACTCTCCAGATTTGATTTAGCAATGTGTCTGGGCGTTTTACCATATAAAACAAGAAAATAAATCGCGTCCACCTCATTGGCCATAACCATGGTCTCTGGAGCGACATTAACCGGAGGACTGTCAAATATTATCAACCGATCAGTGAACTCATTTCTCACCTCAGAGATAAAAGAAAGCATCTTATGGGAAGATAAAAGCTCAGAAGGGTTGTCTGTTTCATGTCCGGCAGGCAGAATAGCAAGCTTGTCGATTTTTGTTTTACGCATGAGACTAGGCAAGGGATCATTATCTTCCAGGTAATTGGACAGACCTTTTTCCAGCCGATCATAGCCGAAATAAGTATGGATTTTTGGGTTGCGTAGATCCGCGTCCACCAGAAGGACGTGCTCATCCATGCCCTGGGCAATAGCCGCGGCAAGGTTGCATGCGGTCATTGTCTTCCCCTCGCCTTGCAGCGAGCTTGTAACAAGAATTGTTTTGATAATCTCGCCTTCAGCAGGCCTGACAATCTGGGAGCGCAAAAAGCGAAACTGTTCAGCAGCAACCGACCCTGGACGATGTAATACTAACAGTTTTTCCGACAAGCCATCTTTAATACCAGGTTCATCCAAAACTTTGGTCTTAACAGACCTGACAGCTGATCTTTCCTGTTCAGCCTTCTGCAATGCCTCATATATTTTACTCATAATTGTTCGCCGGATTATCCTTTTTCACGGTCATAAAAAATTTTACGAAAACATATCATGAAACCCATTTAAATCTGATGATTATCGGCCATCACCTGAGCAGAACCTGGTTTTGCACAGAAATTAAATACAAAAACCCGCTTAAGTTAGATATTCA
>Ga0114946_10003773_pt1 | contig 10122 bp, 6 predicted proteins | sample WalLakDeSediment_FD_88676 | JGI IMG/M metagenome (GOLD analysis project Ga0114946, IMG submission 88676) | Lake sediment microbial communities from Walker lake, Nevada to study Microbial Dark Matter (Phase II) - Walker Lake 11/02/13 Deep Sediment | ecosystem: Environmental > Aquatic > Freshwater...
CTGGTTAAAGAAATCCACCACGACCGCAGAAATTGTAAAATCCTTTAAACCCTGGTTGGTCCTGATCCAAAAGCGATCACCAACACCCAGGTTGTATTTTTCAGCAATCACGCTGGAAATAAATATGGCGCCGCCATCGTTTAACTGCGCCAAAGCTGCCTCAGCATTAATCTCGCTGTCACTGAAAATGAAGTTGGTGACGCGCGTATAGGTGGCTGGGTCAATGGCCATAAAGGTCAACGGCTCAAGGCTGCCGCCTGGCGCCATGAATTCAATGTTTTGATAATGAATCGGCGTTGCCGCATAAACTCCCGTGATGCCAGCAACTTGATTGGCCATGTCCGCACGCAATGGGACGCTGGAATGCACATAGATATCCCCGCCTAAATAAGCATTGATCCACGAAATCAGGTCCTCGGAAAAGGACGCCGTCATAATCCGTACTACCAGGATCATGGCCACACCAATCAATAAGGCCACAATCGTGAGCGTTGTCCGGACTTTCGATCTCCCGATATTGCGACTGCCAATCAAACCGCTGTTACGATAGATCAACCGCATCAGGGGACGACTCAGCTTTTCCCAGGTTGAAACTGTGCCCGGAATCACCAAGGTGACGCCGCCAAACATCAAGAACACTGTTAAGCTCCCCAAAATAAATTGAGGATCATACGGGAAAGGATTCCAAAGCAAAATTGCCGTTGAAACCAACAGGCTGGCTACCCCGAATTTCCAGCCAGATCGGGTAATCCAACCCTCCTGGCTTTGACCTCGCACTCTTAATGCGGCAATCGGTGATACCTGCCCCGCTTGGATCGAGGGCATTAACGCCCCAATGATGGTAACGATGATGCCAACAAACAAACTCAATAACAAAGTCCCCCCAGGCACCACCAGATCAGCGCCCAAATCTGTGCCAAGCAGTGAGCCTACCAACCCAGCCAAACCTCGCGCGCCTAAAATCCCGATAAGAACCCCAAGCCCAGACCCTAAAATACCTAAGACCAGGGCTTCCGTAATAACTTGTAAAATAATTTGGCGGCGGGTCATCCCAATGGTGCGCAGCATTCCAAATTCACGGGTGCGCTCCACCACCGTCATGGCAAATGAATTGTAGATCAGGAATGCACCCACAAACAGCGCAATACCGCTCAGAAAATTCAAACCAATTTGATAGTTAGACAACATCTGGGACATCCGCTGCCCCTGACCCGCTGGATACGTCACTGAAACAGCCTCACCCAGCCTCCTTTGGATCACAAGGCGCTGTTCTTCAAGCTCCTGGCTGCTCTTTGATTCTGTCAGCAGCAAATCCAGTTGGTCATATTCCCCCAAACGGTTGAACATACGCTGCGCTGTATTGATTGGGACAATGCCAAATGCGCCATTATTAACTTGTCCCGGACCCTCGCGCGCCATCAAGCCCACCACCCGTAACCGCTCGATCCCGTTAGGGGTCAGCACTTCGATTCGGTCACCCACTTGAATGTCTTCATCCTGGGCATAGTTCTCAACCAGGACAACTTCAAGAGCTTCAAGTGCATCCTCCAAATAGCGACCCTCGGTGATCTTGTATTCCCTCGCAAGGGGTTCCAAACCCGGATTGACACCGTGCAAGAGAAAACCCCCGCTATCCATCCCAAAAAAGGAGAGCTCAAGTCCGCCGCCAGTTGCCTGGTTAGCAAGCGCAGTATTCGCTTTAACAATGGGCAATACCGCGCGAACTGCCGCAATATTCTCGGTGACCCTGATCGAGCCATCAGACAGGCTCTGGCTTTCGGATGTGGCTGTCACCATCAAATCCACTTTGCCGCTGGATTCTTCAAACAACGCCGAGATGGATTGCATTGAGGCTTGATTGGTGATACCCAGCGCCAGGATGCCGGCCACACCAATCGTGATGCCTAACATCGATAATAGCGTACGTACCGGGTGTCTTTGGATCGAACGCAGGGTCAGTTTAATTAATAAGCGCATGGTGCCCTTAAATCTCCATCTTTTCCATAATACCCATGATGTTGCGCACGCGCTCAAACAAGTCTTCTGAATCCGTAAATATCAGCGTCTCCTGCTGCCTGCCATCTCGTAAAAAGACCACCCGATCAGCATATGCTGCAGCCCGGGGATCATGGGTCACCACAATAATGGTCTGACCCAATTCATCACAAGACCGCCGCAATAAGGACATAATGACATTACCAGTTTTGGTATCCAGGTTCCCAGTAGGCTCATCAGCGAGCAAAATGGCCGGCTGTGTCACCAGGGCACGGGCAATCGCCACCCGCTGCTGCTCACCGCCAGAGAGCTGATCGGGTTTGTGATCACGCCGGTCATTCAGCCCAACCAGGTCAATTAATTGATCCACCCGGGTTTGATTTGCTTCAGGTTTTCCCCCATCTATTAAGATGGGCAATTGGATATTTTCTTCAGCGTTTAACGTGGGCAGTAAATTAAAGAACTGGAACACAAAACCAATATTCCGGCGCCTGGTCAGGGTCATTTGATGATCCGGCAATTCAGAAAACGCTTGACCAGTTAGCATCACCTCGCCGTCAGTGGCGGCATCCAATCCGCCCAAGAGGTGGAGCAAGGTGGATTTTCCGCTGCCTGATGGACCCATGATGGCCACAAACGCGCCGGCTTCAACCTCAAAATCCACACCATTCAAGGCTTTAATCTGAAATTCTCCCAACTGGTAATACTTATGAAGATTGGTTGCATTCAATACAGCCATCGCTGACTCCTGACTAATTCGTGTTTATTGTTCTTCCACCAACACAATTTCCCCCGTGAACCCATTGACACTGACCTGCTGCAAATCTTTGAGCTGCATGCAATTGGGGACAGAAACGATCGCTGGGATTTGGTACTCCCGGGCAATAATCGAGCTGTGTGAGAGCAAACCACCAGACTCCGCAATCACTGCGCCAGCCAGGCTGAAGAGCGGCGTCCATCCCACATCAGAATATGGGATCACAATCACATCACCAGCGGTGACCTTGTGAAAATCGTCCATACTGGTGATGACCTTGACAGGACCCGAGTAATACCCTTGGGAAGTTGGGGTGCCGTGCAAACGGTCAAGACATTCAGAAAAAACGGGTGGCGGATCGTCGCCGTAGATCACATCCGGTAAAACGATATCCTGGTAATCATCCATTTCCGCTTTGCGGGCGGTAATTTTCTCTCGAAAAGATTTGGTTTCTTTAGTTTCTACAGCAAGTTGGATTTCTTCCCAGGTCAGGTAAAAGATGTCTTCTTGATTGTCCAGCCAGCCTGCATTTACCATCCCATCAGCCAACCTGAGAAGATAAGGTCGGAACAGGCCATACCCGTAAATATAATGTTTACTGACTCGCTCCCGATAATATGAAAATTTTCGCACCCTGTGATAATACAAGCCAACCATCCGCTTTCGAAAGCCTTTTACTGTTAAATCATCAAAACCAATGCGTGCCTGTTTGTCACGGTTAACCATCTGCAGATCCTGGATCATCCGTAAGACAATGTCTGGATTTTCGCGCCAGGGCACAGCCATAAAATTATTACTGTTGTTGCTCAAATGACCAAATTGGTCAATGTATAAGTTCAGATCCTCTTCAAAGGCTGTGCCCTGTAGATCAACTCGCGAGATCGCGTGATCATCAAGAGACATGCCGGAATTTTTAATGAAAGCGTCGTACTTATCGCGCAATTTCATCAGCCCAAGATTGGGATTATATTGATCTAGCTCATGCAAACCTGCAAAGAGGTCAAATTGTAAAAGATCGACATCCACTTTGTTTAGTTGTTGTTCAAGTAGGCGCGTATACATGGAGGCTATAATCGGCGTGACGACATTGAAGTAAACAATCTTTTGCACCAAATCATAAAGTTGATTGACCTCTTCAATTTGTTTTTCAAATGGTACATCCGATTCAAGATGGGGTGTGAATTTTTGTAGTTTGATTTCTAGCGGGGGTAATCCGGAATTGATCTTCCGCTCAAAAGTCCACTTATCGATAATAAAACGCATGAGTTTAGGGAGAAGAGGAATCATTTTAAGGCTGGGTTTAAAAGCCGGCTTGCCATCCTGCTTAGGCACCAAACCCATCATCATCTCCAGTCCTTCAGACGGGAAACCAACCCGCGAAAAAACCTCGCCAATGGTTCCCATATCAAAATAACTTCGATAATAAAAGGATTTTGCCAGGTCTTCAGGTTCAATTGGGAGTTTTCCGACGATTTCTTCTAGCAGTCCTAACCAGATCGTGTTGGTCAAGGGGATATTGATGGACCATACCAAAGGATGGATCATTCCCGGCATCACATCCTTTGAAAAACGATTCGAATAGATATGAAGATCTCTTAAGGTGGTGATCTCCCGTATTTGAACCCAGTACACATCACGCCCATCAAAGACCCATTCGAGGTCAATCGGTACAGACACTTTTTTAAGAATTTTTTGCGCTTCGTCCAGCACCTTTTTCGCAACCGCTGCTGGCATATGTGGATCCTCTGGTTTGGCGACCCAGAAACCTTTTCGGGAGACCCAGCGCTCAGGTGTGACGCCATCCTGAACCAATGCAGTCCCATCCCCTGGTACACCTTCAATCACAACCTCACTGAGGCCAGTCATGGGATTACAGCTGAATAAAACCCCCGAAAATTCTGGGTGAACCATTTCCTGGATAATAACCGCCATTTGGATAGCGTCAGGCGAAAGGCTGAGCTTTTCCAAATACATCCGTACTGTATCAGAATGTATCGCTTCCCACACTTCAATGACCGCGTTCCTCAGGTCAGGCACACCCTGAACATTGAGTAAAGTTTTGAAGAGCCCAGCATAAGAATGAAAACTGGCATCTTCAATATTTGAGCTGGATCTCACCGCATAAGATTTGGATAAATCCAGGTGATGATGAATGGCTGAGTCAATTTCTCTTAAAACCAATTCGCCACCGGTTTGATAACGCTGATAAACATCCCAGGGGATAACCCAAGAATCAGGGATGTGGATCTTGCGGATTTCCATCAAAGATTGAAGATTCCTGGCCTTATTGCCAATTTGCTCAGGCTGCTCTCGAGACTGTAAATGATAAATGATTGAATGATTCATATAACGCCCTCAGTAACATAGAATAAGATCAATTTCACTCTTTTTTGTTTGGAGACAATCCCATTTTGTCCATCATCTTCTTCATCATCCTACCCATTGGGATAGTGTCCATTGAGGATGATAAATTAGTTTTCCCATCTTTCTGCGCTTTTAGATGTATCCGGATATCAGGAAGCACTGCAATCAAAAGGATTATATTGATCAGAACACTGAAAACAATATACACCCAGTTACCAGTGCGAACAGCGATCCAAATAATAAATAACCAGGGGCCGCCCATCACTGTAAATGAAATTTCTCGGATGATAAAAATGCCCAGGATAAATGCAACCAGTACCGAAATCAACGTACCTAGCGGATCTAACACCAGTAAAACACCCAATGCGGGAGAAAGACCGCCACCGCCACGGAAACGATAATACAACGGCCAAATATGCCCAATAATGATTGCTGTCCCTAAAAACAGGAAATAGGGTTGATCAGGAAAAACAAGTCGGATGATTAATGCTGGTATAGCCCCCTTGAGAATATCCAGAATTCCAATTATCCCTCCAATACGGGGTCCCAATATGACAGATGCGGTCGTCGCACCAACGGTGTTCAAAGTGAAGGTGCCGCCCGTATTGGCATCTGGCAGATCGACTTCCTCCAATTTTGTTCCCGGTGAGACAATCTTAGTTACCACCCTGGCTGTTGAGATTGACCCTAATAAATAGCCGCCAATAATACAAATGATAAGTACACTAACTTCCATATCTCCTCTTTTCTTGACGACGACCTTTCACCCACTTAGACCAAATACAAGAACATGTATTTGGCCACTTTTAGTAAAGCAACCTGAGACACACTGACTTGTGCATGATAAAACTTATATTAACTTAATCATATCATGAATGACATGAATAGGGACAATAATAAAAATCAAGAGTCTGTCCACCCCCAAATAGACAGACTCAAGATCATCGGGAAAAGCACAGGATTAACGCCTGCATATTAGTCAGCACTGTTGAATCTTTCGGCTTTCTAAGCATAGGAAATCAAATTAGTTTTATCTTTAGGTACAAGAAGTGAATGTGATTTATTTAATAGCATCGATCTTTTCTTTAATCGCACTAATTACAATTGGATCATTGTTCCATGCACCTAAATTGATAACTGGAAACCCTTCAGGAAAATCAGCTTCATAGACCAAATCAGGAATATCATATTGACTGTGAATAGCATCAGCGCTGATTGCAGCAGAGAAAAAGATTAATTTTTCAATTCCGTTCTTTAATAACACTTCAATGATCTCTGCTGGTTTGGGTTCTTTAAATTCCATCCATGCAAGGCTAATATTGTCCGGGTCGTAACCATCTGCGATTAAAAATTCAATCACATCCATGCGAAAGCTAATTTCATGTTCCGTTTCTGTTGGCCATTCCACATCCCATTCATCGGGTTGACCATGTCCAACCAAAAGGATGCCGACCTTATCTTTTGGAGTATCACCAATATGTGCATTGGCGCGTTCCACAAACATACTTTTTAAGAGATCGGAATCATATAAGGGACCGGTAAATTCAACAGGGATATTAAAACGTTCCTCTATTTCTAATTCCTTGATCTGGTCTTCGCCTTCCGCAGTATGATTTGAGATGGTCAGGAAGACTTCAGAGACAATAATCCGACTGGCCCCTTCATTCAGTGCCTGAATCGCAGCTGCGTCCGGTCGAGGATTATCATCTAAAAACGAAATATAAAACTTTGTCGTTTCATCCCCTTCAGATCGATAGGTATCTTCCAATGCTTTGATCATTTGCCCATGCATCATTCGATGGTCGCTTTTTCCTACTTCAAGGTACTTGTTGCGCAATGCATTAAAAAAGAATGGGCGTGCAATCATAGGAATGAAGTCAATATTCTGCTCATCGAATTCATTAAACTGGTTGATCCATCCAATCGGATTATAAGTCTCCGGTTCGCCATGTGTAAAGTACACAACAGCCGTATGCCCCAACCCCATATCATCAGGTGATCGGGTTAATTCTGGCACTGGCCTTGGATCTGGTCTATTGAGAATGATGCGTGTCATCGTTAAATGACCGGCAATGAATAAAACTAAAGACAACCCGATAGCCATAAATAAGCTTAATCGTTTAAAGCCGAACACCAGTACCAGGATAAGCCCAAAGAGTACAACGCATGTTGTAACTAGGTATAGGCTCATCTGTAAGGGATGTACGGATAAGTATTGGACGAAAAGAATACCTAAAAGAAACGCTAGAACAACGATCACAGCCCATCTAAACAATTTCATTTTAGCCTCCAATCAACTACTATATTATTTCACTTGAATTATATACTTATTTCTCACTTGGATTTAATTATAACACGAGTCGTAACTACTCAGCGTGCGAGAGAATGCAGCAGCAGGACAGCCTGAGCAGTTACCTTGAGTCATAAAGTACACTTGATTCTTAGCTATTTTCCGGTATTGAATTGACTTAATAAACCATGAAATCCACTGAAGTTGTATCTATCTGCATCATATTCGCTTTCACAAGGGATGATCAACAAAGGATAGATGCAGTAGCATTTAGATTAAATCCCTCTACAGAAATCCCATTCAATTAAACGATTATTAGCCCTTGCGTCGTTTCCGGAAAGCATCGATCACTGCTGCCAAAGCAGCCGTGTCATCCAACTTGGCCCCCAATTTCGAAAGCGCCAGGCGCGGCAGCAGGCGTGCTTCAGCGCCGCCATAGCGCAGAACCGCATCCCGCAGGGGGTTCAACAGAGCCTCACCCAATACATCCCCGGGATGCCCAAAGACCACCAGTTCCGGATCGAGGGTGAAGATCAGCCACAGCAGCGCTTTCCCCAAGTGATCGGCGGCTTCCGCAACCACCTTCAAGGCTTCTTCCTGCCCAGCATTAACCGCCCTGACCAGCTCATAGGGCTGGGGTGGGGTCGGCCACAGGTCAGGAAAGCGCACAGCAGCCAGCTCCGCCATTCCCAGCCCGCTGGCGAAACCGGTCAGGGAGCCCGGCTCACCCAAACCCGCCGGCCCACCTTTAGCCATGCGCATAAGCCCAATATCACCAGCCGCATCGTTCGACCCGTGGCAGATGGCACCCCCCTGGATAATGCCCACGGAGACCACCGGCTCGAGGTCTAAGAATATTTGGTCTTCCACTCCGGTCCCAGCGCCAAAATACATCTCTGCCAGCGCGGCCGCGTTGCTGCGCTGCTCGATGAACACCGGCAGGTTATAACGCACACCCAGCCTGCCTTTGAGGGGCGCCTCACCCCAACGCGGCAGGTCCTGCGGCGACATCATGATCCCCCGATGGAGGTCCACCGGGCCGCTCACCGCTAATGAGATCACCTCCGGGCTGCTCAACCCCTGGGCGCGGCACAGCTTGAGCAGCTTATCCGCCTGGGCACAGATGGCATCAAAGCCCGCCAAAAAGTCTGTGTCTGCAGGGGTTTCCATTTGCAGTCGCTCATAGACCAGCCCATTCATATCCCCGTAAACCGCGACAGTTTTCAAGCCGCTGACGTTAATCCCCAGGATCTTGGAGGTGATGCTCAGCTCATCCAAGCTGTGCTCATTTTGCTGTGAGGCCATCATTGATCAACCGCTCCGCTTTCCAGAATGTGATATGCCTAATTATAAGCCAATGATGATATTTAAGATTTCGAACCGCATTCGCATCCCAAGGGTTTATCTTATTGAGGTAAACTTGGCCCCTCTCAGGGACTTACCCTTCACCAATGACCTTGAAGCGCGGTTAAGCCTTGACAAAAGACCGAAAAACCTTATAATGACCTGTATAATAATTATATACATCTGTCTATTATTTTACACTCAGAAATTATTTGTCTTATTTTAAGATAAGAAAGGCATTCGATGGCCAGGCATTTGGACCGACGCGTGCAACGTACACGAAAATCACTGCAAGACTCTCTGATGGCGCTGATCCTCGAAGAAGGCTACGATGAGATTTCCATCCAGGATATCACCGAAAAAGCCAACCTCGGGCGGGCAACCTTTTATCTGCACTTCAAGGATAAAGACGAGCTGCTGCTGGAAGTGATGAACCAGCTCATCCTCGATTTCATGGAGCAAGCCCCCCAATTAACCGAAGCACAGTGGCGTTTGCAGGACACCAAGACGATTGTCAAACTGTTCGATTTTGCTGCTGCACACTATGACCTCTACCGCATCCTGACCATTGGCAGCGGTGGGATCACAGCCTCTCGCCAATTACACCACAGCATCGCTGAAAATATCATGGGATTCATCCAGGCTGAATTAGACTCACTCCACGCAGAACCAGCCTTGCCAATCGACTTCATCGCCAACCATTTCAGCGGCTCTCTACTGGCCACCATCTACTGGTGGCTGGATAACGACCTGCCCTATACCGCCGAAGAAATGGCGACCATGTTCCAAAAGATCAACCTGCTTAACCGGGATAGCCTGATAGGCATCAAACAACCCGATGCAGAGACAGAGCCTGTCAAAAGAAAGAAGCGTAATAAAGACAAACAACACAAAACAAAGGTTGAAGGTGAAGCCGACCCAGGTGAGCCCACACAAGAGCCAATCAAGGCTGTTGAAGATGATCAAACATGAGGTAAATCAATGAAAATTTTACTGGTATATCCGAAATTCCCCGATACTTTTTGGAGCTTTAAACACGCCCTCAAGTTCGTGCACAAGAAAGCCTCCTCACCGCCATTGGGGTTGCTGACCGTGGCTGCCATGCTGCCCGGAACATGGGAAAAACGCCTGGTCGATATGAACATTCAAGATTTGAAGACCAGTGACCTGGATTGGGCGGATATGGTGCTGATCAGCGCAATGACTGTGCAGCGGGAATCAACCCATGAGCTGATCGCCCTCGCTCGTGAAGCGGGCAAGGTGATCGTGGCTGGCGGACCGCTGTTCACAGCCGAACCAGAAGCCTTCCCGGAGGTTGACCACCTGATCCTCAACGAGGCAGAGATCACCCTGCCCCTGTTCCTGTCTGACC
>Ga0114946_10003774_pt1 | contig 10122 bp, 10 predicted proteins | sample WalLakDeSediment_FD_88676 | JGI IMG/M metagenome (GOLD analysis project Ga0114946, IMG submission 88676) | Lake sediment microbial communities from Walker lake, Nevada to study Microbial Dark Matter (Phase II) - Walker Lake 11/02/13 Deep Sediment | ecosystem: Environmental > Aquatic >...
ACCTGAGACTGTGTTATCCCCAGGGGATGAACCTCCCCCTCCCGGGCCGGGAGAGGACTTCCCCGTCGCGCACGAGCCACTCGCCGCGGGAGAGGACCGCCACTACACGTCCGGTCAGGGTCATCCCTTCGTAGGGTGAGAAGTCCGTGTTCATGTGCAGCTTGTCTGCCCGTATCGTCCAACTCTTGTCCGGATCGAGGAGGACGAGGTCCGCATCCGCGCCAACGCGAACTGCCCCCTTGGTTGGCCAGAGCCCAAACGCCCGCGCCGGTCCTTCCCCGAGAGACCACGCCAGATCGCGGAGGGTGATCCGCCCCTTCGCCACCCCCTCCGAGTAGAGGAGCGAGAGCAACAGCTCCACCCCGGGGAGCCCCGACGGAAGCCGGGCTGGATCGACGCGGAACGGGTCCTTCTGCGCGTTGGTGAACGGGCAGTGGTCGGTGGCCACCGCCTGAAGGCGGCGTTCGGCGAGGGCCGTCCACAAGGCGGTCGCGTCGTCGGGTGTGCGCAGCGGCGGGGTGACGGAGAACCGATGCCCGTCCACCCGATCGTACACGCGGCTGTCCAGAAGGAGGTACGTGGGACAGGTCTCGCCGACGAGCGGCGCCCCTACCCTCTGAGCGGCCCTAAGTGCGGCCAGACCTCGAGCGCTAGAGATGTGGGCGATGTAGGTGGGGCAGCGCGTATCCCGGGCGAGGATCCCCACCTCAGCGATCGCCATCTCCTCGGCGAGCGCTGGGCGAGCTCTGGGGAACGGTCCACCTTGGGGGTCCACGAGCTCCTCGGCCTCGGCGTGGACCATCGCGGTTCCCCCCAGGTCGCGAATCGTCTCCATCGCCCGGCGAAGCGTTCCCAAGTCCGTACGGCGTCCGCTCGACGCGTAGGAGAGGTAGAACTTAAACGACCGCACCCCCAGCTCCGCGGCCGCGGCGAGTTCTTCCACCCGATCGGGGGTCCAGCCGACCATCTCCGCCCGCAGCCCGTAGTCTACGGCAGCATCCCGTGCCTGAACCCTACGCCGTTCGACCTGTTCCGGCAGGGGCATGTTCGCGGAGCCGAGGGTGAAGTCCATCACGGTCGTCACCCCGCCCGCCGCCGCGGCGCGCGTGCCGGTCCTCCAATCGTCCGCCGTGCGCGTCCCGGCCACAGCGAGATCCAGATGCACATGGGCATCGATCCCCCCGGGGAGTACGAGGAGCCCACGCGCAGACACGGCATCCCTCGAAGCACGGACCTTCCCGACGCGCGCGATCCGCCCGTCGCGGACGACGATCGCCGCTTGGCCCACCCGGCGTGGGGTGACCACGGTTCCGTCGGCGATGAGCAGGTCCGCCATGGGCCCACGATAGCGCTGCGCTTGCGCCGTCGCAACGAAGCGGGCTCGGGAGTGCGCGATCGGGACACTTCACCACGGACCCTCCATCGGTATGATGGGCGTTGTGGACAGTACGCTGACAGAGCGGCGGCGGCAGTACGCAGCGGTCCTCGAGCGCGGGCTTGAGGTAGCCGTCTCCCGCCTCCGTTCTCTTCCTGAAGTGGAGCAGGTGATCCTGTTCGGCTCCTACCGCGGAGGAAGACGGGACCTGTTCACCGACCTCGACCTCCTGGTCGTGATCCGGACCCCCGAGCCCTTCCTGAAGCGCATGGAGCGCCTGTACCGGCTTCTGGCCGGGACGGGTGTGGATCTCGACCTCGTTGCCTACACCCCGGAGGAGCTCCAGGCGAACAGGGATCGGCCGTTCTTCCGACGGGTCCTCACAGAGGGGGAGGTGGTCTATGAGAAGCGAGGGTGACGGTGCACGCTGGCAGCCGTCTCCGCACGGGACCTCTGGGAAAGGCCCCGAGCCAGCACGACTGGGCGGTCTCAGACCCCGTTTCCCTTCCTGTTCTTCGTGGCCTAGGAGCCCGCGGGGGAACCGCTGCCGACGGTAGCCACACGATGGGAAGAAGACGTTCTCCCCTAGAGGGTTCCTGCACGGCTGACGCCCCCCTCTCCTTCTCCTCTCCCCCCAACGGGGGGAGAGGGTAGGGTGAGGGGGGGATTCCTCTTTTCAGCACGTGTATCTATTCGCGAAGCCCCTGGCCTGCACGAAGCTGCGGTCTCCTGTTCCCCCACAAGCTGCTAGTGCTGCAACGGCTCGTCTTTGCTCGTCGCGCCTCAGCGGTGAACAAGCTCTGCCGATCATCGCCTCCCTGCTCCTCATTCACAGGGGATGATACTGCCACGTGAGAGAGGGGGACGCGCAGTCTCCGCTGAGCCGACGGCGCGTGGGGCATACTTGGGCGATGGCGCGGCGCGATTTGTTGGACCTGTCGTTCGACGAGCTGGGAGCAGCCCTTGCCTCGTTCGGCGAGCCGGCCTTTCGCGCCCGGCAGGTGTGGGAGTGGGCATGGCGTCGCCTCGTCACCGACTTCGCCGAGATGTCGAACCTCCCGCAGCCGCTGCGGGAGAAGCTCGCCGAGGCGTTCGCCCTTGCCCCGCCTCTCGTCACTGCCCATCATGGCGACAGCGAGGGGACGGAGAAGGCTCTCCTTGCCTTCCCCGACGGCCAGGCGGTGGAGGCGGTGCTCCTGCGCGAAGACGACCGGCACACCGTGTGCGTCTCCACCCAGGTCGGGTGCCCCGTGGGGTGCCCGTTCTGCGCCACGGGGGGGATGGGCTACGTGCGCGACCTCTCGGCTGGGGAGATTGCGGCGCAGGTTCTCCACTTCGCGCGGGTGCTCCAGCCCCGCGGCGAGCACGTCACGCACGTCGTGGTCATGGGCATGGGGGAACCCTTCCTCAACTACGACGCCACCCTTAGGGCGATCCGCAACCTGAACGACGGGCATGGGTTTGCCCTCGGGGCACGGCGGATCACCATCTCCACGGTGGGGGTCGTGCCGGGGATTCTGCGGCTTGCCGAGGAAGGGTTGCAGGTGAACCTCGCCGTGTCGCTCCACGCGCCCGATGACGCCCTCCGCGGCGAGCTGGTGCCTCTCGGGGAGCGGTGGCCGATTGCCGATGTCCTCGCTGCCGCTGACCGCTACGCCGAGGTGACCGGCCGCCGTGTGAGCTACGAGTACGTGCTCCTGCGCGAGGTGAACGACCGCTGGGAACATGCCCACGCCCTGGTCCGGCTTCTTCGTGGCCGCCTCGCCCACGTGAACCTCATCCCGTTCAACCCGGCCCACGGGCTCCCGTTTGCGCGACCCGAAGAGAGTCGGGTGGATGCCTTTCGCCGCTTGCTCGTGCAGGCGGGCTTGGACGCCACCGTGCGCCGGTCCCGCGGTGCCGAGATCCAGGCCGGGTGCGGCCAGCTCCGCTCCCAGCACAGCGGTTCCTCAGCTGCTCCTCGAGGGGACGGATGGATAGGCTGAGCCGTTAGGCCCACCGCTTGCCGCCGGCCATTCGAAGGGCCGAGCCTACGACGGAGAATCTGGATGGGATGGTGTAGATCACCCGCCACCCACGGGCGGGAGAAGGGTGACGATGTCCCCGTCGGTGAGGGGGGTAGCGAAGCCTTGCTTGAACTGGACCGAAGTGCCGTTCACGAGTGCAGATACGTGGCGGTGGATACGTCCCTGGGGATCGAACACCCTCTCCTGAAGGTGGGCGTAGCGCCGCACCAGGGCGTGCACGGCTCCCGCGATATCGGCCCCGGGAGGGAGGTCGAGGGTGATCGGCCCGTCTCCGATCTCGGCCCGGAACGGGAAGAACACGTGGACCTCGACCTTCATCCGCCTTCACTCACCAGCTTCCGCGAGATCTCGCGCTGCCGGGGGACGAAATCGTAGAGGCGTTCGTCGACGAGTCTTCCGCTCCGTACCCGGATTACGCCGTTCACCATCACCAGGTCAGCGTACTGAGCTGCGCAGTGGACCAGAGCCGCCACCGGGTCAGCGGCTCCCGCGAACTCGAGGGCGGAAAGGTCGAACAGCGCAAGGTCAGCACACTTCCCCCGTTCCAGGGAACCGAGCTCCTCTTCCCGGTGTAGGACGCGGGCTCCGCCGAGGGTCGCGAGTCCAAGCGCGGTGCGGGCGCTCATTGCTTCTGCCCCGTGCTCTACGCGGGCCAGGAGCATCGCCTGCCGCGCCTCGCGGATCATGTTCGAGGCGTCGTTGGAGGCCGACCCATCGACCCCGAGGCCGACCGCCATCCCTGCTTCGAGAATCTCCGGCACCCGGGCAATCCCCGACCCCAGGATCATGTTCGAGCTTGGGCAGTGGGCCATCCCCACCCCGGCACGGGCGAGCCGCCCGATGTCGTCGGACGTGAGATGCACGAGGTGCGCGAGCCACACGTCGCCCGCGAGCCAGCCCACGCTCTCCAGGTAGTCCACCGGCCGCATCCCGAACCTCTCCAGGCAGAAGGCGTCTTCGTCGGTTGTCTCCGCGAGGTGGGTGTGGAGGAGAACCCCATGCTCTCGCGCGAGCTCAGCGGTCTGGGTCATCAGCTCCTGCGTCACAGAGAACGGGGAGCAGGGGGCCAGAGCGATCCGCACCATCGCCCCGAACGACGGGTCGTGCCACTTCGTGATGATCCGTTCGCTGTCCCGAAGGATCTCCTCTTCCTTCTGGACCACGTCTGGCGGGGGGAGGCCGCCCTCGTCGCGGGAGAGGGACATCGAGCCCCGGGTAGGATGGAAGCGAATTCCTACCTTCCCTGCGGCTTCGATCTCGACGTCGGTGAGCTTCTCCCGTCCGCGGGGAAAGAGGTAGAGGTGGTCGGTGGTCGTGGTACAGCCGGAGAGGAGGAGTTCAAGACACCCCACGACCGCCGAGGTCTGCACGGCGTCCTCGTCCACTCCGCGCCACTTCTCGTACAAGAACACGAGCCAGTCGAAGAGCTCCTTGTCCTGGGCCCCGGGCACAGCGCGGAACAGCGTCTGGTACAGGTGATGGTGCGTGTTGACCATCCCCGGGATCATCACCCGATCCCGACCCGAGACCACCTCGTCGAACGGGCCGGCCGGGGCAGGCGCATTCCCCAGCGCGGCGATGCGACTTCCCTCGACGAGGAGCCAACCGCCGCGGATCTCGCGGCGCTTCGCGTCGAAGGTGGCGATGGTGTCAACGTCGCGGAATAGGATCGTGTTCACAGTCCCCCCCTAGCCTCTCCCACCGGGGAAGAGGGACTCAAGCAGCGTCAGGCCGCCTGCCCAGGTTCCACCGCCATCGCTGGGCGCGAAGCCCGATGCTCCGGCTCCCGTCACCCGTCACAGCTTGAGGTCCGCCTTGTGGCAGTTCTCAAGGAACGCGGTGAGGAGCTTGATGGAAGCCTCGATGTCGTCGACGTGCGCCGCCTCGACCACGGAATGGACATACCGCGTGGGCACGGACAGGGTCACCACCGCTGCCCCCTCGCGCGCGAGCTGGATGGCGCCGGCATCGGTCCCTCCCCGAGGGAGAATCTCCATCTGGTAAGGGATCTTCTTCGTCTCGGCGAGGTTCACGAGGAACCGCACCAGGCCAGGGTGCGAGATCGAAGCGGAGTCCTTGAGCTTGATCGCCACGCCTTTCCCGAGTTTCGTGATCTGCTCGTGGGCGGAGACGCCGGGCATGTCGCACGCCAACGTCACATCGAGGGCGACGCCGATGTCAGGGTTGATCGCGAACGCGCTCGTCCGCGCTCCGCGCAGTCCAACCTCTTCCTGGACCGTCCCCACGAAGTACACGTCGGCCTGGTGAGTCTTCAACCGCTTCACGGCCTCGATGCCCACGTACACCCCGAGTCGGTCGTCGAGGGCCTTGCCGGAAACGAGCTTCCCGACCTGGGTGAACGATTGGACGAGGGTGACCGGGTCGCCCATCCGCACCTTCTTGGCCACGGTCTTCCCGGGGAGTCCTACGTCCACAAACAGGTCCTGGATGCGGATGTCCTTCTTCTTCTCGTCTTCAGACAGGATGTGGATCGGCTTGGTCCCGATGAGCCCAAGGAGCCCGCCTCCCTTGGCGTGGACCGTGACCCGCGATGCGATGAGGGTACGGGGGTCGAACCCTCCCATCGGTTCGATGCGCAGGAACCCCGTTTCCTCGTCCACGTGGGACACGAGGAACCCGATCTCGTCCATGTGGCCGGCCACGACCACTTTGGGGCCCTTGCCCTTCTTGTGAGCGACCAGGTTCCCCAGCCGGTCCACCTCGATCGCGTCCACGTGACCCTTGAGGGCGGTGCGGGCGATCGTCCGGACGTCTTCTTCGTGGCCGGGGATCCCGGCCGCCTCCGATAGCTTGCGCAGCAGTTCCACCGTTTCCCTCCTTGCTGTCTCGCATGGTAGTACCGACGGCCTCCGCGCACAACTACCCCCCATCGCGTCTCCCCGCTAGAATGGAACCGAGGAGCCCGAGATGATTCCACTGCGCGATGGCCGACCGAGCGGGATCGTGCCCTACGTCACGATCGCCCTCATCGCCCTCAACATCGTGGGGTTTCTGTACACCCAGAGCTACTCGGACCAGCGGCTGGTGTTCCTGGATCGCTGTGAGTGGGAGAGCACGTTTGGGCAGCCCGGCCCCGGTTTCAACTCGGCTCTCTACCGCCGGTTTGGGCGTGGGTGCCTGTACCCGGTGATGGAACGGAGTGAGTTCGTGATCCGCTACGGGCTTGTGGCCGCCGAGTTCTGGTCAGGACAGGACCTCCCCCCGCGCGTTCCGTTCCCGATCTGGCTTACGCTGTTCACCTCGATGTTCCTCCACGGGGGATGGCTCCATCTGCTAGGAAACATGCTCTACCTGTGGGTGTTTGGCGACAACATCGAGGCGGCGATGGGCCGGTGGCGCTTCCTCCTGTTCTATTTCCTCGCCGGGGCCGGGGCGGGGCTCCTCCAGCTCGCGGTGTTCCCGCGCACGACGGTACCGATGATTGGGGCGTCGGGGGCCGTTGCCGGGATCCTCGGGGCCTATCTCGTTCTCTTCCCGTGGTCGCGGATCCTGACCGTGGTCCCGCTGTTTTTCTTCCTTCACCTCGTGGAGATTCCGGCCCTCTTTCTCCTTGGGTTGTGGTTCATCGTGCAGTTCTTCTCGGGGATCGTGGACCTGGGGGGCATGGGCGGCGTGGCGTGGTTTGCCCACATCGGCGGGTTCCTCACCGGGCTGCTGCTCGTGGTTCCGCTCAAGCGACGCCAGGTGGTTCCCGGACTGGTCTCCTGGTTGCGGTGGCGGCGCCACCGCCAGTACTGGCGGTAGAGGCTGTCCAGGGTCCTCGGGGTCGATGAGGCGGGACGGGGGGCGGTGTTGGGCCCCCTGGTGGTGGCGGGGATCTCGGTCGATGCCGATGATCTACCCGGTCTGTGGGAGCTGGGGGCGCGGGACTCGAAGCTGGTTTCGCGCGATGCGAGGCTCTCCCTGGTGCGGGCGATTGCCCGGTCCGGAGCCCGCGGGCGGGTGGTCGTCTTCCCGGCGTCGGCGGTCGACCGGGAGAACCTAACGTCTCTCGAGAGAGATGCTGTCCTCGCGCTGATCAGCGCCCTGTCGCCATCGCGTGTGGTGGTGGATGCCCCGGTGGGCCCGCGGGCCATCCCGCAGTTTCGGGATTCCCTGTCTTCCCGGTCCGGGCTTCCGCGCGATGCGTTCACGGTGGTTCCCAAGGCGGACCGCGATCACCCGGCTGTCGCTGCGGCGTCGCTGCTCGCCAAGGTGGTGAGGGACGGATACGTGGTCGCGCTACGTCGCCAGTACGGCGACTTTGGCTGGGGCTACCCGAGCGAGTCCAAGGTTCAGGCCCTCCTCTCGGCCTGGGTTGCCGAGCGCGGGGCGCTCCCCCCGATCTGCCGCACCCGCTGGCGATGTGTACAGGATCTCCTCTCGCCGCAGCTTCTGGAGTAGCCGCGAGTTGCACCTTGGACTGAACCGGGGGAGAATGGGAGGAGTTGCGGTAAGAGGACGAGAAGGAGGGACTCATGCCCAAGCGCACTTACCAGCCCCATCGTCGACGGAGGTATCGGGTTCACGGGTTTCTGGCCCGGAAGCGGACTCCGGCCGGACGGCGGGTACTTGCTCGGCGACGGAAGAAGGGACGCTACCGGCTGACGCCGGCGTGACGCTCAGCGGAGGGAAGGATTGACCAAGAAGCGTGTGTACGAGATCGCCCGTGACCTAGGGGTTCCCTCGAAGGACCTCCTCGAGGCCCTCGTGGAGTTGGGGATGCCCGGGTTGAGAGCGGTCAACACAGTCTCGGACGAGGATGCCGAGCTCATCCGGGAGTTCTTCCGGGACCGGCCCGCCCCAACCGAGACCGAGGCTGTCCTGCCAAGCGAGCCCAAGACACCTCCCAAGCCCCGTGGGAAGCCACGACCGCCGATCGTGGCCGTGCTCGGGCACATCGATCACGGCAAGACGACGCTCCTCGACGGGATCCGCAAGGCGCACGTGGCTGAGGGCGAGGCAGGCGGGATCACGCAGTCCATCGGTGCCTACCAAGCCACCGTGAGCGGCCGGGCGATCACGTTCGTGGACACGCCAGGCCACCGTGCGTTCACCGCGATGCGCGCCCGAGGGGCGCAGATCACGGACATTGCGATTCTGGTCGTGGCAGCGGACGACGGCGTGATGGCCCAGACGGTGGAGGCGGTCGATCACATCAAGGCGGCGGGGGTTCCGATCATCGTCGCGATCAACAAGATGGACAAGCCTGGTGCAAACAAGGATCGTGTCCTGCAGGATCTCGCCAAGCTCGGGTACACGCCTGAGGAGTGGGGCGGTTCGACGGTCATGGTTCCCCTTTCGGCGCTTACCGGACAAGGGGTGGACGATCTCCTGGAGATGATCCTCCTCGTCTCCGACATGGAAGGCATCTACGGTGATCCAGACGGCACGCTGGAGGCGATGGTCATCGAGTCTAGCCTCGATCCGGGGCGAGGTCCGGTGGCGACGGTCATTGTGAGGAACGGCACCCTTCGCGAGCGAGACGCGATCGTGGTTGGGTCGACGTCCGGCCGAATCCGCGCTCTGCTCGACTACCGTGGGGAGCGGCTCGTCTCCGCCACCCCGGGGATGCCTGCAGTCGTGCTTGGCCTGTCGAGCGTACCGGTGGCGGGGGAGCGGGTCGAGTTCATCGACAGCTCGAACGAGGCTCGGCGCATCGCCGAGGGACGGACACGGGCCACTGCCGACGAGCGCCGTGCAACGCGCCCCCCGAAAACGTTCGAGGAGCTCATTCAGGTCGCCCAGATCCAGCAGCTGGTGGTTGTGCTGAAGGCGGCCAGCGCAGGCGCTCTTGAGGCGGCGAGGCACGAGCTGGCGAACCTCACGGCCGACGGGGTCGAGCTAGAGATCCTTCATGCGGGGGTGGGCCCGGTCACAGAGACGGACGTTCTCCTCGCGTCTGCTGAACAGGACATGCAGCCCCTCGTGGTGGGGTTTGCGGTCAAGGTGGATGGCAAGGCGGCGCGGCTTGCCGAACAGCGAAGCGTTCCGGTGCGGACCTATGACATCATCTACGACCTTGCTCAGGACGTCGGGCGCGCCTTGCGCCGCCTGTTGGGGCCCGAATACCGGGAGACGAAGGTCGGCGACGTGGAGGTCCTCAAGACGTTTGACATCGACGGTGTGGGGCGGATTGCGGGGTGCTCGGTGCGCTCGGGACGTGCCGTGCGGACCGGGAAGGTCAAGGTCTACCGCGACGGGGACGAGCTGTTCTCGGGCGAGATCGCATCCCTCAAGCGGTTCACCGACGACGTGCGCGAGGTTCAGGCGGGTCGGGAGTGCGGGATCCGCGTGCGCGATTGGAACGACATTCAGCCCGGCGACTCCCTCGAGATCTACACGGTCGAGGAGATCCCGGTCTAGGGCCGATGCCGGTGGGCCTGCTGCAGGTGCGGCTGAGACTCCCCGGAGCGCAGAGCCTCAAAGACAAGCGGTCCGTGGTCTCCGGGCTCTTGGCAAGGGCACGGCATGAGTACAGCGTGTCGGCAGCCGAGCTGGACAGCCTCGACGAACCCAAGGCATCCGTCGTGGGGTTCGCCTACCTCTCGAACGACGGTCGGCACGCCACCGTGGTCTTGAACAAGCTTCTCGACGAGCTCGGGCGCAGTCCTGCCTACTACGTGGAGGGGCACGAGTTCGCCCTCCTGTGATGACTTCCCCCATCCGTTCCCGCTCTGTCGCCGCGATCGCCCGGGAGGTGGCGGATATCCTCGAGTC
>Ga0114946_10003775_pt1 | contig 10121 bp, 8 predicted proteins | sample WalLakDeSediment_FD_88676 | JGI IMG/M metagenome (GOLD analysis project Ga0114946, IMG submission 88676) | Lake sediment microbial communities from Walker lake, Nevada to study Microbial Dark Matter (Phase II) - Walker Lake 11/02/13 Deep Sediment | ecosystem: Environmental > Aquatic > Freshwater...
CGATGGAAAAGGGCTTGCGCATCGCCCGTCGGGCGGGGGTAATGGACCCCAAGGCACACGGGCCGGGTGCGGTGCTGGCATACGGGTTGATTACCGAAGGCTCCTGGCCCGGCCTCGAGGGTGCGATGGAACCTTGTACAAACCCCGATGTGGCAAACGAGTGCAACCTGCGCTCACCGGGCTGGCCGTGTCCGTTCCGGTTGGACGACGACCGGGCATTGATCACCGGCGGCGGGTCGGGTTTGGGCTTGGCGATGGCAAAATGCCTGGCCCTGGCCGGAGCGCGGGTGGTGTTGGTGGGTCGGCGCGAAGACCGTCTGCGCGCGGCCGCGGCCGAGGTCGGTCCCTTGGCGGGGTTCATCGCCCATGATGTCGATCGTCTGAGCGAGGCCCCGGCCCTGTTCGAGAAGGTCAACCAGCAATTCGGGCCGGTAACGGTGCTGGTCAACAACGCGGGGATCCACCTCAAGAAGGCCGCGGTGGACACAACGGAGGACGAGTTTTTGCAGGTGCTCACCACCCACGTGCTCGGGGCGCATGCCCTCAGCCGCGCTGCCGTGCCTGGCATGCTTCAGCGCGGGTCCGGTTCGATCCTGTTCATCGCCTCCATGGCCTCGCTTTTCGGCATCCCGCAAGTGGTTGCCTACAGCGCCGCCAAGAGCGCCTACGTCGGTATGGTGCGCGCCTTGGCGGCCGAACTCTCCCCTCGGGGGATCCGCGTCAACGCCTTGGCACCGGGTTGGATCGAAACCGACATGACCCAGCAGGTCATGCAAAACGATCCGCAACGACGTCAGAAGATCCTGGGCCGAACCCCGCTGGGCCGTTTCGGCATCCCGGAAGAAATCGGGTGGGCCGCGGTCTTTTTGTGTGCCCCGGCCGCCCGGTTCGTTACCGGGGTGGTCTTGCCGGTGGACGGCGGGGCCAGCATCGGTTTCTGAATCAGGCCATGGCTGACGGCACTCCCGATCCCGATGGGGCACTGATGCGCCGCGTCAAGCGTGGTGATCGCGAAGCGTTCACCGCGCTGGTCGACAAGTATCGCCAGCCGATCCTCAACCTGACCTACCGGATGGTGGGCGACCTGAGCGAAGCCGAGGATCTGGCGCAGACCACGTTTGTCCAGGTCTACCGCTTCGCCGATCGCTACCGCGAAGACGCCCGGTTCTCGACCTGGCTCTACACGATTGCCCGCAACCTATGCCTCAACGAAATCCGCCGCCGCCAGCGCCACCCCGCCGACTCCCTCGAGTCGGTCCGCGACCGCGATGACGACCGCGCACCTCAGCAACAGGCCGACCCGCGCAGTCCCAGCCCGCCGGACGAACTCCTGCGCACCGAGTTGGAGGGGAAGGTGCAAGAAGCGCTGGACGCGCTGCCACCCAATCAAAAGCTCGCGGTTTTGCTCTGCCGCGATGGCGATCTTTCCTATGAAGACATCGGCAAGATCCTCGGTTGCTCCGTTTCCGCCACCAAATCGCTCATCCACCGCGGCCGCGAGACGCTCAAGAAACGCCTGAAACCCTATTTACGGACCGGCGCCTGGGACACACCCGAGACACAATAGCAACTTTGAACCCCTTGCGGTTTATTGCCATCCGAGACTGCATGAAAGAATCGAACCCCATCCAGTCTGCTCTGGACATCGTCTGGCGTCGCCCGTTGACGCCGGTCGAGACCGACCGGTTACGAGAATCGCTGGCCGCCACCGCCGGAAGCCGCGATGCCTGGGAGGAGGAGCAGCTCCTGAGCGCCCTCCTCGAGCGCTGGCCCGAGCCCCGCGTGCCGGACCGGTTCACCCTCGATGTCCTGGAGGCCGTGGAACGCAAGGTCGTGCCCGAGCCGCGGCGGTTGTCCTGGTGGACATGGCTGCGTTGGTCCGGCCGGCCCCTCCCATCCTGGGCTCCCGGGGTCGCCGTTGCCGCGGCCCTCCTCGTGGCGCTGCCCGCCGTGTGGCTGTATCGCCACGCCGACGAACGCACCCGCCTCGCCGCCTCAGTCATTCGCATTGCCCAACCAGTCCATCAAGTCGGCTTGGCCGTCCAGTTGCCCGGGGTCGAGATCTTTCGTGACTTCGAGGTGATCGATCGAATGCGCCAGTTCTCCGCTCTGGCGGACGAGGAATTGCTGGCCAGCCTGGAGTTTAGTGGGCCATGAGAGCGCGCTGGGGCATGGTTTCGTGGCTCTGCCTAGCCGCCGCTTTCGGCGTCGGCGCTGCTACCACTTATCCGCCAGCGCCACCCGTTGCGCCCTCGCCCATCGCTTTCTTCAGGCAATTGCTAAACACCAACAGCGAAGGCCGCAGCCTGGCACTCCAACATCACTCCGAGGCCCACAGGGGGCTCATCGAGGCCAAGCTCCTTGAATACGAAGCCCTGCCTCCGACCCGACGCGAACAGCGTCTCCAGGCCACCGAATTTCGTTTTTACCTCCGTCCGCTCCTCGCCACTCCAGCCACCAACCGAGCCGTCCAACTCGCGGTTGTGCCATCCGAATATCGCGAACCGATCGGCGCACGGCTGGCCCGCTGGGACGCCCTGCCCGAAACCACCCGCCAGGATCTTCTGGCCTATGATCACGCCATCACCTGGCTCGCCCGCTTCCACGTCGCCAATCGTGCGTCCGTGGCCGGGCCACCCCCTGTTCCCCCGCCGCCGACCGGCACGCAGCTCGAATTCGAACTGGCACGCTGGCAGGCCCTCTCCGAACCCCAACGCGATCAACTCTGCCAGCAGTTCGAGAGATTCCTCGAAATGCCCGAACCCCAGCGCAAGCGCACTCTCGGCGAGCTCTCGTCCGAGGAACGGCAGCAGATGGAGGAGACCCTCCGCGCCTTCGCGCGGCTCCCGATCGCACAGCGCCGGATTTGCATCGGTTCCTTTCGCAAGTTCGCCGAGATGTCCCCTGCCGACCGTAGCGATTTCCTGAGGAGCGCCGATCGGTGGCGCGAGATGTCACCCACCGACCGCGCCCACTGGCGCCAAATCGTCGACCAACTGCCCCCTATACCGCCAGGGTTCACCACCCCACCGCCACTGCCGCCGGTGCCACCGGCGGCACCGGCGACGCCGGCGACAGCCAGCACAGATCAGATAACGGCGGCAAACAGCATCAAACAATAACAAAAGTCGCTCTCGGGCTTGCCTACGCCGGAAAAGGACCGAGTATCCTCGGCATGCCCGAAGAAAGCGGGCTCTGGCCGAAGCAAGCCCAGATTGGGATTGAGGCCGATCCTGAGTCTTTAGCCAGGGTCATCACACCGATGGCCGATTAACTGATTATCAATGCGAACCCGTGCTGCCACCGAAGTCCGTTACGCCGTGCTACAACACACCCTGGAGATCCCGGCGGTCGACCGGTTGCGCCGGGCTTTTGAATCGGTGCGGAGTCTGACGGCGGCCGACGCCCCGGGATTGGCCAACGACGCTTACGGTGTGCTGGTTAAGAACCTGTCGACGGCCGATGCTCAGGTCCTGAAGCGCGCACTTGAGGCTGAAGGGATCCAGACCGAACTGGTGCCCGATCGACTGTTGCCGCAGTTGCCGTCGACCAAGTTCGTTCGCCGCTTGGAGTTCGGCCCCGACGCCCTGCTGATTCACGACCCCCTCGGGCGCCGAGTGCCGGTCGAGTATCGGCATCTCCTGATCCTGGCGGCTGGGACGGTCGAGACGGTGGAGTTCCGCCGGTCCGAACCGATCGCGTCGAGTATTCCGCGGCTCAGCCGCCGGATCTCGGGCCTGCGGATGCAGTTGGAGGAATTCGACCGGGCCCGGGGAACCCGGCAACGCGAAGTCAGGGTCCGGCGCCGGTTCATCGAGCTGATTCTGAGCCGGGGTGTGGCCAGGTTCACGATTGAGGTCGAGGCCAATCAGCAGTTGCTGTTTCAGGCCTTAGGCGACCGGCGCACCAGTGACTTGGAGTTGAACTTGGCCCTGCTGGTGAGGCAACTGAGTGCGGCCGCGCCGAACCTGCTACTGAATCGGGGAGCGTATCTGCTGCGAGCGGACCCACCCACGAGCCACACTTATCCGAGCCGCAACGCGTTTTACGAGGAGATCACCTGGATGCTGTGGCAAGCCGCCAAACGGGATCGTGGCGACCGCTGAACTCGGCACCTCACCCTTCCCTCCAGGCGTCAATTTCAGCCTGGAAAGCGCTGGCCTTTAGTCCCCGAGGCTCGTGGCGGCAACCAGATCGTATTTCCGGCCGCCGCAATGGGCCCTCGAACCGGCGGTCGAGGCTTAGACGACCTGACGGACGGCGTTGTTGCTGCCGTAAGGATTCTCCACCCGCAAGGTGCATTCCGGATCATCGCGCCACTGGCCGTCTACCAGGAACCGGTAATGGTACGTACCCGGTTCCAACTCGACGGAGGTGGACCAGACGCCAGACGCGCCTTTTTGCAGGCTGATTGGCTCTTTTTGCCAGTGGGTGAAGTCGCCTACGAGCTGCACACTCATCGCGGCGGGCGCCTGAATCGAGAAGCTTTGCTTGTTCTTAGCTGACTTGGCCATAGCATGAATATTTTCGCCCAAGTTGAAGCGCCGCGCAAGTCGCAGGAAGGTCACTCGCGCTGGCGGTAGCTGAACTCGAGCACGGAGCGGGAGTCGGAACGGAGGTTGCGCATTTCGAGGTTCTTGATTTCCCACACGCCGTCGACCTTGGTAACGCCGCCCACCTCGAACTCCTTGAAGCGTTTGCCATCCGCGCCATAGGCCTCGGCAATGATCGGTTGGCGGGTCTCCCGGTCGATCCAGGAGACGACCCGGGAGTAGCCTCCCGGGCTGGGGGTGTCCGTGCGGCTTTCCAGAATCTGGCAGGGCCGGCCTTTGCGCCGGGTGATCCGGAGATCACGACGGATCTCGTGATGGGGCCAGTGCAGGAATTCGAGGCCCAGGTCGGCCAGCCAGAAATCCGATCCCGCAAAGGGCACCATCGCCTCGTCGCCGGTGAGGGTGGTGACGACCCGTTCGCCGTCGCCGGGGGGGATGGTTTCGAGCAGGTATTGGTTCGGTTGACCGGGGCGCCGCACCACGGTGAGCCGTTGCGGGGTGGTCATTCCGCCTCCCGAGGTTTCATAGATGCTTTGCCAACCGTCGGCCGTAAGTAAGACCTGATAATGGAAGGGGAGGCTATGGCGGCGTCCATCGCCAGCCCGGATCCGGATCATGCCCTGCACGTCGACTTCTCCGGAAGGGACCGATTCGCGGAGTTCCTCGGCCAGAGCTTCTCCGTCTTGGGGCAGTTGGTCTAGGGCGAGTCCGGGTTGGAGGAGGGTGGCCGCGCCGAGCAGGAGCGTGGCCAGCAACCAGGATGGGCCGCGCAAGCCCAAATGGCAGGGTCGCATCATGAGCGGGATTTGCGGTTTTCCTTGCCGCGCAGCGCCAGCTCAAGGACCTCGGAAACGCGTTGGACGAAGTGCACTTTCATTCGGTCGCGCACTTCGGCGGGGACCTCGGTCCAGTCCTTCTTGTTATCGCTCGGCAACAGGATCTGACGGATGCCGGCGCGATTGGCGGCGAGCACCTTTTCCTTGATGCCACCGACGGGCAGGATCCGGCCGCGAAGGCTGATCTCGCCGGTCATGGCGGTGTCGCCGCGCACCCGGCGTTGTGAGAAGAGGGAGGCCAGGGCCACGGCGATGGTCAAGCCGGCGCTGGGGCCGTCCTTGGGAGTGGCGCCGGCGGGCACGTGGATGTGGAGATCGTGACGTTCGAAATCGGTGAGATCGAGTCCCAGGGACCTGGCCTGGCTGCGCAGGAGGCTCACGGCGGTCTGGGCGCTTTCTTTCATGACCTCACCCAGCGAGCCGGTGAGCAGGAGTTTGCCCTGCCCGGGCATCCGGGTGGCTTCGATGAATAGGATATCGCCGCCCACCGGGTTCCAGGCCATGCCGATCGCCACCCCGGCCTCGGCCATGGCCCCGACGGTCTCCGAGGTATAGCGTGCGGGGCCGAGGTAGTCTGGGAGGTCAGCAGCTTTCAGTGTGATCGGCGTGCGTTGCCCGCCGCTGCTCAGGAGTCGCCGCGCTGCCTTCCGTGCGAGGGACGCGAGACCTCGCTCGAGTTGGCGCACGCCGGCTTCGCGGGTGTAATCCTGGATCAACCGCCGCAACAACGCGTCGGGGAGCCGCATCTTGGCCGGTACCAGTCCGTGTTCTTCCAATTGCCGGGGCAGGAGGTGACGCCGGGCGATCTGGAGCTTTTCCGAGGCGGTGTAACTGGGGATCTCGATCACTTCCAAGCGGTCGCGCAGCGCGGCATGGATGGGGTCCAGCCAATTGGCGGTGGTGATAAAGAGCACCCGCGAGAGGTCGAACGGGAGGTCGAGGTAATGGTCGGTGAAAGTGGAGTTCTGCTCGGGATCCAGCACCTCGAGCAGTGCGGACGCCGGATCCCCCCGGAAATCGGATCCCACCTTGTCAATCTCATCCAGGAGCAACACCGGGTTTCGACTCTCGGCGCGCCGCAGACATTGCAGAATGCGGCCGGGCAGTGCGCCCACGTAGGTGCGGCGATGTCCGCGGATCTCGGCTTCATCGCGCATGCCGCCCAGGGAGATCCGGGCGAACTTACGGCCGAGGGTTTCGGCGACGCTGCGGCCGAGCGAGGTCTTGCCGACGCCCGGGGGACCGACCAGGCAAAGGATGGGGCCTTTGAGGTGGCGCCTGAGCTGAATAACGGCGAGGAATTCGAGCAGCCGATCCTTGACCTTGGCAAGACCGTAATGGTGTTGATCGAGGAGCTGCGCGGCCGCCTCGAGGTCGAGCTTGTCCTCGGTGAACTTGGACCAGGGCAAACCGAGGATCCAATCGAGGTAATTGCGGATGACGGTGTGCTCGGGGGTGGAGGGAGGCATCTGCTGCAGGCGGTCGAGCTCCTTGAATGCGACTTTGGCGGCCTCTTCGGGCAACTGCAGCGCCTCGATCTGTTCCCGGAGGCTGCTCAGGTCGGCCGCCAGGGGATCGGTCTCGCCCAGTTCGCGTTGAATCGCCCGCAATTGCTCGCGTAGAAAGAAATCGCGCTGGCTCTTGCTCATGCTCGAGGCGACCTCTTTCTGAATTTTTGAGCCGAGGGCCAGCACCTCGAGTTCGTGGTTGAGCAAGGGGAGCAGGTGGTTGAACCGCTCCTTTACGTCAAGCGCCTCCAACAACCGTTGGCGTTCCTGCAACCCCATGTTCAGGTTGGCCGCGATCAGGTCAGCCAGCTTAGCCGGCTGTTCGGTGTTCAACACCGCCACCTTCACCTCCTCCGACATGGCGGGTGACAGATTGATGATTTCCTGAAAGGTGCGCTGCGCGCTGCGCGCCAGGGCGGTGAGCTCCACCGATTCCTCGACCACCTCCCGCAAGTAGTCCACCTGGGCGCGCAAATAAGGATCATCTGAGACGAACTGCCGCACCTGAAGCCGGCGGAGTCCCTCGACCAGCACACGGACGGTGTTGTCAGGGAACTTCAGCATTTTCAAGACCCGGACCGCGCAGCCATGTTCCCAAAGATCCTTCGGCTTGGGATCTTCAACGTCCGGACGGCGTTGCAGGACCAATCCCAAAAAGCGGTCGCCCGCCACCACGTCATCGATCAGCCGAATGCTCGAGGTGGATTCGACGAGCAGGGGCGAGACCATGCCCGGGAAGATCACGACGTCCGCCAGGCCGAGGATCGGGAGTGCCTCGGGCAACGACTTTCCCCCCCGCGTGACAGCGGTGTCAGCGCCACCCTCGGAAGGGCTTACAATGCTGATGAACTCAGTTTCAGTTGAAGTCATGGGACGCTGCCGATCGACGGTAACCGCAGGTGCGGCAGGCCAGAATGTTCACCGTCGCTCCCTAATCCGAGGACACCGGGACGACGATCTTCTGTGACGGGGGTGGTATGGACTCAGGCACGTCCACCCGTAGAAACCCATTTTGGTAACTGGCCCGTGCCCGGCCCAGATCGTAACCCGGGGGAATCTCGATGATGGTCTCGAAGGCGCCGTAGCTGATTTCCATGACCAGGAACTGGCATTTTGCCGCGCGGCACCCGTCGGATCGCTGACCATTGATCTTGAGCTGCCTGCCCTCCACCGTCAGTTCCAGGTCTTCCCGGCGCATCCCCGCCAACTCCGCCTTGATCACCAACCCCCCGTCGGCCAGGTAGACATCGGTGTTCGGAACCCAACAGCTCTCCGTGAGCGACTCCTGCCGCGCGGGCTGCCTACGAAGAAACTGCAGACTGCTGGAAACTTTGTTCAGGGCCATCTGACGCGGAACCCTACACCACCCGCTCCGCCGATGCAACCGCGTGGATTGGCTGGCGGGCAATTCTCATTCCGTCGTCCGGACGGGCTCCCCCGAACGCCGAGCCGTGAATGGGCCCAGCCCAGGCCTAGGGGCCTGACTCCTCGGGGGGAGGGGGTTCGAGGACGCCATCGGCCGGTCGCGCGGCGGGTCCAGCCGGCCGCTCGGTCTGGTGATCCAGAACCTCCCAAACGATCCCGGCCATGGCGGGCAGGCTTAGGGTGACCTCCTGTCCCTGGATCTGATGGGGATCGGCGACGCCGAGGCGGGGTTCGAGCCGGGTGCGGGCGGTGGGTCCGAGCGGGGCGAGGTTCACGACCATCAACCGAGGTTCTTTGGTGTTATTGAGCGCCACGATCATCCGTTGCCGCGGGCTGATCCGACCATAGACATAAGCGCGGTCTTCCACTGCCAGATGCACCAAGCGACCACGGCGCAAGGCGTCACTCTCGCGCCGAAGCCGCGTCAACCGGGCAACATGCTCAAAGACGCCCTGTTGTTCGGCGGTTCGCCCGGCGGCGGTGAACGCGTTGCGGGGATCCTCGATCCAGCCACCGGGGAAATCGCGGCGGTTGTCCGGGTCATCGCCTCCCCGCAATGCGATCTCGTCGCCGTAATAGATGAGCGGCACGCCACGAGAGGTCAGCAGAAAAGTGAACGCCAGCCGGAGCCCTCCGACGGTCGCTCCTTTGTCGCTCATAAAGCGGCTCACGTCATGCAGGCCCAGGAAGGTGACCAATCCGTTGGGGTTGGGATAGAGATGGTCGCGCGCCAGCTGATGGGGCAATTGCCGCAGGCTCTCCCCCGAGGCAAACGCGCGCCGAACAGCATAATACAGTGGGAAATCGAACAGCAAATCGATGCCCGAATCGATTCCATCGAACCGGGCGCGGCCCCCCTGAAAAAACGACACCCTGGCGGAGTCGCTGTCCAGCACCTCCCCGATCACGTTAAGTTGGGGATGCTCCCGTTTAAGCGCCCGGGCCCAGGCATTCCAATAGGACCGCGGCACATAGGGCAGGGTATCCTGACGGATGGCGTCCAACCCGGTCAGGCCCACCCACCAGAGGGAGTTCTGGATCAGGTACCGGGCACAGTCCTCATCGTTCTGGTTGAGGTCTGGCAGTACATTGGCGAACCAGCCCTCGAGCGTGGGTCGCTGCAGGGCCGAGAGCGAGTGCGGGTCCGCCAGGGTCCAAAGCTGACCGGGGTTGTCGAGGTGTTGGCCCTCGGTACCGTTGAACCAGGTCGGCGTGGGCGGATCGGTCACCCATGGGTGATAGGGCCCGGTGTGGTTGGCGATCTGGTCCTGGATGATCTTGATTCCCGCCGCGCGCGCGCCATCCACCAAAGCCCGCAACGTGGCCAGCGTGCCGAAGTGCTCTTCCACGGCGTAGAAATCGACCGCATGATAGCCGTGGTAATCGGTGCTCGGATCGCCCGCGGGATCGGGCTTGTTATCGGCGGTGAACCGCTGCTTTTCGTTGAGGCGATTGGCATTGCTATACCAGGGCGTCAACCATAAGGCGGTCACCCCAAGCTCCCGCAGGTAGGGCAACCGATCCAATACCCCCTGCAGATCGCCCCCGTGATAAAACCGGCCCTTCGACCGGTCCAACAGGCCGGGAGCCGACGGCGGATGATCGTTGCTCAGGTCGCCATTGGCGAACCGGTCGATCATGATCAAATAGATGATGTCATCCTGATTGATCCCCTGGAACCGGCCTTGGCGCGGCAACGGCTCCAGCAAGGCAAAAGTCACCTCCGCGGTGCCGCCGTCTGGCGCCGTGACCCTCAGGGTCACGGGTCCGGGCAGGGCGTTGCGATCGATGTGCAGGTC
>Ga0114946_10003776_pt1 | contig 10119 bp, 9 predicted proteins | sample WalLakDeSediment_FD_88676 | JGI IMG/M metagenome (GOLD analysis project Ga0114946, IMG submission 88676) | Lake sediment microbial communities from Walker lake, Nevada to study Microbial Dark Matter (Phase II) - Walker Lake 11/02/13 Deep Sediment | ecosystem: Environmental > Aquatic > Freshwater...
ACTGAGCCGCGAGCGCCGGGCTGCGGATCAGCAGGGTGTTCTCGTCATTGTCCCACTCGCCGGCCGAGGTCCAGTTCATGGACCCGGCGATCAAATATTTGCCGTCGATCGCCGCCGACTTCATGTGCATCTTGCCGCCCCAGACCTCGACCTTGACCGGGATCCCGACCTCGCGGAGGATCTCGTGCTTGGTGTAGCCGTTCTTGGCCGCGGTCGCGTCGAGGATCACGCGGACCTCGACCCCGCGGTTGTGGGCGTCGATCAGATCCTTGGTGATCGCCTTATGCGTCAAGAAGAACACGGCGATGTCGATGCGCTTGGTCGCGCCCTGCAATAACGGGCGCACGCCGTTGGTGATGACCTTGTCTTGCGGCGAGAACAGCACGCGGAGCTCGGCGTCGCCGACCGTGGTCCGCAGCTTGTCGCTCTTGGGCTTGCGCTGGTGGTACTTGCCGTCGGCCCACATCCCCTCGAATTCGCGGGTGTACCAGCTCGCGACCGTGGGCGACTCGATGACGAGGACCAAATTGGCGTTGTAGCCCCCGGTGCACGAGTCGCTGACGTTGGTCGAGCCGACCCACAGGGTCCGGCCGTCGACGACAAAGAACTTGTGGTGCATGATCTTGTTGAAGACCTTGCCGCCGCCGTCGTCGTCGCCGCCGCCGTCGAGGCGCTCGCGGCTCGCGTGGGTCGCGAGCAAGCAGCGATCACCCAGGTCGTAGGCGAGGCACTGGACGTAGCCCAAGAAGCCCTCGGGCTGCTCGCAGCCCGGTTGTTTGTGCTTGTTCGACCGCTCGCTCTGCTTTTGCTCGCGCTCGAGCGCGATGTCGACCTTTTGATCGTCGCGGATATTGCCGAGCCTGGCGACCATCTTATCGGTGTCCTTATAATAGTTACTACCGCTGACGTCACGATCAACGACCCCACGAATCACCACGCCGCGAGCCTTGGCGGCCTCGAGCGCGGCGAGGATCTGCGGCTGGCCGCGCATGCCGTAGATCGCAAAATCGACGCTGGTCTGCGCGCCCTCGATCAGCTCGAGCAACGAGGTGCACAGCTCGACCTCGCACGCCTCGCTCGGGGTCTTTCGGCCGCTGGGATCGTGGAGCAGCAGCGTGACGCTGCCGTCGAGATCAGCTTGCGTCGGCTGGGTCTGGACGGGCACGTCGGCGCGCCCGCGATCGGGGTTGGTGCTCGAACCAGACGAGTCGCAAGCGAGGAGCGAGGCGACGGCGAGCAGCGAGAGCGCGGCGCGGAGCACTGCGGGGGCGGGCATCGCCTGGATTCTAACGGTGCACGGGCGAACCGGGAAACACCCACGCAGCCCGCTCGCAGCCCGCGCTGGGCTCCGCTAGGGATCCTAACTCCGCTCGAGCTCTTCGTCGGTCCCCGGATCTCGCAAGCTCACGCCGCCGAGCTCCGCGAGCTTCGCCTCGGAGACGCCCGCGAGCAGTTGGACCACCTGAGCGATCAGGTCGGCCGCGAGTCCATTGTCGTTGGCCGAGGTTTCGTGCGCGATGAACACGAGCGGGCGGACGTGGACCTGCTCCCCAAAGCGCTCACGCACACGATCGAGAGACAGGGGCTCGAGCGAGAAGGTCTGCCCGTCCCGGTCGACGGACCGGTAGATGATGATCGGGTCGGAGAGCTCCCGCGCCGCGGCCGTGTCCATCGACCGAGTATGGGCGGCTTGGCTGCGCGCCGCAACGGACACGGGTCAGGCCAGCGCCGCGCCCAAAGACATCCCCACGGCGTCGATCTCGGCCAACACCAGGTCGATGTCCGCGGGCTCGACGTCGGGGTTGATGAACAGCATGCGAAAACAATTCGGCCCGCCGTCGATCGGTGAAAACCCCAGGATCACGCGTCCGCGGGCGCGGAGGCCGGGCTTGATCGCAGCGCTGAGCGCATGCAAGCGGGCGCGCGCAGGCGGGTCGGCGCGCGCGAGCTCAAACGGCCGCGAGCTCGGCGGCACCCACCAAAACAACACGTTGCACGGCCCGCCCGGGTGCGCCGCGACGAACCGCTGGTCATCGCGGTCGGCGATCCGCTCGCGCAGGTAGTCGGCGTTGGCCACGGCGACCTCGATGCGCCGAGCCATGCCCGCGTCACCGTGGCGCTTCCAGCTGAGCCAGGCCGCGAGCACGTCGATGCGCCGGGCGCAGGCGAACCCGAGGTCGCCGCTGTCGTGCTCGGCGTGGGGCTTGTCGGGTTGGAACAGGTAGTCGGCCTGCTCGGCGAAGCAGCCGCGCAGCTGCTCGGGCCGGCGCAAGAGCAGGACCGAGCACTGCTGCGGCATGCCCATGAGCTTGTGCAGGTTCCAGGCGATCGAGTCGGCCTGCTCGATGCCCGCGAGCGCCGAGCGATGCGCGGGCGAGAACAACAACGACGCGCCGAAGCAGCCGTCGACGTGCAGCCATAGATCTTCGCGGCGGCAGATCGGCGCGAGCTGATCGAGCGGATCGAAGGCGCCGACGACCGTGGTCCCGGCCGTCGCGTTGACGACCAACGGGGTCAGCCCAGCTGCGCGCGCGTCGACGATCGCCCGCTCGAGCTGCGCCGGGATCATCCGCCCGTGCGCGTCTACAGCCACGACGATCACCGCTTGCGAGCCGATCCCAAGCAGCTGCGCGGCCTTGCGGATCGAGTAGTGGGCGTGCGCCGAGGTGAACACGGCGAACCGCGGGCCTGCGACCGCACCAAGCTCGCGTAGCTCCGGCGCGACGCGGTGGCGGGCGAGCTGCAAGGCGTGGAGATTGGACAGGCTGCCACCCGCGAGCATCAGCCCAGCGCGCGGCGGCGGGCCGCTGCCCGAGCCCACCCCTGCCCCCGCCCCTGCCCCCGCCAGCCCAGCGAGCTGCGCGAGCCGGCGCAGCAAGTGCAGCTCCATCAGCGTAAACACCGGCGCCATCTCGAAGGTCGCGCCCGTGGTGTTGAGCGCCGTCGCGATCCAATCGCCGGCGAGCGCCGCGAGGTCGGGGCCCGCAAAATTTTGGTTGAAGAAGCGCGGCGAGGCCGTGTGGACCGAGAGCCGCAGGGTCTCGTCGATCGCGGCGAGCAGGTCCTCGCTCGGGTGCGCGAGGCCGTCGGCGAGGGACAGTGGCACATGGGCCGCGAACGCGGCCTCGATCTGCGCGGGACCAACATCGACGAGCACCGGCAGCGCCCGCGCGCGGGCCTGCTCGACGTAGCGGATCAACCGCGACGCGCTCGCGCGCAGGAGCTCGGCGTCGCGCTCGCTCACTCGTTCTCGACCACGAAGAAGTCGATCCAGACCTCGAGGTGATCGTTGATCACGTCCTTGGCGAGGGTCTCGAAGATGATCGTGCTGCCCTCGATGTTGAGCGCGTTGTAGTTGATGGTGGTCCCGAGGTTGTTGACGACGCCGTCGCGAAAGCCGTTGACGACGTGTTGGTTGTCGTTCACGAGGTCCTGCTCTTGGGCCGCGACCGCGCCGCTGCCTTGGCCGCCAAGCACGACGATGTCGCTGGGCGTGAGCGCGACGCCCTTGTCGGGATCAAAGCCGACGTCGAGGTCCATCTGCGCGACCGCGTAGCCGCAGTAGCCGTCGGCGAAGCGCCAGACCCGAAACTGCGTGGTCATGAACTCCTGGCCCGCTGGCGCGCCGCGGATGAAGTCGAGGGTCACGCCGTAGTTGCCGTCCTCGTCGGGCTCGCCGTCCTGGTTGTAGACCCGCGGGATCTCGCCCTCTTCGAGGAGCCGCTCGACCATCGCCTCGAACATCGCAATGTCGAAGTCGACGACCATCGGCACGCCCATCGGCATGGTCCCGGTGATCTCGAGGCCCGCGCCGGGCGGGAGCGGGAGGTTGCTCTGCATCGCGATGGCGAGGGTGTTGTCCTCGGGGAACACGATCAGCTTGCGGGCGAGCAGGCGGACGTCGTTGTTGCCGATCTCCCACGAGTCGAGGCGCAGGAGCTCGGTCCGGCCGTAGCTCTCTTGGATCTTCTCCTGCATGAACAACGCGAGCGCGCCGACTAGCGACTGGTGATCTTCGGTCTCGAGGCCGAAGGCGCTGAGCCACAGATCTTGGACCCGCAGCCGGGTGTAGTCGGCGATGAGGATCGTCGCTCGCTCACCGTCGGGCTCGAGCTCCATCGGGATCCGAAATTTGACGCGGCCGATGCCCGAGCCCTGCGGCTCCAAGTTGGCGCCGATCATGACCACGTTGAAGTCGATCGAGTATTGGACGCAAGTTGGGCAGCCCTCGAGCGACTCGAGCTCGATGACTGGGGCGGTCTTTGCGTCGAACAGCAAGGTCCCGGGCCCGGAGAACCACACAAACGGCAGCTCCCCGGTGAACGGGACGTCCTGGCCGACGACCCCCTCGAGCAGGCGGTTGAGCGCGTCCTCGGACAGCTTGAGGGCGACTGGGTAAGGAGCGCCGCTGGGGGTCGGAGCGAGCAGCTGGCCCTCGCGGGCCGCGGCCTCGCGAAACACCACCTCTTGATCCTCGCAGTCGAAGTACACGTCCTCCCCGCGGCAGCCTCCCGACGCGAGCGCAGCGACCAACCCCAACGCGGCTCCAAGCGTGGCCCCACCGGACAGCCGCCGCAGCATCGGCGAGATCCCTGGGAACCGAGCAGGAGCGAGCCCAAGCGAAGACATGGGTTTATTTTGGCCGTCTGTGCCTGGCAACACAAGCGGGCCGTTTCGCCCTGTGCACTCGTGCGCACGCCCTGACAGCGATGTCGCGGTTGCGTGCCAGGCACCTCGTCGACGGATGGTCGTATCCGTCGCGAATTGCTGATAGAGTCGCCAACCTACACATGGCTCCGACGAGCACACGCTTCCTCGCCCTCCTGGCCGCGCTGGCCTTGATCGGCTGCTTCAATTCCGACGAGCTTGCCGGCAACAGCGGCACCAGCAGCGTCGGCGACACCAGCAGCGAGACCGTCACCGAGTACAGCGACGAGACTGACGGCGAAAACGACGACAGCTGGACCGCCGAGGAGACCGGGACCGGCGAGACCACCTGCCGCGACGCCATCAATTGCTTGGTGATGTGCCAGTTCGAGCAGATCCTCAACAACGAGCTCGAGCCCGATCTGTCGTGCTTCTTGGATTGCGACAAGGGCCTGTCCATCGACGAGGCCTACTTGCTGATCAAGCTAGCTGAGTGCATCGGGAACCGCTGCGCGATGCTCGGCGAGTGTGGGCCCGATTCCACCAACAACGCCTGTTTGACCTGCATCGCCGCCCACGGCCAGGATCCGCAACCGCCGGGCTGCCTCGCAGAAGCCGCCGCCTGTCAGTGATCGGTGCTCCCGCCATGAAGACCCCCGTGCGTCCGGTTTCGCTCGTCCTCCGCCGCCTCCCCCACGGCGTCTGCCTCGCAACCTTGCTGGCGGTGCCAACCCCGAGCTTCGCGGGCGAGCCCGAGCCTACGGCTGCCGAGCCCGAGCCGGCCGTCGAGTCGTCGACCGACGCCGCGCTCCCGTGGAAGCTGCGCGTCGGCTTGGTCTCAAAGACCACCGAACGCAAGCGCACCGACCTGCCGTGGATCAAGCGCTGGGCGCCCGAGCGGCTGATGGTCGAGGTCGGCCTGTTCGGCGGCATGTTCTTCCCGGCCGGCAATCACGACTTCTACAACCCCGCCAGCGGTCACAAGCCGCTGTGGATCGTCAACGGCGAGGCCGGCGGCCGGATCGCGTTTTTCCCGGAGCGCTACATTGGCGTCGAGCTCGAGGGCGCCGGGGTGCTTGGCCGGGTGCGGACCAGCACCAACGACCCGGCGGTGATCTGGGCGGCGCGGGCCCACGTGATCGCGCAGCTGCCTTGGTCGAGCGTGACCCCCTTCGTGCTCGCTGGCGCCGGGGCCATGGGCGTGTCCTCGCACCCGGTGATCCTCGGTAACGACGTCGATCCCTCGGTTCACTGGGGCGGCGGCGTCAAGGTCTACATCAACCGCTGGGTCGGCTTGCGCGTCGACGGTCGCCAGGTGTTCGCGGCCAAGCAGGCCACCCAGCGCTCGTACACCAGCCACGGCGAGTTCCTCGCGGGCCTGGTGTTCACCCTCAACCGCGCCAAGCCGATGACCGCGCCGCCGCCCAACCCCGACCGTGACGGCGACGGCTTCCCCAACGAGCGCGACGACTGCCCCGACGTGCCCGGGGTCTCGCCCGACGGCTGCCCGGCCCGCGACACCGACGGCGACGGCTTCGTCGACACCGAAGACGCGTGCCCCTACGAGCCCGGCGTCGAGCCCGACGGCTGCCCGATCCGCGACCGCGACGGCGACGGGATCCCCGATCACCTCGACGCGTGCCCCGACCAGCCCGAGACCTTCAACGGCTTCGAGGACGAGGACGGCTGCCCCGACGAGATCCCCGACGAAGTCCGCAAGTTCAGCGGCATCATCGAGGGCATCGGCTTCGACCTCGACTCGACCGAGATCCGCGAGGCGACCAAGCCGATCCTCGATCGCGCGATCGAGGTGCTCGAGCACTACCCCGACATCCGCATCGAGATCGTCGGCCACACCGACAACGTCGGCACCGCCGAGTACAACCTCGAGCTGTCCAAGAACCGCGCCGAGTCGGTCAAGCGCTACCTCGTCGATGGCGGCGTCGATCCGGCCCGGCTCGAGACCCGCGGCGCCGGCCAGTCCGAGCCCGTCACCTCGAACGACAGCGACGAAGGCCGCGCCAAGAACCGGCGGACCGAGTTCAAGATCGTCAAGACCCGGCGCGCGCCGGACTAGCGATCCGGCGCGGCCTGGCTTGCGCCGATCGGCGAACCGGGCCAGGGTCTGGCCATGAGCGACTGGTGGGGCGACTTCGAGTTCAAGTCCTACGCCCAACGATCCTGGCGCCTCGGCCCCTTGAACCTGTGGGTCACCCGCATGACCAACGAGTGGCAGATCGCCCACAGCTGGTCCAACGACCCGCTCGACGAGACCATCGAGCTGCTCGAGGACGCCGAGCTCCCGGCCAACGTCGAGCGGCGTCGCTACCTGTTCTCGAGCGGCGGCCGGAGCTTGCGGGTGGTCCCGCGGGTCGCCGACCGGCCCGTGGTCACGCGCCCCGAGATGCCGGTGATCATCCCGCCGGGCGAGAAGGCGACGCTATACATGGCGAGCCCCTTGTGGGTCGAGCTCGCGGCCGGCGATCCGCTCCGGGTGTTCGCCGAGATCCCGGTTTGGCGGGCGTCGAGCACCTGGTTTGGTGACGACACCCTCGACGGTACGCTGTGCTACGCGACCCGGACGCGCGCGCGGCTGGAAGTGACGGAGGTCCGCGCCGGCCCGCGGGTCACGACCGCGCTGTTCGTCCGCAACCACCACGCCGAGGCGCTCCGCGTCGAACGCCTGGCCCTGCCGCTCCCGCAGATGTCGGTGTTTCGCGCCGAGGACGGGCGGCTGTGGACCGAGTCCGCGAGCGTGATCTACGACCCGAGCGATCGGTCGCCAGCCAAGATCGGTCACGCGCCGCCGGCCGAGGCCGGGCCGACCACGCGCGTGTCCGGGCCGCGCCAAGACCCCCGGGCGAACATCCTGGCGCGAGCGTTCTCGGCGGCGATCAAGGGGGTGATCGGATGATCGCCGTGACCGCCATGGCCGCCCGGGTCGAGAAGAACCACTGGCTCGCGCTGCTGCTCGCCAAGGAGCCCGACGACATCGCCGTGATCGCCCTGCGGGTCGTGCTGATCGTCGTGGTCGGGTTGCTGCTCGGGCGCCTGCTCGGGAGCCTCGCCGGCCGCGTCGCGCGGCGCCGCGGCAGCGCCCAGGGCCAGATGCTCACGAGCCGGTTCGTGTTCTACGGGGTCGTGGGCATCGCCGGGTTCATGGTCCTCGACACCCTCGGGGTCGAGATCGGCGTGCTGCTCGGGGCCGCGGGCATCTTGACCGTCGCGATCGGCTTCGCCTCGCAGACCTCGGCCTCCAACCTGATCTCCGGGCTGTTCTTGCTCGGCGAGCGCCCGTTTAGCATCGGCGACGTGATCGAGGTCGGCGACCGGCTCGGCGTGGTCCTGTCCGTCGACCTGCTCTCGGTCAAGCTGCGCACCTTCGACAATTTGTTCGTGCGCGTGCCCAACGAGACCCTGATCAAGTCGGAGATCGTCAACCTCACGCGCAACCCGATCCGGCGCATGGAGATCAACCTGCGGCTGAGCTACGCCGAGGACTTCGATCGGGTCGCCGCGATCTTGCAGGCCCTCGCCCGCGACAACCCCGACATCCTCGAGGAGCCCGAGCCGATCGTGTGGATCGACGCGCTCGGCGACTCCGCCGTGCACGTGCGGTTCTTGGTTTGGGGGGCGAACGACGTGAAGTTCTTTCCGCTCCGCTCGCAGGTCCACGAGCGCGTGGTTCGAGCCCTGCGCGAGCATCGGATCGGCGTGGGCTTCCCCCGGCTCGACGTCGAGGCCCAGCGCGTCCCCCCGCCCGATTGACAAGCCCAGCGCCGGCCTTCAACCATGCCGTCGTGCGCCTCGCTTCATCGCTGCTGTGGTCGAGCTTGGCGACGTCGTCGCTGGTGGCCTGCAAGCCCGAGCAGCCGCCCCCGGCCCAACACGAGCGCCCGGTCGCCGAGCTCGAGCTTGGCGCCCACGCGTCGAGGCGCTGCACCGAGGCCATGGCCGCGCTCGCCCAGCTCGAAGCCGACACGTTCCGCGAGCCGAGCACGGAGCCCCTGCGCCAGTGGCTGCACGCGACCGATAGCAGCCTCGGCCGGGACGACGGCGCGCTGTTCGACGAGCGCGTGGTCGGGCTCGAGAGCGAGCGCGAGCGGGTGGTGCTGCTCACCGGCCTGCGCACGCCAGCGCTGCTCGAGGCCCGCCGCTTGCTGGCCGCGGCCTCCGACGCCGATCCCCAGCGCACCCCCCAGCTCGAGCGCGCGAGCCAGTGGGATGAGGCCTGGTGCCTGTGGGACGGCGCCCTGCGGCCGCTCGCGCGCCGTGCCGACGGCCTGCCCGAGCGCGGCGGCGAGGATTGGGAGGCCACGATCGTCGAGGCCTTCACCGCCGGTCGGGCCGCGCTCGACGATCCCCGGGTCACCAAGGTCAGCCGGCAGATCATCGAGAAGGCCAACTACGCCGTGGCCTACCGGCTGATCCTCGCCGGCGCCGAGCGGCCCCCGACGACCGAGGCGGCTGGTCTGCTCGACATGCTCGAGGACCGGCTCGCCGATCGCAACGGCCCAGGCCTCGCGCGCATGCGACGAATGCTCAACGGCAGCCCGGCGGCCGTCGATCCGATTCAGATCGAGCGCGAGCTCGCCCGCGGGTTCTCCAAGCGCGCGCGCAAGTACTGCGACAAGGCGGTCGTCCACGCCGAGCTCGGCTCGCCGGACGCCGTCGCCGAGGCCTGGGAGGGGCTGCTCTACACCAAGGTCATGCTCCCGAGCATGACCGAGGCCCTGAGCCCCGAGGGGTTTGACGCCGACGCCTACATGGCCGATTGGCACGGCTACATCGAGCTGATCGAGGCCGGCGCGGACGGCTCGGCGGCCGCCGCGATCGCGGCGCGGTTGGTCGAGTGGAATTGTGCGTATCAAGACCGCCTGGGGATCGCCGCGTGCAGCTCGACCTCCAATGAGGTCGAGCCGCCCGATATCACGCAAAACAGCGGCTTGACGAGGTGACCGATGCCGAACACCGAGCGATCGACCGGCATGCTCGTCATTCGCACGAGCCGGCGCATGGCCGGGCCCTTCGTAGACGTGGCCCTCGCCGTCCCGGCAGTTCTTGAGCAGCCCGAGCTCACCCGCGAACCCCTGCGCCCGCAGCCACGCCTCGGTCTGGGGCAGCGCGTCGATCAGCACGCGCTCTTGCGCCTTTTGATAGAGCAGCAGCTGACTCGGACCGCGGCACTCGGGGGTGCTCGCCTCGATCAAGCCGTCGCTCGGGGCGTGCGGCAAAAACTCGTAGTAGATCGCCCCGCCGTTCTCCAAGAACAGCTGCTGGTGAAGCTGCTTGCGATCATACCACTGACCGCGCGCCGACGTATCCCGCTGCTGGCCAAGTTCAGGATCCGCTAGTGTCCCGAGTCAGTAGTTCGTGGCGTAAAGAGCGGTGTTCCCGAGGTCGCTGCGTAGGAGCCCCGACGACGCTGTATCCGGCATACTGCTAGGAGGGGCGACACCCGCAGCGGGCTCG
>Ga0114946_10003777_pt1 | contig 10118 bp, 15 predicted proteins | sample WalLakDeSediment_FD_88676 | JGI IMG/M metagenome (GOLD analysis project Ga0114946, IMG submission 88676) | Lake sediment microbial communities from Walker lake, Nevada to study Microbial Dark Matter (Phase II) - Walker Lake 11/02/13 Deep Sediment | ecosystem: Environmental > Aquatic >...
TGATACTGCGCCGTGCGCGTCAGTCGTATTCCCGGTGTGCGTGGTTAAATCCCCCGCTACCGTAGTGACATTAGACTTCAACGCTATGTCATCTTCGGCACTTGGCGCGACCACCTTTGCTCTTCCAGCAGAATCTCTACGCACAATCTTATCAGCAGTCGCCGCCGAAACTGCGCCGTGTTCCGCACCAGTAGTAGCTTGACTATGATCATAAGCTGTTGCACCCCTATCGCCACGATAAGCAGTTGTTTCTGTTTCACCTAAATCTGGTTTAGCATCAACATCTGCTTTACGAGCAATATCATCATTATGATCAGGTGCTGCAACTCTCGCCCTACCATCTGCATCACGCACAATAATTTTTGATGCTGTAGCAGTAGATACAGCTCCATGTGCAGTTGTAGTATTAGCTGTATGTCCATCAACCTCATCCCAAAGATCATTTTGAACTTGAGCGGTAAGACGATTTTCTACTACTGCTTCATCATTATGAGCTACTCTTGTTGTACCTTCTTGTCCCCTTACTACAGTTAATGTATTAGATGAAACATTAGTAACATTCATAATTTCATCATCAACAGTAATTTTAAAAGGAGCAGTTGGGTGACCTGATGCATTGGCTACAACAAGAGAAGTATCTTCTTCACCACCACCAAGGCCACCCACCATATTAATTGTGGTGTTCCAATTATTTGCTGCGTTATATCTTGTCATTTATAACACCACCTTAAGCTGGTTTAACAAATACAGTAATAGCTACTTCAATACCATCAATAGCTACAACTACACCATCAGAACCAGTAGTTTTTGGTCCGTCTGTAATAGCTCCTGTAAACTCTGGTTGCCCAGCAGTAGAGGCAGACCAGATAGAAAAATGTGTAATATCCTGCGCAGCATCAATTTGTGCACCAGTCCACTCTACTGTAGCTGTATTTTTTACAAACCTTTCAGTATTTGTTCCATGGTTTGCTGGTGCATCTCCAAAAGTAATTGCTTTTCTTGCAATATCAGCTGTATCATACTGAGCAACATTAGCTGTTCCTGCTGCACCAGGACTACCAAGATGTAGCCACAGATGTGGTGTTGCAGGTGATCTTAAAGCATCATTCAAAGTATCATCTGCCCTTTGATAAGTCATAGTCATTTCTATTCACTCTCCTTTTACTTAGGAAATGATGTTGCCTTAACTGTTAGGGTTGTACCGCTAACAGAAGACAAAAATGTTCTAAACCAAGTAAACCCAGCCACAGGAACCTCATAAGCACCAACAGCTATGATACCTGTAGTAGCGGTTTTATTAACTCCGTCTGCTAATTGAATAGCTCCAACGGTTAACCAGTTTGTTCCATCCATACTAACTTGAGCGTCTAATTTCATAGTACCTGCTGTACCTGTAACTGCCAAACTTACTGTATTGTAGCCAGCTACAGACATTTTCGCAGCAGGTCTATTAGTATCATGGTTTACCGTAGTAGCTCCATCTTGTAGAACTACTAATGGTGGCATAAACCCTGCCATAAGACCCACCTCCAAAATTAGTTATAGGGGTAGAATTAACTACCCCTAAAATTATCATGCAGCTACAAAGGTTTGATCAGTTTTAAATTCTGGTACAGAGTACTGTACAGTAATCAATGTAATGCCTTCAGTAGCGGTCGTACCAGATGTTACTGCACTTGCTCTAATTCTACGAGCAGTATCAGAATATCTTTTGTTAACATGACTGGCTGCGTTTTGACCATTGGTAGTATAAGGTAAGTAAACTCCCTGCTTACCACCAGTTCTGTAGAAATCAATACTTTCACCAGCCAATAAATCAGTAGCTTTTAAATTAACTGCAGCAAAATATCCATCTGCATCTATTGCTACTGGTGGACTAGCATTAGTATAATCCCCAACGTCTAACGCAGCAGATGTTCCAGCATCACAAAGTTCTACAGCATGTACAATAATATTTTCAATTATTGCATGTGCTGGAAGAACAACATCATTGCTGTAAGTACCTGCAGCACCAACTGTACTAAGTTGTATAGTTTCAGATGTAGAAACCATACGAACTCCAGACTGTACAAGGTTGCCACTACTATCAACTACTTCCACACTACTGTCTGCATCACCAATCCTGAAACCATTCTTTGATACAACAGGACCAGTATCATGCACACCAGGAAGACCAGGACCATATCTACCCATAAGTAAAACCTCCTTTAATATTGGGGGACCGCCAAGGAGTAAGCCGTCCGAAGACCGTCCCCCTAATAAACTTTAGCTGGCATCGTTGCCATACACCCATACCCAATCACTCCAGCCACATTCATAACGCATATACGCCCTGAATTTAGCAACCAGAGTATCGAACTCCTCTTCCATAGCAAATTCAATGGGTACACGATCAAACCACTTAAGGAACATCTTCATGTACCGAGAATCCAGTAAAAACCAAGCATCATCGTTAGTAAGTTCATCCCAAACGATTAGCTTATAACGACCCTGATGAATATTAGGGTTGTTATCACTGGTATTAATTTTCTTGTCGGACTGAATAAGTTCCCAAGCAAGCTCTTCTTTAGCCACAGGGACCAAAAGAGTATCAGGAACAACAGAAACACGAAAACCTCTGTCATCTCTGGTATCCCTCATAAGAGCCTTTGTGCTCTGTAAAGCTGAGTGACTTAGTGCTAAAACACCAGCATTACTACGCGCTTCAACACCTTCGGACCCCCCACTATCCACATAAGCTTTAGATGGGTGATCTGTTGCACAAAGTCGCTTACCATCAGGACCTGTATAGCTTGCGCTAAAAGCATTATTGAAAACTGAAGCACCATGCTCCTCCTGTTTCCTTGCTGCTCTTGTTGCCAACCCTACAGGCTTAGTATTGATGATGTTGTATTTTTCATCATCATACAGTTTTCTTTCAATCTGAAAACCTTTCGCATACTCAGGGAATTCATATACCTTACTATATCCCTGATACATGCGGTCATATTCTACTACGCCTTCAAACTTCGGAAAATCTCCAAGAGAACCAATACTAAGGTCTTCCTCGTAAGGCTCGCTAGTAGAACCTACTTTAAATAACTCTGGATAAATCTTCGGAATTTCATCAAATGCCTCATAAAAAATATCCGATAGACCTGGCTCCAGAAGTTTGCCGAAATATTCTCTACGTGCTATAGCCATTTAAATTTCACCTCTCTTAAAATACTTTTAGTTTACGCATTAGCCTTATTCAACAGGCCTTGGTTAAACACAACCCAAGCTACAGTATTTGCAGCGTTAGCATCTGTGCTTCGTTCAATCTTAACAACAGTTAAAGGATTGTCTGCATGTGAAGCATTAGCCCCATCAGCACCCAAACCAGTAGCATTAATTCTAAGACGTGCACCAAGCACTGTAGTAGCTGCAATACCATGAGTACCTGTGCCTGGAACAGCACTAAACTTAGTTCCGTCTGCCTTGGTTACAGGAACCTTATACACGGCACCTGGTAGAATCCATGCGGCCCTACCAGTTCCGTTCTGTTCAATAGCTTCAAGGGTAACTACAGCAGGAACCAAGCTCTGAGCAGCAGCTATATTAAGATGACCAGCTGTTGCATGCATATCACAGGCGACACCAGCCTTAAGACCACCAGAGTTATCCTGATCCGTAAACGGGAAATTATCTGCTGGGGGAGCTACAGGACCCATACCGCTAATCATATTTCTTACAAAAGTAAAAGCCATTTAATTTCACCTCTCTTATTCTATTTCTCCAGCTTGCTTTTTACGATTATAATAGCGTTCAAAGCTGATACCCATTCTTGTTGCTACATCTTTCTCAGCTTGTGTTAACGCAACATTATAATCAACAGATGCAGAAGGTTTACTATCTCCGCTTTCAACTTTACGCTTCCTCTGCACTTCTTTCTGTTTGCTCGTTTGGTTCTTTATATGCTGTTTTAACTTAGGTCTCAGAATAACTGCAGATGCGTCTACAATTGATAGACCAGTTTCATCTGCTTTATCCAGAATATCATCCCTATAGTCATCATATAATTTACCAAACTCTTTACGAGCCTCAGCTTCTTGTGTAGACCTTACCTTCTCTGTGCGTTCATCAGCGATCATGCTCTTAATTTCATTAAGTTCACTACGCATGTCATTCCCTCCACCTTGTACAGCATAAGCATCTTGCTGAGCAAACTGCTGTTGTAACCTTTGCCGAACCTCAGAGGGACTTAACCCTGCCGCACTAGAGACGGCCCGACCAGCATTAGCAAAATCAGTGGCTTCTTCAATACTTTTGAAACCCATTTGCTTAGCCAGCCTGTTACGTTCTCTCGCAAACCTACGTTCAAACGCTTTGTCAAACTCCTCCTGGCTCCGATAAGTCCGACCCTCATCTGTTTCCAATTCTTCGGTACTTTCTTCGCCATCAAGGTCTTCTTCCATTTCGTACTCCTCGTCAGCGATTTCTTCCTCACTACCCGATAGTACTTTCTCATCATCAAATTGCATTTTAACTACCTCCGTTTTAAGTTCGTCAACTTTAGATTCCGTTTAAGGTTCGTCAACCGTAAATTTAGAAGGCATTCCGTTTTTTATATCTCGTCAGATATTAACCGAAAGGCTTTCTCATCCCTATTGCTGTCAAGCGTTTTGAAGCCTGAATTATCCGAGTGAAAGTAGTACCACTATTTCCACTAACAGATACCTTCGGCTGTGCACGCTGACCTTGGGATTTACCCTGTCTAACCGATTTGTAAGCATCCGCAAAAACTCCCTTACTCTGCACAGGCATAGACATGTAATCACCTCCTAAAATGTTCTTTCACCCATTCTTTCTCCACCTGCTTGTTGTTCCATCAAAGCAGCCTGTTGTTCTTCCATTCTCGCAAGAATTTCTTCCTTGTTCGGGAAATTCGTAACCTCAAGAACTGCTTTTCTATCAATAACGCCTAACTGATAAAATTCTTTTGCTTCTTCATATAACAATGCTTGGCTATATGGAACACTTGGGCCAACCTTTACCTCTACATCAAACTCTGGAAACTTAATCTCTTCCATTAACTGTGCTCTCTGCTCTTCATCCAGCTCAGGCATACCAGCTTCTTCCATTCCTGGCATAAACGTTTGTTCAACAGGGGGCAACAATCCAGCTTCATCAGCCATACTAATCAAACGCTCTTCCAGTATCTCCCTTACATCTAAAGTCATCGGAACGGTATTACCAACCAACCTTATTATACGGGGTTCTTCGTAAAACTCCAATACCAAACTAATCGCTTGTTCAGACATTTCACGGATTGATGCCCCCATGTTGCTGGCTTTCTCACGTACCCTAATACTGGCTGCTTCCTGTAGTGCAATAATACCAGAAGCAGACCGTACACCCACAGGCCTCCTACCCTGTACCACATCATTTACACCTAATATCTGCTCCATCCACACGATTAATTGCTCCAAATGATTGGAAATATGTGGCGGAATAGATACTCCAGGCTCTCTTCTTACTCCTTCATTATGTGTAAATATAACCCTACCAGGCGTATTATCAAATATATAAGCATCAGTCTCATCTAAACCTGATAAAGTTTTGTTCACTATCCACTGTGCATTACCCATTAATCTGGTGTTATCTATTATCTGTGCTTCATAAGCATTAACCAACTGCTGGATCATATCAATAATTTCAATTTCTCCAATACCCCAAAACTCTTTCTCTGCCTGATAGTCTACAAATCTTACTATTGGAAACTTACCATGCTTGTATACTGATACTCCACCTTTGTTCTTATCATAATCTTCATCATATTCTCCACCGAAGACATCAAGAACTACATCACCAACGTAATACATTATACATACATTACCCTCTTTATCTCTAAAAGCATACTCTACTAAAGTTGCTGTCTCTTCCCCAGAGTCCCTTCCCCTACCCTCAAGACCCTCAGTCTGCATCCAATCATTATCTGGTACTACATACGAACCTTTATCGGGCCACCTTCTATGAAAATACTCCATAGGTTTAGCCATTTTAATAAAGTAATACTCCATTCCTTCTACGGTATATGCCCTTGGGTCTGGATAAAAGTTAATTGGATGTATATTAGTGTATTCAATCTCTCCAATCCCGTCCCAAGAATCTGGATTCCAGATCACTTTTTGTATTGAAGTACCATATTTTAATATATTTAACACAATTTCAATAATCTTTTCTTCTTTCATTCTATTAGTGTACCAAATATGTTCCAATACTACGCCTAATACTTCAGCTAATTCACTATCACTTGCAGAAACTCTTGGTTTAACCAGCACTTCTGGTGAATTTTCCGTTAATCTTGGTATTAAAGACCGTATCAAAGCAAAGGTAAAGTTCAGCACAGGGGTTGATCTATCATCTGGAACAGACTCAAACCACTGGTCACTCCGATATATCTTATCAAACCGTCTCCATTTAGAATGTAAATGCTCACCATCAAATGCTACTTTTCCTGTGTCCGCTAATTGAAACCTTGATAAAGCAATATCCAGCAATTCATTTTCCTGCTTGCTGTTCTTTTCTCTCGTGCCTCTAATGCTGCTCTTTACTTTATCACGATCTTTAGCTACCCAAGGTAATTGAAATGCCACTATTTATCACCTCACTAGCCCCGTATACGTAGGCTTTCTTCTTATTTTCTTCTTATCTTCTAACATAGATGGATGAATAAAGTCCACAACCTTACCTGTTTCGTTTTTCTGCACCCTCTGCTGTGGTAATTTGGTAGCCTGTACTAAATCTAACTGGTCGGCTAACGCATCTACTAAATCATCATACCCAGCAAACGGAAACTTTAATAATTCCCACAGAAGCCTTTGAACTAAATCATATTCTCCCTCTCTCTTGCTTAACTTAAGCATTTTTCGTGGTGCGTAAAACCCATCCTTTATCCTTGGAACCAATCTAAGTATTCTTTCTTCCTTTGATTGCTTGCTTTTCCTTTTTATTGGCTCTACTATAAACAATCTACCCCTTTCACGCATCACCCGTTCAAAATTATAGATATATGTCTGCTGAAACCCAACAGATTCAAACCCAATTGGTAACAAAAACTTACATTTATTATAGTATTTTAAAGCTAAATTGTAAATATCATCTAATAATTCATCTTCTGTGACTCTTTCATTTATTCCGTCTAATAAATACATTCTGTTTGCTTTATCATACCCACATACTATAATTGCAGTACGGTCAGCCTCGTCTCTTAGTGATACAGCTGGGTCTACCGTTATACATACATTTAATTCCCGTAAATCTGGTGGCTTTTCGTACCAATTTATCCATTCTATGTCAAATTTCTGATGCTCAGCTGGTGTTGGATTTAATAAATACTGCGCACCAAACTCATATGGTCCCTTTGCGTGCAATAAATCCTCTAATTGCTTGCGCCCGTACTCTTCTGGAAAAATTGGATTCTCCAGCGTAGTTGGCATTACGCTTATCATCCAATCTTTCTCTTCTTCTGGTACATTCGCAGCAGCATCAATAACAGGTTTATCCACCAGACCATCTGGTACTCTTAATGATGCCTTGCCACCAAACTCATTTATGATCCATGAATATAAATCAACATGTGACCATCTTGTACCGATGATAATCATCTCACCATCTGGATCAAGTAAGTCAAGTATGTCTTTAAAATATAAAATTGACTTCTCTACCATATCTTGTGTGCGTACATAGTCACGATTCACAAGGTCGTCTGCTATAATTGTACTGTAATGCTGCGAAACCATGCTGGCATCTACAGCACCAGTGGTTATACTGGCCTCTCTCCCAGCATATGGCCTCAATAAAATAAATTCATCCTGAGTATTACGAACTATCCAGTCTAATTTATCCTTCATCTCCGCTTTATGGTATGGCGTAGCATAATTATTTATCCAATAATCTCTCCATGCCCACCTAAACTTTGGCGAAGTTGTAAAATGATTACTTATAGTCCGCAAAAATTTCCTGCTGTTATCTAATTTAACATTTGAAATTAAAATTCTCTCGTTTGGATCTCTCAACAACTTTTGTATACTGTAACTTTCAGTTGCTATAGTAGATTTAAAATGTCCCCTGGGCCACAATAACAATTTAAACCGATAATTTGGCGTATCTATGTCCTGTGCCATGCGTTTATGGATATGATTAGTAATTCTTGAATATCCTAACAACTGTTTTGCAAGATAATGTAAATCACTCTGCGATTTTCTGCGAGCTTCTTCCTGCAAAGCCAGTTCTTCATCAACAGACATCTCTGGGAATGCTCTAATCATTGCTTATTTATCCCCTTTTAGGCTTGCGCTTCTCAGCCTCTGCTTCTATAAAAGCTTTTTCTCTCTTATATTCTGGAGAACTGTAGTACATGACAGCCTTATTATCTGGTTTGCTAATCGCACTGATTGCTGTGTCTACATCCTCCAACTTTTCTCCCAATGCATCAGTTTGTTTTTTATATGTAATCAACAAACACTTATAATAAGTTATAGTACCTATTACAACACTCATAAAAAGACCCACAGAAAGGCCAATAAAAAAATCTATCATAAGAAGCTTACTCCTTTGCAGTAGATTCGTTGTGGTTTCTCAGGTAATCTCCGACTGTCGCCTTCAAAAACGATATTCTTTCATCATCATCTTTAAATGGACTGTCTCCCACCTCAATTTTACCACCGAGTTCTACTCTTTGCTTCTCCTGATAGACCCCAGTAATTTCTAAAATCATCTTACCGTGTTTAAAACTGCCTTCTTTTGCTGCTTCTGTAAAAGTATGCAGTATAGCTGGCGTTTCCATTACCAGCGAGTTTGTTATAGACGTAATAAACAACTGTCTAAACTCTGGATTCTTTAATTTTTTACATACTAAAGCTGGCGAACACCCTGCTAATGCTGCTAAACCCTCTGCAGTTAGCCTGTGCTGTCCACATTCAGCAGCAGCTGCCAATATTTTCTTTTCTATTTTGGATAATTTTTCTAGTTCCAGTTTACAGCACCTCCAGAACTACATATTTCTATTATAAAGTATAGTAAATCTGGGAAAGAAAGTCAAGTATATCCCTATTATATCTTTACAAATAATTTTAAATAAGGTATAATAGGGTTAAAAAGGAGGTGAAAAGTTTGCAGCCATATAAAAATTTTAGAGAACTTGCGTCAAGTATCCTGTTACAAGCTGTAAACGACAGCAAACTTGCAGAATACAAGACCGAAACAAAAACATTTTTTAAAAGTAAGTGGTGTGAAACATTGTGTGACTGTATTAATTTAGACGTAGAGAGCTTAAGAACAATGCGAGCAATAAAAAGAAAACAAAAAGGAGTTGTAATGAACAATGACAAGCGAAGAAAGACAATATGTACCTAATTTGGATGAACTTGCTTTAAGGTTACAGATATCAGAGGCAGAACAACCTTATACAGGTTTAGTATTATTTGGTAAATCTGGTCGTGTTTATGCCATGTCTGATATTGTGCTAAACCATGTAGCTTTTACTGCACAAAGTGTGGAATTTATAATTGCTATCCACAACCAAATAAAAGAATTAATTGAAAAATTAAACGAAGTAGAAAAAGAGGGTGAGAAAATTGAGTCTAATAAGAGGACTAGACAGTCAAAGAAGGCTGACGATACCACAGGAGACGCTTAGATCAATCGGAGCAGAGCCTGGTGACTTACTAAAGATATATGCTTCTATAACACCACTTGGCGAACCTTGTGTTTTACTGGAAAAATTTGAGCCTGGTTGTTGGATATGTGGTCATATGGTAGATGACCAACATATGACTGTCAATAACCATAAGATTTGTACTGGTTGTGCAAAAATTATATCAAGTTCATTGGAGGATTAATGATATGATAAGAAAAACTGCACAGGGGTTTACCATTTATTCTGAAGCTGGAAAGAAACTAAGCAAACCATACAAGACAAAGAAGGAAGCAGCGAAAAGATTATCTCAAATAGAATACTTTAAACATAAGAAAGGAAAAAGCTGATGGATATAAAAGTTAGTATTGTAAAAAGTGAAATTGCTTTGAGAAACAAGATTGCAAAGCTGGAATCACTTTACAAGAATATCAGGGATATAAAATTTGCTATAGGCCCA
>Ga0114946_10003778_pt1 | contig 10111 bp, 3 predicted proteins | sample WalLakDeSediment_FD_88676 | JGI IMG/M metagenome (GOLD analysis project Ga0114946, IMG submission 88676) | Lake sediment microbial communities from Walker lake, Nevada to study Microbial Dark Matter (Phase II) - Walker Lake 11/02/13 Deep Sediment | ecosystem: Environmental > Aquatic > Freshwater...
CTGGACGCGGTCGTCACCAGCCCCGATGGCACGGTCGCATGGTACGACCGCACGACCCGCTGGGATCACGACACGCAACCGCTCTACGCGGGAGGGAACGACGGGTATGCCATCTACCGGATTCCGGCGCTGGCGGTCACGGCCAAGGGCACGGTGCTGGCCTTCTGCGAGGGCCGCAAGGCGGGTGCGAGCGACGCCGGCGACATCGATCTCTTGCTCAAGCGCTCGACTGATGACGGCCGGACCTGGGGCCCGCAGCAGGTCGTCTGGGACGATGGCGGCAACACCTGTGGCAATCCGGTGCCGGTGGTTGATCGGGAAACGGGAACCGTCTGGCTGCTCATGACCTGGAACCTGGGCGCCGACTCCGAGAACCAGATCCGCGATCGCAAGAGCAAGGACACGCGGCGGGTGTTCGTCACGAGTTCCTCCGATGACGGCCAGACCTGGAGCCCGCCCCGGGAGATCACGGCCGCCGTGAAGAAGCCCGAGTGGACCTGGTACGCCACTGGGCCCGGCGGCGGCATCCAGATCGAACAGGGGCCTCACGCGGGCCGCATGGTCATCCCGTGCAATCACATCGAGTCCACGACCGACCAGGACCACGCGAACTACTCGAACGTCATCGTCTCGGACGACCATGGCATGACCTGGAAGCCGGGCGGCCGCACGCCGCAGTCGGGCGTCAACGAGTGCCAGGTGGCGGAACTGCCCGGCGGCCGGCTGCTGCTCAACATGCGGAACTACCACGACTACTGGGGCAAGAGCGGACAGGTCTCCCGCCGCGAGCGGCAGGTGGCATTCAGCGACGACGGCGGGATCTCGTGGAAGGATCAGCGGTTCGATCCAGCCCTGATCGAGCCGATCTGTCAGGCCGCGATCCACCGCTACCGCTGGGTAGGGCCGCAGGGGGCCGGCATGATCCTGTTCAGCAACCCGGCCGATCGGGCTGAGCGGCGGAACATGACGGTGCGGGCCAGTTTCGACGAGGGCCGCACCTGGCCCGCCGCCTGCGAACTCTGGGGCGGACCCGCTGGCTATTCGGATCTGGCCGCGCTTGCCGATGGCGAGATCGCCTGCCTCTTCGAGCGCGGCCCCGGGTCGGTCGGCGACCTCGTCTTCGTTCGATTTCCCCTGACGGCCTTGAAGTGATGACGGGAGGGCGACCACGTCGCGGCCTGCTGCTCGTGGCCCGCTGATTGCTGGCGGCTATCTGATATGTCACAATGGTTTCCGGTGCGCAACGAACCACGAGGAGGCAGCAGCGATGGGCAAGAGCATGATCCGGGTGGCTATCGCGGGGTGCGGAGCGGTGATCGGCTGGCTGGCGCTATCCGCGCCCGTGCTCGCGCAGATGCGCGGGGCGTCGATTCCGCCGGAGAAGCTCCCCGCCCTGCTCGTGCCGCGGCTCGAGGCGGCGCCTTCGATCGACGGGGCCATCGACGCCGCCGAGTGGCGCGGTGCCGCCGCGATCAGCGGGCCCGGCGACTGGCAGGAAGACCTGCTCATTCCCCGTCCCACGACCTTCTTCTTCGGCTGGCAGCCCGAGGCGATGTTCTTCGCCTGTCGCACCTACCTCCGGCCGGGCTACAAGGCCCTGGTCAGCAACGGGCGGTCTGCCGGGAAGGCCTTCATCGGCGACGACGCGCTCGAGCTGCACTGGCTGCCGCTGGGCCGCAACGTGGCCCCCGGCAACACCGGCAGCTCCTACAAGTGGTTTCTCAACACGCTGGGTTTCACTGGCGATCACACGCGGTTCGGCCTCGGGCAGGCGTTCAAGGGCTGGGCGCCGAGGTTTGAGATCAAGACCCGCATCACCCCGCCGGGCACCGCTCCCGACGGCGGCAGCTGGTGGGAGATGGAGATGCGGGCTACGCCGGAAGACTTCGAGATGGTCGGCCCCTTCCAGGCCAACGACGCCTGGCGGGCGATGCTGGCGATCAACCATTTTCCGATGTGGATGCAGGCGCGGATCCCCTGCAACGGCGGCTTCCAAGAGGCCTCCGGCTATACGCCGCTCACGCTGGTGGAGAACACGCCGGCCGTCCAGCTGACGATGGACAGTCTCCACAACCTCTCAAGCGACGGCACCGCTGGGCTCGAAATCGCCCTCTTCAACCCGACCGCGGCCCCGGTGACGCTCGATGTCGAGATCGACGTGGCCGGCGTGATCGAAAAGCGGGAGACGGTAAGCCTGGAGGCCGGCGGGGCCGGCAAGGTGGCCCTCGCCGAGAAACTCCCAGCCGACGTGAAGCAGGGAGAGGTGCAGATTCGCGTGCTCCAGGGCGACCGGAAGCTTCTCCAGTACTACGGCCGCTTCGAGGTAGGCAAGTTCAACGGCACGATGCTCGCACCGGTGACGCCCCGCGATCCCACCGCTTTCGATTGGCGCACAAGCTGGAATCCGCTCAAGTCGCTCTTGCGGGTGGGGGGCGACACGTACTATTTGCCCGACCCCGCCCAGGCGAAGGCGCTGCTCTACCGCGTCGCGGCGAAGGGCGGCGACAAGCCGCTCGCCGAGGGCCGGATCACGCGGCTCTATGACTTCTTCCTTGAAGACACCGTCGCGCTGCCGGAGCTCGCGCCGGGCACCTACGAGGTGACCGTGTCGCTGGAACTGGCCGACGGCCGCACGCTCGGGCCGAATTCCCGCACGTTCGAGAAGAAGGACGAGGCCCGGGAGTTCGCCCGCTGGTGGGGCCGGAAATGCGGCGACGTCGAGCGGGTGCTCGCGCCCTACACCGGGGTGCGCGGCGGCCGATTGCCGGCGGCCGGCGACGCGGCCGGGCAGGCGGACGGGTTTGCGGTGCTCGGGCGGGAATATGCCTTCGACGCGCTGGGCCTGCCAGTGGCGATGCGCTCCCAGGGCGAGGCCGTCTTGGCGGCGCCGGCGCGGATCGTGGTGACGGCCGATGGCAAGGAGACCGTGATCCCGGTCGGCAAGCCGACGATCACGGCGCAGAAGGACTGGAGGGCGAGTTTCACGGGCAAGGCCGCGGGGGCGGGGCTCGTGTTCACCGCCACGGGCTCACTCGAGCAGGACGGCCTCGTCTACGTCGAGCTCACCTACGGCCCCGAGGGCACTGGCCCGGTGCGGATCGACGGCCTGCGGATCGAATACCCGCTGGCCGAAACCGATGCCGATGCCCTGCTCTGCATCGGGCCGGACGCGAACTATTCGAGCAAGACCACGATGCTCCTGCCCGACGCCAAGGAGGGCCGGCTCTGGTCCACACTCGATACCGGCCGCTCCGGCTCGAAGATGACCATCGGCTCCTTCTATCCGACCGTTTGGATCGGCAGCGAGCGACGCGGCTTCCTCTGGTGGGCCGACAACGACAAGGGCTGGGTGCAGGACGATGCCGTCCCGGCCCATGAGGCCGTGCGAACCCTGGCCGGCGGCCGCTCGGCCGTCGAGTTCCGCAACCACGTCGTCGCCAGGCCGGTGGACATCTCCGGACCGCGCACGATCGCCTTCAGCTACAACGCCACGCCGTTCAAGCCGCTGCCGCAGGGCTTCCGCACGGCCATCGGCACCTCCGACGACACGTTCTTCGAGCCCTTCCGCGGGGTGCGGAAGGATTCGAAGACCGGCAAGCCGGTGCTCGCCACGCCGGGCCAGCACGTCAACTGGATTCATCCTGAATCACGCTACCCGGAGGAATGGCCGGCGCTCTGGGCCGAGCAGAAGCAGGCGGCCGACGCCCACGCCGCGGCCAACCAGCTCACGAACCCCTTCGGCGCCCGGCACGGCATCAACTTCACCCATATGTCATTCCAGATCATGCAATACGGGCGGAAGTCGCTCGAGGATCAGCTCTACGACTATTTCGGGCCGGAATGGGATCCCGGGGCCGACACCTGGAACGACTCCTACATCGACTACGCGATGACGCTCTTCGAGCCGGCCTTCAAGGATGGCGGCGTGCGGTCCACCTACTGGGATCTCGCCTTCCCGATGCAATTCGCTAACCCGCTCAGCGGCCTGGCCTACGAGCTGCCCGACGGCCGGATCCAGCCGGGCTACAACGGCTGGAACCTGCGGCGGTTCTTCATGCGGCTGCACGCGCTCCAGCTCGACGCCGGCCTCGTGCCGGGGGGCATCGGCTTCCATTCCACCAACGCCTATATCCCGATTGCCATGCCGTGGGCCGACGCCGTGCTCGACGGCGAGCGGATTTGGGACCTCGACTCGATGACCACCGACTGGGTGGACAACATGCCGGTCGAGCGGATGCGGGCGATGTCGGTTCCCCAGGCCTGGGGTGTCGGCATCTGCTGGATGGCCAACATGCAGGCCCGCGAACCCGCCACGGTCGATCGTCACAAGATCCGACAGGCCCACTGGGTCTGGATGCACGATTCCTGGCTCAATCCCTACATCGGCCAACTTTCCCGGATGCCGGAGCGGGTGATGGACTGGGGCGTGAACGGCGCCGGCGTGGCCTGGCATCCCTACTGGCGGAATCCCTTCGTGACGAGCCCGGACGGCGACGTGCTCGTCTCGCTCTGGCACATCCCGGAGGAGAACCGCGTCATGCTCGGCGTCTTCAACCTCGATGGCAGCAAGCCCAAGGACGCGGAACTGAAGCTTGACCTGGCGGCGCTCGGAATCGCCCCGGCAGGGGCCTTCGCCCGCACGCTCTACGCGTCGCCGGGCGGCGGCGGGCCGGTGGCGTTCGACGCGGGGACGGGCCGGGTCCGGATCCAAGGGCTGCCGCCGCACGAGCTCGTGCTCGTCGGTATCGGCGGGCAGGACGCCGCGGAGGCGAGCCGGGCCACGGCCGCCCTGCCGGCCTGGCTGGAAGGCAAGCTGCCCGACGCGGTCGCCGACTTCGGCATGGTTCGCAAGGAGACGGAGCACTTCGCGGCCGGCCAGGCGGTGCCGGGCATCACCTGCTCCGAGCCGGCCATCCAAATCGGCGTCTGGCAGCTGCCCGACCGCATCGTGATCCACATGTTCAACACCGACGAAAAGCAGCCGAAGAGGGTGCCGCTGGCCGTCGATCTGACGGCGCTCGGGCTCATGCCCGAACTGCCCTGGCAGGAGTCGGTGGGCACGCGGGTGCTCCACCCAGAGGAAAAACCGAAACTCTGGGTCCAAGAGAAGAACGACGCGGGCCACACGATCCTCGTCTCGAACCCGCAGGTGATGCTCCTCCAGCCGAAGACCGGCCGGCTGGTGTCGGTGCGGAAATATTGAGGCTGGCCGCCGACGGAGAGCAGAGAAACCCGATGACACGAATCACGCTCGTCGCCGCGCTGCTCGGCATCGCCTTGGGCCCGGCGGCCGTTCGGTCCCCAGCCGCTGATGCACCCGCGGTTGAGCGGGACGCGACGCCCGTCTACGCGGGCGGCCGCGACGGCTACCACACCTACCGCATTCCGGCGCTGGTGGTCACGGCCAAGGGCACGGTGCTCGCCTTCTGCGAGGGCCGCAAGGCGGGGACGGGGGATGCCGGCAACATCGATCTCCTGCTCAAGCGATCGACCGACGGGGGCCGAACCTGGGGCGGGCAGCAGATCGTCTGGGACGACGCCGGCAACACCTGCGGCAATCCCGTGCCGGTGGTCGATCGGGAGAGCGGCACGATCTGGTTGCTCATGACCTGGAACCTCGGCGCCGACGGCGAGGAGGCGATCAAGGCCCGCACGAGCAAGGACACCCGGCGGGTGTTCGTCACGAGTTCCTCCGACGACGGCCTGACCTGGGGCCCGCCCCGGGAGATCACCGCCGCGGTCAAAAAGCCCGAATGGACCTGGTACGCCACAGGCCCGGGGGGCGGCATCCAGATCGAGCAGGGGCCGCACGCGGGACGGATCGTCGTGCCGTGCAACCACATCGAGGCGGCCACCGGCCTCAACTACTCGCACATCTTCTATTCCGATGACCACGGCAGGACGTGGCAGCTCGGCGGCCGCACACCGGAAGCGGGCGTGAACGAATGCCAGCTCGTGGAGCTGCCCGGCGGCCGGCTACTGCTCAACATGCGAAACTTCCACGACTACACCAAGGCCCGCTACGACTCCAAGCGGGAGCGGCAGGTGGCCACGAGCGACGACGGCGGGATTACGTGGCGCGACCAGCGGTTCGACCCGGCCCTGATCGAGCCGATCTGCCAGGCCGCGATCCACCGCGGCCGCCAGGCGGGGCCGCAGGGGAGCGGCATGATCGCGTTCAGCAACCCGGCCGACCGGCAGGCCCGCCGGAACATGACGCTCCGCGCCAGTTTCGACGACGGGGCGACCTGGCCCGCGTCGGTCGTGCTGCACGCCGGCCCGAGCTCGTATTCCGACCTGGCCGTTCTCGCCTCCGGCGAGATCGCGTGTCTCTACGAGACCGGGACGAACTCCCCCGTCGGCGACCTCGTGCTGGCCCGTGTGCCGGCAACCGCCCTGGAGCCGCGGCCGGCCACCCCGTCTGCCCGCTGATGCGGCCACCGCCGGGTCGCCCCCGGTAATCCATGCCGTGCGGGAGGGATGCGGTCGATTCTGAGGCCACCGGCTATTCGCCCTGCGTGAACACCGTCAGGCCGCTGAGATCCCGCTGGCGGGCCGGCAGCGCGAGGCTCGCGAACAGGCCCACGGCGAAGCAGGCGGCGATCCCGATCGCGGGATAGAGGTAGCCGCTGACCTGCGACACGAGCGGCAGGGCCAGCATCACCGCGGCCCCGGCCACCACGCCCACGAGCGCCCCCGGCCCGGTCGCCCGCCGCGTGAGCATCCCCAGAGCGAACAGGCCCCCGAGTACGCCCATGAAGATGCCCACCACCTTGATAAAGGAATCGAACAGGCTGCGGATCCCGGGATCGATGAACACGAGTGCCAAGAGCGTGCCCGCCAGGCCGAAGCCGAAAGTCAGCCAGCGGGCCGTCCGCAGGTAGCCAGCCTCACTCGAGCAGGCCTTGAAGGGGCGGAGGAAGTCGGTCACCGCCGTCGTGGCCGTCGAGTTCATGCTCGTCGAGACGGTGGACTGGGCCGCCGCGAAGATCCCCGCCACGATCAGCCCCGCCACGCCGGGAAAGGTCTCGTGGAGGATGAAGAGCGGAAAGATCTGGTCGGTCGTGAAGGTCGGATCGAGCCGCTCAGGGTGGGCCTTATAGAAGGCATAGAGGCCACTGCCGAGGCTGAAGAACAGCAGCGTGGCCACGGCCGCCAGCCCCGCCGCCAGCCAGATCGAGGTGGCCGCCCGCCGCTCGTCCGGCGTGGTCATGTATCGCTGCACCACCGCCTGATCGGAGGTATAGCTCGAGAAGTTCTGCCCCAGGCCGCCCAGGATCACGACCCAGAGGGCGAGGTTTGCGCTGGTGGCGCTGAGGTGGAGGTTGACGCAGTGAAACTTTCCGCCGGCCGCCGCCGTGGCCACGGCACCCGCGATGCCCCCCTCGCTGCCGGCCAGCATCAGCACGAGGCAGAGCACGGCGCCGCCGAGCAGCACGGCCGTCTGGATGGTGTCGGTCCAGATCACGGCCTCGACGCCGCCGAGCGTGCAGTAGAGGATCGAGAGCACACCCATCAAGAGCACGCACTGCATCGGGGCGAGCGGCGTCACGACCGCCAGCGCCAGGCCCGCGAGCGTCATCACGATCGCCATCCGAAACACGTGAAACAGCGTGAACAGGCCGCTGGCGAAGAGCCGCACCGGGCGGTTGAAGCGAAGCTCCAGGTATTCGTAGGCGCTCGTGGCGTCGATCCGGCGGAAAAAGGGCAGCGCCAGGTAAACCGCGATCGGGGCCACCGCCACCACCATCAGGTTGCCGACGAAATACACCCAGTCTTGGGCGAAGGCCTTGGCGGGGATCGACATGAACGTGATCGAGGAGAGCATCGTGGCGAAGATGCTGCACCCCGCGGCCCACCACGGCATCTGCTGGCCGCCGCGGAAGAAGTCGTCTGTGTCCTTCATCTTGGTCATGAAATACACGCCCACCCCGACCATGGCCGCGAGATACGCGACGAGCACCGTGTAGTCGAGCCCGCCGAAGCTCCTGCCGTCGGGCACGGCAGTGATCCGCCAGGCCGCACTCGTCCGCACCCGTGGCCTGAGCTCGCCGCTGACGAGCGCCACGCCGCCGTCGAAGGCTACGGCCGGCGTGGTCACGGGGCAGGACGGGGTCGCGCCGGCGCTCGTCCAGGTGTCGGTGATCGTGTGGTAGGCCCAGGCCTGTCTGGGGAACCCGGGGTGCTGCTTGGCGAATCCCGGGTCGGCCACGAGCTTGGCGAGCGACTCCCCATCGGCGGCGGCGAGGACAATCAGGTGGCTCTGGCCGAAGGCCGCGGCGGTGCCGGCCATCAGCGGCAGGGGCGGGGCGGCACGCTTCCGCCAGCCGCTGGCCGGATCGACCGCGAATCGGGCCGGACTGAACTCATGGCAGTCGGCCAAGGGCTCGATGCCGGCGAGATTCGTGGTGGCTGGTCTCTGGCGGCGGCCGCCGATCACGTAGAGGCAGTCGGCGAAGCCGTCGTGCTGGGCGGCGACGATGGCGAAGGCCCGTGGGCCACCGGGCACCGCCGGCAAGGGCTCCCAGGCCAGGCTCTCGGAGCCGAGCTTCGTGAGATCGAGCCGCCAGACGGCATCGGTGGCCGAGTCGAGGCCCAGGCCGCTCTGGCCGGCGATGACGTAGACGTGGTTGCCGACGACGGCCGCTCCGCCTGCGGTGCTCGGCGCCGGCAGCGGTGGCAGCGGCGCCTGCGTGAGCTGCTTGGCGACGGGATCCCACCTGAGCAGGAATGCGTCGGCACACGCCCGAGTGCCGTCCTCACCGCCGGCGCAGACGACGCCTGCCGGCGTCGAGGCGGTTGCCCCGTAGGCCACGGGCTTGTCGAGCGTGAAGCCGGTCTGCCAGGCGGAGGGTTTGGCCTCACCCGCCGCGGGCGGGAGCACGAAGGCGGCCGCCTGAAACGTCTTGGCCACGTCCCACAGGTCGGCCGCATCGGCCGCCGCGAAGTTGGCCCCGCCGGCGACGACGAGCGCCCCGCGATGGGTGCCGACGAACGGCCCGGCCACCCCGATCGGATCGGGCAGCGGCGGCAGCGGCTGCCAGTCGAGCCACGCGCGGGTGTCGGCCGCAGGGGCGGCGACGGCAGAAAGCGACAACGCCAGGGATTTCAACACCTTGCCGGCGCGGCTCGCGTAGCTCACTGGGCCAGCCCCCGATTCATCGGCACCCGGTCGTCACTCAGACCACGCCCGCGGGCCGCGGCCGGGCCCACTCGAAAAACCCGATCGCCTCGAGCGCGGCCCGCAGGGCAGCCTGGTCGCCGGCCGAAAGCTCGGGCAGCGGCGGCCGACCGGCCCCGACGGGCGTGCCGAGCCAGCCCAGAATCACCTTCATCGCGGGATGAAATGGATATCGCGCGATCGTGCCGATCATTTGCACGGCCTTGAGCTGCGAATTACGGGCCGCCTCGATATCGCCCCGGGCGAAGGCATCGATCACGCGGCGGTAGAGCGGCGCGGCGATATTGTAGGTTGAGCCCACCGCCCCTGCCGCCCCCACGGCGAGCGCCGGCAGGAGCAGCTCGTCGAAGCCATAGAGCACGTCGAACCGGCCACCATCGAGGGCCACGCACTCCTGGTATTCATGGATCGTGGAGGCCGTGTATTTGAGGCCGGCGAGGTTCGGGATCCGCTCGGCCGCGTGCTTCAGAAACTCGGGCATCGGCAGGCCCACTCCGGTCATCACCGGGATGTGGTAGTAGTAAAACGGCAGGGTCGGCGCGGCCGCGGCGATCTCGGCACAGCACTCCACAAGCATCGCCACGCTTCCGGGCTTGAAGTAGCTCGGCGGCATCGCGGAGGTGGCGTCGGCCCCAGCGGCCTCGGCATGGGCGGCCAAGTCACGGGCCTCGGCCAGCGAGTTGTGGCCCACTTGCACGACCACCGGCACCCGGTCGGCCGCGGCGGTGATATAGGCCTCGGTCACCTGCTTCCGCTCGGGCGTGGAGAGCGAGACGCCCTCGCCGGTGCTGCCGCACACGTAGAGACCGTCGACGCCATCGGCCAGGAGCCGCTCGACGAGGGCGGGCACGGCCGCCAGATCGAGGGATCCGTCAGGCTTGAAGGGGGTGTAGGTGGCGGCCACGAGGCCGCGGAGAGGGGTGTGCATGC
>Ga0114946_10003779_pt1 | contig 10108 bp, 12 predicted proteins | sample WalLakDeSediment_FD_88676 | JGI IMG/M metagenome (GOLD analysis project Ga0114946, IMG submission 88676) | Lake sediment microbial communities from Walker lake, Nevada to study Microbial Dark Matter (Phase II) - Walker Lake 11/02/13 Deep Sediment | ecosystem: Environmental > Aquatic >...
ATCGTCACCATCGCCGCGGCCGTGGTCGTCGCCGGGCTCGTCGTGCTCGTCACCCCCTTCGGCCGCCGCCGGCTGCTGGCCCCGGCCCTCGGCTTCCTCCGCTCGGGACTGGGGCAGATCGCCGCCCTCGCCCGCCGTCCGGCTCGCCTGTTCGCGCTCTTCTCCGGCTCGGCCGGGACCACGCTCGCCAACGGCGTGGTCCTCGTGGCCGCCGTCGAGGCCCTGGGCGGCGGGCCGACGGTGCCGCAGATCCTCGCCGTCTACCTGGCCGGTGCCGCCCTGGCCACCGCGGCGCCCACGCCGGGGGGCCTCGGCGCCATCGAGGCCGCGCTCGTCGCCGGCCTCGCCGGGTTCGGGCTCGACCAGGGCCGGGCCGTGGCCGCGGTGCTCGCCTTCCGGCTCCTCACGTTCTGGCTGCCGGTGCTGCCGGGGTGGATCACGTTCACCTGGATGCAGCGGCGCGAGGAGCTGTGAGGGATCAGGCGTTCCACCCGCTGCGGCCCTCGCCCCGCAGCAGTGAGTTGAGGGCCCACGACACGAGGCTGATCACCACGGCGCCGAGGACGGCCGTCCAGAACCCGTCGACGGTGATCTTGTCGCTCAGCCAGTCGGTGAGGCCGAGCATCAAGGCGTTGAGCACCACGAGGAAGAGCCCGAACGTGAGGATCGTGAGCGGGAGGGTGAGCACGAGCAGGATCGGGCGCACCACGGCGTTGACCAGGCCGAGGATCGCCGAGACCCACACGTAGGTCCAGAAGCCGCCGTCGATGTCGATGCCGCCCACCAGGGCGGCGGCCGCAGCCACACCGGCGGTGAGGATCGCCCAGCGGATGAGGATCACGCGCATCGCAGCTCCCGTGCTCGACCGGGCCGACCCTACCGGCCGGTGGGTCGGGCGTGCCGCAGGCGTAGCCTCCCCCCATGGGCTCGCGGATCCTCGTCACGGGCGCGACCGGCTACATCGGCGGCCGGCTCGTCCCGTTGCTCGCCGAGGCCGGCCACGAGGTGGTCTGCCTGGCGCGCGACCCGGCCCGGCTCCGCGACGTGCCGTGGGCCGGCAGCGTGGAGGTCGTCACCGGCGACGTGCTCGATGCGGCATCGCTGAGGCCCGCCCTCGCCGGGGTCGACGTCGTGTACTACCTGGTCCACTCGATCGGCAGTGGGGCCGACTTCGCCGACGTGGACCGCCGGGCCGCGGGCACGCTCGCCGCCGCCGCGGCCGAGGCCGGTGTGCAGCGCATCGTCTACCTCGGTGGTCTCGTCCCCCCGGCGGCGGAGGCCGCGTCGCCGCACCTCGCGTCGCGCGCCGAGGTGGGCGAGATCCTGCTGGCCGCCCCGGTGCCGGCCGTCGTGCTCCAGGCCGGCGTGATCATCGGCAGCGGCAGCGCCTCGTTCGAGATGCTGCGCTACCTCACCGAGCGGCTGCCGGCGATGATCACTCCCCGCTGGGTCGACTCGCGGGTCGCGCCCATCGCCGTGCGCGACGTGCTCCGCTACCTGGTCGGGGTGCTCGATCTCCCCGCGGGCACGAACCGACGGTTCGACATCGCCGGTCCCGACGTCCTCACCTACCGGGAGATGATGCACCGCTACGCGCGCGTGGCCGGCCTCCGGCGCCGGCTCATCGTGCCGGTGCCCGTGCTCACGCCCCGCCTGTCGAGCCACTGGGTCAACGTCGTCACCCCGGTGCCCAAGTCGATCGCCCAGCCCCTCATCGAGTCGCTCCGCAACTCGGTGGTGCCCAGCGAGCGCGATCTGGCCGAGCTCGTGCCCTTCGACCCGCTCGGGTACGAGGAGGCGGTGGCCCTCGCCCTCCAGCGGGTGCGCGACCAGACCGTCGAGACCCGCTGGTCCGGCGCGTCGTGGCCCGGGGCGCCGTCGGACCCGTTGCCGTCGGATCCCGACTGGAGCGGGGGCGACGTGGAGCTCGACGAGCGCGACCGGCACGTCGACGCCGCGCCCGATGAGCTGTGGCGGGTCGTCGAGGGCATCGGTGGTGAGCGGGGCTGGTACTCGTTCCCCCTCGCCTGGGCGATCCGCGGGCTCCTCGACCGCCTCGTCGGCGGCGTCGGCCTGCGCCGGGGCCGCCGCGACCCCGACCGGCTCCACGTGGGCGAGGCCCTCGACTTCTGGCGGGTGGAGGCCATCGACCGCGGTCGGCTGCTGCGCCTCCGCGCCGAGATGCGGTTGCCCGGCTGGGCCTGGCTCGAGTTCCGGGTGGAGCCCGAGGGCGCCGGGGCGCGCCTGCACCAACGGGCGGTGTTCCGGCCCCGGGGCATCGCCGGCCGGCTCTACTGGTGGGCCGTCTGGCCGTTCCACGGCATCGTGTTCGAGGGCATGCTGAAGAACATGGCCCACGCCGCCGAGCGGACCGCCACCCGGCCCCCCGTTGGCCGAGAACGTGACTAGGATCATGGTCATGTCCGAGACCCTCCCACTCGCCAGCGTGAAGTCGCGGTTCTCCGAGATGGTCGACCGCGTGGAGCACACCCACGACCGGATCGTGGTGACGCGCAACGGGCGACCCGCGGCGGTGTTGATCAGCCCGGAGGATCTCGCCTCGCTCGAGGACACCCTCGACCTCCTCTCGGACCCAGAGGCGATGGCGCAGCTCGACGAGTCTCGTCGCGCTTACGCGGCGGGAGACGTCGTCACCGGCGATGAGCTGCGGGACCGGTACCTGCGCCGTTGAGCGACGCCGCGGCGCGGTACGAGCTCCGGGTCACCGGCCCGGCCGAACGGCAGCTCGGCCGGCTCCCCGAAGGGACGGCTGCCGCGATCGTCGAGTTCATGCTCGGCTCGCTGCTGGTGAACCCGCACCGCGTCGGCGGGCCACTGCAGCGTGACCTGGCCGGCATGCGATCGGCGCGACGGGGCGCCTACCGGATCGTGTACGAGATCGACGAGTCCGGTCCGTTGGTCGTCGTGCACCGGATCGATCATCGATCGACGGTGTACCGACCGCGCTGAGCCCGGGCCCGAGGTCGGCCCCGGCCCGGGCGCCGGTAGAGTCCGACCCAGATCTGTCATGCTCCGCCTCGTGATCCCGCTCATCGCCGTCGTCGTCGTGCTATGGCTGCTCGTCTCGGCCGCCCTGTCGGTGATCCGCCCCCGCCGCCGCCCACCCCGGCCGCCGCGCGGGCCCATCGGCCCGCCCGAGGAGCGCATCCCCTAGGCGCGCGGCCCGCGGCCCCGCCGGTCCGCCCGCCGGTAGGCTCGCCCGCCATGGCCGAGCTCCGGTTCTACTTCGGCACCATGGGGTCGGGGAAGAGCACGCTCGCCCTGCAGATCCACCACAACCTCACGTCGTCGGGCCAGAACGGGCTGCTGCTCACCCTGCTCGACCGGTCGGAGTCGGCGGTGTCGAGCCGCCTGGGGGTGGCCCAGCCCGCCATCGAGGTGCACCGCGACCTCGACCTGGTCGGCCTGGCCGAGGAGGTGCTCGAGGAGCACGGGTCGCTCGAGTACCTGGTGTGCGACGAGGCGCAGTTCTACCAGCCCCGCCAGGTGGACCAGCTGGCCGAGATCGTCGACGGGTTGGGCGCCGACGTGTACGCGTTCGGGCTCCTCACCGACTTCCGCGGCGTGCTGTTCGCGGGCACCCAGCGCTTCCTCGAGCTCGCCGACCGGCGCCAGGAGCTGCAGGTGGAGGCCCGCTGCTGGTGCACCCGGCCGGCCACGCACAACGCCCGCCTGGTCAACGGCCTCCAGGTGTACGAGGGCGACGTGGTCGTCGTGGGCGACACCGACCACCCCGGCGCGGCGGTGAGCTACGAGCTGCTCTGCCGGCGCCACTGGAGCGAGGGCCGGAACCGGTGAGCGGCGCGGGACCGGCCGACGCCGACTCCCCGGTCGAGCTGCCCGACTTCGACGGTCGGGCGGTGGTGCTGTGCGGCGCCTGCACCGATGCCGCCCTCGCCCAGGTGCAGGCGTTCGCGCCGGGGCGGGCCGCGGCGTTCCTCGACCCGATGGAGGTGGACGGCGGCGACCCGGTGCCCGCCCTCGGCGGGTGGCTCGGCACCCGGCTCGACGACGGCGCGGCGTTGGTGTTCTCCACCGCGCCGGCGGAGTGGGTCGAGCGGGCCCGGGAGGCGGTCGGGCCCGAGCGGGTCGGCCCCCTGGTGGAGGCCGCCTTCGGCCGGCTCGCCCGCAACCTCCTCGACCGGGGCGTGCGCACGTTCGTGGTGGTGGGCGACCGCACCGGCGCCGCGGTCGCGACGGCGCTCGGGTTCCACGACCCGCAGACCGGTCCCCGGGTCGCGCCGGGCGTCGTCTGGGAGCTCGGTGCGGGAGCCGACGGCGCCCGGGTGGCCCTGCTGCGGATCTCCGGTGGGGCGCCCGACCTGTTCGACGCCGCGCTCGCCGTCCGCCGGGGCGAGCCGTCCCCGCCACCGGCGGACGGCTCGGCCCAGGTCGACGCAGAGTCGCCCGGCGGCTCGGCCCAGGTCGACCCCGGGTCGCCCGGCGGCTCGACCGGGGCCGGCCCCCGCACCACGACGCACGCCGGCGCGACCCGTCGGGCGCTGGCCGAGGCCGGATCGCGGCTCGTCGCCGCCGGCGCCGCGCTGGCCGCCCAGGGGCTCGTGCCGGGGACCTCGGGCAACCTCAGCACCCGGATCGGCGAGACGGTGGTCATCAGCCCGGCCGGTGCCGACCTGGCCCGGCTCGACCCCCTCGACCTCGCCCTCGTCGACGTCGATGGCGCGCCGCTCGACGGACCACCGCCCAGCGGCGAGCTGGCGCTGCACCTCGCGGTGTACCGGGCCCGGCCCGACGCCGGCGCGGTGGCCCACGTGCACGCCCTCCACACCACCGCACTCGGCGTGGTCGTGGGGGTCCACCCCGACGACGTGGTCCCGCCGGTCACCGTCGGCGCGGCGCGCCTCGGACCGGTCGGGCTGGTGGGCTACCACCCGCCCGGCGGCACCGAGCTGGCAGCCGCGGTGGGGGAGCGAGCCGTCGACCACGCCGTGCTCGTCCTCGCCCACCACGGGGGGATCGTGTCCGGCGCCGATCTCGACGAGGTGCTCGACCGCGCCGTCGAGCTCGAGCTCGCGGCCCGGCTGCTGTTCGTGCTCGGCGACCGGCGCCGTCGCGACCTCACCCCGGACCAGGTGCAGGCCCTGCGCGCCCCGCGCCCCTGATCCTCACAGTCAGGCCAGGCCGAGCCGGCGCAAGAGCGTCGGCGGCGGCGTGGGGTCGCCGGCGGCGAGCATGGCCGCCCGCTCCACGTTCACCACGTCCCACTCCCGCCCGGCCCACCGCTCCCACGGCCCGGGGGCCAGGCGGGCCACGTCGCCCTCGGCGGCCACGCACGCCCGCAGGTAGGCCTGGAGCGCGTCGACCTCCTCCTCTCCACCGATGGGACCGTGGCCGGGGACGATGAGCGGGGCCAGGTCGCGGATCGTGTCCAGGGCGTCGGCCCACGCCGCAGGATCGCCGTCGTAGGCGGCCGGGGTCACGCCGAACGAGCACATGGCGCCGGCGAAGCAGAGGTCGGCGCCGGGCACGACGACGACGAGGTTCTGCAGCGACTGGCCGCCGGTGGGCACGGCGAGGGCCGCGGGGGAGAGCCACGCGGGCTCGTCGACCACGTGGCTCACCGGCCGGGTGCGCAGGTCGTCGCCGAGCTGGGGGGCGAAGCCCGGGTGGAGGCGGCGGAAGACCTCGGGGTCGGCGGGCTGGTCGAGCAGGACCGACGCCTGCCGGCTGCCGTACACGGCCGAGAGCCGGAACCGGCTGGTCCCGCCGGAGAACTCGATGTGGCTCGACGTGAGCACGAGCCGGGGCACGGGGACGCCGAGCGCGTCGACGGCCTGGGCGAACGGCTCCCACTGGGAGGCGACCATGAGCGAGTCGATCACGGTCACGCCGTCGGCGTCGACGACCACCCCGGCGTTGGTGCGGCCGTGCCCGGGCTCGGGGTCGAGGTGGGCGAGCACGCCGGTCGCGAGGGGGACGAGGTGGGGATCGGCCACCCGGCGAGGCTAGCGACGAACCGATGCACGAGGTGGTGCTCCGATCTGTCATCCTTGATGGTCGTTCGTCCCCCCGTTGCGCACCCCGGGAGCCCCATGTCGTTCAAGCCTGGTGACCGCGTCGTGTACCCCCACCACGGGGCCGCGATCATCGAGCGCAAGGAGAAGCGCGTGGCGTTCGGCGAGGAGACCGAGTACCTCGTGCTCCGCATGGCCCACGGCGACCTCGTGCTCTCGGTGCCCGCCGACAAGGCCGAGGACGTGGGCATGCGCCCGCCGATCAGCACCGAGGACGTGGAGGACCTGTTCGAGCTGCTGGCCAAGAAGGACGTACGCGAGCCCTCGAACTGGAGCCGGCGCTTCAAGAACCACCAGGAGAAGCTCAAGTCCGGCGACGTCTACCAGGTGGCCGAGGTGGTGCGGAACCTCGCCCTGCGGGAGCAGTCGAAGGGCCTGTCGGCCGGCGAGAAGTCGATGCTGGTGAAGGCCCGGGGGGTGCTCGTCTCCGAGCTGAGCTTCGCCCTCGACGTGAGCGAGGACGACGCGCTCGAGCGCGTCAACACCGTCCTGAGCTGAGCGTTGCGCTCAGGCCGAGCGCCACCGCCGCAGCAGGCGGGGTGCCGGCGCGGGCTCGTCCTCGGGGGGTACGAGCTCGGCGTGGCGGGCCACCTCGGCCACGCCGACCACGTTGGTCATGATCTCGCCGAAGCGGTCGGGGTCCTCGAGCAGCCAGGTGTGGCTGCCGCGGATCACCTCGGGGGCGCTCCCGATCGCGGTGGCCATGGCCTCCATGGAGGCCACGGGCAGGACCTTGTCCTCGTTCCCCCAGAGCACCACCATCGGCAGCCCCCGGTCGCGCAGCTCCTCGAGCTCGGCGAGCAGGTTGGCCTCCCGGGCGATGCGCCCCACCCGCCAGAAGGCGCGGGGGTCGCGCAGCAGGTTGCGGGCCGCGTCCTGGGCGATCACCGGCAGCACCGAGCGGAGGGCCCGGGGCTGGACCACGTCGTAGGGGAAGTGCAGGCCCCAGTCCCACAGCGGCCGGTCGGCGAGGTGGCGCTGGTCGCCCCGGCGCCGCTCCTTCCACACCGATCCGCCGATCGAGTTCACCAGCACGAGCAGCCGGAGCTGCTCACCGTGGCCGTGGGCGGTGGCCACCGCCACCCCACCGCCGAACGAGTGGCCGCCGAGGTACCACGTGCCATCGACGCCCATCGACTCGCAGAAGTCGGCGACCCAGCGGGCGTAGCCGCCGAGGGAGAAGTCCTCGCGGGGGAGGCCGGCGGTGCCGCCGAACCCGGGGAGCGACGGGGCGAGCACCCGGACGCCGACCTTGGCCAGCCGGCCGAGGGCCCGCTTGTAGGTGTGGTCGGTGAGGCCCCATCCGTGGAGGAACACGAACGGCGTGCCCTCGCCGGCCTCGCCGTAGCGGGCGACGCGGCCCTGCACCTCGGTCTCGGTCCAGCGCAGGTGCCAGGAGGGCCTGGCGTCGTTCCCGGCCATCGGCGGCAACGCTACCAGTGGCGGTCGTCCGGCCCGGGTACGGCTCGCGTCATCTGGTGGTCGCGATGCCGCCGTCGACGGGGATCACCGTGCCGGTGAGGTACGACCCGGCCCGCGAGGCGAGGAAGATGGCCGTGCCGGCCATGTCGTCGGGCCGGCCGATGCGCCGCAGCGGGGCCGACGCGGCGATCTGGTCGCCCGCGGCGGCGAGCGTGGCCGCCATCATCTTCGACTCGAACGGCCCCGGGGCGATGGCGTTCACCGTGATGTGCCGGGGCGCGAGCTGCCGGGCCAGCACCCGGGTGAGGTGGTGCACGGCGGCCTTGGACGCCGAGTACGAGTACGTCTCGAGCAGCGGCACCTGGAGGCCGTCGATCGAGCCGCTGTTGATCACCCGGGCCGGATCGTCGTGGGTGCCCGCGGCCTCCAGCAACGGCACGAGGAACTTCGTGAGGTGGAACACGCCCTTCACGTTGAGGTCGAGCACCCGGTCCCACGCGGCGTCGTCGAACTCGTCCATCGGCGCGCCCCAGGTGGCCCCGGCGTTGTTCACGAGCACGTGGAGGCGGTCCTCCCGGTCGGCGATCTCGGCGGCGAGGCGGCGGCACTCGTCCTCGGTGGAGAGGTTGGCCGGCAGGGCCACGCACTCGCCGATCGCGGAGAGCTCGGTCGCGACCTCCTCGCACACCTCGGCCTTGCGCGACGACACGTAGACCTTGGCCCCGGCCTCCACGAAGCCCCGGGCGATCATCAACCCGATCCCCCGGCTGCCGCCGGTGACGAGCGCGGTCTTCCCGGCGACGGAGAACAGGTCGGTGACGGTCACGGTGGGATCCCCCTGGGCGACGCGGACGAGACCCGCAGTCTGGCCCAGGCGTTGCGGTCGCGGCCGCGTCGACCCGGCTCCCTGGCCTACGCTGCCGTTGCGGGTGGGACGACGATCGGGTACCTCGCGCATGCACCTCCCCACCCCCCGAGCCCCCGGCCCCGGCCGAGCCCGCCGGCGCACGGTCGCCGCGCTCGTGGTGGTCGCCCTGGTGACGATGGCAGTCGCCGGTCCCGCACCCGTCGCCGCGGTCGAGCCGCCGGCCCCGGCGGGCGAGGCGCAACCGGCGGACGCCGCCGAGGACGCCCTCGCGGCGCGCCGGGCCGAGCTGACCGCGGCGTTGGGCGCCCGCCGGGCCGACCTCGCCGCAACCGAGGCGGCGATCGGCGAGACCGGAGCGGTGCTGGCCGGGCTCGAGCGCGACCTCGCCCGCCTCACCACCGATCGGGCGGCCACCGTGGCCCGCCTCGAGGGCAGCCGCCGTGATCGCGAGGTGCCCGTGGCCCTGCGCCGCGAGATCGCCATCGTCGTGTACGTGACGGGCGACCCGTACGAGACGAGCCTGCTCCAGGAGATCATCGACGCCAACGCCACGATCGAGGCGGTCGCCGACCGCGAGCTGTACCTGTCGGTGCGGGAGTGGGCCGACGCCAACCTGGCCCGGCTCGACGAGGAGATCGCGACCGCGGAGGCCGAGCTCGCCGGGCTCGACGCCGAGATCCCCCGCGTGGAGGACGACATGGCGGCGCGGCGGGCCGAGGCCGCCGAGGCGCTCGAGCGGCGCGACCGGCTGCGGGTGGAGGTGGCCGAGCTCGAGCGCGACCTGCGCGCCCTCGACACCGCCGTGCTCACCGGTCTGCCCGTCGACGCGCCCTCGGACCGCCCGGTGCTGATCGTGAAGATCGACGACGCGCCCGGCGCCCGCCCCCAGCAGGGGCTGAACCAGGCCGACGTCGTGATCGAGGAGCGGGTCGAGGGCGGTCTGGCCCGGTTCGCCGCGCTGTTCCAGTCGACCGTGGTCGACGAGGTCGGTCCGATCCGCTCGGCGCGGACCTCCGACGTCCACCTCTTCGCCAACCTCGGCGCGCCGCTGTTCGCCTACTCGGGCTCCAACCTCGGCGTGGGCGGCGCCCTCGCCGCCTCCAACCTCGTCGACGTGGGCGCGCCCCGGGTGCGCGACGCGTACCGGCGGTCGTCGCAGCGCCGGGCCCCGCACAACCTCTACGCCGACACGGTCGCGCTCTGGCTCGCGGCCGAGGGGTCGCGCCCGACCCCGCTCTTCGAGTTCCGCGCCGACGGGCAGGCGCTCGGGGCGGGGGCCCGGCCCGCGGCGGGCGTGGTGCTCACGTTCGGCTCGACCGACGTGGAGTACACGTGGAACCCGGCCGTCGGGGGGTGGGAGCGCACCACCGACGGGCGGCCCCACGTCGACGCCGACAGGGTGCGGGTGGCCCCGCCCAACGTGGTGGTGCGGTTCGTCGAGTACCGCCCGAGCCCGGCCGACGCCCGGTCACCCGAGGCGGTCGTCACCGGCTCCGGCGAGGTGTGGGTGCTCACCGCCGGGCAGGTGGTGGTCGGCCGCTGGGAGCAGCCGACACCGGGTGAGCGGACCCGCTACCTCGACGCCGCGGGTGCCGAGATCCGGCTCACGCCGGGGCGGACCTGGGTGGCGCTGCCCGCGCCGGGGGACGCCGCCCTGCGCTGAGGGGCCGCCTACGGTGGCCGGCCATGGAGCGGATCCGCGAGGTTGGCGCGCGCGCCCGGGACCGGGTGGAGGAGCTCGAGCAGCGCCCGGTCATCGGCC
>Ga0114946_10003780_pt1 | contig 10108 bp, 2 predicted proteins | sample WalLakDeSediment_FD_88676 | JGI IMG/M metagenome (GOLD analysis project Ga0114946, IMG submission 88676) | Lake sediment microbial communities from Walker lake, Nevada to study Microbial Dark Matter (Phase II) - Walker Lake 11/02/13 Deep Sediment | ecosystem: Environmental > Aquatic > Freshwater...
CAACTCCGGCAGTCTCCTCCAGTGCGCGATCCCGCGACCGCACTCCCGGAGACCCACCCCAGCACCCAGTCCTCGCGGGACAACCCTCGATGCCACCAGTTTCAGGTCCTGCCGAGAGTGTCAGCCATTTCCCAGGTGGATGTGTTTGACAAGCACAGCTGCACATCCATCGCGCTCCGATGTGGGAAGAGGAGAGGCTGTACGGCAAGTACACCCTGTGTCCGTCGGCCCGGGTGGCCGTGGCGGTACGGCCCTCGGTGGGCGGAGGGCTGGGCGTCGCGTGGGACTGCGGCGTGGGCGTGGGCGTGGCGTCCCGGTCCGGCGTTGCGGTCTGCGTGGCGCCGGCTGCCGGGGTCTCGCTGGCCGCCCGTGTCGGAGTCTCGCCAAGCGCTGCGGTCGGTGTCGGTGTGTCCGTGGCCGGCGCTGTTGGGGCAGTGGTCACGGCCGACGGAATGGTGTTCGTCGGGCTGGGGCTGGCAGTGCCGGTCAGCGTTGCGGTGGCCTCACGGGTAACGGTCCGGCTCGCCGTCGCCGTGGCAGTGGCGCCCGCGGGCAGTGAGACGCGGCTCCAGTCCGGCTTCGTGCTCCGGCCGTCACTCGTCAACCGCCAGATGTTCACGGGCTGCACGCGATCCAAGATCCACAGGTCGTGACTCGTCGTGCCCGTCCACAGCTCGAAGACAACGTACCGTCCGTCCGGCGACGCGCTGGGGTCCAGTAGATACTCGCCGGGAAGGTAGGCCAGCCCCATGCTCTGGTGAGTGCCGAGATCGTAGTGATAGAGGTAGCTGTCTGCCGTGTACACGAATCCCGAGCCATCGGGAAGCCAGGCGGCCGCAACCCACGTGGCCGACAGGTCGCCCACCAGCGCGGTGCCCGGGTCACCGCCGGCCGCAGTCAGGTAGATCCCCATCTGGCCGTACGAGCCGTTGGTGTACAGCACCCGGTCATCGGTCGGCGACCAGGCCGGCCTGTCAGCCAGCAGCGGGGCGTCGAACAGCGCCGTGCCTATGGCCTGTCCCGCCGCAAGAAACCGACGCGGCGTGATGACGTCGGCGGCCAGCTCGGTCCCGTCTCGCTTCCACGTGATGGCGCTGGCATCGTAGCGGCCGCACGTGCCCGTGAACTCGAGCGTGCCGGCGTCCACCGTCTGGCCGGGGACAACGTGGACCACGGCCGGCACGTACTCCTTGCAGTTGGCCGACGAGCCACCCGACCAGGTGAACACGACGTAGTGTGGTCCGGCGCCAAGATAGGCGACGTCCGAAACGGTGAACGCCGCCTCCTGCCGGTAGCCGCTGGCCGGGATCGAGACTGCCTCACGGGCGCCTTGGACGTAGAGCAGGATGTTGGTGACGGCCCCGTAGCCGTTGACCACCTTCCCCGTCACCGCGCCGGTGGGATGACCACCCCCGGCCAGGCTGGCCCTGGATGGCGGGTTCGTGATGCGCCGCGCGCCGTCGCCGTTGGCTTGCACCCCGTACACGTCCGCCTGGAAGGCCGAGTAGAGCGACTCGTGGTTGCTGGCAAAGGCCACCTCGCCGCCGTCCGGTCTCCAAGAGACGTCGTGCATGGCGTTGGTCGGTCCCGAACCCGGGTGGACCCACAGTGTCCGCGGGTGCGCTCCGTCGGGATCGATGCTCCTGACCGACATGGCCGCGCCACCCTGGTCCAGCCCGATGTACGCGATGCTGCCGCTCCAGTCAGGATACTCCATGACGCCGCCGACGCGGAGGGAGACGTTGTCCACGTTGACCCGGAGCGACCGCGCCCTAAGCTGAATCAGCACGTAGACGCGACGGCCAGCCCGGTGGGCGCTGTTCAGGGCGCCCACCGCATCTCCCTCCAATGCGACCGTGCCGGTCGAGTGCCACCCTCCGCCCGGGTAGGTGGCAACGGTCACCTCTGCCAGCGTGGCCAGCGTCTCCGCCTCGGTGGCCAACGTGGCCCGGAAGAAGTCGAACTCGGCCTCCGTGTCGGGCACGAACTGGTAGTCGATGTGAAAGGTGGCCACGGACACGTGTGTGGGTAGGAACAGCTCCTGGTAGATGAACCCCACAAACGGATCGGAGAACTCGGGCCAGATCTGCATGCCCTTGCCGACTCCGTCCTTGCCGAATCCGTCGCCGGCGTACGTGCCGATTGGGTTCGTGGCCCAACCCGCCTTGTCCAGATCGAAGGTGCCGTTGCGGACCAACTCCTCGTCGGCGATTGGGCGCGCATCCCGCATGGCCGGGTCGCCCCGCCGCTCGGCGGCGCCGGCCAAGTCGTGAGCCCACAGCGCACCCGACGCAACGGCGAGTGCCAGGACCAGACCAACCACCAACGGAGCTCGCCTGTACGCCATCGTCGTGCCCTCCACTCTGTCAAGGCGGCGCGGGAGCGGCGCACCGCCGGCCCCGCACCGGAAGCCGGCGCTTGCCGTCAATCGCCAGAAACGGCGGCCCGGCAAGCGAGAACCGGGAGGTAGACGGGACCGGAGACCGTGCGGAACCGCCACGTGTACGGCACGCCCGGCAGCGTGACGCCGGCCGCATCGCGGGCGCTGCTTACGGTCACATGGTACGTCGTAGAGGGCCGGAACGCAGCGTGATCGACCACGACGGTCGTTCCCGTCTCGTTTTGGAGCAGGTCGTGTCCGGCGCTCCAGCGCGTCGACAAGCCGCCGAGGTGCGGGCTGAAGGCTAGCGCCAGCGAGGCGCGCAGCACTGGAACGTCGAAGTCGATCCCTACCGGCCGGTCCAGCGAGACGCCGGCGCTGCCGTTGGCGGGGCTCGTCGTGGCGGGTCGGGCCGTGTTGCGCAGGACCTTGCCGTCATGCCATCCGGCCGGGCCCAACACGATGTCGAGGTCGCCGTCGCCGTCAACGTCGCCGACAGCCACGCCCGATCCTCGGCCCAGGCGTGCCCCGCCGTCGGCGAACGTGCCCAACGCGCCCGCCTGGGCCCCGCCCTGGTTGACCAGCACCTTCGTCTGCACGTCCGAGTTGTCTATCCGTTCGAGATTCGAACTGACGACGATGTCGAGATCGCCGTCCCCGTCGACGTCGCCGAGCGCCATGGCGTCACACCGCTGCTCGCACGCCTTCATCTGCATCGGCACGTCGAACTGGCCCAGCACTCCCCTCTGGCGCCCGCCTCGGTTGAGCCACCAGTAGACGCTGTTCCTGCCAAGCGCGACGGCGTCCAGATCGCCGTCGTTGTCGAGGTCGACAAGCTCTGCTTGCTGCCAGGAGTCAGATCCGACGATGGCAGCGTTGTCGTACCGGAGAGTCCCGATCGGGCCATTGCGGTAGACACGGATGTGCTCGCCCATCACGAATGCGTCGAGATCGCGATCGTTGTCCACGTCCCCTAGCGCGAACACATGCCCGTCGAACGTGCCGCTGCCGTTCAGGAACACGCCCTGGCCGGTGTTCAGGTACAGCCGCCCGCACAAGATGTCCAGACTGCCGTCGAGATCGATGTCGCCGACCGCGGCGCCGGCTCCACAGTCGGGGAAGTATCGGCCCGCATTCGTGAACGAGGCACTGCCGTCGTTCAGCCACAGCTCCGTCAGCCGGCCCTCCTGGGCCAGGACATCGAGATCGCCGTCGCCATCCACGTCCGCGAGGCGGAAGCGACTGTGACGGGTTCCAGCCAGAACCGGTCGCGGGCTGAACTGCCCGGCGCTGCCGCCTTGCGCCCCGCCCAGGTTCAGCCAGGCCTCGTTCGCGGCCCTGACGCCTGGCGACAGCAATATGTCGAGGTCGCCGTCGCCGTCCAGGTCGCCCAGCGCAATCGCCGACTGGAAGACCCTGTCGGAAGGCCCCAGCGTCTGGCTGGCGGCGTAGTTCCCGCTGCCGCGATTGGAGCCCGTCCCGGTTGCCGTTTGGAACCGCCAGACACGCGGGACGAGCTCGAGCGACCCGGATCGAATGCCACTCGTGGCCGAGACCTCCAGCAACTCGCCCGGCGCCAGCGTCACGGACGGGGTGAACGCCGCGCGCGGGACCGTCGCATCTGGGTGAAGGCCGAACGTTCCGCGCACGTAGCCCGTGAGGCTGCCGTGCACGCGCAATGTCGCCGGACCGACGGTCCCGCGATCGAAGGCCCGGTTGAAGTGGAGCACCACCTGCGGTCGGTCGCCCGCGGCGTGGTTGCCCGGGCCGGGATCCGTGGCTTTGACCGCGAACACCGTCGCCTGCGTGACCAGCTCCGCCGTGGCGGAGACGCTTCCGTAGTTCAACACGAAGGCGCGCAGGGTAGCCGTGTCCGCGTCGCCGTCGCGCGCTGCCGCGGGAACGGTGACCGAAATCGGAACGGTCCTGCTCTCGCCCGGTCCCAGAGCTCCCCGCCCGTACGCCGCCCCGGCGGCCGGCCACCGATTGGAGAGCAGTTCCACATCGAGCGCCTCGGTCACGTTGCCCCGGTTGGTCACCACCGGCCGGTGGACAACGACGCTTCCGCGCTCACCCGCCAGCCGCGATGGTGCAGGGCTCACGGCAAGCTGGCGGACGGTCTTCTCCGTGACCGCGATCGTGGCGCGGCTCGTGCACAGCACGGCGCACGTCGGGTCGCGGCCCGAGGTGGCGACGAGCTCGAAGGTAGAGGTCCGGCCTTCCGTCCTGCCACCCGGGTCCGGCACCAGGGTCACGCGCAGCGGACCCGCACCCCAAGGCGGGACGGTGACCGAGATTCGTGCCGGCCCCGCCGGCGGCGTCGTCACGTTGCCCGCGGAGAGACGGACGAGCCAGTCGTTGTAGGGGTTCCGCACGGTCACCGTGTACGTGTCGGAGGCAACGCCGAAGTTCAGCACGCGGAGGTCGAAGGTCAACGTGCGCCCGGGCGCGGACACCTCATCGATGTGCTGCGGGCTCAAGACCACGCCCACGCCGTCGTGCGCGGTGGTGGTCAGGAGCGCCGTGTCCGACGGCTTGGGCTCGGATGCGCTGCGTGCCCACACCGTGACGTCAGCGCGGTCGACATCTCCCTTGCCGGCCGAAGCCGGTACCGAAACGGTCACCAGGAACTGCTTGCCGTCGCCGGCGGCAACGGGCCCGACGGTGGCGGGGAAGGAGGCCGGAAAGCGACCGGACACGGAGATGTCGTACTCCTCCGGAGCGTTGCCTTCGTTGATGACCCACAGCGGATAGGGGACCGAGCCGCCGATGGCGCCGTACTCCTCGAGTTCGCGGGGGTGCAGGACGAACGCATGGGTACGGCGCACCGTGGTCCCCAACGTCGCGACCGCGGACGGCCCCTGGCCGGCGCGGGCCGCCACGGTCAGGGTCGCCCCGTCCGCCTCGCCGCTCCGTGCCTGGCTCGGGATGTAGACCCGCACATGAACGTCGGCGGACCCGCCCTGCGGGACCTCGAAGCGTGGCGACAGGGCGAGGCCGGCGCGCCAGCGGTGGTCGGTGAGGCCAGCCACGAATGTGTCGGTCGTGTTGCCGTCGTTGGTCACGCGCAGGGTGTGGGTGACCACCTCGCCCGGCAGCCCCATCCGGGCGGTGCTGGACGGCGCCATGGACAGACGGTACACCCTGTTGGCGGTGGTGAGGACTCGGGCGGTGATGGCGGGACTGCCGGCCGGCGACTGCCGGGACGATACGCGCACGTTGGCGGCGTCGGTGTAGCCGCCCGGAACGTCGGCAGGAACGACCACCTGCGCCGTGAACGCGCTGCTCTGCCCGGGCTCCAATCGATTCCCGGCCGGCGGGACCACTCGGGGACACGCCGGGATCCACCTGCCACCGGGGCTCTCCGCATTGCACAGCACGTCGAAGTCGTCCGGGGCATTGCCGGTGTTCGTGATGACGAACGTGTATCCGGCCGTACCGGGTGGGTCGACACCCGCGGCGCCCGAGCGGGGCTCGAGGTCCAGGCCGTAGTACGTGGCGGCGGTGGTGATCAGCGTTGAGGCATCCGACGGCCCGGCGCCGCCGGCCGCTGACACCGAGACGGCAACGGTGGTCTCATCGACAGAGCCGGAGCGCGCACCAGGCGGCACAAATACCGATACCACCGCCTGGGAGTCGGCGCGTGGTGGCACGTCTACGACCGCTGGCGCGGCGGCCGCGGTCCACGTGCCGGTCACGTCAAGGACCAGCGTCTCGGTGTGGTTGCCGGTGTTCTCGAGCGCGAGGGTGTAGGACGCCAAGCTGCTGGGCAGGGCGCTCGAACGCATCTCCCGTGGCCGAACGGCAAGCCCCAGGACGCGGTTGGCGATGACTAGAAACCTCAGCGGCGAGGCCACGTTCTCACCGCGCTCCATAAGCGCCACGCCTACGGCAGCACGCTCCCCGGCCAGCGCTGACGGCGGCACCTCCACATCCACTCCGAACGACGCGTTGGCGCCGGCCGGCAGATGGAGGAGTTGGCGCGTCGGAGCCGCAGCCCACGTGCCGGACGTCACCACGATCTCCGGCTCGGACACGACGTTGCCGGTGTTGGTGACCGCGATCGTGAACCGCGCGGCGCTGCCTGGATCGACGCTCAGCCAGTCCGCGTCCGCAGTCATCACCAGCCCGTGCCGCGCCCTTGCCGTGGTCGCGACTTCCACCACGTCGGACACGCCGGCGCCGCCCCCGCGCGACGTGGCCCGGATCCGCGCGACGCTGACCTCGTCAGCCAGGGCCGAGGCCGGGACCGCGATCGAGGCAGTGATTGTGACCGCCCCCAACGGAGCAACGGCAACGACGCCGCTCGACACCGTGGCGGGCCAGTCGCTCAGCAGCACGATGTCGAACGTGTCGCTGGCGTTGCCCAGGTTGTCCACCCGCACGTCGTACGGCGCCACCTGGCCGGGGTCGACCGCTCTGGCGTGCACCGCCGGGCTGAGCCGTACCGCGTAGTCTGGCAGGGCGCGTGTCGTCAGGTCCAGCGCGGCCGTGGCGCCGCTCGTGGGCGATGCGGCCGTCACGCGCACCACGTCTTCCGCTCCGGCCAAGGCGGTGTCAGGGACCCGCACCGCGAGCCGGGCCCGCTCCGCGCCGCCCGGCCCGACGGTCAGCCCCGTCGGGCTCAAGTGACGCGACCAGGCGCCCGTGCTCGTGGTCAACGCGAAAGCGTCCGTGGTGGTGCCCGTGTTCGACACGGTGATCTCGTAGACGACGTCCCTGCCCCGCGGACCCGACCTGGCTGGCGCGTCGGCGGCAACGGCGACGCCGTACCGGTGCGCGGCCCGCGTGGTCAAGCGCGCGGAGGCGTGTGCCGACGCATCCCCCCGCGAGACGACGCTGACGATGGCCGTGTCCTGGTCGCCGGTCGCGGCGGTGAGAGGGACGCGGACCTCAACCACGGCCTCGGCACTGGAGCGCGCCGGTAGGGCGATGGTCGTCGGAGCGCCAGTCGTGGGCCAGGAGTTGCCGCCCACGGCCAGGTCGAAGGTGTCCAACGAGTTGCCGGTGTTCTCGACACTGACGCTGTATGTGGCGGCGGTCCCGGGTACGGTCGTGCGGCTGTCGGTGGCCGGGCTCACGGCGACACCGCGCCGGGTCGCCACGCATGCCGCGACCTGCAGACCGTCCACTTGCCACCAGCCGACGGTGTAGAGGCTCTGGTAGCGGAAGCGCACCAGAACGTGGTCGTGACCGACGCCGTCCGCCCAGAGGTCCAGGGCGATGCGCCCGGGGCCTTCCGCCTCGTTGGCGCGCCTCTGCCACAGGTTGCGCCAAGTGGCGCCACGATTGGGGCTGAGATCCACGTCGACCACTTGACCAAGTTCACCCACCAGCCGCGTGTCGAACTCCATTCGCGCGCGCACGGCGCGCGACAGGTCCAGTGGCGGCGTGACCAGTTCGGCGTCGAGAGGCACCTGACCGCCGTAGAGTTCCCCGTCCATGGTTGCGAACCCGCAGCAACCACCCGTCTCGTTCCCGCGGCCCACCAGATCCTCGAATCGCCACAGCCTGTCGTTGCCGGTGTTGTCGATGTTCATCCAGCCCGGCGGCAGTTCGCCCCACTCGAACGGCTCCTCCAAGACCAGCTCCTCGGCGCAGGACAACTCCGTGTAGCGGACGCTCACGTCGTCGATCCGGAACACCGTGCGGTGCTCCCCGTCGGTGGTAGCGTGGAAGACGAGCCGGAACGGTTCCGACACCAGGCCGGAGTACTCGAGCAAGTCGACGCTCGTCTGCCGCCAGGTTCCGGCACCGTGCGCGTTGGACAGCTGGCCCAACCGAGCCAGCACGCTGTCACCCTCGCCCCGCGCCTCGATCACCATGCGATCGGGCGGCGTCCTTCCGCCGGGCTCGTCCGTGGAGACGTCCCACCAGAACGTGAGATAGGCAACGGTTGCCGTTGATGGGATGAGCACGATCTGCGCCAGCTGATCGTCGGCATTGGGCTCGGAGCCGAGCGCGGCGGCGTAGTGGCCGTGGTGGGCGATGGGATCGATCGCGGGCGTCCCGCTCGTGATCCAATGCTCGAAATCGCCCGTTTCGAAGCCTCCGTTGCCGATGACTTCCACCCACGGCAAACCGCTCGAGGGTACGACTGCCGGACGCGCCCCGCCAGGCGCCGACGCGGACGCGTCGCCGGCAGTGCGTTGTGGCGTGGCCCCGAGACCTGCCATCAGGAGCACGCCGATTGCCGCGGCCAACCTGGATGCGTTCACGAGCGGACTCCCTGGGGCACGTCGGCGGTCGCGCTCCTGCTCGGCACCCGGTGCGCGGCCTCGCGGCCGCGGGTCAGCCCGGCCAACCGTCTTGGTTGGCGCGCTCGTGGAGAGTGCGAGAGGATCATGACCCGAACCGACAACGGCCTACCCCCAGACGGGAATAGGAACACCAATCGCCAGCCGCCGAATGGCGGCATCGTAGCGACAGCAGACCAGACCGTCAACCACACGGCATATCGGTGGCACCAGGGCGGATCGGCCGCCGCCGCTTGACCGCGTCACGGGCGGCGCCCACAATGCAGGTGGGTCAGGCGGATCCACCCCCGACATGGAGCGCCCGGCCCCTTCTCTCCGTTCCGCGCCCCTCCCAACCGCGCTCTGCCCCACAGGCTCGAAAGGACGCCGTGCCCATGCACGCCGTGGAAGTCTCCCATCTCGTCAAGTCCTTTGGCGCTACCCAGGCCGTGGCCGACGTTTCGTTCACGGTGGGCCGCGGCGAGATCTTCGGCCTGTTGGGCCCCAACGGCGCCGGCAAGACGACCTCCATCCGCCTGATGCTGGACATCATCCAGCCCGACGCCGGCACCGTCTCCATCCTGGACGGGCCCATGACCGAGGCCAAGAAGGACCGCATCGGCTACATGCCGGAGGAGCGCGGCCTCTACCAGGACATGCCCCTGGAGCCGTGCCTGGTGTACCTGGCCACGCTGAAGGGCCTGTCCAAGGCCGACGCGCGCCGGCGGCTGCAGCCCTACCTGGAGCGCTTCGACCTGGCCCAGCACAGGCGCAAGAAGGTCAAGGAGCTGAGCAAGGGCATGCAGCAGAAGGCGCAGATCATCAGCACCGTCCTGCACGGCCCGGAGCTGCTCATCATGGACGAGCCCTTCAGCGGCCTGGACCCGGTCAACACCCAGCTGGCCAAGGACCTGCTCGTGGACCTCCGCCGGCAGGGCGTGGCCGTCATCATGTCCACGCACATCATGCACCAGGTCGAGGAGCTCTGTAACCGCATCGTGCTGATCCACCAGGGCCGCAACGTGCTCTACGGCGACCTGGCCGGGATCCGGCGCCGCCATTCCGGCCACGCCGTGCGGGTGCGGCTGGCGGGCGACCTGCCGCCGCTAGCCGGCGTGCAAGCCGTCGTGCCCCACAACGACGCCGTCCGACTTGTCCTGGAGCCGCAGACCGATCCGCGCGACATCCTCAAGCAGCTGCTGGACGGTGACTGCGCCATCGAGCAGTTCGAGATCGCCGTGCCCAGCCTGGACGAGATCTTCATCCAGGCGGTCAGCCAGCCGTAGGAGAGGCGTCATGTCCAAGGTCTGGCTCGTAGCCGAGCACCAGTTCAAGAAGGAAGTCCTCAAGCGCGGCTTCCTGCTGACGCTCGTAGCCATGCCGCTCTTCCTGGGCTTCACCAGCGGCATCGGCTGGCTGAGCGAGCGCATGCAGCAGACCACCAAGCTGGGCTACGTGGACCCGGCCAACGCCTTGGCGCGGCCGGCCGCTG
>Ga0114946_10003781_pt1 | contig 10107 bp, 5 predicted proteins | sample WalLakDeSediment_FD_88676 | JGI IMG/M metagenome (GOLD analysis project Ga0114946, IMG submission 88676) | Lake sediment microbial communities from Walker lake, Nevada to study Microbial Dark Matter (Phase II) - Walker Lake 11/02/13 Deep Sediment | ecosystem: Environmental > Aquatic > Freshwater...
GACCAGCTCCTCAAGGTGCAGAGCCGGCGGGCCGCGGCCTACGGCGCGGGCGACGACGACGAGCACCTGCGGTCGGATCTGGCGTGGGCGGCGATCGGCATCGACGAGCTGGCCCGCGCCGACTACCCGGCGGTGTCCGAGCTCGTCGGTGAGCAGTTCGAGGCCTTCGCCGCCGGGTGGAACGCCCATCTGGCCGAGGTGGGCGCCGAGGGCCTCGGCGGCTGGTGCGCCGGTGACGACTGGGTCGAGCCGATCACCGGTGAGGACCTCTACGCCTACGCCCGCTCGATCGCGCTGAACGCCTCGGGCTCCCGGCTGGCCGCGTTCATCGCGACGGCCCAACCCCCGGACGCCGCCGGTGCCGCGGCCGAGGACGCCGCCGGGCCGCTCGGGCCACCGGTGCCGGCCGTCGCCGTCCTGGGGGCCGTCGAGCCGATGGCCAGCAACGGGTGGGCCGTCGGCCGCGACCTCACCGCGTCGGGCGAGGGCGCGCTGCTCGTGGGCAACCCCCACTTCCCGTGGGAGGGCGAGCTGCGGTTCTGGGAGTCGCACCTCACCGTGCCCGGCGAGCTCGACATCTACGGGGTGCAGCTCACCGGCCTCCCCGGCATCGGCATCGGCTTCACCGACTCCTTCGCCTGGACCCACACGGTGTCGGCCGGGGCCCGCTTCACCGCCTACACCCTCGACCTGGTGCCCGGCGATCCCACCAGCTACCTCGTCGACGGGGAGCCCCGCGCCATGACCGGGCGCGAGGTCGTGGTGCAGGTCCGCGAGGACGACGGCTCGCGCCGCGAGGTCAGCCGCACGATGTGGTCGAGTGAGTACGGGCCCATCCTCGACTTCCCCGGTGTGGGGTGGACCCCCGAGCGGGTGATCACCTACCGCGACGCGAACATCGACAACGAGGAGTTCATCGAGCAGTACGCGGCCATGAACTCCGCGGCCGACCTCGACGAGCTGATCGACGCCCACCGCACCTACCAGGGCGTGCCGCTGTTCAACACCATCGCCGCGGGGAGCGACGGACGGGTCTGGTACGCCGACGTCTCGGCCACGCCCAACCTGTCGGCCGAGGCCGAGGCGCTGTTCCGCGAGCGCCTGACCACCGACCTGTTCACCCAGGTGGCCCGCCAAGGCGGGGCGGTGCTGCTCGACGGGTCGGACTCGCGCTTCGTGTGGGAGGAGGCGCCCGGCGCCCGCGACCCCGGCCTGGTGCCCTGGGACGAGCTCCCGATGACCGAGCGCACCGACGCGGTGTTCAACGCCAACGACAGCTACTGGGTGAGCAGCATCGACGAGGTGCTCGAGGGGGACTACTCGGTCCTGCACGGCGAGGCCCGCACCGCCCGCTCGCTGCGCACCCGCCAGAACCACCGGGTGCTGGGCGAGCTGGGAGCGACCGGCGGTGTCACCGGGGAGGCGCTGCGCGACGCGGCGGTGGCCAACGAGGGGTTCTCGGCGGTGGTCTGGCTCGACGCCGTCGTCGACCGCTGCACCGGGGTCGACGTGGTCGACGTCCCCGAGCTGACCGGCGACGACGGCGCCGTCGCGCTCCCCGCCGAGGCGGTCGACGTGACCGCGGCCTGTGCCGTGCTCACCGGGTGGGACGGCGTGTACGACCTGGACCGGGCGGGTGCACCGCTGTGGCGGGAGTGGCTCGGCCAGCTGCCGAGCGGGGCCACGGGGGCCGACGGCCCGCTGTGGACGGTGCCGTTCGATCCGGTCGATCCGCTCGGCACCCCGGCGGGCCTGGCCCCGGCGCCGGCCGATGGTCCCGACCCGGTGCTCGTGGCCCTGGCCCGGGCCACGCAGGCGCTCACCAAGGCCGGGTTCGGGGTCGACGCCACGATGGGCGACACCCAGTTCGCGGCCCGGAGCACCGACCGGGTGCCGGTGCACGGCGGCACCGGCACCGACGGCGTGACGAACGTGGTCACGTGGGGTGGCCTCGGCTCGTCCACCGAACCGGTCCCGGATCGTGCTGCCGCGGTGGCACCGGGATCGACGCTGCGCGCCGACGGGTACCCGATCAGCTACGGCACGAGCTTCCTGGTCACCGTCGACCTCAGCGGTGAGACGCCCCGGGCCTGGGCCTTCCTCACCTACGCCAACACCGAGGACCGCTCGTCACCGCGGTTCGACGCCCAGCTGCGCCGCTTCGCCGAGAAGGACTGGCGCGAGCTGCTGCTCACCGACGACGCCATCACCGCCGATCCCGACCTCGTCGTGCTCGAGGTCGCCGGCGGCTGATCCCCGGGCGCTGCCGCCCGTCTCAGCCGTCGCCGTCATCCGTGTCGCCGGGGAGGCGCTCGGGCAGCAGGAGGTTGAGGGTGACGGCGATGGCCGCGGCCGGCAGCAGGCCGGTGGTGAGCAGCGCCTGGAGCGTGTCGGGGAGCTGCTGGAGCGCGGTGGGCTCGAGCTGCAGGCCGAGCCCCACGGACAGGGCCACGCCGAACACGACCATGTTCCGCTGGTTCCAGCGGACCTCGGCGAGGATCGAGGTGCCCGCCGCCGCGACCAGGCCGAACATCACGATGACCGCGCCGCCGAGCACCTCGATGGGCACGGTGGCGATGACGGCACCGACCTTGGGGACCAGGCCGGCCACGACGAGGAACAGCGCGCCGATGGTGACGACGTGGCGGCTCATCACCCGGGTCATGGCGATGAGCCCCACGTTCTGGCTGAACGAGGTGTTGGGCAGGGCGCCGAACAGCCCGGCGATGGCGGTGCCGATCCCGTCGGCATAGGTGGCGCCGGTGATCTCGGCATCGGTCGCCGCCCGCCCGGCGCCGCCCTTGGCGATGGCCGAGACGTCGCCGACGGTCTCGATGGCCGAGATCACCGCCATGGAGCAGAACCCGATGACCGCGGCCGCGGTGAGCTCGATCCCGAACCGGAAGGGGTCGGGAGCGGCCACCACGGCGGCGCGGGCGACCGCGTCGAACTCGACCTCCCCGAGCGCGAGGGCGGCGGCGTAGCCGGCGAGCAGCCCGATGAGCACCGCGGCCACGCCCCACATGCCGCGGAGGAAGAACTTGGCGCCGAGGGTGACCACGATGACCAGCACCGCCAGCGCCCAGCCCCGGGCACTGCCGTAGTCGTCCGACCCCGAGGCCGCCGCGCCACCCGCGGCGTACTGGACGCCGACGCGCACCAGCGCCAGCCCGATCATGAGCACGACGAGGCCGGTGACGAGCGGTGGCAGCGCGAACCGGAGCCGGCGGACGACCGTGCCGAGCGCGGCGTGGAACAGACCGCCGACCAGCACCCCGCCGGTGATCGCGGCCATGCCGTCGACGCCCTTGCCGGCGACCAGCGGGATCATGATCGGGACGAACGCGAAGCTCGTGCCCTGCACGATCGGCAGGCGCGCCCCCACCGGTCCCGCGCCGACGGTCTGGACGAGGGTGGCGACGCCGGCGAAGAGCATCGACATCTGGATCAGGTAGACCGTCTGGGGGACGTCGGGCGAGTCGGAGCCGAGACCGAACCCCGCGGCCCCGGCGATGATCACGGCCGGCGTGATGTTCGACACGAACATGGCCAGGACGTGCTGCAGGCCCAGCGGGATCGCCGTCAGGAGCGGGGGCGTGTAGTCGGGATCGCGGAGCTGCTGGGGGGTGCCGATCCGCGGCTCTCTCACGCTCGGATGCCTCGGCCTCGCCGCGTGCCCCGGGGGCGGGTGCCCATGCCCTCAACCTAGGGCACCGAGCACCCGCCGATCGGTGGGTCGGACCCGGCGGGGGGTCCTGCCGTGGTCAACCCGTGAAGCTCGGGGCCGCGGGCTGCGGCGTCGCCGGAGGCGTCGGGGTCACCGGCGCAGCCGGGACGGTCGGCTCCGGGCCGGGGGTCTCGGGGACGGTCGCGCCCGGGGTCGTGTCGGTGGGGAAGTCGCAGCCGAAGATGCCCCCACACTGCGGCATCTCGCACAGCGGATTCCACGTGCCACCGAGCCGGATGCAGTCCTCGCAGAACGTGCCCGCGGGGCAGTCCGCCGGGTCGTCGACGTTCTGGGCCACGGCCATCCCTCCCGACAGCAGCGCCAGCACGGCGAGCGCGGCCAGCACCATCGTGAGCAGGGTCTTCATGATCGTCACCTCCTCTCCCTTCCACCTGCATCGTGCGCCGACCCGGTTGCGGCCCGGATGTGGCCCGTCCGCGTCGGTCCGGTGCGGTCAGCGGAGGACGCGCCGGGCGAGGTCGAGGGCCGCGGCGGGATCCATGGCGCGCCCGGCCTCGATCTCATCGTCCAGCCGGTCGCCGAGCGCGGCGCACGCGGGGGCGACGAAGCGACCGTGGACGGTCCTCGCGATGAGGGGCCAGGCCGGCGCGAGCCGCGTGGCCGCGCCCCAGAGGCGTGCCGCGTCGACCGCGTCGTCGTGGGCGCCGGCGATCCCGGCGAGGCACTGGAGCGCGGGACCGAGCTGGAGCAGGTTGCCGTCGTCGAGGGCCAGGCGGGCCGCGCCCAGCACGTGGAGCGCCGCGGGTTCGAGCTCGCCCGCGAGCAGGTCGGCCACCCCATGGCCCAACACGCCCATCTGCTCGAAGATCCGGCTGTCGGCGGCGCGGGCGTGCGCGAGGCAGTCGTCGGCCGCGTGACGGACCGCGGCGGGGTCATCGAGGGCGGCGGCGAGGAGCCAGCGTGACAGGGCGACGTGCGCCAGGCCCTGGTCGTCACCGGCCGTGACCAGGGCCCGCTCGGCGGCGTCGAGCATCTCGGGCACGGTCATCCCGAGCAGCGTGGCCTCGGGCCGGTCGGCCAGGGCCAGCGCCTGGGCCGCCTCGGCCAGGGCCGTGGCACCGTCGAGCTCGGCGCCCGCGGTCCGGCTGAGCTCCACCGCAGCCCGGTACCCGCGCAGCGCCTCGTCGATGTCGCCGGTGGCCAGCGTGATCATGTGGGCCCGGGCGTGCAGGGCGGCGGCGACGCCGGCCCGGTCGCCGGACGTCTCGAGCAGCTCCCGTGCCTCGTCGACCCGGGCGAGGGCCCGTTCCTGGTCACCGCCGAGGAACAGGGGCCACACGATGCGCAGCGTGGCCCATCCGCGTCGGGCGGGCGGCAGGTCGGTGCCCCGCTCGAGCAGCGAGTCGACCAGCTCGACCAGGTCCTGGAGCTGGCCCCGGCGGTACCAGAGCTCGCCGACCGCATCGACGAGCTCCAGCGTCCGTGCCGGATCGTCGCGCTCGAGCGACCACCGCAGCGCGGCGTCCAGGTTGTGGGCCTCGTCGCGGACGGTGCGCGACGCGGATCCGTGACGCGCCAGCTGGTGGAGCCCCGTCCCCACTGCGCCGGCCAGCACCCGGAAGTGGTCGGCGTGTCGTCGCCGGGCGGGGTCGTCCTCGCCCCGGGCGACCAGGTGTTCGAGCCCGTAGTCCCGGAGCGTCTCGAGGAGCCGGAACCGCCGCTGGCCGTCTCGGCCCGGGCCGGCCACGACCATCGACGACTCGACCAGCTCGGAGAGGTGCGCCGGTACCTCGTCCGCGCCGACTTGGTCACCGGTGCCGACCGCGACGGCTGCGGCCAGGTCGAAGTTCCCGGGGATGACCGACAGCCGGTCGAACACGAGTCGGGCGCCGGGGTCGAGCAGCTCGTAGCTGCCGTCGAGCGCAGCCCGGATGGACGCGTGGCGGGCCTCGGCCACCGGCGAGGTGCCGGTGAGGAGGTCGAGGCGGCGGTCGAGCCGGTCACGGACCGCGGCGAGCCCGAGGGGCGCGGCGTGGGCGGCGACCAGCTCGATGGCGAGCGGCAGCCCGTCGACCATCCGGCACACCTCGGCGGCCAGGTCGAGATCGGTGCTGGGGATCGGTGCCGAGCGGTCGGCCAAGCGGGCCGAGAGCAGCGCGACCGCGTCGTACCCGGCGGCGGTGGCGGCGGGCGTGTCCGGCGGGGGCGTCTGGAGCGGCGCGACGTCGAGGTGGCACTCACCCTCCAGGCCGAGGGCGACGCGCGAGGTGGCGATCACCGAGAGTCCGGCCCCGGCGACGAGGAGACGGTCGATCAGGCGCGCCGCCGCACCGCGCACGTGCTCGCAGTTGTCGACGACGAGCACCATGCGGCGCGACCGCACGACGTCGACCAACGCCTGCTCGGGGGTCGAGCCCGGCGACGGGGTCACGCCGAGGGCGTCGACGGCGCGGGCGGGCACCGCCTCCGGCGCGTCCACGGAGGCCAGGTCGATCCACCAGACGCCGTCGGGCGACGATCGCCGCACCCGGGCGGCGACCTCGATGGCCAGCCGGCTCTTGCCCACGCCGCCGGGCCCGAGGAGCGTGACCAGGCGGTGGGTGGACGTCAGCGCCACGGCGTGGTCGATCTCGTCGATCCGACCGACGAAGGAGCTGACCGGCGCGGGCAGGTTCGACGGTGGGGGCGGGGGATCGGGGTCGAGCTGGGGGTCCTGGCACAGGATGGCGCGCTCGAGGTGGGCCAGCTCCGGCGACGGCTCGATCCCGAGCTCGTCGCCGAGCCGGGAGCGGAGCCGGGCGTAGGCCCGCAGGGCATCGGCCTGACGGCCCGAGCGGTAGAGGGCGAGCATGAGGAGCGCCCAGAGCGGCTCGCGCAGCGGCTGGTCGGCGACCTCGACCTCCAGGTCGGCCACCGCGGCCTCGTGGTGCCCGAGGGCGAGCTCGGCCTCGAGGCGGAGCTCGCGGGCGGTCACGAGGAGCTCCTCGAGCCGGACGAGCCGACCACGACGGCTGTCGCTGTCGGCCAGGTCGGTGAGTGGCTCGCCCCGCCAGAGGGCGACGGCGCGACCGGCCGCCACCCGGGCCCGGGACGCCTCGCCGTGATCGAGCGCCGACCGGGCCCCGGTGACGGCCCGCTCGAGCCGCACGGCGTCGACAACGTCGGGGTCGACATCGAGGCGGTACCCGCCGCGCTCGGCGGTGAGCAGCTCGCGGCCGACGACCCGCCGGAGCCGGGACACGTGGCTGCGGACGGTGCGGGCGGCGCTCGGGGGAGGGGTGTCACCCCAGAGGGCGTCGACCAGCGTGTCGATCGAGACGGCGCGGCCCGCCGAGAGGGCCAGCGTGGCGAGCACGGCCCGCTCCCGGCGCGAGCCCGGCGCGATCACCCGGCCGTCGCGCTCGACCTCGACGGGACCGAGGATCCGGATCTCCACGGGGGCGACGCTACCGGCGGGCGGGGGGCCGCACCCGGGCCCGACCCGGTGCCCGCCCGCGATCGGGGGCGGTAGCGCCGATGGTGGAGCTGATGGGAATCGAACCCACGACCCCCTGCTTGCAAAGCAGGTGCTCTGCCAACTGAGCTACAGCCCCGAAGCGATCGATCGTACGCCGTGGCGGCGGACGACCGAGCACCCCCGCTGGGTCGCCCGGTTGATCGGCGGGCGCGCACGCGCCACGATGCGCCCATGGCCGCCGCACCGGTGCTCGTCGCGCGGCGTCTGCGGAAGGCGTACGGCGACCTCACCGCGGTCGCCGGGATCGACCTGACGGTCGCCGAGGGCGAGACCTACGGGCTGCTCGGGCCGAACGGCGCGGGCAAGACGACCACGATCTCCATGCTCTGCGGTGTGCTCGAGCCCGACGGCGGCGAGGTGACCGTGGCCGGCCGGGCGATCACCGCGACCGACCCGGGCGCCCGGGCCGCCATCGGCTACGTGCCCCAGGAGATCGCCCTGTACCCCGACCTCAGCGCCCGCGAGAACCTGCAGTTCTTCGGCAAGCTGCAGGGGCTGCGGGGGGCGCGGCTCGACGACCGGGTGAGCGCGGTGCTCGCCACCGTCGGGCTCGCCGACCGGGCCGACGACCGCATCGAGGGCTACTCGGGGGGCATGCAGCGCCGGGCCAACATCGCCGTCGGCCTCCTCCACGAGCCCCGGCTGCTCGTGCTCGACGAGCCCACCGCCGGTGTCGATCCCCAGAGCCGCAACGCCATCCTCGACGCGGTCGACGCCCTGGGGCGAGAGGGCCTCGCGGTGCTCTACACCACCCACTACATGGAGGAGGCCGAGCGCCTCTGCGACCGGGTGGGCATCATCGACACGGGCGTCCTCGTCGCCGAGGGCACCCGGCGCGAGCTCCTCGACCAGCTCGGCACCGCCGACCGGGTGCGCGTCGAGGGCACCGGGCCCCTCGACCGCCTCGCCGCCGCCTGCCGGGCGCTCGACGGGGTCGCCGAGGCCGCGGTCACCGACGGCGCCGTCGACCTCACGGTGTCCGGGGGGCGCCGGCTCATCGCCGTGCTGGTCGACGCGGCCGAGCGGGTCGGCGTGGCGGTCACCGGCGTCGAGGTGGTCGAGCCGGACCTCGAGGCGGTGTTCCTCCACCTCACCGGTCGGGCGCTGCGCGACGCATCGTGAGCTCGACCCGCGCCACCCTCGACATCGCCGCGCTCCAGCTCCGTCGCCGCCTGCGCGACCGCTCCGCCATCATCCAGGGGATCCTCGCCCCGGTCCTCCTGGCCCTCATCATCAGCCTGGCCTTCGGGGGCGGGACGTCGTTCTCGGCATCCATCGCCGTGGTGGACGCCGACGGCTCGGCGGTCTCGGCCCCGATCGTCGCCGCGCTGGTCGGCGGCGGGGGGGACGGCGCCGCCGAGGACGCCGGGGTCCGGTTCGTCCGGGAGGTCGACGAGCCCACCGCGACGCGGGCCATCGACGACCGCGACGTGGCCGCGGCCATCGTGCTGCCGGCGGGGTTCGGTGCCGCGGTCGCCGCCGGCGAGCCCCCGCAGATCCGCGTGCTCGTCGACGCCGGCGCCGAGCTGGCTGGCGACGTCGCCGAGGCGGTGGCGCGCGGCCTGGCCGCCCGGCTCGACGCCACGCGGGTCGCGGTCGGCGCGACGCTCGCGCTCGACCCGTCCCTCGCCGCCGATGCGGGCACGGTCATCGCGACCGCGGCGACCGCCCCGACGGCGGTCGCGCTCGGCGAGAGCGCCTTCGGCGCGGGGTTCGACCCGGTGACCTACTTCGCCCCGTCGATGGCGATCCTCTTCGGGTTCCTCACCCTCGGCGCCGGGGCCCGCGCGGTGATCGTCGAGCGGCGCGAGGGCACGCTCGTGCGCGTCCGCGCCGCGCCGGTGACCGACCGGGCCGTGCTCGGCGGGATCACCCTCGCCGTGCTCCTCCTCGGCCTCGTCTCGTTCGTCACGGTGTGGCTCGTGACCGCAGTGGCGTTCGGAGCCCGGTGGGGCGAGCCGCTGGCGGTGTTCGTGGTGATCGTCGCGACCGTGCTCGCCATCGCCGGCATCTCCACCCTGATCACCGCCCTCGCCCGCACCGAGGCCCAGGCCGACAGCCTCTCGGCGATCGTCGCCTTCGGCTTCGCCCTCCTCGGCGGCGGGTTCCTCTCACCCGGCGACCTGCCCGACGTCCTGGCCGTCGTGGCCCGGCTCACCCCCAACGGCTGGGCCCTCGCCGCCTTCGCCGAGCTGTCCGCCGGGGCGAGCGGGCTCGCTGCGGTGTGGCCGTCGGTCGTGGTGCTCCTCGGCATCGGCGTGGTCACCGGCGCGGTCGGGCTCGGCCGCATCCGGCTGGGGATGGCGTGAGCTCCCGGGGGCCGGTCCTGACCGTCGCCGGTGTCGAGCTGCGCCGCATCGCCCGCGACCGCACCGGCCTGCTCTTCATCGTCGTGCTGCCCGTGCTCGTCATCATCGTGATCGGCTCCACCATCGGGGCCGCGGGCGGACGGGTCGAGCTCGGCGTGATCGACCTCGACGGCACGGCGGAGTCGGCACGTCTGCTCGCCGAGCTCGAGGCCGCGCCCGGCGCCGAGGTCCGCCGCTACGCCGGCCTCGAGGAGCTCGAGGTGGACACCCGCCTGGACCGCGTGACCGCTGGTGTGGTCGTCCCCGCCGGGTACGGCGCAGCGCTCGCGGGCGGTACCGGTGCGGTGGTGGAGATGGTGGTCGACCCGAGCCGGGCGCGCACCGCCGCGGCCCGCTCGGTCGTCACGGGCGTGGTCGATGCGACCGGGGCGGTCGAGCTGGCGGCCCGGGTCGCCGGCGAGCTCACTTCGAGCGGTCCGCTCGCGGCTCGCGACGCCGCGGTGGCGGTCGCCGCGGCCACCGATCCGTCGACGGTCGCCGTGGTGGAGGTGAGCTCGGGCGGGATCGACTCGGGCAGCCCCTACAGCTACCCC
>Ga0114946_10003782_pt1 | contig 10107 bp, 6 predicted proteins | sample WalLakDeSediment_FD_88676 | JGI IMG/M metagenome (GOLD analysis project Ga0114946, IMG submission 88676) | Lake sediment microbial communities from Walker lake, Nevada to study Microbial Dark Matter (Phase II) - Walker Lake 11/02/13 Deep Sediment | ecosystem: Environmental > Aquatic > Freshwater...
GGTCCGCGTCACCGGAAACGCGGAGCGAGTACCGGAAGAGCTGCGGGTACACCTCGTCAAAGATCCGTTCGAAGTTCACATCCACGCCGTTCCCGTTCCGGGATTCCGCACCGGAATGCCCCCACCCGTTCAGCACCGTGCCGCGGGCGGAGACATCCCCCTCCCCCAAACCTACGATCCACGGGATGCAAACGTGACAGGACCGCCTCAGCCAGCCGACGGATCCAGCGTCACCTCGGCGCAGGCCAGGGGGATCTCCAGGTCCTCCGTGGATCGGTGGAAGTCCACCACGAAGCCCTCCGCTTCCTGGGTCAACGCCATCTCCACCTGGGCCTCCCACCGGCCTTCCCCATCGAGCTCGATGGCGGGGTTTGCGCACCGGATTCAGGAAGGGAACGAGGGAGGCGCCGCCCATGTGACACCGGCGGTGTGACTCCGGCCGTGTGACAGCGGCCGTGTAACAGCGGTGGGAGCCCCGCCACCCCGGCTGGCCGAAGGGCCACGGATGCCGTAGTCTTCCCGCTTCCGACGGACCCCGGCCACCCCGGCCCCGGCCCCAGGGAGATCCCCGAGACGGAGGTCGTGGCATGCGTGCTTCGAAGCCGTGGGTCCTGTTCCTCGCAGTCCTGACCCTCCCCGCCTGCGGGGGGGAGGCGGAGGCCGACCGCGCCGCCGCCTCTTCCTCGGGACCGGCGTCCGCATCACTCCACCCCTGCGATGCCTTCCCCCTGGCGGCCGTGTCCGAACGCTTCGGGGTGGCAGCAGCCGACGTCGAGGTGGAGCGAGGCCAGGCCCAGCGAAATGACACCTGCGAATACACCTGGCGGAAGGCCGACTGGGACGCCATCGAGGCGCGGAACCGGGAGGCGCTCATCCGGGCCATGTCCAGTGGGGCGGGCGCGTCAGCCCTGGAGCGGGAACCCAGCCAGATGTCCATCTTCCTCACCTTCCACCGCGGCGACTTTGCCGAGCCCGCCGACGCCATCCGGGCCCTCGACCAGGTGGTGGAGCGACTGCGGGAGGGAAGCTCCGCCACGGTGGGGGACCAGACCTTTTCCGTCCAGTCCAGTTCGGAGCCGGTCCAGGGGATCGGCGAGAAGGCCTTCTGGAACCAGGGTCTTGGCCAGGTGAGCGCCGTGCGCGGGACCCAGCTCTTCTACGTGCGTGTCCGGGGCGAATCGGACGACGGGGTCAACCGGGAACGGGCCGAGTCGATTGCCCGGGAGATTGCGGCGCGGCTCTGACGGAGACTACGGGGCGTCATCGACAGCCCAGGATCGCCTTGCCTCCAGCCGGGCGAGGTCGTCCTCTTCGATCAGCATGCTTCCGCTCTGCACCGCGACAACGTTTTCCTTCCCGGTTTGCGCCGCGCACCCTATCGTGACCCTGTCGCGACCGGTCCGATTGAAGGACCGGACCAACCGGACCAACCGGACCTCCTGACCGGCTGCCGCTCCCCCCTTTCCTCTCGGGGCCCCATGAACCACGTCTCTTCCGTCCGCCAGGCTCCGAAGTCCCTTCTGGCTCCCCTGGTCCTCGCGGGAGCCCTTCTTGGAGCACCCCTGCTTTCCGGGACCATCGGACCGGGTTCCCCGGCTGTCCTCGTGGCGCAGGCGGTACCGGTCTTCGACAACGACGTCGTCCAGCAGCCGGTCCTCGCCCACCGGGAACAGGCGCAGATCGTCCGGAGGTGGACCCAGGAGCGCTTCGAGACCCTCCTCCCCGAGCTCATGCGACGGGAGGGGATCGACATGTGGATCATGATCTCCAGGGAGTACAACGACGACCCGGTCTTCCGATCCATGGCCCCCCTCGAGACGTACTCGTCCCGGCGGCGCACGATCCTGGTCTTCCACGACCGGGGGCCGGGGCAGCCGGTGGAGCGCCTGTCCGTGGGCCGCTTCGACTACGACGGGCTCTTCGAGGTGGTCCCCACCCACAACGACGCGCAGTTCGAGGGGCTCCTGGAGGTGGTTCGGGAGCGGAACCCCGGGACCATCGGGGTGAACATGTCGGGGCGCTGGAACCACGCCGATGGCCTGACCGCCACCCAGCGGGACACCCTCGTGGCCACCCTGGCCGAGTACGAGGACCGGATCCGGTCGGCCGAGATGCTCGCCGTGGGATGGCTCGAGGTGAAGCTCCCCGAAGAGACGGAGATGTACCGTCACGTGATGCGGGTGGCCCATTCGGTCATTGCCCGGGCTTTCTCCAACGAGGTCATCATTCCGGGGGTCACCACCGCCGACGATGTGCGCTGGTGGATGCGACAGACAGTGGCAGAACTGGGGCTCGGCATGTGGTTCCACCCCTCCGTCTCCATCGCCCGGCAGGGGGTGGAGGCGCGCCTTTCCGGAGCCACGGTGATCCAGCGGGGCGACCTGCTCCACACCGATTTCGGAATCGTCTACCTCGGCCTCTCCACCGACACCCAGCACCACGCCTACGTCCTTCGCCATGGAGAAACGGAGGCGCCGGAAGGCCTGAGGGCCGGACTCCGGGCAGTGAACCGCCTCCAGGACATCACCCTGGAACAGGCCCGGGCAGGACGGACGGGCAACGAGGCGCTGGCCGCTTCCCTGGCGCAGGCCCGGGGCGAGGGGCTTCGGCCCTCGGTCTACTGGCACTCCATCGGGTACCATGGCCACGGCGCGGGTGTCCCCCTGGGGATGACGGACTACCAGGACGGAATTCCCGGCCGGGGGGACTACATCTTCCGGCCCGACACCTGGCACTCGGTGGAGCTCAACACCCTTCACCCCGTGCCGGAGTGGGGGAACCAGGAGGTCCGGTTCGCCCTGGAGGAGGAGGCCGTCCTCACGGAGAGTGGGTGGGTCTGGGTCCTGGGGCGGCAGGAGCGGTTCTATATGATCCGGTGAGGACGGCAACCTTCAAGTTGCGCTTCCTGCATCCTTACCCGATTCTGTCAGCACACGCGCTCCCCCCGCGGCTCCAGCTTGCCAGCGGGGTGTTCGTGTGCGCGCCGGCCCCCGAGAGGTTCGATGACCGAGTCACGTTGTGAGCACTGCGGTAGCGATATCCCCGGCTCCAGCCGCTTCTGCCCCGAATGCGGAACGTCGCTGGGGGGAGGGCGACCTGCAGAGACCACACCCGAGGGTCCCGCCGGTCTCTGGGAGGTCCTGAAGCACAGGCTCCAGGAGGCCGCTTCACCCCGCTACCGCATCCTCAAGCTTCTCGGCTCCGGAGGCATGGCGGGCGTCTACCTGGGCGAAGAGCCCCGCCTTGCCCGCAAGGTGGCCATCAAGGTGATGGCCCCCTCGCTGATGATGGACCCGCGGATGGTGGAGCGTTTTCGACAGGAGGCCCGGTCCACCGCCCGGCTCTCTCACCCGCACATCATCACCATCCACGAGATCGACGAGCGGGAGGGCCTCCACTACTTCGTCATGTCATTCGTGGAGGGCCCCACCCTCGACGAGGTGCTCAAGGAGGCCAGCGCGCCCCTCCCCGTCTCGACGGTGCGTCGCTGGCTCTTCCAGGTCGCTGGAGCCCTCAACCATGCGCATCGCTCCGGGATCGTTCACCGCGATGTGAAGCCGGGCAATGTCCTGGTGGATCCCGACGGCAACGCCGTGGTCACGGACTTCGGCATCGCGAAGGTGGCGGACGAGCCGGGACTCACCCGTACGGGGATGCTGGTGGGCACGCCCTCCTACATGAGCCCCGAGCAGTGCATGGGGGGAGAGGTGGCCGGGGCGGCGGATCAGTACGCCCTGGGCGCCCTCGGCTACCACCTCCTGACGGGTCGCCCCCCCTTCACTGGACCGGCCATGGCGGTCCTCCAGGCCCACCTCTCGGAGATCCCGCGGCCGATCTCCGAACTGCGGCCGGATTGTCCCCCTGCGCTGGCGGAAGTTGTGCACCGGATGCTGTCCAAGAATCCGGAGGATCGCTGGGGGTCGATGGCGGAGGTGGTCGGGGCGCTGGAGGATGCGAGCGAGACGGCCATCACGAGCATGGAGGCCCAGCCCGTTTCTTCTCCCGCCCGGACCCGCGACGTCGTGGCGGGCGGCGCCGCAGCCAGTGACGCCGCGGCCAAGGGTCGCCCGGGCAGGGCCCCGAGCCCGCTGGTGCTGGCCGGCCTGGGGATCCCCGTCCTCCTCATGGCTGCGGTCCTCCTGCTACGGGGAGGCGGATCGGACGACGCGGTCACGCCGGAGACAGGCCCGCCGGCGTCATCGATCGTCCAGGAGACGCCAGGGCCGCCCGCATCCGAGGGTGAGGCACCCCTCGCTGGCCAGAATGAAACCGCGTACGAAGACCCCGCGTCCGTGGTGGACAGGGCTGCGGATCCCGGGACGGACGCGGATGGCGGCACGTCTCCCACGACCTCGGCTTCCGCGACTCGTGCCGCCGTGGAGCCCCCCATGACGCCTGCTTCTCGCGCCCCTGCGCCAACCGGGCCTGCCGGCAGCGCTGGAGCCGCCCAGCCCCCCGCTGTGCGCGCCCCGGCGGCGGTGGTGCCTGCGCCGGCGGCCATCGAGGTCATGGGACCCATCCCCACCGGGGCCCGTGTCGTGGCACTGGGGAACGCGGGGGTGATCGAACTGGCCCCGGGCGGGGCGATCGAACTGCCCCCCGGACGCTACCTTCTCGAGGCCTCCGCCGAGGGGTTCCAGGGGGATCGCCGCGAGGTGGAACTGGCGGAGGGGGAGCGGCTTCGCTGGACCCCGGTTCTGGCTCCGGTGGAGGTGGCGGCCCCGGCAGCCTTCGACGTCGATGAGGCGCGGGACGCCGCGGAGACCGCCCTGGCCGCCCTGGCCTCCGCCTTCCGAAGCCGAAGCATGGAGCAGGTTCTCCGGCAGTATCCGAACGCCCCGGAGGAATGGCGCGAGCGGTGGGAGGCCGTGGTGGTGAACACGGAGCAGATCCGGAACCTGGATGTGGGCATCCTCGACGTGGAGCATCGCCAGACCGGACCCGACGGCGCCGAGGTGGGCTTTGTCCTTGCGCTCAACTTCGTGGACTTCAGAAACCGTGCAAACGATCAGCGGCACGCCTTCATCGCCTCGTTCCGCCCCGGTCCCGGTGGCTGGACGCTTTCCAACCTTCGGAGTGCGCCGTGACGTCCCGGATGTCCCCTTCGCCGTTTTCGCGATCGCTCGCCCGGTCTCTTCTTCTTGCCCTCACCCTGGTGACCGGCTGCTCCGACGTGGTCGAACCCTCGGAGCCTCTCACGCTCTCGGTGGGCCCGGAGCTGTCGCTCGAGATTGGAGAGGACTTCCAGCTCAGCCTCCGGGGCGGGTTTGGGGATGCCTCGTGGGAGTCGTCGGCGCCCTCGGTGGTAAGCGTGGTCCCGGTCACCGGATTTCTCCAGGCGCTGGGCGCAGGCTCCGCCGTCATCACGGCGCGAAGGGGGGACCAGAGCGCCTCGGTGGAGGTCATGGTCACCGTCCCACCGCTCCTCGACCTGACCCCCGCCGACGTCGCGCTCACGGCGGAGCAGGGCGGGGGGCTCACGGCATCCGCGCGCCTGGAGGTCCGGAACACGGGCGGCGGAACGCTCGGGGCGATCTCGGTGACCGGGGTCGACTATGGAGCGGGCGAACCGTCCGGATGGCTTCAGAGCAGCATTGACGGGCAGGGGATCCTCCTGCGCGGAAATCCCTCGGGACTCTCGGCCGGAACCTATACGGCCGTGCTGCAGGTGTCGGCCGACCAGGCCCGGAATTCACCCCAGACGGCGGCGGTGACCCTGGTGGTGGCGGGCGTGCCCGTCATCGCCCTGGAGCCTGCGGCCCTGGGGATCGTGGTGGTGGAGGGCGAGAATCCCGGAGCTCGGGACGTCGCCGTGACCAACACCGGCGAGGGGACGCTGGCCGGACTGGCCACGGCGGTGCAGTACGGTACCGGAGCCACGGGCTGGCTGGGGACACCCCAGGTCCAGCAGGCCGCCGACGGCGGCACCCTGCGAATTGCGCCGGTCACGGCAGGGCTCCCCCGGGGAACCTACACCGCCCAGGTCACCGTGACCTCGTCCACGCCTCTCGTGGAACCGGTGGTCCTTCCCATCACCCTCACGGTGACCACCGGCCCCGCCATTGTCCTCGACCCTGCCGCCGTCCTGTTCGAGGCCGTGAGCGGGTCAGCGGCACCGGCCCCGACCAGCGTGGCGATTTCCAACGGGGGTGGAGGAACCCTTTCCGGTCTGAGCACCTCGGTGTCCTACCTGTCCGGAAGCGGGGGCTGGCTCTCCACCTCCCTCTCCGCGACCACGGCCCCGGCCACGCTTCAGCTGCAGGCGAACCCGGGGAGCCGGGCGCCGGGAACCTACACCGCCTCCGTCCAGGTGAACGCCCCGGTCGCCGAGAACAACCCGGTGACCCTTTCGGTCACCCTGGTCATTGCCCCGCCACCGGTGCTCAGCGCGAGCCCCGGCACCCTGAGCCTGGAAGCCATCGTGGGGGCCGGCACGGTGCTGGAGCGCACGGTGAACCTCACGAACGCAGGGGGCGGCACCATCGGGGGCCTGACGGCCTCGGCCCCGGTGTACACAAGCGGCGCCCCAGGGTGGCTCAGCATCATCGGAGCGCCGGGCTCCACCGCCCCCACGCAGCTTCGCCTCCGGGCCAGTACCGGGGGGCTGGGGAGCGGCACCTACCAGGCCCGCATCACCGTGAGCTCCACCACGCCGGGTGTGAGCCCGGTGACCGTGACCGTCAACCTCACGGTCCGCCACACCTTCACGACCCACATCCGCCCGATCATGGTCTCGATGGGTTGCGGAGGCTGCCATACCAGCGCACCCGACTATCGGAACAGCCTCTCGAACCAGGCGATCTACCAGCAGGTGATGGCGGCGGTGGTGGCGGGCAACCCCGACGCCAGCTCCTTTTACCGACGGGTGGCCCCCAACACGGGATTCTCCCATTCGGGTGGGAAGGTCTCAACCGCCCAGGGGATCATCATCCGGGAATGGATTCTCCGAGGGGCCCGCTTCTGAGGCAGCCGGAGGCTCCTGAGCCTCGTGAGCCTCCCAGCCGCCTGAGCCGGGGAGCCGCCTGAGCCGGGGAGCCGCCTGAGCCGGGGAGCCGCCGGCAGAACGGGGAGCGCGCGTCAGGACAGGGAGCGCGTCAGAAGACCAGCTCGCCCCCCAGCGTCCAGGTCACGCCGGGGCGCATTCCCCCCTGGTTGAGCGGCACCAGCACGTTGGTGATGATCCGCACGCCCCCCGGCGCCATGAACTTCGCGCCGATGGATCCGTCCAGGCGATCATCGGAGATGTCGGGGAGGTTGGTGGTCCGGACGGTGCGGACGGGAACGTCGAAGCGGACCTCCGATGGGAAGGTGAGGGCGGATTCTCCGAGGCCCCAGGCCCCCACCAGGTCCAGCGCCAGTGTCACCGACGGGGTGAGGATCTGGTCGATCCCGGCCACCATGAGGAGCTGATCCCCGATGATGTCACTCCCCGAAAGGAGGACCCCTCCGTTCAGGTGGGGAGCGAAGTTTCCGCTCTGACCCGAGATGATCCCCAGCAGGCGAACACCGACACTCCCCGTGCCGAGAAAGTCCTCTTCCCGTCCGGTAGGGAGACGCGCCTCGCCCAGGATCCCTGCTGCCCACCGTTCGCGCTCCAGCACGCGGTACTTGGCGCGGACGGTGACATCCCCCAGGCCAACGGCCGAGCCCTGGGCCTGGGCCGTCTCCTGCCCGGGCTCGAGCCGATGCGGAGTGTCGGGATCGGTGGAGTTGAACTGAATCCGGCTCTCCCCGGTGAGTGAACTCCGGACCACGGGAACCGAGATCGCCACGTCCAGGGCATCCGAAACCCCGTAGGCGGCATAGACCGAGGTCACGAAGAGGCTCACATCGAGGTTCGTGCGCACTTCCAGGACATCGTTTTCCCACGAAGGAATGCCCAGCTCCGCGGCGCCCACGTTCTCGTGGGTGAAGTTCAGCTGCAGGTCACTCAGGGGCTGCCCCCGGAGAGTGGAGAAGGCGAGTCCGGTGACGTTGCCCCCCACCAGGAGGATCCCCCGCCCCAGAGTCTGGCCCCGCTCGGCGAAGATGGGGCCCGGAGAAACCTCCTCCGTCACGGGGAGTCCATCCACGAACCGGAGCTGGACGCCGGCGTTGGCCGCGGCCGCGGGGATCGCGGAGAGCCCCGCACCGATGGCCCCCCGCAGGAAGTTCAGGGTGTTGCGCTCTCCCTGCGTAACCGACGGCACGTAGTGGTTCCCGTGGACGGAGGCGTTCACCGTGAGGCAGAGCGGTTCGCCACAGGCGCCGAAGGTGAAGAGCCTGGAGAACTCCTGGGTGAGGGACTGACCCTGGAGCGGTGCGGCCGGGGCCAGGAAAAGGGCGAGGGAAAGGGCCAGAAAGAGCCCCGGCAGAAGGCGCGGGATGTGCCCCGGGCCAGCGAGGAAGCGGAAGGAAGAAGTCATGGCGGCTCCGGATAAGTCCCGCTCGGCCCCGTGAACCGGACCCGACGCCGAGTGGAACGACCCGGGCAACATGCCACCTGACGGGGGGGAACGAAAGGACTCGGCAGGGAGCCGGCTGTAACATTTGCTGGATGCGATGTCCTGTTGCTGGACCACGCCCATCCCCCTACTCTAGCCTCACCCTGGCTTCCGGGGCCCCAGCCCCACCCCGCTCCCCCCGCACCCACACGGAGGCCCCGCGTGTCCCCCATCGTTACCCGGCGCGAATCGCTCAAGACCATGGGCCTCCTCCTGGGGGGCACCTTCTTTCCCTGGTCCGCCCACGCGCGCAGCGAGGCGGGGGAGCCCTTCATCCTCCCGGATCCGGACACGCTCTACACGCCGGAGCGGCCCATCACGGCCATCACCCTGGGGGCCGGGGCACGGGGCAACACCTACGGCAATTTCGCCCTGGCCTACCCGGAGCAGATCGACATCGTGGGAGTGGCGGAGCCCATCCCCATCCGGAACGAGCGGTACGCCGCCGCCCATGGCATCGCCGACGAGCACCGCTTCGAGACCTGGGAGCATGTCTTCGAGCGCCCGAAGTTCGCCGATGCCATCATCATCACCACCCCCGACGACCTGCATTACGGGCCCTGCATGGCCGCCCTCCGGCAGGGGTACGACATCCTCCTGGAAAAACCGATTTCGCCCTCGGAAGCCGAATGCCGCGAGATCCTGGCCCTGACCCTCGAGACGGGGCGAATCGTGGCCGTGTGCCACGTGCTCCGCTATGCGCCCTACTTCGTGAAGCTCCGGGAGCTCATGGTCTCGGGGGCCATTGGCCGGGTGGTGAGCGTGCAGCACTTCGAGCCCATCGAGCACGTGCACATGGCCCACTCCTTTGTCCGGGGGAACTGGCACAACAGCCAGGCCACCGCGCCCATCATCCTGGCCAAGTCCTCCCACGACCTGGACATGCTCCGCTGGCTCGTGGATCGTCCGAGCCGGAGCATCCAGGCCTTTGGCGATCTGTCGTGGTTCCACCAGGGGAACGCCCCGCCGGGAAGCACCCCCCGGTGCATGGACGGGTGCGCGGTGGAGGCGGAGTGCCCCTACTCGGCCCTTCGCATCTACCACCGGAACCGGAGCTGGCTCTACGTCTTCGACCTTCCCGACGACCGGGAAACCTGGGATGCGGCCATCCTGGAAAGGCTCCGGACCACGGACTACGGGCGCTGCGTCTACCGGATGGACAATGACCAGTGCGACCACTACGTCACGAACATTCTCTTCGAGGACGGTGTCACCGCCAGCTTCTCCATGGAGGCCTTCACCCCCTGGGGGCGGCGGCGTACCCGGGTCATGGGGAGCATGGGGTACATCGAGGGCGACATGAACGAGATGGCGGTCTACGACTTCCGCACCGGGGAGCGCCAGGTCATCGAGACCCGGGTGCTGGACGTGGACCAGTACGCCGGCTCGGGCCACGGGGGCGGCGACTGGCGCCTCATGGCCAACTGGGTGGAGGCGGTGGCCCGGCAGGACGCCTCGCTCCTGACCTCGAGCCTGGATGCCTCGGTGGAGAGTCACGTGATGGCCTTCGCCGCCGAGCGGAGCCGGCTGCAGGGGAGCGTGGAGCCGGTCCGGGTCTAGGGCGGATCGCAGGGGGCGGATCGCAGGGACAGGGGAGGGGCCGGCACCGAGAGGACGGGGCCCA
>Ga0114946_10003783_pt1 | contig 10107 bp, 7 predicted proteins | sample WalLakDeSediment_FD_88676 | JGI IMG/M metagenome (GOLD analysis project Ga0114946, IMG submission 88676) | Lake sediment microbial communities from Walker lake, Nevada to study Microbial Dark Matter (Phase II) - Walker Lake 11/02/13 Deep Sediment | ecosystem: Environmental > Aquatic > Freshwater...
AAATACTCGGCCTGAATGGTACCTGCCGAAGTGATGGCTTCCACCACCCTACCCTGCCTGATTTCCAGATCGTGCAGCATGGTCTCAAACAGTATTTTCCCGCCAAGGGATTGATATTGCTCCCTGAGGTTTTTCACCACCACCCGCAACTTGTCGCTGCCCACGTGCGGGTGTGCCAGGTAGGCGATTTCGGGCGGTGCGCCGGCGGCGATGTAGCTTTGAGTGAAGAAAGCCCGCTCGCGCGAGATATTCTTGGAGCGCGAGGTAAGCTTGCCATCGGAAAAGGTGCCGGCGCCGCCCTCGCCGAAAGAGTAGTTGGCCACCGGGCTGAACGCACCGGTCTTTTCGAAGTGGTGCAGCTTGCGGGCGCGATCGTTCACCTCGGCTCCGCGTTCGATAAGCACCGTGTCGAAGCCGGCCTTTTGCAGCACAAAAGCCGCAAAGAAACCTGCCGGACCGCTGCCCAGCACCAGCACTTTCTGGTTTCGCTTGCGGTATGGTATTTCAAAGACTTCATTGGCTGGCCCCTTATCGCCCGCGATCTCATCAGAGCTCACCCCTACCCTAACCAGCCAGTGTATGCGCCGCTTGTTGCGCGCATCGAGGCTCTGGCTCTCGATCTGAAAGCTGAAGGAAGAGATGCCTAACTGCCTTGCGATCAATGTCCGCAACTCCGGCTCGGTGTAGCCGGTTGGAAGCTTTAGTTGGAGGAGAGTGAATCCCATTTAAATGTTGTCAGGTTATCAGGTTGTCGGGTTGTAAGGGTTTGGGCGTGTCCGCTAACCAGCGGATTGTAAGGGTTTGGGCGTGTCCGCTAACCAGCGGATTGGAAGGGGTTGTAAAAGTTGTCAGGGTTATCAACGGCATAAGCAGGAAGATTTTCAGACAACGCGAAGCGGACAACAATGGCAACGCGAAGCGGACAACACTATTTTATCTTAAAGCGAAACCTGCTTCTTATCTTTTCCCGGTATCGGTAAAGCAGGCCGTAATAGGGCGCCATAAGGGCAATGGATACCAGTGCGCTGATGCCTTCATTCCCCGTAAGGGATACCATGCCAAAAAGGCTGATAAGCAAGATGGCAAAAGGCAGCATATAACCAAGCATCAAGGCCCTGAAGCCCAGTGAGCGCTCTAAGGTAACGGTAACCTGCTGTCCGGTGCCCAGCTGTTCTTTGCCGCGCAAACCCACTTCCACAATTTTTTCGCTGACCTCGGCCATGCTGCAATACGACTTCGAATGGCACGAGCCGCAGGCCGACTGTGGCAAAATGCGCACAAAAGCCTGCCTGCCTGCCACACGATCAACAACGCCCGGATGTTCTATGTTCCGGGATGAGTTTTCCATTGAAATTTCAGATAAATGCAACAATTCAACAACTTAATTTTCTCCAATTACAAGAAAGCAAACGAAGAAAAGGGCGTTTTATTAAAAGATTATGTCAATATCAAGCAAAACAACAAATTGTTTTTTTTAATTCAAAACAAATCGAACTGGCATATTAAATTGAACTCTTACTGGTTGTCCCCTTTGGAGGCCAGGATTCCAACGCGGCATGATGCGAGCCAGACGAATGGCTTCTTCGTCGCAACCACCTCCAATCCCACGCAATACGCGAATATCGGTTATTGAACCATCTCGTTCAACAACAAAGGTTAAAAATACAGTTCCTTGTATTCCTGATTCTCGTGCCATCTGGGGGTACCATAAGTTATCGGTCAGGTAACGGATACGTGCTTCTTCGCCACCCGGGAAACTGGGCTGGCTTTCAACTACTGTAAATATCATGTCTTCTATTTTTTCCTCCTCCTTCTGAATAATTACCGGCCTGAATTCATTCACTCCAACATTGCTTTGAACCCTTTTCCCTTCATTCAAAAAACTCCGATCGAAAACTAAAACCGCATATTCCAATCTGCCGTTTTGATCTCTGAACTCTCTGAACTCGACATTTACTGTTCCATGCCGAAAGGTTGTTGTTAGACCATTTGCTTTTATTGCGGATACCCCTTCGTCTTCAGAATTAAATTCTTGAAAAAGCCTGGTAAAACAACTGGCGCTGGGTTGGAAAACCACAATGTTAGATTTACCGGTTTTTGTATAAAGCCAAAGATTTTCCCTAATGCTAGAAGATCTCCTCGCCCACACAACCACATCGTAATCAGGCTTGAAATCAAAAAACGGATCTACTTGATTATCCTGAACCCCACTAAAAATCCAACCTTCGTTTCTTAAAAAACCACTAACATCAATGAGCGAAGTTTCCTGCATCCTTAGAATTTGCATTTTATTAAAACAGATAACATTGCCCTGTGCATTGACCAAAGAAGCTTCACTCAATAAAAGGGCGCAAATCAAAAAAAAAAAGAAAAATCTCTTGCTCCTCATATCAATTCATTTTTGTGTATATTTTCGACTTTTTTTCAATCTTTTGTTTAAAAAGAAAAGGTATCCGGCTTAACTTAATTAGAATAAGAAAGAAAGTTATAGGTAATAGATCCCGTCTGTTCCTCAGGGGCATTAGACTGGGGTTCAAACCTTGCTTTCAAAGCAGCTTCTTCTGCTAGTGTCCAAAGTTGTGGGTTCGAAGTTGTAGTACCTCTGGCTCCCGCAGCAGCCCTGGTTACCCTGCCTTGCCGATCAACGGTTATACTTACCACCACTCTTCCTTGTGCTTGAATATTATATTCAGGAATTGGCAAAATTTGCGGTCTCCTGCCACTCAGGTTATAAGTCAAACCACCCTGATTTCGGGCATTACTGGATTTAAAATCATTAATCTGAGTCTGAGATGAATCTTTGTCAAAAGTCTGATTGTTTGCAATGGAGTTCAAGATTAAGGAGTTCAAGACAATTACCTGGTTCTTTTTTGAGTAATTGTACTCCCGAAACTCAATGGTCAAAGATCCTTGAGTGAAAGAAGTTTGAAGATAATCTTCCTGTATACTTATCTTTCCTGTTTCAAATTCCCCAATTTCCTGAATCAACAAATTAAAGCAAATTTCAGAAGTGTGGTAAACAACAATACTTGGCTTTCCTTCCTTCGTAAAAATCCATGTTTGATCACTGTCTGTTCGGGAATTACTCTTCCACTTAACACAATCGTATGTTAAGTTGAAACCAGAATATTGATAATAATGATTGCTTATGGCTCCATCGAATACCCATGATTCCATTCTTAAAAAGGAGTTAATATCATTAAGATCAGTATCCTGCATTCTAAGTATCTGTGTTTGATTCAAACAACCATTTCTTTCTTGAGCTGTCACGGTTTCTTTACAACCCAATATTAGGATCAAAATACAAAATGCAAATAAAGAATTAATATTGTCTTTTGGAGTTATCATATACCCGATACGTTTTTACCTTTTGCCAGCCAAATGGAAAACAGACATGTGAAATCTTCTTTTTCTTTCAAAGAAAGGGCAAGTTTTCATTGAAAATAAAGTTAATAATATCTCCAATTTCAACTTGCCCATATTCACATCTTTATTTCACAATACCCTAAAAGCGAAAAAAATTTAAGTATAGGGAAAAGAATAAATTAGAAAAACCCCTGCAAGGTATTGTAAAACGTTTTTGCTTTTTATGATTCGATCAAATTAAATTACCTTTCCTGAACTTGAATTGAATACCCTCCGGTTGCCTCTTTATTATATGATGCTGCATAGATAACATAAATGCTGCTAACATTTGGACGAAATCGCAGCCTGGAGTTACTACCTGACCCACCATCATCATCTTCATTAATATAGTTCTCTTTATTGTCAAGGAGAACAATGATAGTGTCAAAATCATCAGACATCATATCAATTTGATAATTCTTGCCAGCTTCAAGATAAACAGACCATTTGTCAAATTCGCCAGATTTTATCTTCTCCACCCTTCTGTTTACCTGTAAAGACCCACCAGGAATTAATCCAAAAGTGTTTGACAAGTAATCAATATTAGGTACACTGAGATAGTTGATTAAGTTAATTGGAACATCTTCAAACTGAGGATTAATTGCAAACAGACCTTGCAAATTAATAAAACCATATTTCCCCGAACTTTTCACAAGGGAAATTTTACCGTTAAACGGGTATGCCACTTCAAATTGAGGGTTAATTATCAATTTTCCGTTTTTATCAACAAAGCCAAATTTCCCGTTCGATTCAACTGGAGCCAGATTGTTCCCCAAAAAGGGGAAAGCGCTGGTGAACTGTGGATTTATAAATATTTTACCGGTTTTATCGCTCCAACCCCATTTCCCGTTTTGCTCAATTAAATAGGAGTTTCCATCAGCAATAATGGAAGAAAACTGAGGATTAAAAACATATTTTCCATCTTTATCAATAACACCATATTGATCTCCCGATTTGACTATCGCACGTCCTTTTTCAAATCCCAAGGCGGAATCAAATTGGTAATTAATGGTTAATCTGCCTTCCTTATCAATATACCCCCATTTCCCTTCCTCATTCATCACAGCACATTTCTTTTCCCTGAAAAAGCCGACTGAAGCAAATTGGGGGTTAATAATTATTTTCCCAGTTTTATCTACAAAACCCCATCTACTTGTTCCTTCTTCATCAATAATAGCAAAAGCTGCTAAACCTTCTTTAAAAACATTAAATCTTTTAGCATCTGGCATTGAAAAAACAAATTCACCTTTTTTATTAATAACAGAAGGAGGGCTATCATAATCTTGCATTACCCAAGCTAAACCTTCACTAAAATCAGAGGCAAAATAATACTGTGCATTTATTTCAAATTTTCCGTTTGGTGAGATGAATCCCCATAAAGGTCGATCGCCATCAATCTTAACAAGGGCAAGACCTTCTTTGAAAACTGATGCATAAGCAAATTGGGGATTTATTACAATTTTACCTTCTGAATCAATATATTGAAATAGTTCCCCGCTTTTTACAGGTATTAGTTTAAGCTGTTCAATTTGGCCTTTATTAGGTGAACAAGAAAAGAGAAAGGAAACAAAAAAAACCACTAATAAAAAAACTTTTGATTTCATAATTTTTAGTTTTTGGTTAGAACGAAGTTTGTTTTAGACTTTAAGTGCAAGTTTTATCAAAAAAGATTTCGAAGAAACCGATCAAAAAAGACAAAATATTATTAAAGTATTTGACGACCCATGCATTTTTCTCAAGCATATTTTTTACGGAAAAACCAAAGGTTGATTTTGAACAGAAATTGGTCCTGATCTTAATTGCCTTCTCAATGCCCTTGATTCTTTTTTGTTTTGAACTCCCTTTGCAAAAACCCAAATGACATCATAAAGGTAAATTGAAGCTGAAATACCTGCGGAAGCAAGAGCTGCATAGTGAAATAAATCAGAATTACTTTGGAATCCTTCCTGTCGTTCAGGGTCCAATTCTTCTAAAGATTGTTTGTGCAAATCACGCGAATACAATTCTGAACCCACAGCAATAGCCGAGAACAATAAAAAATTACCCATTGTTTTCCCCCCTTTTTCTCCATAGGTAACCCTACGGGTACCCCAGCCAGGCATGATCATTGACAGAAATGCAGATGTAGGATCAGCTTTAGTGCTGTGCTTAACCAGGTTAACATCTGAAAACACTCTGTTATTTAGCCTTTTTTCTGTAACGTTGAAATGAAATTCACCATATTTAAAACTTTGCCTTGCGATAAACCCTGTGAATAAATCAGGAGGTAATCTGTGGCTATCATTTGTTTGGCTGGATAAAATTTTCACTCTGTAATTTACGGGATAGCTTGTCCAAATCAAATTTATGTTTATCTCCTCTTTTGAAGCCACCTTAAAACCAGCAACAGAAGTTGGACTTAATCTGACTGTGCCAACCTCATGAAAAAGCCTTTCAAGGGAGCGATTTGAAACAGTATTTATTTTATAACTACTAAGGTTATTTCCTAACGTATCAAAAGCAATGACATAAGAAAAAATAAAATTTCCGGCTTCATTTGGAAAAAGATTATTTAATCCGGAAACAACAGCTCTTTGAAAATTATCAAACTCCTGTCGATTGATTTCCCTGTATGAGAAAGTTGTAGTCCTTCTTTGTTCCTTTATTTGGATAATCCGATTGATTTCCGTAATCCGTTGAATTGCCCTTAGGTTTCCGGGGTCAACCCTTGAAACCTCCTGATAAATTGCCAGTGCTGCTTCCAAATTGTTACTGTTAAACTCAATGTCGGCTTGAATATTTTTTTGAGCAGCTTCAGCTTCAGTTTGTTTTTTTCTTGCGTTGACAATTTTTTGGTTTATCCTGCTGGAGTTATTGCTGCACCTAAGTGCTTCATTATAACGCCTTATCGCATGCTGATAATCCCCGCCCATTGAAAGTCTGTCACCTTCGTTTTCAATTTCATTGCAAATTTCAATATCGCATTGTTTTATTCTCTCAACAATTTCGGGATTCTCACGCATTACCAAGGCCTCCTGGTAAGCAGTCTTTGCTTTTTGAAATTCCTTTCTCGTGAAATGTCCGTTTGCCCTTGCAATTATCTCTTGAAATTTCTCCTCCTCCTGAACTTGTTTGGCAATCTCTCTATTCAGAGAACTTGAATCGTAAACAATAATGGAATACTGCCTGGAAGAATAATCATTCTTATACTCACGAAATTCAACACTTATCGGACCTTCCCGGTAAGTTGTCAGAAGAAAGTCTTGCTGAACAACGGCTGATCCCGTTCCCTCATCACCAAACTCCCGAATTAACTGCTGAAAACAATTTTCAGAAGATTGAAAAATAACTATGTTTGGTTTACCCGATCGGTTATAGAGCAATATATTTCCCCCTCTGTGTCTAGACCCACTCCTCCATCTCACCAAGTCGTAATCAAGATTGTAACCGAAGTACTGAAATGATTGATTATTCTGAGCTCCATCAAAAATCCAACCTTCTGACCTTAGAAAACCACTTATGTCTTCCAGGCTGGTCTTTTGCATTCTTAATATTTGCGTCCGGTTAAAACACTCCCCGCTAACTTGAGAATAAACCTCATTACAAAGGCCAAACAAGGAAAAAATTAAAACGACAGAGCAAATACCAATAACTTTATCTTTCATTTTTCAACCGTATTTTTTATCAATAGCTACCCGCTTGGTGAAAAGGTTTTCAAATATTTACAGGAAAACCAATAAAAGAAAGCAACACTGGCGACTTAAGGTGGCCAGGTTGCTTTCTTGTTTTTTTCAGTTCTTTTTTCCATTCTTACAAAGAGAAAGGCGTCCAAAACAAAAGCAATATTTTTTTTGAAAGAGCTTATTTATGATTTTAATCTACTTCAATAACTTCTTCGTAATCGTTACCTGCAGAATCTGAAGAGGGTACAATAATAATAGTAACTGATGAACTTGAATTAGAAAAAATAATGACATCCTGAATACCGTTAGAGAATACTACTTCGTCGCTCGTATATCTCCGCTCTCTTTCAACAATCTGATAATTAGCCCGGCCAACTTTATCCTTAATTGATGATGCTAATAAGTCTCCCTTGCCAAGGCCTTTCCCAGTCAAGTTGAACTGATAAGCTAATCCATCAATTTTTCTTTGCCCTGCAAAACGATACTCAGTATCAGTGTAGGTGTACCAACCTGAACCTCTTTGAACCCTGACAGTTTCAAATGCATTACCCATTATAAATAAATTAAAATTGGCATCCGGCGAAATTCTCTTTTGACTAATTACCTGATGATCTGTTCTATTTCTGTTGAAACGCGACTGTGTAATGTCCAGGGTATTAATAGCATCAGAAAATGTACTGTTCAGCGAAACCCCCATTGGAGCATCAAGGTTAATTAACGAAAGAATCGCTTCAACATTGAAATAGTCAGTTTCTACGCTAAAATAATTGGTTAATCCGAAGAAGTTTGTATGTACATTTTTAATGCCTCCCACGACATGTAAAACATAGCCATCCGATACCTTTTCAAATTGAGGGTTTATTTTAAATCTTCCGTCAAAATCAATAAAACCTGCTTTATTACTTTGTGTAACCAAGGCTAATTTTCCATTAAATGGAAAAGCCATATCAAACTGGGGATTAATGATAATTTTACCCGACTTATCTATATAACCCCATTTGTTCCCCGACTTAACAGGAGCCAGTTTTTGTTGCGAGAAAGGAAAGGCTTCATTAAATTGGGGGTTGATTATTAACTTTCCGTCTTTGTCGCACCAACCGTATCTACCATTTTGTTCAATGAGGTATAGATTTCCATCATTTACCATTTGAGAAAACTGCGGGTTAATTAAATAACGGCCCTCTTTCCCGATTACTCCGTATTTCCGATCAGATTGAACCACAGCCCTGCCGTTTGAAAAGCCACCAGCCCAATCAAATTGAGGATGAATAACAAGTTGACCATCCTTATTAATGTATCCCCATTTTCCTTCGGTATTTCTTACAGCACATAACCCTTCAGAAAAATTGCCCGCAGCGGAAAATTGGGGGTTAATTGTTACTTTTCCTGTTCTATCAACAAAGCCCCACATATTATTTCCTTCCTGATTTATCTGGCTAAAAGCCGCCAAACCTTCTTGATACGAGGAAACCTTCTCTGCTTCTTGCAGTGAAAATTTATGCTCACCTTTTTTATCAATCGCAACAGGGGAAGCATTCTCACTTACAACCCACGCAATGCCTTCGCTAAATACAGTTGCCCTTTTATATTGGGGCGAAATAGTAAATTTTCCATCCTCAGAAATATAGCCCCACTTTGGGTCATCGCCCGAAGTTTTCACCAATGCAACACCCTCATTGAAAATAGTTGCCTCCAAAAACTGTGGATTAATAACAATCTTTCCCTCCTGATCGATGTATTGAAATTCGCCGCTACTTCCAGCAACAGGAATCAATTTAATCACTGGGACTTTGGAATCTTTGCTTCCGCATGAACATAGGATTGCGGCCAAAATAAGAACAATACTAATAGATTTCTTCATTTTAAAAAAAATTAAAATTTTTCCTACTCATTACGCTTTTCGGATTACGCGATTAAGACCAAAAATTAAAGAACTATTTCTGAAAAAATCGATAATGCACTGAAGGAAAAAGTGAGAGCGAAATTTAAAAAAAATTAACAAAGATGACTGTCTAAGTGCCATTAATTTAACATAATTGGCCAAAAGTATAATAAAATAATTTCGAAAATATACGTGGTTTCCTTATTTTTTTTTAAGTATTCTCCTGATCCAATAGATAATTATTTCTATAAATATTGGCTTATTTGGTGGAAGACTTGGTTTTTGATTTGAAAAAATAAAACCTATTTAAATACAACGAAAAATTACTATTTCTCCATGTGCGCTTTCCACTTGCCGTTAATCAATATGGCTTCAATCATGTCGCGGCTGCCATCGGTGTAGAACCTGGTCTTGGCTAGTTTTTTATGCCAGGCATCACGTTTCTTGGTGCGGCTGCCAAAGGCGTAGAAGCTGCATTCGGCTTCGGTGTCAGTAAACATTATGCATTCAACATCTTTAATCTTGTTTCCCTTGTAAAGGTTAAAGCCTTCCTCCTGCCATTGTTTCAAAACTTCAACCGTTTCGGGGGTGGAAATGGCCATGGCTTTTTCGAAGTTATCTTCAGAAAGGTAATTCAAAAATGCTTCAACCACCTTTTCGGGGGAGTCGGTTTTGGCTTTGCACGCAGAAAAATTCAGGGCCACGAAACTGCCCAGAACAAGCATAAGAAAGAACTTTTTCATTGCGATGGGTGTTGGTGAATTAATACGGAAAAATAGTTTCGATTCAAATATAAAGGAATTTTTCAACACCCTGCCCCAAAATTCAACAAAACGGGTATTTTTGTCTATAGTATAAACCCAAGAATATCGCAAAATTTATAAGCCCATGCATAAAAGCAATAAAAGGATAAATCACAAAACCGCTTGGCGTTTCTACTTGCTGATCACCGTCCCCCTGTTTGCTTTATTATTCCTGTTCTCAGCCCGTGCCGGTACAACAAATCATGTTTCCCAAAACGAACTTTACGTGATCATGCTAAGCATGGACGGCTGGCGCTGGGACTATGCCGGCCGGGTGCCAACGCCCAACCTCGACCGCTTGGCAGCACAGGGCGTGAAGGCAGAATATGTGAAGCCGGCCTTCCCAACCAAAACC
>Ga0114946_10003784_pt1 | contig 10105 bp, 10 predicted proteins | sample WalLakDeSediment_FD_88676 | JGI IMG/M metagenome (GOLD analysis project Ga0114946, IMG submission 88676) | Lake sediment microbial communities from Walker lake, Nevada to study Microbial Dark Matter (Phase II) - Walker Lake 11/02/13 Deep Sediment | ecosystem: Environmental > Aquatic >...
CTCGTACGGCTCTTTCATCCGCGACGTCTCTCCAGCTTTGCCTTGCGCTTCAGCCTCCCGTGGTGAAACCCATCGCGGCTCCGAGTGCGTCACTGGGGCCCGAGGCCAAGGACCGGAGCCGCAGTTGTACCGGGCGTACTACAAGGTTTCGGGACACAGGGATCGGGCCCCAGGGGCGTGCTCGGGGTCGTGAGGGGTTTCACCACGGGCTGCTAGGTAGCCACCGCGACGCGCAGGGTCCGGCCTTCGACCTGCTTGCCGTCGAGGGCGACCCGGGCCTTCGCGGCGGCGAGGTCGTCGCTGAAGGTCACGTAGGCGAAGCCGCGGCAGCAGCCGTCATCCCCAAGCACCACGCGCGTGTCCGCGATCGGGCCAAATTGGCCGAAGATCGACCGCAGCTGATCATCGTCGACCGGCGACTCGAGGCCTCCAACATAGAGCGTCTTGAACATTGCTTTCACGACCTCCCAGCGTACGAGCCCGCTGCGCGGAACACCGATCACGCCTGTAGCACAGGAGCCTACACCATCCGACTCAGGCGTCACCTGGTCGAGCGGTTGAGAACTGTCACCTGTGCCCTTGGATCAGCCCACGCGCGCTCGACAACGCGCGCGCAGCAACGCGAGCAGCGCCGACCCGCGGCCTCAGTTGGCCGTGAGCGCGTCGGTCTCTTTGTCGATCTCACCTTGCCAGGCGGTCGCGTCGCGCTCGAGCTCGAGGTCCTTCTTCGCGGCCCGCTGGCGCGCGACCAGATCGGAGTGGGTCGTGAAGTAGGGCAGGGCGACGCCGCGCAGCTGCTCGAGGCTGTCGAAGCCGTGCTTGTCGAGGACCGCAGCGAGCTCCTCGTTGAGCTTGGAGATCACCCGGTAGCCCTGCAACATCGCGCCGGTGCAGACCTGGACCGTGTGGCAGCCGAGCGCCACGAACTGCGCCGCGTCGCCGCCAGAGTAGATCCCACCCATACCGGAGATCGGCGTGTTGGGCAGCGCCCGGCTGATCTCCATGACGTGGCGCAGCGCGATCGGCCGGGCCGCGAGGCCCGAGTAGCCGCCGGGGGTCGTGTAGCCCTCGACCGTCGGCATCGGCCGGAGCGTGTCGAGGTCGACCCCGACGACCGACAAGATCGTGTTGATCGCCGAGATCCCGTCGGCCCCGGCCTCGACCGCCGCCTTGGGCGAGGCCGTTGGATCGCCGACGTTGGGCGTCATCTTGGCCCACACCGGGATCGTCGACACCGACTTCACCCAGCCGACGACCTCGTTGACGATCTCCGGGCTCGCGCCCATCGCCGCGCCCATGCGCCGCTCGGGCAGGCCGTGGGGGCACGACAGGTTCATCTCGAACGCGTCGACGCCGGTCTCTTGCACGCGCTCGACGATCTCGACCCATGCCTCCTTGCGGTACTCCTCCATGATCGAGGCGACGAGGATGCGGTTGGGCCAGCGCTTTTTGATCGCGCGAAACTCCTCGAGCCAGGTCGCAAACGGCCGATCGGAGATCAGCTCGATGTTCTCGAAGCCGATGACCTTCTTGTCGTCGTCGGGATCGCGCAGCTTGGCGTAGCGCGGGTTGGTGTTGATGACCTTCGAGTGGTCGAGGCTGATGGTCTTGCAGACGTTGCCGCCCCAGCCGAGCTCGAAGGACTTCATGATCACCTTCGCGTTGGTTCCGGGCGGGCCGGAGCCGAGCAAAAAGGGGTTCTCGAACTCGAGACCGTTGACGTGGACTTTGAGACTCGGCGCCATGGCGCCCACGATACCCAAGAGTCCGCGCTCGCTGCTACGCCGAGCTGCTGGATGAAAGCGAACCGGGCTCAGGACGTGCGGAGGTTGTAGTCGGCGCTCCGGTAGGCCACCCAAAACACCTGCGCGGGCCGGCGATCGGGCAGCTCGGTCGGCGCGAAGCCCTGGTCGGTCGCGAGCTTCGCGAGCCCCGAGCGCAGGGCGTTGACCCGCTCGCGCGAGACCTTGGTCGCCATCCCGAGCGGGCGCCACAGATCGCCGACCGGGAACATGTACGCGACCAGCACGTCGCCGGGCACCAGCCGGCCGTACGCGTTTTGGTCGAGCACGGAGATCGGCACCCCGCGCAGGATGTCGAGGCCGAGCATCTGCTTGTTGGCCGGGTTGCTCCGCTCGAGCTGGAACACCACGAAGCGCGCGCGCTTGCAGGCCTCGACCACGCGCTTTTGCTCGCGGTCGAGCTCGAGCCCGAAGCGCTCGAACATGTCGAGGATCCGCAGGCCCTGGCCGTCGCGGTAGCCGTAGACGAAGTACAGGGCGAACGCCTTTTGCAGCTCGGGGTGGTTGGGCTCGTCGCCTTGGGCCACGCCGAAGAAGCTCGCGGCGACCTTGGGCATGAGGTTGCCGAACCGGCGCTGCGCGAACGAGCCGATCATCAGGTCGACCTGACGAAAGGCCTCGGGGTCGAGCTGCCGCGTGGTCTTGACCGCACGCTTGGGCTTGCGCGCCTCGAGCTCGGCGGCCGCGGCCGCGGCCTCGGTCTCGAGCTTGTGACCCCGGCGCTTGCGGCCGGTCGCGCGCGGCGGGGTCTTTTTGGGGGCGTGGGGACCGGGGTTCGCGGAATCTTCGTTCACGGCTTTTTATCCTTGCAGATCCCGGTGGGGTCGCAGATCTGGCCTGAGCAGTCGCTGTCCACGACGCACTCCTCGCAGCCGGCCGGCGGCGCCCCCATGCCGTCGATCACACGGTCGAGGTAGAAGTTTTGCGCGCCGGTGCTTCCGGCCGGCCGAAGATCACGCGGCGCCTTGGTCTGGAAGCACACGCTGTCGCCGATCCGCGACTCGATCTCGATCGAGTAGTTGCCCCAAGTCAGCGGGGACGAGACGACCATCGTCGTCGGGCACGTGAACCCGACCCAACCATCGCCCTCGTCGACCGGCGTGAGCATGCCTTGGACCGAGAAGCCAAACAGATCCAAGGTCGCGGCGTCGAGGAACGCGCCGTCTTGGTCGGCCACGCGGATCCGGGTCTCATCGATGGTCACGCGCGCGCCGTCGATGTACCCGCCGAACTCGCACGCCGGCCCCGAGTCGTCGTTGGGGTCGAGCAGCAGCCCGATCACGACGTTGATCGGCTCGATGATCGGCTCGAGGAAGCGCTCGCTGGTGAAGTCGAAGCGCGATGGGTCGAGGGTCTCGTCCTCGCCGGTAAAGATCGCAAACGGGATCGCGACCGTGCGAACCAGCGCGTCGGTCACCGGTTGGCCGCCTTGATCGACCGCGACGACCGCGAGCTCGTGCTCACCGGGCTCGAGGCTCGCGCTGATCGTCGGCAGGCGAAACGGCCAGATGTCGGTGTTGAGCTCGTTGGCCGTGACCTCGTCGAGCACCTCGCCGTCGACCGACACGCGCACGGCCCGGACCCCGACGTTGGCGGGCAACACCAACGGGCTGTTCAGGAACGTCACCTTGAGCTGAAACAGCGCGAGGCTGTCGTCGCTCTGCTCGGGGCCGTCGGGGTTGAAGATGCACGAAGGGTCCTTGCCGTCGACCAGCCCGTCGCCGTCGTTGTCGATGCCGTCGTCGCACTCGGGCGGGCTCAAGAGCACGAACTCGACGGCCGGGAGCTCGCCCTCGGCCACGACCACGCTGCCCTCGGCGAACGCCACGCAGGGCTTGGGCTCGGGCAGGGTCTCATCGGCGACGCAGGCCCAGCGCGCCCCCGATCGGCGCAGGCCCACGACCTCGACCTTGTACTCGCCGGGATCGAGCGCCGGGCCGTCGACGAGCTCCCCGCGCTCGAACGCGCCGGGGAAGCAGGGGTACTCCTGGCGCGCGGCGACGCTGTTGTCGAGCCGCCGGGTCGTGACCCGAACCTTTTGAACGCCGACCCCCGAGCACTGCTGGATCGAGACCAGCGGGAGCGCCTGCTCGGGGTCGTTAAACCCGTCCGCGTCGATCAGGCGCCAGCCGAGCTCGTAGCTCGGCGGCTCGGTGCAGCCCGCGACCAACGAGGCAAGCATCCCGAGGGCGACGGGGGTCAGCCGGCCGCCCGCGGCGGACCGACGCGCGGGGCGAGAGCGGGTTGGCCGGCGAATCGCGGCGACTAAACGAGCGTGGAGCACGAGGTCTCGTCTTAGCAAAAGTCCGGGCTGCCGGGCAGGGGCGACCGGGTCACGGGCTGCCGAAGCCCGTCGAGAGCCACCCACGGGCGGCGGCAGGCACGAGCGAGGGCCTCGGCCGCAACCGACTTGCCCCCGCGCGGCTGCCCCGTGTAGCCTGCGCGCGCCGTGATTTTCGCCGAATTTTCAGCACTTGCGACCCACCCGGCGGTGCTCGCCGAGGTCGACCTGATCAAGCTGCTATCGGCCTCGAAGGGCATCGTCCTCGGGGTCGTGATCGTGCTGCTCACGCTGGTCGCGGTGTGCCTGTTCGTGATCGTCTACAAGATGATCCAGATCAGCCAGGCGCAATCGCAGTCCGTCACCTTCCTCAACCGGTTCTGGGAGAGCAAGCGCCTCGACGACATCTACCGCGTCGCCGAGGGCCTCAAGTACAGCCCGCTCGCCGTGATGTTCAAGGCCGCCTACGTCGAGCTCTCGAAGGTCAAGAAGCGAGCCGACGGCGGCGAGTCCATGCACGACCGCATGGAGGACACGGCCAACATCGAGCGGTCCTTGCAGCGGGCCCGGGTCAGCGAGATGACCAAGCTCGAGACCCTGCTCCCGTTCCTGGCCACGACCGGCGCCGCGGCCCCCTTCATCGGCTTGTTCGGCACGGTCTGGGGCATCATGGACGCGTTCTTGGCGATCGCCGCCACGGGCTCGGCCGAGCTCGCCGAGATCTCCCAGCCGATCGCCGAGGCCCTCGTGACCACGGCCCTCGCGCTGCTCTCGGCGGTCCCCGCCGTCGTCGCGTTCAACTACTTCAACCGGCGGCTCAAGGTCCTCAACGCCGAGATGTCGACCTTCGGCAGCGACTACCTCAACATCATCCGCCGGCATTTCTTCTAGCAGACTACCCATGAGCATCGTCACGCATGATGGATCGGCTTCGGGCGATGAGCCGGTCGCGGCGATCAACGTCACCTCGTTGATCGACATCATGTTCTGCCTGCTGATCGGGTTCATGGTCGCGACGCCGCTCATGGACCAAGAGGCGGTCAAGGTCGACATCCCGCGCGCGCCTGGGGTGGAGATCACCGAGGAGGAGTTCGAGTACTCGGCGATCTCGATCGACGCCAACGGCCGCGTGTTCATCGGCGCGCTCCCGCTCGACGCCGACAAGGCCCGCTGGACCGAGCAGCTCGCCGCCAATCAAAAGGTCATCGATGATGGCATCGCCTTCATCCAGGGCGACCGGACGGTCCCGTTCGAGACGATCATCGACGTGCTCTTGGCCCTCAAAGAGGCCGGGGTGTCCGAGGTCGGGTTCGTGACCGACCCCAAGCTGGAGTAAACCCGCGCCGGGGCGCCCGCTTTCGAGTTGCGCTACGCTGTGCCGAGCCTGATGGACCACCAACACCAGCACCCGCAGGGCGAGTACCAGGCGCAGTTCCAGCACGGGCCGACCCCAGCATTGGGGCCGCCGCCCAAGATCCGGACCCCGCCGGCCGTGCTCGCGCCCCTGTTCTCGATCGCCCGCGAGTTTCGCGGTCTGCTCGCCGTCCCGCTCGCGTTCTTCGGTGGTTTGATCGGCAGCGTGATCTTGTGTGGCGCCCTCGTGTTCACGATGTGGTGGCTCGAGGAGCACGCCGAGGCCCGGCCCCCCGTCGAAGACGACTTCACCATCGACTTCGAGCCGGGCGCCCTGACCAAGCTCGGCGTCGAGCCCCAAGAGATCCCCGAGAAGTCGATCACCGAGGACGCGCGGACCCCCGAAGACGTCAAGACCGAGACCGTCACCGAGGACGAGACCCCGCCGCCCGAGCCCGAAAAAGAGAAGGAGCCGGAGGAGGAGAAGCCCAAGGACAAGACGCCGATCAACAAGGACAAGAAAGCCCCGGTCAAGGACAAGAACCAGACCAAGAACAACCCCTACGAAAAAGACCTGCCCAACAACGTCCCCGAGTCCGGCGATCCCTTCGGCGATCCCAACGGCTGGGCCGACCTCGCCAAAGACGGCGATCCTTGGGCGACCTCGGTCATGGCCGCGCTCAACGGCATGAAGGTCCCGGCCTGGGCCGCCAAGCTCCCGGCCGGCGCGCCCTACCGGTTCAGGATGCGGGTCTGCAAGAACGGCACGGTCGACTTGGTCTTGGACCGCGGCAGCTCGGGCAACAAGGAGCTCGACGCGGCCATCAAGGGCGAGATCCAACGGCTCAAATTCAACCCGCCGCCGGCCAAGATCGCCAACAAGATGAAGAGCAACTGCGTGACGCTCAACTACAACTTCTCGTGGAGCGCGGGTCGGGTGAAGTAGCGCCGACCCCCGACGCACCTGCGGAGCCCGGTGAGAGCGCAGTGGTTGACGAGCGCGCGCGGTCGACAGACCGCCGCGCTCGGGTTCGTTAATACGCACCAAACAAGCGCTGATGGCCCGCTCCACGAACACACGCGACCCACTTTGATTGCGCGCCGTCGGCGGGTATGCTCCCGGCGACGCCCGAGGTGTCCTCCCCATGAATCGCACGTTGTTCGGAACCTCCATCCTCGCCGCCCTGCTAGCCGTCAGCGCCTACTGGGCTGGTTCGCCTCCCGCTGAAGCCAACGCGGCTCCGCCGATGCTGCAGGACACCAACATCTCTGGGCAGTCGCGACTGCTCGGCGTTGCGATCCCGACCGACGGAAAGCTCGGCGATCTGCTGCGTAAGAACGCTCAGATCTCCGGTGGTTTTCAGCTCATCCCCCGACGCAGCCTCCCCGGCGCGCTGATCAAGGCCACCGGCTTTGACAAGAACGCGTGGGGACAAGTCGGCAACGTCGACGTCGTGATCTTGTCGTCGGAGGCGGGCTCGCAGATCCGCCTCGCCATGTACGAGCTGAGCAAGGGCGACAAGCCCGTGCTCAGCCGCGGCTACCCAGCAAACGATCCGCTCGGGGCCGCGAACAAGTTCATGAACGACGTGATCGAGTACTACACCAAGGAGCCCGGCGTGTTCGGCTCCCGGATCGCGTTCGTCCGTACGCGCCGCGATCCGGTCACGAGCAAGAACATCTTCACGGTCCAGATGAACGGCGAGTCGACCTCGGCCGTGACCAGCAACCGCTCGCTCAACATCCTGCCCAGCATGGGCCCCGGCGGCGAGGTCGTGTTCACGAGCTACGCCAAGCGCAACCCCGATCTGTGGATCAGCGGCGGCGGCGGTCCAACCCGCATCTCCAAGTTCCCGGGCCTCAACCTCGGCGGCGCGATCAGCCCCGACGGCAGCACGATCGCCTTGGCCCTGTCCAAAGACGGCAACGCCGAGCTCTACACCATCGATCGCAGCGGCAACATCAAGGCGCGGCTGACCAAGAACCCGGCGATCGACGGCTCGCCCAGCTGGAGCGCCGGCGGCCAGATCGCGTTCGTCTCCGACCGCGCTGGCGGCCCGCAGATCTACCGCGTCGCGGCCAGCGGCGGCAGCGAGACCCGCGTGACCAAGACCGGCAACTACAACCAGTCGCCGGACTGGAGCCAAGGCAAGAGCCGGGGCCAGTGGATCGTCTACAGCGGCCGCGACGCGTCCAACCGCTACGACATCTTCAAGATCGACGTGAACAGCAGCAAGGTCGAGCGCCTGACCCAAAGTCCGGGCCGCAACCTCGACCCCTCGTGGAGCCCCGACGGCCGGTGGGTCGCCTACAACCAAGGCGGCAGCATCTACGTGGCCAACGAAGAGGGCAACAACAACGTCGAGATCGCCAAGGGCGCGAGCACCCCCGACTGGGGCCCGATGTCCGGCGGCTGAGCTCGAGCAGCGCGACCATGCCCGTCCGCGCCGTCATCGACATCGGCAGCAACAGCGTGCTGCTGCTCGTTGGTGAGCGCGGGGGTGAGCGCGGGGGTGAGCGCGGCCTGACGATCATCCGCGACGAAGCCACGGTCGCGCGGGTGTCCGAGGGGGCGGCCGCTCGGGGCACGCTCGCGCCCGCGGCGATCGACCGGACCCTCGCCGTCTTGGCCCGCTACCGCGAGCTCGCCGAGGCCGACGGCGCGACGCAGATCGAAGCGGTCGCGACCGAAGGGCTGCGCATGGCCAGCAACGCGGCCGCGTTCCTCGAGCCGGCGGCGGCGATCTTGGGGATCGAGGTCCGGCTGCTCAGCGGCGACGAGGAGGCCCGGCTGTCCTATCGCTCCGTCGCCCTCGAGCACCCCGACGTCGACCCCCTGCGCGTGATCGACATCGGCGGCGGCTCGACGGAGCTAGTCGTCGGCCGCGGCGAGCGGGTCGAGCAGGCCGTCAGCCACCGGATCGGCGGCGTCCGCCTCAGCGAGGCCCTCTCCGACGGTCACCCGCCGAGCCCGGCCGCGCTCGCGGCCATGCACGAGGCCGCGCGCCAAACCTTCGCCAGCCAGCCACTCGCGCCGCACCCGGTCTTGTACGGGCTCGCTGGCACGGTCACGACCGCGGCCGCGATCGTGCTCGGGCTCGAGCGCTACGATCGAGCGCGGGTCGACCGGACCTCGCTCGCGCGCGCGAGCCTCGCGAGTTTGCGCGACCACTTGGCGAGCTCGACCCTGGCCGAGCTGCAGGCCAACCCGGTGATCGGTCCAGGCCGCGCCGACGTGGTCGTCGCTGGGGTCACGATCCTGCTCGCCGCGCTCGAGCACTGCGGGGCGCAGACCTTGCTCGTCCGCGATCGTGGGCTCCGCTACGCGCTGCTGTGAGGCTCAGTCCTCGATCTCGATCTCGATCTCGATCCGCCGAACCTGCCACGGGTCGTCGCCGATCGAGCCCGACCGGCGCAGCTCGGCGGCCTCGGTCGGCAGCGCGCTCGGTCGGCCCACAGCGAGCGCGATGGTGTAGCGCCCCGGCTCGAGCTCGAGCTGCTCGATGGTCCCGGCGATCTCGATGGTCCCCGGCCTCGCGGTCTGCTCGAGCGCGCCGAGTCTCAGGGGCAAGCCCGCGCTGCCACCGTCGACGAACGCGAACCCACGCACGCCGACCGGCTCCACGCTTTCGAGCTTGGGCCGCAGGACCCACTGAAACCGGGTGTCCCGACGGTAGCGGTGGTAGCCGTCCTCCGGCCCGCCGGTCGCGGCGCGTGGCTCGTCGAGGCCGCCTTTGGTCTCGAGCACGTAGGTCGGCAGCGAGCTGAGCTCCGCTCGCTCGGCGTCCGCGAGCGGCTCAGCGCCCGGTCCGCTGATCGTCAAGCCGCGGACCTCGGCGTTCGGCGGCACCACCCACCACAGCACGATCGCCGCCGCCGCTGTGACCAGCAGCCCGGCGGGCAGCCACCAGACCCCGCTCGTACCTGGATCGTGCTTGGGCTGGCTCGGCTCCATGCGAAGCCACAGCATACAGCGCCGACGCGCCCAAGGGCGCTCGGTGGTGGGGGCTATACTCAGGCCCCGTGCGCCTCGAGCTGCACTTCCACTCGACCTGCTCCGATGGCAGCCTGACCCCCGAGCAACTCGCGCACGAGCTCACCGGCTACGGCCCGGAGCTCGTGTGCCTGACCGATCACGACACCATGGCCGGCTGCGACCGCATCGCAACCGCCTTCACGGACCCATCGGTGCGGGTGCTTCGTGGCCTCGAGCTCACCTGCAAGCACAACAAGCAAACGATCCATCTGTTGATCTGGGGCGTCGCCGACGGGCCCGGCCGCGCGCTGCTCGAGCAGCGCCTGACCGAGCAGCGCGAGCGTCGGCGCGAGCGCTTGGTCGCGATCTGTGAGCGGCTCGCCGCGCTCGGGGTCCACATCGATCCCGCGCCGCTGCTCGCCGCCTGTGCCGGCCGGACCCCCGGGCGCCCCGACGTCGCCAAGGCGCTCGTCGCCGCCAAGGTCTGCACGTCCATGCGCGACGCCTTCGATCGATTCTTGCGCGACAGCGGCCCCGCCAACGTCGAGATCCAGAGCGTCAGCTTGGCCGAGGGCCTGCGCCTCGGTCGCGAGGCCGGCGCGCGCATGAGCCTCGCGCATCCCCATACGCTGCGCCACTACGCCGTCGTTCGCGAGCTGTTCGTGGAGTTCCGCGAGCAGGGGCTCGAGGGCA
>Ga0114946_10003785_pt1 | contig 10104 bp, 6 predicted proteins | sample WalLakDeSediment_FD_88676 | JGI IMG/M metagenome (GOLD analysis project Ga0114946, IMG submission 88676) | Lake sediment microbial communities from Walker lake, Nevada to study Microbial Dark Matter (Phase II) - Walker Lake 11/02/13 Deep Sediment | ecosystem: Environmental > Aquatic > Freshwater...
GGGTCAACCATCATGGGTGACATTCCTATTGGTGATCATTATGTTGGATAAACCTGCAATAATTAAGGATGTGCCAGCCAACACCATGGTAAATATAACCTCCTCACCAAAAAGAAGTTTATACATGAAGTTAATTCCTCCCAATGCGGCTACTATTTGGGGAATTACTATAAACATATTGAAAATACCCATGTATACACCCATTTGTTTGGGATTGACTGAACTCGAAAGCATTGCATAGGGCATAGACAGAATACTGGCCCATGCTATACCTACCAAAGCAAAGCAGATATGGAGCATCCAAGGTTCAGTAATAAAATAAATTAAAATAAAGCCCAATCCTCCAGCGATTAAGCTCAGCATATGAACCATTTTCCGGTTTATTTTTACTTTGCTCGTCACAAAGGCTAAAATCAAAGCGAAAAACATGGATACAAGACCATAGGTGCCTAAATAATTCCCTACACTGTCCGCTGCGTTGTTATAGGCCAAAGAACTGGTGTCCGTTGCCTTAAAAACATGTTCTGTAATGGCAGGCGTGGCAAAACTCCACATAGTGAAAAATGCAAACCATGAAAAAAACTGGACAACTCCTAGTTTTTTCATCACATCTGGCATTCCGGCAATATTTCTGAATATTTCTTTTACACCATTGAAAAAACCTTTGCTCTCCTCTTTTTCTTTATTAAAGGTTTCCATGTCATCCGGCGGATACTCATTGGTGGTGAGAATGGTATATAAAATGGATGAAAAAAGGACCACAGCTCCCACCGCAAAGGCAAATTTGACGGAATCAGGGACAACCCCTGGGTCTGCCGTATTTGGAATGCCAATTTGGGTCATAAACCAAGGTAGGTTACTCGCTATCCAGGTTCCAATTCCTATGATCAAAGTCTGTACAACAAAGCCATAACTCCTTTGGCTATCAGGAAGTTTGTCAGCTACTAGTGCCCTGAATGGTTCCATGCTGATATTGATGGAGGCATCCAAAATCCAAAGTGAACCTGCAGCCATCCATAAAGCACTCGAATAGGGTGCAAAAAAGAGGGCTATGGTACTCAAGATGGCACCAATTAGGAAGAATGGTCTCCTTCTTCCAAATTTCGGATGCCAGGTCCGGTCACTTAAATACCCTACTATTGGCTGTATGATCAAGCCGGTTAATGGGGCAGCAATCCAAAGCAAAGGTATGGCATCTTTTTCAGCACCTAAAGTCTGGAAGATTCTTGACATGAAGCCACCTTGCAGCGCAAAGCCGAATTGTATTCCTAAGAATCCGAAACTCATGTTCCAGATCTGCCAAAAACTTAGTCTTGGTTTACTTTTTTCTTCTATCATTATTTTGGGCGGTGGATATGGATACCTTCTTATTCCAATTCCACTGTGAATGCACTTCTGGAATGATCAAATAGGGTATATGGAACATCTTTTGATATTAGGAAGGGATGTGTGTTATCAGGCAAAGGATCAAAATCAGTAAGTTTATCCACATGGGCCACATGCTCTTTACCAATAGGGAATGATTTACCGTTTATGGTTATTTTCTTACATTTTAAGCCATGGATATACAATTTGATTCTCAAAAATTTGGTACCATAATTACCTTCAGTAGGCAAAAATTCAAGTTGCTGTTGAAGACTGTCCCATTTGATTTCACGCTTCATAAATTGACCATTTTTATATTGTAAGCTAATTCCATCATCTTCATAATGGATATAGGAAGAATCGTTTTTACCCACATACAAATGCAGTCTCAATATGCCATCATGATCCTCCCCCGTATGGGTGACATCTGATTGCATGGCTACCAGAGAACCGGCTTTGACAAATACCGGAAGATAATTAATGGGACAATCCTTATATATAATCTGATTTCCATGATGTAAACTGCTGTCATACAGATAATACCAGTCCCCTTTTGGAAGATATACTTTTACAATATCTTTTGTGCTTTCAACCGGAGCAATCAGTAAGGATTCACAAAATAAATATTGGTTTTGGAATCCGGACTCATAAATAAAATCATCAAAACTATATTCTATGGCCAGACTTTTTGCCAAAGGCAACCCATCCTGAGAGCTTTTATGGAAATTTGCATAAATGGTAGGTAAAAGTCTGTATCTTAGTTTCATATAATTTCTTGAAACTTCTTCAACTTCCTCTCCAAAAGCCCAAGGTTCAGCATCGTTGCTATTGATCATGGAATGGGCCCTGAACAAGGGGGAGAAAGCAGCTATACTCATCCATCTGGCAAACAGACTTTTGCTTGACTCTCCTGCAAAACCTCCCACATCATAGCCTGAAAATGACACGCCACTTAAACCGAGGCTGTTAATCAATCGGATACCGGCAAGCATATGTTCCTCACTGGACACATTATCTCCAGTCCAGGCCGCTGCATACCTTTGAATACCTGAAAAACCTGATCGGGTCAATATAAACGGCCTTTCTTCCGGGTTCTGCATAAGACTTCCTTCCATCGCACTCCTGGCCATTTGGAAGCCATATATGTTTCTGGCCTTCCTGTGACTAACTTCAGCACCTTCGTAATCGAAATTAATCAGGTTTGGAGTGAATTGACCCCAAGAAGCCGGCTCATTCATATCTGTCCAATAACCTTTTACTCCGGCATCATTATAAAATGACATTTTCTCAGCCCACCAAGTTCTGGTCTCTACTTTGGTAAAATCAGGGAAAGCACACCAACCGGGCCAAACCTGTCCCTCATAAATTTCTCCATCAGGGTAAGTGACAAAAAGTTCTTTTTCTTTACCTTCCTCATATGGGGCATAACCCTTGTCTGTTTTTATTCCGGGATCCATGATAACCACTACCTTAAACCCCTTCTCAGCAAGCCGTTGAACCATAGCCTTGGGGTCAGGGAATTTTTCTCCATCAAAGGTAAATACCTTGTATTTTTCCATATGATGAATATCAAGATAAATGACATCAGCAGGCATTCTCTTATCCCTGAATGTATTGGCCAGGGTAAGTACCTCCGAATCTGGATAGTAAGAATATCTACACTGCTGAAACCCTAATGACCATAAGGGAGGCATTTCCATTTTTCCGGTCAATTCCGTATACGAGCTGATTATCTTGCCAACAGAATCATCATGAAAAAAATAATAATCCAAATCTCCATCTTCTGCTGAATAATAAATGAATCTATTGTTCGAAGCGCCAAAGTTAAAGACAGTCTTATGGGTATTGTCAAAAAAAACCCCATAAGATAATTGATTATGTATCCCTATATAAAAGGGTATGGACATGTAAAGAGGGTCATCATTGACACCATAAGCAAAATAATCCGTATTCCAATTGGTATAAGCTCGCCCGGCCCTGTTTAGATTGCCGGTTTTTTCTCCCAACCCTATAAACTTTTCCTTAGTCTGTACTTTTTTGTAATTGCTTACCTCAGTTCCCAACCAGGATACCGCAAATGCCGGATCATCCTGATTGATAATCTTTCCATCCGGAGTCATAAAAGTGAGACAAAATGGCTGCATTCCAATTTTTAAATGGACCTTGGATGTTTTTAAAACCAGGTTACCGGCAACTTCATCCAATTCGAATTTTACCCCTTTGGGCTTAGACACTACTGAATAGGGGTTAGGGGCGAAATTGTCTTCCCGGCTTACCTGGATTCTGATCGTCGCATGGTCATAAACGGTTAAAGAAAAATTTGCGATTTCAGTTTTTCCACTGATACCATAAAGACTTTTCTCCCAGAATGTCACTTCACCAATGGCTACATTTTGGTTTCCTTTTGTCTTTTTTGAAATAAAGGTCATCGGATGAATTTGAGTAAAATTAAAATTTTGAAGAGTCAATAGATTGTTGGCAAGCTAATTTATAAAGTAAAATGCAAGTAAAAAATGTGCAGGTCCCTATATGGGAATATGTTAATCTTCTTAAAGGCGCCTTCATCCTACAAATAATAAAATATTAGCCCTATTCAATCGTTTGCATAGAAAAAATAAAAAAATATTCAAAAACAATTATTAAATCCTGACAGAAGATTTTCGGATCAATAATTCCGTGTCCAAAACAACATTTTTAAATTGGCCGTAATTTAGTTTATCTTTTTTTCCATCTATCATTTCCAATAAGATCTCTGTTGCTTTTTCGCCGATCTTTGATCCAGGTTGTGAAACTGTGGTAAGTGGTGGATCTATCATGGAAGAAAATTGCCAATTGGAATAACCCACCACGCCGACATCCTCCGGTATTCTTAGTCCAAGAGATTTTATGGCCATCATGGCACCTGCCGCAACAATATCATGGTGGGCAAACAATGCATCAGGCCTTACTGCTGGATTTTCAAATAGGGCCAAAGCCATTTCATAACTTTCCTTTTCGGTACCGCTTGGACATTCAACGATCAGGTTTTGATCAATCTGGATCCCTGATTCTTCCAATGCCGCAATATATCCGGCTTTCCTCTTTTTACTGATAGCAAGGTTTTTGGGTCCTGCAAAATGGGCAATTTTTTTGTATCCCTGGGCAATCAAATGTTTTACCGCTTGATAGGCACCGTTGAAATCATCAACAGTTACATTTACCGAATTCTCAATTTCAGGAAGTCTATCAAAAAAAACAATGGGGTAATCCAGCTCCATTAACCTGGTAAAATGCCCGAAATCTGTGGTTTCTTTCGAATAACTTACCAAAAGTCCGTCTATTTGGTTTGAAACCATGGTATCGATACTGCTTTTCTCTCTTGTCAGGTTTTCATTTGTCTGACATAATATCACATTATAACCATTGGCAGATGCCACCTCTTCAACACCGCTGATTACGGTGGAAAAGAAAAAATGAACCACTTCAGGAATAATTACACCAATCGTAAAAGACTTGCTTTTCCTTAAACTCAATGCCACTGCATTTGGACGGTAATTTAACTTTTTCGCAAGTTCTTTCACCCTTTTTTTGGTTTCATCACTGATGCCGGGATAATCCTTCAATGCCCTTGAAACCGTTGAAAACGATACATTTAATTCCCTTGCAATGTCCTTAATTGTGGCCTGACCTAGCTTCATAAAAATTATATTTTTCTAATAATTTAAAGTTAAATGATTTTACCTCATTCACTACTTTTTGTAGAGAAATATTTGATGAATAAATTACTGGAATACTAAATTAATTCAATAAAAACAGGAAATTTTTATTTTAAGGAAATCGTTTGCGGTGACGTTTTCAAAAAAGTTTTTTAGTTTTCAATCAAAGACTACTTGTAAATGTATTTAAGCTTAATTAATTTTTGAAAGTGCTTCATAATATGAGCCTTATCATTAAACTTGATTTCGAAAATAAAATTAAACTTTTACAATATTAAATTGAATAAATTAAATAATACAATAAATACCAAATCAATCAATTATGAAATTACTTTCCTGAAGTTTTCAATGTACCTAGTAATGGACACTATAACATTTACTTTTGATCTTTCCTCCAATACATTTACTTTGGAACCTTTAGCATCGGAACCAACTACCTTCAACACTTTGGGTATTATTGGAAGCGGAACAGCTGAGGGCTGGGATGCAAGTACAGCTATGACTGCCCTGCAGTTTGATGCTCATATCTGGAATATCACCGCGACCCTGACTGATGGTGAGATGAAATTCAGGGCAAATAATGCTTGGGATATCAACTGGGGATCGAATACGGAGATCAGTGGAAAAGGAACTCAGGATGGGCCAAATATCCCTGTTGCAGCAGGAACTTACAATATCTGGTTTAACTCCCTGGATGGAAGATACATTCTTATTGAAAACTGATAAAATTTACATAAATTGGAAAGGGCTGCTTGGAAAAGTAGCCTTTTTCATTATTATTACTGTCCTTCAATAAAAATCAATGAAAAAATTACTCTTTACTCTATTTTGTCTATTTGCTTTTTGGGCTTATTCATTTTCTCAGATTACCACTGTTCCTGGTTTTCCAAGAGCTGATCAGAATATCAAAATTATCTATGATGCCACAAAAGGAACCTCAGGTCTTCAGGGAGTGGATCAGGTTTATATCCATATCGGTGCAGTACTGGCAGGCCCTACATCTACTTCCTGGGCCATAGTACCCACCCAATGGGGAGTGGATGATCCAAAAGCTAAAATGAAAAAAGTGGAAGGGGAATCTGATCTGTGGGAATGGGAATTGACACCAAATGATTTTTTTTCTCCTCAATCCAATCAGACAATTTATAGGTTAGGAGTGGTTTTTAGAAATGTTGATGGAAGTAAAGAAGGAAAAACAGCTGCCAACCAGGACTTTTTTATTGATATAAGCCAAGGATTCCAGGTGGTGTTTCAAAATCCTAATACCAGTTCAACTTTATTGGAGATTGGGGAATCACAGGAAATTGTCATAGCAACAGCTGAACCTGCCGATCTTTCCCTATTGGTGAATGATGTGGAGGTTGCTTCAGCCTCAAATACTGAAAGTTTAAATTATATTTTTCAGGCCATTTCAGAAGGTAGTTTTAGAATCACCGCATTGGCTAAAAGGGAGGAAGAGGAATCGGCTGCTGAAATCAACATTTCAGTGGTGGGTCCAAGCCCTAAAACCAATTTACCTTTGGGTACCATAAAGGGTATCAATTATATTTCCGATACCGAAGTTGTTCTTGTCCTGGAGGCCCCCAAAAAGAAAAATGCTTTTGTGATTGGGGATTTCAATGATTGGAATGTACTTCCTGAATACCAGATGAACCAAACTCCGGATGGAGAAATGTTTTGGTACCGCCTTACTGATTTAATCCCTGGTGAAGAATATATTTTTCAATATCTGGTGGACGGGAGTTTGAGAATTGGAGATCCCTATGCGGATAAAGTCTCTGATCCTTTTCATGATGGGGAGATTATCCAACAAAACCGATATCCCAACCTAAAACCTTATCCCCAAGGAAAAACTGAGTTTCAGGCAACCTTCCTTCAAACGGCCCAACAGGATTATCAATGGAAATACCTTGAATATCAGAAACCAGCTGTGGAAGAATTGGTGGTTTATGAACTCCTGGTGAGGGATTTTGATGAAAGGAGAACTTTTAAAGCAGTAATTGAAAGACTGGATTACTTGAAGGATCTCGGGATTAATGCCATAGAGTTGATGCCCATTAAAGAATTTGAGGGAAACCTTTCCTGGGGTTACAATCCTTCCTTCTTTTTTGCAGTGGACAAGTTTTATGGTACAAAAAACCATCTTAAGGAATTAATCGATGAGGCCCATAAAAGGAATATGGTGGTCATTCTGGACATGGTGCTTAACCATGCTTTTGGGCAAAACCCATTTGTGAGGCTTTACAATGACGGTGATTATGGAGCACCCACCTTGGATAATCCATGGCTGAACAGAGAGGCAAAGCATCCATTCAATGTGGGATATGATTTCAACCATGAAAGCGCTTATACCAAGGCGTTTGTGGATTCTGTTAATAATTATTGGCTTACTGAGTATAAAGTAGATGGATACAGATTTGATTTAAGTAAAGGGTTTACCCAGGTGAATTCAGGAAATAATGTCGGACAGTGGAGTCAGAGAGATGAAAGCAGAATTGCCATTTGGAAGAACATTTACGATCAGATTAAAAAAAACCATCCTGATGCTTATGTGATATTGGAGCACTTTTCGGATAATTCCGAAGAGAAGGAATTGGCAGATTATGGTTTAATGTTCTGGGGAAATCTGAATTTTGATTTCAGGGAAATGGCAAAAGGAGGCTCTAGGAATTTTGATTGGGGTTACTATGAAACCAGAGGTTGGTCAAAAAATAACCTGGTGAGTTATATGGAAAGCCATGATGAAGAAAGGACAATGTGGGAATCTCTGACATGGGGCCAGACATCTCCTTTGAATATCCGTCAACTCAAAAATGCTGTCAACAGGAATCAGTTGCTTGCTGCATTCTTTTTTGCCATTCCCGGACCTAAAATGTTATGGCAATTTGAAGAATTTGGGTATGATCTGGAATTAAATAATGACCGACTGGGAATTAAACCTACCAGATGGGAATATTTGGATGATCCTGAAAGACAAAGACTATGGAGGCTATATAAGGCTATGATAGAACTCAAAAATGAGTTCAAAGCCTTCAACAAACCTCAAAACGCTATTTTAAACCTTACCCAAAACCTAAAGACCATAAGGTTGGTGGACGAGGATCTTCAGGTGGTATTGCATGGGAATTTTGGACTTACAGACCTGAACAATGCTTCCTTATCTTTCCCCAATCCGGGAATCTGGTATAATTATTTTACCGGTGAGGAAATTAATGTAACCGGAAATTCCATGTCTTTCAGGTTACGTGCCAATGAGTTTATGTTATTTAGCAACAGGAAGTTACCTACACCAGAAGGAGATATCTTGATGGAGGACTTAATTACCTCGATTGATAAGGAGGATGTTGACTTTTCGGAGTTTAACCTTTATCCGGTTCCATCAAATTCCAGGCTACATGTGGTAGTTCCGGACCGGTTATTGGAATCGAATTTTAGAATTGTAGATGTAGCAGGAAGAGTAGTCAGAGAGGGAAGCTCTATAACTATAGATAATATTTTGCATTTGGATATAGCGGAATTTAAAGCAGGTCTTTATATCTTTGAAATCTTTGATAATCGTCATGTTTTAAGAAAGAGATTTATAAAGCAATAACAACCTATTAAAAATATCATGAAATTCAAACCAGGAGTTAAGTACGGAGAAGAGCTAAAAGACCTATTGGACTATGCTAAGGAAAATGAATTTGCTATGCCGGCAGTCAATGTTATCAATACCAGCACTGTCAATGCAGTATTGGAAACGGCCAAAAAGGTGAATTCTCCGGTAATCATACAATTTTCAAATGGAGGCGCACAATTTTATGCAGGAAAAGGTGCAGGTAATGAAAATCAAAAAGGAGCTATTTTAGGTTCCATTTCAGGTGCTTTGCACGTACACAGGATGGCGGAAGCCTATGGTGTACCTGTAATTTTGCATACTGATCACTGCTCTAAAAAATTATTGCCCTGGATTGATGGGGTATTGGAAGAAGGAAAAGCATTTTATGCAGCCAACAAAAAACCATTATTCAGTTCCCACATGCTTGATCTTTCTGAAGAGCCTGTACATGAAAATATTGAGATTTGTGTAGCCTACTTTAAGAAATTCAAGGCTCTTGAAATGGCAATTGAAATTGAATTGGGAATTACAGGCGGTGAGGAAGACGGTGTTGACAATACAGATGTGGACAGCTCCAAATTATACACCCAGCCAGAAGAAGTAGCCTATGCCTTTGAACACTTGAGACAGGTAGGTGACTTATTTACAGTAGCTGCTTCATTTGGTAATGTGCATGGTGTCTATAAGCCAGGAAATGTAAGTTTGAAACCAGTCATTTTAAAAAACTCACAGGATTATATTTCCAAGAAATTCAGCACTGGAGCAAAACCTGTTTATTTTGTTTTCCATGGAGGTTCAGGATCTACTGAGGCTGAGATCAGGGAAGCAAACAGTTATGGATCAATCAAAATGAATATTGATACAGATCAGCAATGGGCATTCTGGGAAGGGGTTAAGAATTATTACAAAGCCAATGAGGCGTATCTTCAAAGTCAATTGGGCAATCCTGAAGGAAAGGATAATCCAAACAAGAAGTACTATGACCCTAGAGTATGGTTGAGAAAAGGAGAAGAGACTTTTATAAAAAGATTGGAACTTGCCTTTGAAATGCTCAATGCTATTGGAAGAAATTAATACTGACTCATTGAAATCATACAAAAAGTCACTATAAAGTGACTTTTTCCTTTTCTTTAAAGCATACGAATGAAACAATATTTATTTCAATTTATTTTACTGGTTTTGACTTTGACATTTGCTTGCACAGGTAAAAAAAGTGGAACAATTGAAAACCATTGGCCCCATGCAGGAATTACTTACGAAATTTTTATACAATCCTTTTATGATTCCAATGGGGATGGAATAGGGGACATCAACGGAGTCATAAAAAAACTGGAGCATGTCAAGGAACTTGGAGCAAATGCCATTTGGTTCATGCCGATTATGCCTTCCCCAAGTTATCATAAATATGATGTAACTGATTATAAGGAAATCCATCCGGATTACGGA
>Ga0114946_10003786_pt1 | contig 10103 bp, 6 predicted proteins | sample WalLakDeSediment_FD_88676 | JGI IMG/M metagenome (GOLD analysis project Ga0114946, IMG submission 88676) | Lake sediment microbial communities from Walker lake, Nevada to study Microbial Dark Matter (Phase II) - Walker Lake 11/02/13 Deep Sediment | ecosystem: Environmental > Aquatic > Freshwater...
AGAAGCAGATCGCCGAGGTGCGCTCGATGCTGCTCGTGCCGGGTCTCGATGCGCACTCGTGGACCCTACCATACACTCTGGAGCTTCTGACCGACGGGCAGCTTCTGGAATACGGCCGGACCGGTCCGAATTTCGTGGAACTCGTGCAAGCACGCTCCCGGGATTGGCGCACGTCCAGGCAGGCTTCGAGGCACCACCCGGGCCGGCTGCTCGACATCGGCGACCGCTTCCTCGCCGAACAATCCATCGAACTCGTCTACGACTGCCTCGCGGTGGGGGATGCTCGCGGCGCTTCGTCGCGACTCGAGTTCGTCAGTTCGTCGACGACGGTGTACACGTACGACACCACATTGTTCGACGCCGTGGGCCGGTCACTACGTCTGCCGAGGAAAACGACTAGCCTGTTGAGAAACCTTCGGTACGATATATTTTCCGCCAGGCAACAGGCATTCCGGTAAACATGCGTACTGCTTGATTTTTACTCTGTCAAATCGTATGTTTCCACATACTCGGGGTGCTACCGGGAAACATCGGTAGCTGAGAATACACCCGTCGAACCTGACCCGGATAATACCGGCGTAGGGAAGGAAGCCTCCCCACACCGTTGTTCTGCACTCGCAGGGTCAACGGTTTTTCATTTCCTCCCCGCTCTCATCCAACGTCAGGGTCGAGTTCCGGAACCACACAATACAAAAGGAGTATTGTCATGAGATTTTTCTGGTTACTCGCCCTCGCAGCAGCGATTCTGCTGCAGGGCCATATTCATGCGCAACGACTCGATGGTGTCGTGCGCGACGCGAGCACGGGAATGCCACTTACGGGTGCCAACGTGCTCCTGCTTCCCGGTGAACGCGGCATGCCGACTGACCGTGCGGGACGTTTTTCCTTCGATCACTTGAAACCGGGTGCCTATTCCCTTAGGATCAGTTATGTGGGATACCGTACGGTTGTGCAAGAAATCACCGTCGCTCAAACGGATGTCTCTGTTCGTATCGATATGTATTCTGCGCCTTCCCCGGGCCCGGAAATCGAGATATCCGCGATCAAAGCTCGTGAACGCTTTTCTCCGGTTACGTTTTCCGACCTGCGTAGGGAAGACATCGCGAAGGAATATACCGTACAGGATATCCCCGTTTTACTATCGGATTTGCCTTCGGCGACGTTTTACTCTGAAAGCGGGCACGGTATCGGATACAACTATCTCAGAATACGCGGGTTTGACCAGCGTCGTCTGGCCGTCATGGTGAATGGTATACCGCAAAACGATCCCGAAGACCATAACGTATATTGGATCAACCTCGTCGATCTGTTGGGCAACACGGAGGAAATCCAAGTGCAGCGCGGAGCAGGGAGCGCGTTCTACGGGCCGCCCGCTATCGGAGGTTCTATCAATATCGTCACAGGGGACTTCTCCGACAGGAAAGGCATCACTCTCAGTGGCGGTGCCGGCAGTTACAATACGCAACGCTTCGCTCTGGCTGTCGCGTCGGGTTTGATAGACGACAAGTACACATTCTACGGTCGGCTTTCCCGCATCAGTTCGGACGGATATCGCGATCATTCATATCTGAAGGCGAGTTCCTATTACTTGGCTGCATCGCGTTACGATGAACGAGTAACCACGCGTGTGAATGTGTACGGTGGTCCACTCGAAGATGGATTGGTGTACAGAGGATTACCGAAATTCGCTATAAAAAACAGAGAGGAGCGCAGAAAAAACTATAACTACTGGGAGGCTGCCGACGGGAAATACACGTACACGCAAACTCGGAGGCCACAGGAGCATGAGCAATTCAATCAGCCTCATTACGAAGTGCTGAACGAATGGCGCGTGACTGATAGGTTGTTTCTCAACAGCGCTCTCTTCCACGTCGTCGGACAGGGGTATTTCGATTTCGATGGCACGGGGTGGACGAACGCTTCGTATTTCCGCATGACTCCGGAATACGGCTTTGACGCTCCCGTCGATCCGATCAATCCCATCATCCGTGCCTATGTGGACAACAGGCAGGTCGGTTGGTTACCCCGCGTGACGATCAAGCATGATAACGGGACGTTCGTCAGCGGCTTCGAACTACGTCGCCATCGTTCGCTGCATTGGGGACGTGTTCAATGGGCTGAGGGATTACCTGAAGGACTGGATCCCCATAGACACTATTACGAATACCGCGGAGGGAAGGATATCGCCGCAGTTTATGCGCAAGAGCAATACAGACTTAGCTCGCGAATCAATCTGATGGGTAACGTTCAATACGTGTTCAACCGGTACACGCTTTTCGATGAGAGCTATGTCGGTACTGATTTCAACGTGGACTACCATTTCATCAATCCGCGACTTGGAATCAACTACAACCTGAGCGATGCGTGGAACTTGTATTCGAATGTGTCCTGGACGAATCGGGAGCCGAGATTGAAAAATCTCTACGATGCAGGGGAATCGAGTGGTGGTGCTACGCCGCAATTCGCTATGATTGACGACAATCGCTACGATTTTTCCTCTCCCGTAGTCAAACCGGAGCAACTTCTGAATATCGAATTAGGAGCCGGATTTACGAGAAATCGACACAGAGTTTTGTTCAACGGTTTTCTCATGGATTTCAAAGACGAGATCGTCAGGCGCGGTGGTCTTGATAGATTCGGTCAACCCATCACCGGAAATGCGGAAAAGACACTTCACTTGGGATTGGAGTTGTCGGCACGGTATCATCCCACGGAACATTTGACACTTGATGTCAACGGAATGTTCAGTCGCAGTCGTTTGAAATCGCACACCGTTTTTGTCAGGAACGAACAGCGTGAGTATGTCCCCTTTGCACTCGATGGAAATCGCATAGCCGGATTTCCCGAACAAATCGCGAACGTGAAGTTGACATGGCGTCGCTACGGAGTCACCGCTGTGGCGTCTTGGAAGTATGTTGGCGATCAGTTTACGGACAACTTCCAGGATGATGACAGAAGAGTGGATGCTTGGAACATCGTCAACCTGATAATCGGATATAGAACTCCGGCTTTCATGGGCTTCCGTTCTGCGGAGATTCGTCTTGCCATCAACAATCTCTTCGATGTCTTGTATGCACAGAGCGGTGTCGACGATCAATTCTTCGTCGGTGCGGAGAGGAATTTCTTCTTCGATTTGTCATTTGACCTATGATGTTGTCAGTATTCCGATCCGGCGAAGCGGATCGCGTCGCCGGATCGGGATACTCTTCTGCGTTCGAGAAGTCTGTCACCGTCTTCACCACACGGAACAGTTCTTCATAGTATCTTCATCAATGAAGGAGCAGCCATGTCAGATTTCGTCAGCAATGAATCTCGAGTGTTGCTGTTGTGCAACGGCGACTATCCCTCGCGTGCAATAGCGCAGGAATTGGCGAATCGCGCTCAGTTCGTTCTCTGCGCTGATGGCGGTGCCAATGTCGCCCGGAGGCTTGCTGTACTTCCGGACCTTATACTTGGAGATTTTGATTCCATGAGTACGGACACGAAAGAATTTTACCGTACCTCTGGCACAGAAATGCTCTACTTGGAACGCCAGAATGATACGGATTTCGAGAAAGCGTTGCTTTTGCTTCTCGAGAAGGGCATGTGCAATGTGGATTTGCTTGGGGTCACGGGTGGTTTGCTCGATCACACATTCGGCAATATGTCCATCATATTGCGCTATGTTCGGAACTTCGATTTTGTCTTGTACGATCCACACTATCGAGTGGATATCATTCTTAACAGTACGATTTTTCCGAGCAAACGTGGCGACAGAGTAAGCGTGGTACCGCTTCGTGCTTCGACCGGGGTGCGCTACGAGGGTTTGCGGTACACGTTGCACGGCGAGACGCTCGAAATCGGACGCCTGGAAGGTACGTGCAACGAAGCTGTAGCGGAGGAATTCACCGTGCATGTGGACGACGGAGTTTTGTTGGTCTTCCGTCCACTTCGAATGGAGTTGTTAGATGCACGGGGTCGCGATCTTTTATGTGAATGAATCTCGTTACACGTAGCTCTTAACAGATAGCAGATTCTTGAGACTATCCCGCTGCGAATCGAAGTGTGGAAGTATCTCGAAACGAACGGAGCGTGCATATTTCCTACGTGATTTCTGATTCATGTGAGCTGCGAATTTGCAATGGGGGATTTGGGATGCAGTAAGGGATTCGTTACGTCTGCATGCTTGGCTATGAGTATTTCAATTGATTTCTCACATCCGGAATCCCGCACGCTTGCGCTCGTATTCAGGAGAGGAATTTTTTCTGCGCTTCGTCTGCTCCGAAATTTTGATGTGGAATATCTGTCGCAGCGCTGTGCGTGCAGATTGGCTTGGTATCCTGTCGGACGAATGTATTGGAAGAATGTGTTTTTCTACGCATACACGATTGCCCATCCCGTAAACGAATTCCCAACATGTTGAAAACAAAAGACTTACGCGCCTGCCGCTTGACTTTTTGAAAACGGAATCGTATGTTAGCACTCTATGATAACGAGTGCTAACAACTCATTTCATTCAACTTTTTCACATTGGAGGAATAACCACTATGGCTATGAATCTGAAACCTCTGGCGGATCGGGTCATTGTTCGGGTGCTGGAAGCCGACGAAAAGACCGCAGGTGGACTTTACATTCCGGATACGGCCAAGGAAAAGCCGCAGCAAGGCGAAGTAATGGCCGTTGGTCCAGGCAAAACTAGCGATGACGGCAAACTCGTCGCCATGGAAGTCAAGGTCGGCGACAAAGTGCTGTATGGAAAATACTCGGGCACGGAAGTGAACGTCGGCGGTGAGGATTACCTCATCATGCGCGAAAGCGATATTTTCGCGATTATTTCTTGAGAAACAATAGATTATTATACACGTAATACCAGGAGAATCTACTCATGGCAACGAAAATCATTAGTTATGATGCCGAAGCGCGTAATGCTCTGAAGGCTGGTGTCGACAAACTCTCGAACGCAGTCAGAGTCACACTTGGCCCCAAAGGCCGCAACGTCATCATCGATAAAAAATTCGGTCCGCCCACCATCACCAAGGATGGTGTTACTGTCGCGAAGGAAATCGAACTCGAGGACCCCATTGAGAACATGGGTGCACAGATGGTTCGCGAGGTCGCTTCGAAAACCAGCGATGTCGCTGGTGACGGCACAACTACCGCAACTGTTCTCGCTCAAGCGATGATACGCGAAGGACTCAAGAATGTCGTAGCTGGCGCCAACCCCATGGACCTAAAACGGGGCATCGACAAAGCCGTCCTATGCGTCATCGAAGAACTACGCGGGATGAGTCAAGAAATTGGCGACAACAAGGAAAAAATCGCAAATGTTGGATCGATATCCGCCAACAATGATATGGCGATTGGGCGGTTGATCAGTGATGCAATGGAAAAGGTGGGCAAAGACGGCGTTATCACCGTCGAAGAAGCCAAGGGAATGGAAACCGTGCTTGATGTCGTCGAAGGTATGCAGTTCGACCGCGGCTACCTCAGTCCGTACTTCGTCACGAATGCGGACTCGATGAAAACGGAACTTGAGAATCCCTTCATCCTGATACATGATAAGAAGATCAGCAGTATGAAGGACCTTCTTCCGATTTTGGAGAAAGTTGCCCAGCAAAGCCGACCGCTGCTCATTATTTCAGAGGATATCGAAGGTGAAGCACTCGCGACGCTCGTCCTTAACAAGCTACGTGGAACATTGCGCATCGCTGCGGTAAAAGCCCCGGGCTTCGGTGATCGTCGCAAGGCCATGCTCGAGGATATCGCGGTGTTGACGGCTGGTACGGTTATCAGCGAGGAAAAAGGCTATAAGCTCGAAAACGCCTCCTTGAATTACCTTGGTACCGCCAAACGGATCGAAATCGACAAGGACAACACTACCATTGTGGAAGGTGCGGGCGAAACCGATGATATCAAGAAGCGTATCAACGAAATCAAGGTGCAGATCGAGAATACAACATCCGATTACGATCGTGAGAAGTTGCAGGAACGTCTCGCGAAGCTTGCTGGTGGTGTGGCTGTTCTGAAAATCGGCGCGTCGACGGAAATCGAAATGAAGGAGAAAAAAGCCCGTGTCGAAGATGCGTTGCACGCGACACGAGCAGCGGTCGAAGAAGGTATTGTTCCAGGCGGGGGCGTGGCGTTTCTTCGTGCGATGTCGAAACTCAGCGAGATTTCCGTTGAAAACGACGATCAACGGACTGGAATCGAAATCGTCCGTAAAGCGCTCGAAGAGCCGATCCGTCAAATCGTCAACAATACCGGTCTCGAAGGTTCCGTGATCGTACAGCGTGTAAAAGAAGGCGAAGGTGATTACGGTTTCAATGCCGCGACCGAGACGTATGAGAATCTCGTGGAAGCGGGCGTTATAGATCCGACGAAGGTGACGCGTATCGCTCTCGAGAATGCGGCTTCGGTAGCCTCGTTGCTCATCACGACTGAAGCCACCATAGTCGAGAAAAAAGAAGATACTCCACCCGCTCCCCCGATGCCGGGTGGTGGTATGGGCGACATGTATTGAGCTGAACTCTCTTACCCATCAATGCGAAGGCCGACTCGAGCAAGTCGGCCTTTGTCTTTCTTACCGATATACGCCATGAGACAGGAGCGATTCCGATGAGAGTAGAATCTCTGATGTGATTTCCGGAAAAGGCGTATCAAAACCCGCTGTTGTTGTACACCGATGCATCGTGTTTTCCAAGATACAGCACACGTCCTCTCGTCAAGTTGAAAATCGACAGGCCGATCCAAACACCCACTGCAAGCGGAATGTCTGGGCTATACACTGCATGCCGATGTCTGATCAGTACGCGTGTGCCAAGACGAAGCGATGTGCATGCGCTCGTCGCAGTCCATGATGAGCGTGCAGCATGAACCAGGGATATCCCATCTAGATATAACCGCACTTCGCTTCGTTCGCATGCATCCAACCGATCAGAGTTGCAGTTTAAGCCCGGTGATGACATTCCTACCTGCTGCGGTGATCCCGGAAGAGTAGGGCCGATACCGGCGATCCGTCAGGTTCTCGACGCCGAAATGCAATACCAGCATGTCGGATACGCGGTATCGTCCCTTCACGTTCAGCGTGTACCAAGATGGGCTGTACGCATTGCCGTTGCTGTCCTTCGCGTACAACCAGGCTTTCGCGCGCTCGTCCGGAGCAAGATCTCCGTGGCGAACTTCGCTACTGTACATGGCGTACAGATCGATTTCGATGCGACTCGCAGACCAGGTGAAATGCGTCACTCCGTACCAAGGTGGAGCATGTCGCAGAGGGGCTGTGCTGCCATCATCGAGTTCCTCTTCACCCTTCTGATAATTGAAGCGGGTCATCAAGGCAAGTCCGTTCGGTAGCCGCATTTCCACATACGCCTGAACTCCGTGGACGTTCGCCCAGGCGGCGTTCTGTATCGCCTGTACTCTGCTCAGTTCGCCGCTGTACATCATACTGTCCAAGCCGTTCAATGTGAAATCCCTTCTGACCAGTGCATCATCAAGCAGCGTGTAATATCCAGTCAATTGTAATTTCAAGCGTTTCGCTATGATCTTGCTTACTGTCACTTCTCCGTTGTATGCGTATTCTGGGCGCAGATCCGGGTTCGGTACGATGACGAATCCGGGTGTCGAATCGAACACCTTTCCAACATCGTCGATATTTGGTGAACGAAACCCACTGGAAATATTCGCACCTAGTTGCCATGTCGGATCAGGAGAGTAAACAAGACCGAGACTGCCGTTCAATGAGCCGTGTCGAAGCGACATGCTCGAAAAGGGAAGCGGGTAGTATCGGGTATCGAATTGACCCTCAAGTGCAACGACATTGTAGCGAGCACCCGCTTGTAGGGAGAGATCACTCGCGAGAATGCGCCGGTAATTCGTGTGAACTGCCCAGGAGTTCCAACGTGATCCGTCAGGGTATCTGCTTGGCCCGGAAATTGTGTTTCCAGTGCTGATGTCTTCGTCTTCTCCCCTCGATCCTACTGTGTTGTGAACGAATTCGAAGCCGTACTGCAAGCGATCGTATTGAGCGAAGTTCTTCTCCATGTCGAGGTTCACCGACACCGCATCGACGGCTTCGTAGCGATGGAATACCGTTACTTTTCCGAAATCTCTGTCATGACGACTCTCCTCGAAACGTTGATATGCAACCGTGGCATTCAAATTGTCGAACAGCGCTGTCCCGTTTGTGTAAGCCATATTCAACGAATGCATCATCCATACTTGTGGCCCGTAGTACCATTCGGCTGATCTCAGCTTATCGTTACGGTATCGAAGCAAACGATCGTATCTTGAAAAATCGCTTGTACGCGAATAATGTCCTCCATAATTGATATCCAGATCGTCGTTGGGACGAAAACGTATTTTCTGTGTCAGATTCAATTGATTGTACTCCGTCGGTACTTGCCGATGCGGGTCCGCATTTTTCATTGCAATGTCGTTGCCATCGATGCGGGACACATACTCCGGTCGCAGATACTCGTCGGGGCCGTGACGACCCATGCGCAGATCTCCGAAATCGGAATACGTCGCGCCTGTGACAAAACCCCAGCGCCCGACACCGTACTGCATATCCACATGCGCCGTCCGTTCATCGTTCGCGGAGGAGTAACGGACGCTTGTGTTGCCTGACACTGCTGCGATGCCATTGCTTGGCACACGTGGGGTGAGGGTTGAGAAGCTCAGCACACCACCTATGGCATCGCTACCGTAAGCGACTGAGCCAGGCCCGAAAACGATTTCGATGCGTTCCGTCATGAACTGATCGAGCGAAATCACATTGTGTACATTGCCGCTTCGGAATATGGCCGTATTCATCCGAACGCCGTCTACTGCGAGTAAAACGCGATTGGTAGCGAAACCGCGTATCATGGGACTTCCCCCCCCAAGCTGACTTTTCTGCACGAATACTTCACCACTAGCGTTCAGTGCATCCGCAGTAGTCTGTGACTGTTGAAGACTGAGATCGGTTCTCGATAGACTGAGAATCCTTGCGGGAACTTCACTTCGCGCCTGTCTCCAGCGGGTAGCGGATACCACAACTTCATTCATCGCGAACGGCGTTTGCTCCAGGAATAGTGCCGGTCCCAACGCCACCAGTTCCTGATAGGAGTATATCTTGCGCACGTAACCGATCATTTCCACCCTGATACTGTCGGCACTTACGAAAGGGGTGATGTTTACACGCCCTCTGGCGTCTGTTACAGCAGATACTCGTGGTTGTCTGCTGAACAATGCGACCTGCTCCAGCGCCTCACCTGTGACCTTGTCTCGAATTGTGATTGTCTGGGCATCGACGGAAAGCGTTGTGATGAGTAACAGACTGCATATTACGAGATACTTCATGTGTTAGCGCTTTGTTGTTGAATCTTCCTTCGCATGCGATCGCCTCCGAGTGCGGATTTCGATGTGAAAGAGAAAGGAAAAACAGGTGACGAAGCACCGAATTCATGCGCGATATTCGTTGCTGTCGGGATGAGTCCTGCGGACGAGCGATACTCCGAGAAACTCCTCGACACATCGGAAAACGACGTTACCTGAAGTGTGGCCCGTACCGAGCAGCGCTGAGGATGTGTAGCTTCGGGTCGCTCCGTTCTTTGGGCGATGGTGTGTTTCGGGGAAAGTCCGTATACGTGTTGAGACACCGTATTCACGCCGTCGTCAAGCTGTGAACGAGCAGAGCATGTCGCTTTGTCGTAGAAATTGTTGGAAATCGGTTTCAATGGAAATACAATATTCGCATGTATCAGTTCACGGCACTCTAGCTCATTGTCCGTCAAGTTTCGTTCGGTGTGGGTATCACTTCAGCCCAGCTTAAAATCTAGGGATTTTGTAGTGAAAATCAAGGCCACAATCTGTGCGGGCGAAAAGCATACACTGCTGCCATAGTGGAGGCAATCCTGAGGTGGATTACATAGAAGTTGATAATGAAGCTCTTCGAGTGGAATTCTATCACAAGGACGCAGTGTCGCGACGAAGCTGGAGCGCTTTCTGTACGGGGGATGCATCATGACGACACAAATCCTTGGTTGTAGGAAATACGGAAATCCGATGATATCAGTGTGTTATGCTCTATGTATTCCAGACTCCTGGGTCGCGGAAAACACAAACAACACTGTGCAAAAGTC
>Ga0114946_10003787_pt1 | contig 10099 bp, 10 predicted proteins | sample WalLakDeSediment_FD_88676 | JGI IMG/M metagenome (GOLD analysis project Ga0114946, IMG submission 88676) | Lake sediment microbial communities from Walker lake, Nevada to study Microbial Dark Matter (Phase II) - Walker Lake 11/02/13 Deep Sediment | ecosystem: Environmental > Aquatic >...
CGGGGATATGTTTCTTCCAGCTTCTCTTCGTTCAGCCCGGCCTTGGCGGCTGCTACCAGCAGTGCTCCTTCGGTCGGGTCTCCCACTATACTGCAGCACTCCTTGTCTGATGAAAGTAAGGCATCATTGCAGAGAGCGCCCATCTTGAGGAGCAGCATCATTGCTTCCTCTTTTTCAGGGTCTATGGTCTTACCGTCGCGACGAAACTCGCCCTCTACCCGGTAGCCCTCACCTGTAAGCTCAACCCATTTGCCATCAAAGTAAAGGTTCCTCACCGTCATCTCATTCATGGTCAGCGTGCCTGTCTTGTCAGAGCAGATGACGGTGGCAGAGCCCAGAGTCTCCACAGCCACCAGCCGGCGGATGATGGCATTGCGCGAAGCCATATATCGCATACCCACAGCCAGTACCACAGTGACCACAGCCGGAAGTCCCTCAGGTATAGCCGCCACTGCTGCCGCAACTGCTACCAGGAATATATCCAGCCATTCTAAACCCCGCCAAAGACCCACCGCGACCAGTATTGCACAGGTACCCAGCACCAGGACAATGATATAGCGACCCAATGTGCCGATGCTTTTCTGCAAAGGGGTCTGCTCCTGTTCGACTTCCTGGATAGCCGTTGCGATCTTGCCAATCTGTGTAGCCATGCCGGTACCCACTACCATAGCGCTGGCCCGGCCACTGGTGATGATGGTTCCCATGTACACCATATTCTTACGGTCGGCTATAGCAGCCTCACCGGTGATAGCCGGCGTGCGCTTGTCTACTGCCATGGACTCCCCGGTGAGCGATGCCTCGTTTACCTTGAGATTGGCCACCTCTATCAGCCGGGCATCGGCTGCTACCTTGTCGCCAGATTCAAGGACCAAAATATCACCGGGCACCACTTCCCCGCTCTTAATCTCTTCCACCTTGCCGCCACGCCTGACCTTTGTTTTAGGCGCTGCCATCTCCATCAGGGCCTCCATGGCCCTCTCCGCCTTGCCTTCCTGAACGAAGCCGATCGCGGCCATGAGCAGCAACACCGCCAGTATCACCGATGCATCCAGGTATTTCCCCACCAGAAACTCGACAATAGCCGCGGCAAGAAGTATGTAAACCAAGGGGCTGAGGAACTGCCGCAGAAACAGTAGTACGGCAGGCGCCTTCTTCTTGCGCTCAAGTTCGTTGGGACCGTGTTCCTGCAGCCTGCTCCTGACTTCAGATGCGGAGATGCCAGAACGCGATGAATTCAGTTTGTCCAGAACTTCATTTGGACTGAGGTTGTGCCACTGTTTTTCTGTCATGTTTCCATATGCTTCTACTGTAGCTCTGATAGTTCGATTGTTTTCTGATGAACCGACGGGTTGTGTTGATTTGTTGCTGGAAAATTCACCCCCTGGATTGCTTGCCTCGACCAGAATGCATCCCAGAAGCTGTTATTGTAGCACAACATCCGTAATTTGAGGAGATTGTTCACTCCCTTGGTGGTCCATCTCTGTCCATGTTTCTTAAACCTCCTGTCGACGACGGTGCCGATGTTTTTCTCCATAGCTCCGGTTCCTCGTTCACCCCACCCCAGGAACTGGGGCTCCGCTCACGAGTCTAACTTTTTTTCCAAAAGCTCGAACACATCCCTCAAGGTCATGCATAGCTATCAATTACTTTGAGAATATGATAAAATGGCGAAGTTTCATTGATGGAGGAACAGTAGCCAAAGCAAAATTACCAATGATGTACAACAAGATTGTGCTCGATAATGGCTTGAGAGTTATTACCAGCACTATGCCTCATAGCCGCTCGGTATGCATTGTCATCTTGATCGGCGCTGGCTCCTGCTACGAAAATAAAGAAGAGGCGGGTATCTCCCACTTCGCTGAGCATTTATTCTTCAAAGGCACACAGCGGCGACCAACTTCTAAAGAGATAAGCCAGGATATTGAAGGCGTTGGTGGCATAATCAATGGCGGCACAGACAAGGAGATAACCATCTTCTGGTGCAAGGTTGCCAGCCCCCACTTCGCCATCGCCCTGGATGTGCTCTCTGACCTGTTGCTCAATTCCCGCTTTGATAACAAGGAGATAGAACAAGAGCGTCGGATTATCAGCGAGGAAATCAATATGAACCTGGACCTTCCCCAGGAGATAGTAAACATGCTTATAGATGAGTTGTTATGGCCAGCTCAGCCTCTGGGGCGCGAGGTCATTGGATATAAAGAAACTATATCTTCGATAACAAGGGAGCAACTATTAAACCACGTTGCTCGCAGATACATGCCCAATAACACCGTGATTAGCGTTGCTGGCGACATACAGCATGAAGAGGCGATGGCCCAAATTGCACCCCTGTTTAATAAATGGGCAGCCGGGGAGCTATCGACTGGCTATATAACTAACGACAAGCAAACGGAAGCCAGGTTGCGTATTGAGCCCAAAGACATTGAGCAAGCGCATGTTTGCCTCGCCGTTCACGGCTTTTCGTACACCCACCCACAACGTTTTACCATTGACCTGCTTAACACAGCTCTTGGCGGTGGGATGAGCAGCCGCCTCTTTACAGAGATACGAGAGCATAGGGGGCTGGCCTACGATATTCACAGTTATACCGCTCACTTCCTCGACTCGGGGGCATTTACTATTTATGCTGGCGTTGACCCTAAGAAGATAGAAATCGCGGTGGCTGCCATCCTGGAGGAGATATCACAGATTAAACAGGGAATTACAGCAAGTGAACTCACCAGGGCTAAGGAATTGTCAAAAGGAAGATTACATTTACGGCTCGAGGATAGCCGAAATGTAGCGTTATGGTACGGTGGCCAGGAAATATTAACGCAGCAAATCCTCAGTATAGGCGATGTCATATCTATTGTGGATGCCATTACCATAGATGAGCTAAGGGAAGTGGCCGAAGAGGTTCTAACCGATAGCGGGCTTAATTTAGCCATAACGGGACCTGTCAAAGAAGAAAAGCCTTTAAGGCAATTGCTGAAGATTTAAATGCCGTAAAGAAAAAACCGCCTCCTCATGGGCGGTTCTTTCTGTTGTCTGCCCCTGAGATCCCCGCTTTCGCGGGGATGACAACCGGGGATGACAAATGGGAGTTACTGCGGCAATTAGTGGCCGTTTAGTCGTTTAGTACTCTGGATATCCTCCTCCTCCTGGCATCGCCGGCATCTTTTCCTTCTCAGGAATATCAGTTACCAATGCCTCCGTTGTCAGGATCATAGTGGCAATACTGGCAGCATTTTGTAAAGCGCTCCTGGTGACCTTGAGAGGGTCTACAATGCCCCTTTCTACCATATTTACACCTAGTTCGTCTTTAAGGGCATCGTAGCCTATGCCCGGTTTGCTTTCCTTTATCTTATTTATTACCACTGAGCCTTCCCTGCCACTATTTCCAGCGATGCACCTCATAGGCTCTTCCAGAGATCGTCTCAAGATAGCCAAGCCAGTAGCCTCATCGTCCTTTAACTTAAGGTTTTTTAAGGCGGGCAGTGCATTGAGGAGAGCAACACCACCACCAGGCAGGATACCTTCTTCCACAGCAGCTCGAGTAGCTGACAGGGCATCCTCTACACGGTGTTTTTTCTCTTTAAGCTCTGTTTCCGTAGCCCCACCTACCTTAATCACTGCCACGCCGCCAGCCAATTTGGCGAGTCTTTCCTGTAATTTCTCCTTATCGTAGTCCGAGGTGCTTATATCTATCTCAGACCTGATCTGTTTAATCCGAGCCTCAATGTCTTTTGTCTCACCCTTCCCCTCGACAATGGTGGTGCTATCCTTATCGGCAATCACCCTTCTGGCTCGCCCTAAATCTTCCACGGTAACCGAATCTAATTTCCTGCCAACTTCTTCAGATATAACACTGCCTCCGGTAAGAACGGCTATATCCTGAAGCATGGTCTTCCTTCTGTCGCCAAAGCCAGGTGCCTTAATCGCCAGAGGAGATAGGGTGCCCCTCAGCTTATTAACCACCAGTGTAGCCAGGGACTCGCCTTCGATATCCTCAGCAATAATGACCAGATTCTTGGACATTTGAACGATTTTCTCCAGAGCGGGCAATATATCTTTTATGGCTGAAATCTTTTTATCAGTGATGAGGATATAGGGGTCCTCGAGCTCGGCCCTCATTTGTTCGGCATCGGTGATGAAATAAGGGCTGATATAGCCGCGATCGAACTTCATACCTTCGACATATTCAGTCTCGAATTGCAGCCCTTTGCCTTCTTCGACAGTGATGACGCCATCTTTGCCCACCTTTTCCATGACATCGGCAATCAAATCGCCAATTCCCTGGTCAATAGCTGATATGGCAGCTACCTGAGCTACCTGCTCTTTACCAGCTACCGGTATGGACATTTTCTTGAGCTCATCAACTAAGGCTTCCACCCCTTTGTCAACCCCACGCTTTAGAGCCATGGCATCAGCCCCGGCGGCAATGTTCTTGAAGCCCTCGTTAATGATACCCTGGGCTATAATAATGGATGTGCTGGTGCCATCGCCGCATTGGTCATTGGTTTTGGTGGCTGCTTGCTTTACCAGCTGCACTCCCATGTTCTCAAAGGGATCGGGCAGCTCTATCTCTTTGGCTATAGAAACGCCGTCGTCTAGCACTGAAGGGGCGCCCCATTTCTTATCCAACGCCACAGGCCGCCCACGCGGTCCCAGTGTCACTCTTATAGCATCAGCCAGAGTGTCCACGCCGTTCTTTAATGATTTCCTTGCTTCCTCGCCGAAAATAATTTGTTTTGCCATTCGCTTACCTCCTTTTATTAACTTCTCTTAGCCAGGATATCGCCTTCACGCATGATAACCAGCTCTTCATCATCAAGCTTAAACTCGGTGCCAGCATATTTGGAATAAATAACCTTGTCCCCCTTTTTCACCTCCATGGCAATGCGGTTGCCCTCTTCAGTCAACTTGCCTGGACCCACAGCAATAATTTCTCCCTCCTGGGGCTTCTCCTGGGCGGTATCCGGTAAAACTATTCCCCCTCTGCTTACTTCTTCCTTAGGAGTGGGTTTAATTACTACCCTATCTCCTAACGGTTCAATTTTAGCCATGCTCCCTCCTTTCTAAGACTTATTTTAGCACTCTGACGTCAAGATTGCTAATTGTTATTATAACAGAAAAAGTCAAAAATGCAACAAGTTTTACTAAAATTTGGCAAATTTTTTCATGGCAAATTTTTTTCCTTGAATTATTACACTAAAACGTGTATAATTTTAACCGATGGAGCGAAGAAAAAAAAGACGATGGAGTAAAGAAGAGATCAGGGCGCTGAGACGACATCTGAAGTTAACCCAAGCAAAGTTAGCGGAGGAATTAGGCACGCGTCAGCAAACGATTAGCGAATGGGAAAAGGGAATGTATCGACCGCGCGGAGCATCGGCTACCCTGCTTAGCATGATTGCTGAGCGTAGCGCCTTTACTTACGGGGTTGGAGATAGGCACGATGAATCAAATTAAGGTCGGCTGTTTGAGTGGATGATGCGTAGCGATAAGTAATTTTTTTATGCTCATGGTTACACGTAATCGGATAAATTCCCGGGAAAAGCAGGCAGTCCTAATATGGCAACAAGTGCTGGGAAAGGAACTGACCTCCACGGAAGGCGAACTAGTCAATGTAATCTATCCTGGTAGGAACAATGGTGATAGCGGCCCCGATTTTCGGGATGCAGTTATTGTAAATGAATCTCATTTGGGGAAAGGGGATGTAGAGGTTCATGTTAAATCCAGCGATTGGTATAGCCATGAGCATCATGATGATGCTGCATATAATAATGTCATCCTTCATGTCGTGATGTGGCACGATTGCAAGTCAGTTACCTTACTACAAAGCGGCAAATCAGTTCCGGTGCTATGTCTGGCGAAGGCATTGCGGCACCAAGCTTATTTGCTGCCTTACCAGCTCCCCTGCTTCCAGATACTGTGCCGCATGGACAGGCAAACTTTGCGAAAGCTGCTGAACGTTGCCGGCGAAGAAAGGTTTAAGCAGAAGGCGGTGTATTTTCAAGCCGAGTTAAAACATGAGGAGGCCGGGCAGGTGCTTTTCCAAGGCATGATGAGGGCTTTGGGCTATACCAAAAACACGAGGCCCTTCGAGGAGCTTGCTCGCCGATTGCCCCTCAATTTCATCGAATCTGGAGAGGGATTGGCCATAAAGCAAGCTTTGTTGTTAGGCACAGCCGGGCTATTACCTTCTCAAAGGTGGCAGGAGAAGTTTGCGGAGGAAAAAGAAGTCCTGGAATTGGAGGAAATATGGCGGTCAGCGGGCAAAAAAGTTAAAGCCATGAGAGAAAGTAATTGGAACCTCTCACATATATACCCTAACAATTCTCCAGTGCGACGCATTGTCGCCCAGAGCTACCTTCTTGAGCGCTACTGTAAAGGAAAACTGTTAACAGGGATATCGCAGTTAGTGAAAGAAGCGCCTCCGCGCGAGGGGCGCCGCGTGCTGGAGAACGGTCTGACAGTGGCCGGCGATGGCTACTGGCGGGACCATTTCGATTTTGGTGTCAGAAGCAAAACAACGCCACCCCGTATTAAATACGGGGCTCTTTTGGGAAATAGTAAAGCAGGTGAAATTGTAGTAAATGTGGTATTGCCGTTTGCTTTCACCCGGGGGAAAATGGGCAATGAGCCGGGATTAATGAAAAAGGCAATGGGACTTTATAATAGTTATCCTAAATTGGCAGAGAATGAGATAACGCGCCACATGGCGCAGCAGCTTTGCCTTGGGGGACCTTCTGATTTCAATGCCTGTCATCAGCAAGGGCTGATTCACATCTTCAGGAACTACTGTCGAGAGGGAAGATGCTCGCAGTGTCCTCTAGTTAGTTAACCAATATAAGCGCGAAAGAGGAAAATAAGAGAAGATGCTGTTAGGCAGAGCGATTTGAGGTGTAAGGCAGCGAGTCTTCAGAAAAAGTCTTCATGGTCTCGCGTTGCTCTTTCGGCATAACTGTTAATTGATGTATCATATAGCTATGTGGAATCCTATTAAAGCCAAGGCATTGGAAGTTGTCGCGGCGATTTTGCCGCTGGTTCTGGCAGTCGTTATTCTCCATTTTGCTGTTATCCGGATGCCCACTCACCTTTTTCTCCAGTTCATCATAGGGGCGGTGATGGTCATCACGGGCATGATACTTTTCCTGCTCGGTGTTGAAATCGGAATTCTGCCAATGGGCAAAGCTCTGGGCGCCGGAGTTCCCATGCGCGGCTCCATATACTGGGTCATTGGTATCGCTTTTCTCATCGGTTTCGCCGCGACGGTCGCTGAGCCTGATGTCATCGTCCTGACCGGGCAGGTTGATGTGGTATCCGAGGGGACTATTGCGAGAAATGTTCTGGTGCCTGTCATCGCCATCGGAGTTGCTTTCTTCGTTGCAGCGGCGATGGTTCGCATTCTACTCAATTTACCTATCGCCTACCTATTGGCAGCCGGCTATATTGTCATCATAGTCCTGGCTTTCTTTACTCCTGTGGAATTTGTCCCGGTCGCCTTTGACTCGGGCGGCGTCACCACCGGACCAATGGCGGTGCCCATTATCCTGTCGCTGGGACTGGGATTCAGCTCGGTGCTGGCGGGAAGGTCTGCGATGTCTGACGGCTTTGGGTTGATCGGGCTGGCCTCAATCGGACCGGTGATCGGGGTCATGGTCATGGGGATGGTGCTATCTTGAGTGAAGTAGTCATCTGGGATGGAATCGGACGTACCTTCTTGGGCGTCATCGAGGCTTTGCTGCCCCTGCTGGTGCTGTTCATCATATTTCAGTTCCTGGTGCTGAAGCTGCCAAGAAGCTATGTGTTTAATCTCCTTAAGGGTACTCTGCTGGCGCTGATAGGGCTGGCGCTGTTCCTTCAGGGAGTACGCACTGGCTTTTTCCCGGCGGGTCAGGCAATGGGAGAAATTCTGGGCGCTATCGAGAGACAATGGCTTCTAATACCGTTCGGTTTTATGATGGGTTTTCTGGCTACCTGGGGAGAGCCTGCCGTCCGCATACTCGGCAGCCAGGTTGAAGAAGCTTCAGGGGGCTCTATACGGAAAAGGGTTGTTGTTTATACAATATCAATCGGCGTTGCCTTGTTTGTTGCCCTGGGGATGGCGAGAATTGTGTACGGAATTCCATTGCTGTGGATTATTATACCCGGTTATCTGGTGGCTATCGGCATGCTCTGGTTCAGTGAAAAGAGTATTATCGCCATCGCCTTTGATGCCGGTGGCGTAGCTACAGGACCAATGGCGGTAACCTTCCTTATGGCGATAGCGGTCGGCATCGCCTCTGCTATTGAAGGTCGTGACCCGATAATAGATGGTTTTGGTCTGATAGCTTTAATAGCCCTGGCACCTATTTTGACCATTATGCTGCTCGGGCTTATACTTCGCATCAAACTACGCAGAAAGGAGGAATAGACATGGCTGAAATATCTCTCATCGTAAGCATTGTCAGGCATGGATGGGGCGACAGAGTTCTTGAGGCCTCGTGCAAAGCCGGGGCGGAAGGAGGTACCATCATGCTGGGCCGTGGGGTGGGCATCCATGAGAAACGAAAAATCTTAGGCATTCCTATCGAACCGGAGAAAGACATTGTCCTGTCGATAACTTATCCTGACAAGAAAGAGGCTATTCTTGAGGAGATTATTCGCGCCGCTGAACTGGATAAGCCGGGATGCGGGATGGCCTTCGTGGTTCCTGTAGAGAAGGTGGTTGGCATGGTTCATCGCTGTGACGAGAGCTGTGCAGTGTAGGTAAATAGCAGGGGTTGCGAGCGTGAGAATTGTTCCATTTTTAGGAAGCTGCTGGATAAATAAAAATTCTAAGCACGAAATCCGAAACCCTAAACAATATAGAAGCACTAATGACCAAAGCTCAAAACCAAAAACCGTTTTGGTATTTGGATTTAGAAATTCGGATTTGTTTAGGATTTAGCGTTTCGGATTTAGGATTTAACACGTTAGAAAACGGTTCACTGCTGGAGGGCATTACCGCCAAATTTGCTGATGAGCCTCAAAGGCTCTCTGTTGACCGCAATGGAAAAGATGGCAAAAGTGCAACCAATCCTCACCGGTAGCCTGATATTGGTAATCTGCCAAGCCTTTACCTTTTGGGTTGCTGCCCAGGTGAAGGACTTCTTGGAAACCAGTCAGATTTTGCTGCCACGGGTATCTCTTCAGCTGCCTCTGCTCTACTTCTTTGCTGCGGTTGTCTTGATCGGGGTGATTCTATTTCTGATTCCTATCTCCAAGCTAAGACTGGTTCTTAAGATTGTGTTTGCTTTTCTCTACTCTTGGGGAGTATTCATCGCTCTGGCACTTCCTTTGCCGGTCTTTGCAGCCGCTGCAATCGCCATCGTTAGTGGATTGATGTGGCTACTCAAGCCACGAATCTGGCTGCATAATCTTCTCCTGGCATTCACACTTGTTAGCGTGGGAGCTATCTTTGGCTTCCTTTTCTCCCCCTGGACTTTCCTGGCTTTCATGGCGGTCGTCTCCGTCTACGATATACTGGCGGTTCGTTTTGGGTACATGCTGTGGCTGGTAAGAAAGCTGTCCGAATCCGAGGTTCTTCCTGCCTTTGTCATTCCAAGAAAGGCTACTAGCTGGAATGTAAGCCTCGCGGGAGAAGACCTCAAAAAGATTATGCATAGTGAATCAGGCGAGAGAGAATTTTCAATATTGGGGGGAGGGGACATCGGCTTCCCGTTAATGCTGGTCATTTCAGTTTTCTCGACCCACGGGTTTGCTGACTCTCTCATTGTAGCTGCATTTTCCTTGTTTGGTCTCATCTGTGCCTACTGCATCCAGCTATTTCTACTTAAAGGGAAGCCCATGCCTGCTTTGCCCCCAATCTGCTTTCTATCCTGCATCGGTTTTGCGATCGTATATTTCACTTGAGACCGCGATTATCCAACTTTTGCCACACACCATGAGCTAACCTTGTATAGGTCTGTGTCTCTTCGCTTAATGCCTCAAACAGGAGTTCCCGCAAGAGCAGGACCTGTCCGATCTGGGAAACAGCGCCCAGCATGAGCACCGCCAGAAGGTGAGGCGGTATTTTACGGGCCATCGCTGCCTCTCGACTACTCGGCGCATTCACTTTCCCCCCTATTTTTCA